>Ga0070741_10009455_pt1 | contig 18917 bp, 20 predicted proteins | sample Coa_R1_4_FD_66440 | JGI IMG/M metagenome (GOLD analysis project Ga0070741, IMG submission 66440) | Surface soil microbial communities from Centralia Pennsylvania, which are recovering from an underground coalmine fire - Coalmine... | ecosystem: Environmental > Terrestrial > Soil > Unclassified ...
GCGAGGCGCGCAGTGCCGGCGCCGAGGTGCGCGAGGCCGGCACGTTCGCCTGCGACCCCGACAGCGGCCATTACCTGCTGCCGTCGCTCGTGCTCGATCCCGCTCACGACCTGCGCGTCGTCACCGAAGAGCAGTTCGGCCCGACGCTCCCCGTGATCCCCTACGACGACGAGGCAGAGGCGATCGCGCTCGCGAACGACACGTGGTCGGGTCTGTGCTCATCCGTCTGGTCGACCGACGCGGAGCACGCGATGAGCGTCGCCCGGCAGCTTCGAACCGGCGTGACGTTCTTCAACAACCACAACGCGACGGCCGTGGACGAGCGCGCCCCGTTCGGCGGGTTCAACCAGAGCGGCATCGGCCGGGAGCTCGGACGCGAAGGGCTGCTCGAGTTCACCGAGACGCACGTCATGAGCGTCCCGGACTAGGACTCGGCCAGGACTTCTTGCGCGATCGCGAATGCGCGGTTCGCGGCGGGCACGCCGCAGTACACCGCGCTGTGCAGGATCACCTCGCCGATCTCGTCCGGCGTCAGGCCGTTGCGCAGGGCTGCGCGCACGTGCAGCGCGAGCTCGTGGTCGCGTCCGAGCGCGATGAGCGCCGTCAGCGTGATCGCGCTGCGCGTGCGGCGGTCGAGACCGGGCCGCGCCCAGATCTCGCCCCACGCGTAGCGCGTGATGAAGTCCTGGAAGTCCGCCGTGAAGGCGGTCGTCGACTCGACGGCGCGGTCCACGTGCTCGTCGCCCAGCACCTCGCGGCGAATCCTCATCCCTTCGTCTTTGCTCATGCGTGCTCCTGGAGGTGGGGGACAACCGCGTCGAGGAACGCGTCCGGCCGTTCGAGATTCGCGAGATGCGCCGCGCCGTCGAGGACGACGCGCCGCGCGCCGGGGATCCGGTCCGCAAGAAGGTCCGTGTCCGCAGCAGGCGTCGCCTCGTCCTCGGCGCCCGCGACGACGAGCGTCGGGACTGCGATCGACGCGAGCTCCTCGCGGAAGTCCCAGCCGGCGAGCGCCTCGCAGCAGCCCGCATAGCCCTCGACCGGCTGTGAGACGACGATCGCGCGGAAGCGCTCCGGCAGGTTAGGCCGCTCGTGGAACGTCGTCGACGTGAACCAGCGCGCCACGATCGCGTCGGCCACCGGCTCGATCCCGTGCTCGCGCACGAGCGCCGCGCGCTCGCGGTAGGCATCCGGCGACGCGACGCGGGCCGACGTGCACGCGAGCACGAGCCCCGACAGCCGTTCGGGCGCGTGCACCGCCAGCCACATGCCGACCATGCCGCCGAGCGAGAGGCCACACCACAGGGCGCGCTCGATGCCGAGCTCGTCGAGCAGCGCGATCGCGTCTGCGCCCAGCTCCGGCATCGAGTACGGGCCTTGCGGTTCCGGCGACGCACCGTGGCCCCGATGTTCGTAGCGCAGCACGCGGAAGTCCCGCTCGAGCGCGTCGATCTGCGCGTCCCAGAGCTCGCGCGTCGTGCCGAGCGAGCTCGGCAGGACGAGCACCGGGGCGTCCGGGCGTCCTGCGAGCAGATGCGCGAGCGTCACGACGATGCCCGCCAGTGGTCGAGCGCGCGGTCGACGAACGCTTCCGCCGAGCCGAGGTAGTCGTCGTCCTGCAGCCCGATGCGGTCGCGCTCCGAGTACACGTCGGCCGACATGTTCGCGCGCATGCGGTCGGCATGCACCTCGAGACCCGTCAGCGCGGCGCGCGCCGCGGCGGCCGCGCCGCCTGCGAGCGCGAGCGACTCGGACAGCGCGGTCCACTCCGCCTGCCAGGCGCCGGCGGCGCGCTCGTGCTCGTATTCGCCCGCGGCCAGGACGGCCGCGTTCGCGTGCACGAGCCGCGCGCATGCGCGCGCGAGCACGCCGCTGATGGGATTCCGCTTGTGCGGCATCGTCGACGAGCCGCCGGCGGACGCCTCCGTCACTTCGCCCACCTCGGTCTGCGACAGCAGGACGACGTCGAGCCCGATCTTGTCGCACGCGGCTGCAACCTGCTGGAGCGCCGCGCCGATCGTCGCGAGCTGTGCGCGCCGCGTGTGCCAGGGGACGGTCGGCTCCGCGAGCCCGAGCTCGCGTGCGAACGCGCCGAGCACCTCGACGCCGCGATCGCCGAACGGCGCGAGCGTGCCCGCGGCGCCGCCGAGCTGCGCGTGCAGCACCACGCCGGCGAGCGTCGCGTGCGCGTCGACGAGGCCGACCAGCCAGCCGGCCGCCTTGGCGCCGAACGTCGTAGGCACGGCCTGCTGCAGCAGCGTCCGCGCCGCCATCGGCGTCGCACGGTGGTCGGCGGCGAGCTGCGCGGCGGCCGCGGCCGCCCCGGCCAGCTCGTCCGCGACCAGCGCCCGCGCGTTCCGCGTGACCAGCATCGCGGCGGTGTCCACGACGTCCTGGCTCGTCGCGCCGAAGTGCACGTACGGCGCCGCCTCGCCCGCCTGCTCGCGTAGTGCACGCACGAGCGGCTCGGCGGGGTTCCCGACCGCGCGGCCCTCGGCGGCGAGCGCCTCGAGATCGAAGCGGTCGAGCTCGCAGCACTTCTCGATCGCCGCCGCGGCGTCGGCCGGGATCGTCCCGGCCGAGGCGCGCGCGAGCGCGCGCTCGGCGTCGAGCATCGCCGCGTACCACGACTCGTCCGACACGGCTGCGCGCAGCGCGGCCGGGACGAAGATCGGCGCGAAGGTCGTCAAGACGCGAAGAAGAGAGTGGCCCGGTCGCCCTGCATGCGGAGATCGAACACGAAACCGCCGTCCATGCGAAGGGCGACGAGCGTCGGATCCTCCGCCGCGCCGGTGTCGCCGAGGTGGATGCGGGTGCGCTGGTGCCGCAGGAGGCCGCGGGCGAAGACGTGCGCCTCGAGCACGACGGCGTCGGGGCGGATCCGGAACCGGTAGCGGCCCTCGCCGTCGGTGTTCGAGCGGCCCCAGCTCCCGGCGGCCGGGTCCCAGACCTCGACGATCCCGTCCACGATCGGGTCGCCTCGCCCGTCGAGCAACCGCCCGCCCAGCTCGACGCCGCCCGGATCGAGGATCTCGTCGGACCGCCGGCAGAGGCCGATCGAGTAGAAGGGCCCGACCGTCTGCGACGGCGTGATCCTCATGCGTGCTCGTCTTCGAACGGCGTCGACCGCATGACGATGTCCCACTCGAACGCCAGCGACCACTCGGGTTGCGTCGTCGCGAGGTCGAAGCGCGAGACCAGCAGCTCACGCGACTTCGGGTCGCGGATCGCGTTGAAGATCGGGTCGTACGGGAAGAGCGGGTCGCCCGGGAAGTACATCTGCGTGACGAGCCGCTGCTCGAACGCGCGGCCGAACAGCGAAAAGTGGATGTGCGCGGGGCGCCACGCGTTCGGGTGGTTGCCCCACGGATATGCGCCGGGCTTGATCGTCGTGAAGCTGTAGCGGCCGTCGTCGTCGGTGAGGCAACGGCCCGCGCCGGAGAAGTTCGGGTCGAGCGGCGCCGGATGCCGGTCGACCTCGTGGTGGTACCGGCCGCACGCGTTCGCCTGCCACACCTCGACCAGCGCGCCGCGGATCGGCCGGCCGCTGTCGTCGAGGACGCGCCCGGACACCGTGATCCGCTCGCCGATCGGCTCGCCGTCGTGCTGCTTCGTCAGGTCGTTGTCGAGCGGGTCGATCGTCGACTCGCCGAACACAGGGCCGCGCAGCGCGTGAAGCTCCTCCGGGAGCGTCGCCAGCGGCCGCGACGGCGCACGCCAGCGCGTCGAGCGGTAGCCGGGGTAGTCGACCTGGACGTCGGGGCCGAGGCTCGGGTCGTCCGGCAGGACGACGGGGCCTTCGTACGGGTCGGTCATGCGGCCGTCCTCGCGCGCAGCGAGCGGAGCGCGGCGAGCTCGGTCTCGGTCGGCGGCTCGGTCTCCGGGAGATCGCTCGCGACCTTCAGGTCCCACCCGGTCGCGTCGCGCGCGGCATCAGGGTCGACGCCGGGATGGACGGCGACGAGCGTCAGCTCGCCGTCAACGGGCTCGAGGATGCCGAGATCCGTGACCACGACGCGAACATCGTCGCCGAGGCTCGTGGTGAAGTCGAGCTCCTCCACGAACGCCCGCGTCGAGTGCCGCAGCATGACGAAGACGTCGTCCACGCCCAGTGCGATCTCCGGCGCGCCGCCGCCGCCCGGCAGCCGCACGGTGGGCGCGTCGTACTCGCCGATGACCGTGCTGTTCAGGTTTCCGTGACGGTCGATCTGCGCCGCGCCGAGGAAGCCGACGTCGATGCGCCCGCCTTGCAGCCAGTACGCGAACATCTCGGGAACCGAGACGACCGCGTCGGCGGTCTCGGCGAGCTCGCCGTCGCCGATCGAGAGCGGTAGCGCTTCCGGCTTCGCGCCGATCGTGCCGCTCTCGTACACCAGCACGCAGCCGGGTGCGTGCGTGCGGCGCGCAAGGTTCGCCGCGAGGCTCGGCAGGCCGATGCCGACGAAGCAGACGGTGCCGTCTTCGATGCGGCGTGCCGCCTCGACGGCCATCATCTCGTCCGCCGTGTAGCTCGTCACGCCGGCACCGCTGCCAGCACGTTCTCGTCCATCCACGCGCGGAACGTGTCGCGGTCGCGACTGATCGCGTCCCATGCGACGTAGAAGTCGTTGTCGCGCTCGTAGTAGCCGTGCGCGTACGACGGGTGCGCGCCGCGCGGCGCGACGCAGACGGCGTCGACGACCCACGACGGAAGCACGATCGCCCCGCGAACGGGCGTCAGCTCGTCGACGACCTCCTCGACGGTCACGATCGAGCGTGACGACGCGAGCACCGCCTCCTTCTGCACGCCGAGGATGCCCCACAGCTGCACGTTGCCGGCCCGGTCCGCGCGCTGCGCGTGGACGATGCCGACGTCGGGCCGGTGCGCCGGCACCGCGGCGAGCTCCTCGCCGGTGAACGGGCACGCGATCGTCGCGACGCGCGTGTGCCCGGGAAGGTCGCCGCCGCGGTAGCCGCGCAGCACGCCGAACGGGAGATTCGCCGCGCCGGCCGCCCACGCCGCCGCCATCCCCGCGTGTGAGTGCTCCTCGATCTCGAGCGGTTGCGGCCAGCCGTTCTCGACCGCGTCGCGCAGTCGATGCAGCGAGCCGACGCCCGGATTGCCGCCCCACGAGAACACGAGCTTGCGCGCGCAGCCCATGCCGATGAGCTGGTCGTAGACGACGTCCGGCGTCATCCGCACGAGCGTCAGGTCGCGCAGCTCCTGCCGGATGAGCTCGTGCCCGGCGGCGTGCGGGATGAGGTGCGTGAAGCCTTCGAGTGCGACGACGTCGCCGTCGCGGACGAGGGCGGAGACCGCGTCGCTGAGTGGCGCGATCCCCAACGCTAGAAGGGGAAGGGGTGGCCCCCGTCGTGCATCGTCACCCAGCGCAGTTCGGTGAACTCGTCGACCACCGCTTGCCCGCCGAAGCGGCCGAAGCCGCTGTCCTTCACGCCGCCGAACGGCATCTGCGGCTCGTCCGCGACGGTCTGGTCGTTGATGTGGACGATGCCCGAGTCGATGCGCTGCGCGAGCGCGAAGCCGCGCTCCCGATCGCCGGTGATGATGCCCGCGCTGAGGCCGTACGCCGTCGCGTTGGCGCGTTCGACCGCCTGGTCGGCGTCGTCGACCACCTCGATCGACGCGATCGGGCCGAAGGTCTCGTGCTGCGCGAACTCCGAGTCGTGCGGCACGTTCGCGAGCAAGGTCGCGCGATAGCACGGGCCGTCCGCTTCGCCGCCGGCGAGCACCGTCGCGCCCGCGGCGACCGCCTGCTCGACACGGGTCTTGACCATGTCGAGCGCCTGCGCGTTGATGAGCGGACCGATGATCGTGTCGTGCTCCTTCGGGTCGCCGGTCTTGAGGCCGGCGGCCTTCTCGACGAGCCGCGCGGTGAACTCGTCCGCGATCGTGCGCTCGACGACGATGCGGCGCGTCGACATGCAGATCTGGCCCTGGTGCAGGAACGAGCCGAACGCGCTCGCATTGACCGCGTACTCGAGGTCGGCGTCCGCGAGGACGATGAGCGGGTTGTAGCCGCCGAGCTCCAGCACGACGCGCTTCAGCCGGCGCCCCGCGGCCTCCGCGATGATGCGCCCGACCGCGCTCGAGCCGGTGAAGTTCAGCCGCCGTACCGCCGGATGCTCGATGAGCGCGGCCGCGACCGGCTCCGCATCGCCCGGTGCGTGCGTGACGACGTTCAGCACGCCGTCCGGCAGCCCCGCCGCGCCGAAGATCTCGCCCCAGACCAGGCCGCCCGACCACGGCGACCATTCCGACGGCTTGAGGACGACGGTGTTGCCGAGCGCGAGCGGCGCGGCGATCGAGCGCGCGGAGAGGATGAGCGCCGCGTTCCACGGCGCGAACGCGCCGACGACGCCGACAGGGCGGCGGATCCCCATCGCGAACGCTCCGGTGTCGGAGGGGATGATCTCGCCGAGCGGCGCGTACGCGAGTGCAGCCGCCTGCCGGAACAGGTTGGGCACGAAGAACGACTGGAACATCCCGAAGCCGAACGTGGAGCCGGTCTCGCGCGCGAGCATCGACACGATCTCGTCGCGGCGCTGCTCGAGGATGTCGGCGGCCGCGAGGAAGACTCGCTGCCGTTCCGCCGGCGGCGTCGCCCGCCAGCTCTCGAACGCGGCGGACGCCGCGTCGATCGCCGCGTTCGCGTCCGCAGCGCCTCCCGCGGGGGCGGTGAGGACGACCTCGCCGGTGAAGGGGTCGGCGTCCTCGAACGTCTTGCCGTTCGCCGCGTCGACCCACTCGCCGCCGATGAGCTGCTTGGCGTCCACCGCTCCGCGAGGCTATGCGGGTCGCCGTCGGCTTGTCAAGACGGCGTTCCATCTACTAGAACACGCACGATGGCCGCCGAGGCAGGCTTCTCGCAGTCGCTCGAGCGCGGGCTCGCGATCCTGGCGTCGTTCCGCTCGGAGCGGCCGCTGCTCGGCGTGAGCGAGCTCGGTCGCGACGTCGGGCTCAGCCGCTCGACGACGCACCGGTACGTATCGACGCTCGTCGCGCTCGGCTACCTGCAGCAGGACCCGGTATCGAAGAAGTACCGACTCGGCTCGCGCGTGCTCGACCTCGGCTTCTCCGCGATCAACTCGATGGAGCTCCGCGAGGTGGCGGGGCCGCACCTGCGCGAGCTCTCCGACGCGACCGGCTACACGGCGAACATGGCGATCCTCGACGACCTCGACATCGTGTACGTCGACCGCTGTCGCAGCGCGCAAGGCCGGCAGCGCGAGATCGACCTGAACCTCCACGTCGGCGCGCGACTGCCGGCGTACTGCACGTCGCTCGGCAAGGTGCTGCTCGCGAACCTGCCCGAGGAAGAGCGCGCGTCGCGGCTCGCGCGCGTCGAGTTCCATCGTCGCGGCCCGAACACGATCACGTCGCGCAACGCGCTCGCCGCCGAGCTGATGCGCGTGCGTGCGCAGGGCTACGCGGTGAACAACGAAGAGCTCGCGTACGGCCTGCGCTCGATCGCCGCGCCGGTGCTGGCGCACGACGGCTCCGCCGCGGGTGCGATCAACCTCGCCGTGCACAGCTCGATGATCTCCAGCGAGACGCTCGGCGAGAGCTTCGGGCCGGTCCTGATGCGTACGGCGGCGGACATCTCCGCGCGCCTCGGCTTCCGCAGCTAGAGCCGAGGTTGCAGCGCCGCGCCGGCGGCGAGCAGATCCCAGTCCGCGCCGGGGCGTCCGACGAGCGAGACGCCGACCGGCAGGCCGCTGCGCGCGCCGGTGCCCGCGGGGAGCGCGACGACCGGGAAGCCGGTCCAGTCCCAGTAGTGCGTGAGCTCGACCAGGGCCAGGTCGCTGAACGGCGCGTCGTAGCCGGGCCCGCGCGCGGGCGCGACGATCGGCACGGTCGGCTCGACGATCGCATCGACGTCGTTCGCGTCGAACCATTCGATCCAGCGGGCCGCATCGGCTTCGCGCTGACGCTGCGCGGCGGCGCGCTCGTCCTCGCCGAGCGCGCGTTCCTCGGCGTACTCGAGGTAGCCGCGCGTCGAGGGCCGGTACAGCGCGCGCAGGTGGTCGAAGCGGCGGTGGAAGGCGAGCATCTCCGCCGTCAGCACGTCGAACAGCGCGGCGCCGAGGTCGAGCGACACGTCGGGCGGCGGCGTCGACACGACGGGGAGGAGCTTCAGCGCGGCGTCGAAGCCGTCGGCGACGTCCGGGTCGAGATCCGCGACGCGTGGGGAGACGGCGACGCGCCTGAGCGGTCGGCGGCCGGCCGGCGGCTCGACGCCTGCGAGGCACGCGAGCAGCGGCTCGCAGTCGGCGAGGCTGCGCGCCATCGGCCCGGCGTGGTCGAAGCTCGGCGAGAGCGGGACGATCCCGTCGATCGGGACGAGGCCGCGTGTCGGCTTGATCGTCGCCGTCCCGCACAGGGCGGACGGGATCCGCAGCGACCCCGCGGTGTCCGTGCCGGTGGCGGCGGGCGTCGTCCGCGAGGCGAGCGCGGCCGCCGACCCGCCGCTCGAGCCGCCCGCCGAGCGGTCGAGCGCGTGCGGGTTGCCGACCTGGTCGGTCGTGCCGCCGGCGGCGAACTCGTGGGTGTGCACATGGCCGAGCAGCACCATGCCGGCGGCCTCGAGCCTCGACCACGCGGTGCAGCTGCGGGCCGGCACCTCGTCGAGCACGCGGCTCGACGCGGTGAGCGGCTTGCCCGCGACGGCATAGAGGTCCTTCAGCCCGATCGGGATCCCGCACAGCGGCCCCCTGCGCTCGGCGTCCGCGCGCGCCGCGGCCGCGAGCGCGTCCTCTTCGTACACGCGGACCCACGCGTTCACGTCGCCGTCGCGCTCGCGGATGCGCGCGAGGCAGGCGGACACGAGCTCGACCGACGACGCCTCGCCGCCCGCGAGCGCGGCTGATGCTTCGACGACACCGAGATCGGCGAGCGACGACACGGTTGCGATATACACCGTCGCGTGGCGCAACGCACCTCACCGCCCTTCCGCGCCGACCACGTCGGCAGCCTGTTGCGCCCGAAGCGGCTGCTCGACGCGCGAAGCGAGCACGCCGCGGGGAAGCTCGACGACGCCGAGTTGCGGGCGATCGAGGACGAGGCGATCCGCGAAGCGGTGCGCATGCAGGAAGAGGTGGGGCTTCAGTCCGCCACGGACGGCGAGTTCCGCCGCGCGTCGTGGCACATGGACTTCATCTACCAGCTCGACGGCGTCACGAAGGAAGCCGGTCACATCGCCGTGCAGTTCCACAACCCGGACGGGGACATCGAGTTCACGCCCGCCGCGTTGCACGTGAACGGCAAGCTGGGCGTGTCGAAGACGATCTTCGGCGACGACTTCCGGTATCTGCAGGAGTCCGTGTCGACGGCGGTGCCGAAGCTGACGATCCCGTCGCCGAGCATGGTCCACTACCGGGGCGGCAAGGCGGCGATCGACCCCGAGGTGTATCCCGACCTCGACTCGTTCTGGGCCGGGCTGACCGGCGCGTACCGGGAGCAGGTGCGCCGGCTCGGCGAGCTCGGCTGCACGTACCTCCAGTTCGACGACACGAGCCTGGCGTATCTCAACGACCCGCATCAGCGCGAGTACGTCGCGTCGATCGGCGGCGACCCGGAGCGCCAGCACGTCGAATACATCCATCACATCAACGAGGCGCTGGCGTCCCGGCCGGACGGCATGTCGGTCACGACGCACATGTGCCGCGGCAACTTCCGCTCTTCGTGGGCGGCGGAGGGCGGCTACGACTTCGTCGCCGAGGCGCTCTTCAACGAGCTCGAGGTCGACGGTTTCTTCATGGAGTGGGACGACGAGCGCTCGGGCGGTTTCGCCCCACTGCGCTTCGTGCCGAAGGGCAAGCAGGTCGTGCTCGGGCTCGTGACGACGAAGCGTGGCGAGCTCGAGCAGAAGGACGCGATCAAGCGGCGCGTCGAGGAGGCGTCACGTCACGTCGACCTCGACCAGCTGTGCGTGTCGCCCCAGTGCGGCTTCTCGTCGACGGTGGAAGGCAACGCGCTCACGATCGACGAGGAGATCGCGAAGCTGCGCCTCGTCGTCGAGGTCGCACAGGAGATCTGGAGCTAGGCGCGGTACGAGGTGCGCGCGAAGTCGCCGATCGGCACGGGGGCGACGGTCGCGCGGATCTCGACCTGCTCGTGCGGCTCGACCTGCGGCTTCGTCGAATTCGGCTGCTCGCCCCAGACGACGACGACCTCGGTCCCGGGCTCCGCGACGTCCGCGTCGACGACCGCGAGCGAGACCATCGCCTTCTCGTTGTAGAGGTAGCCGCAGTCCATCGAGATGCCGACCTGCCGGCCGTCCTGCCGCACCTCGTCGTACTGGAAGAGCGAGTAGCGGGCCTTCGGCAGGTCGATGTACTTCGCCGACCGCTCGCGGCCGAACTGCGTGCCGATCGCGTCCTCGACGTCCTCGGGGTTCCAGACGAGCGTCACCTTCGTGCGCGACTCGGCATTCGCGACGCGCTCGAGCGCCGCGCGGCCGACGAAGTCGTGGTCGAACGCGACCAGGCGCCCGTAGCCGAGGTCGTACGGCGACACGTAGTAATCGGCGATGTCGGCCGAGGCGAAGCTGCCGCCGAGCGAGCCGGCGCGCGCCGCCCGGCGCCACGCACGGAAGTCGCGCAGCTCGTCCGTGAAGATCGCGGGCAGCGGCGACGGGATCCAGCCGGACTCGAGATTCGCCGTCGAGTACGCCTTCGCGCCCGCGGGCATCAGGCCGAGCTCTTCGCCGGCCTCGAGCAGCGCACGCCGCACGTCGTCGCCCTCCTGCCACGGCCCGAACAGCTCGAAGCCGGGGCGGCCCGCCATGCCGTGACGGAGCGCCCGCACCTCGTGGCCGGCGATCGTGAAGCGCGTCATGTGGAAGAACGCGACCTCCGGGACCGCGCCGCCCGTTGCCCGTTCGACCACCGTGAGCGCCGCCGGCCCCTGGAGCTCATAGCGGTAGAGCTTCGGCGGCCCTTCGCGGTCGAGCGAGTTCTCGTCGCGCTCGATCTCGACGTCGTAGCCGCCGGTCTCGGCGTTGTAGTGCACCCAGTCGACGATCGCCGGATGCGCGCCGACGAAGTCGAAGTCGTCCGCGTCGAGATAGAAGAGGATCCCGTCGCCGATCACGTAGCCGTCGTGGTTGACCGCGACGAACTGCTTCGCCGTCTCGGGGCGGAAGCGCGAGAAGTTGTTGATACCGAGACTCTCGAAGAGCCGCAAGGCGTCGGCGCCGCGCACGAAGAGATCCGCCATGTGGTGCGACTGGTCGAGCAGCGCGCACGTCTCCCGCCACGCGCGCTGCTCGGAGCGCCAGTTGCTGAACTCCGGCGTCACCGGGAAGGTGTACGGCCGCGCTGTGGCGTTGCGCAGCAGCTCGACGGGGCTACCGACACGCTCGATCGCATGCTCGAGACTCTCGTTGCTCATTGGACGGTTCCTCCGTCGGTCAGTGACTGTAGTGCCGCCGTGACGTTGGCGATGTGCTTGCGCATCGCGCGCTCGGCGGCGCGCGCGTCGCCGGCGGCGATCGCGTCGGCGATCGCGAGGTGCTCCGCGAACGAGCTCTCCGATCGTCCGGGCGCGAGGATCGTGCGGTACTGGAAGCGCACCATCTGCGCATGGAGGGACGAGATCAGCCGCTCCGCCGTCTCGTGCCGGGCGATCGCGACGATGCGCCGGTGGAACGCCGCGTTCGCGTCGGACGCGGCGAGCAGGTCCCCCCGGTCGAGCTGCTTGCGCTGTGCCGCGAGATCGGCGCGCAGCGCGGCGGCGTCCTTCGGCGTGATGTGCTCGGCCGCTCGCCTCGCGGTGAGCCCCTCGAGCACCTCGCGGGCCTGGAGGATCTCGATCGCCCGGGGCAGCGAGATCATGCTGACCCGGGCGCCGCGATTCCATTCGCGTTCGACGAGGTGCTCCTGCTCGAGGCGGACGAGTGCCGTGCGGATCGCCGCCCGCCCGACGCCGAGCTCCTCGACCAGGTCGGCTTCGATCAGCCGCTGATTCGGCTGCAGCCGGCCGGAGACGATCGCGTCGTGCAGCATGCGATAGGCCTCTTCCGGAGGGCGGGTGGAGCGGGGTGCGGCGTCCGTGCTCAGGCCTCGCCCCCGGTGCTGCGCCAGCCTCCGCCCGCGTAGTCGAGGCGCGCGACCTTCGCGTACGGGACGGGGCTGACCACCGCGCGCACCTCCTTCTGGCGATGCGGCTCGACGGTCGACTTCCGCGTACCGCCGTCCGGCTCGCCCCACACCACCGTCACCGTGCTTCCGATCTCGATGCCCGGGTCGACGACGGCGAGCGAGAGCGCGTGCTTCTCGTTCGCGCTGTACCCGGTGAAGAGCGACAGCCCGACGACGTTGCCGCTGTCGTCGACGATCGAGTCGAAGTTCGACGACGCGTAGTTCGCGTTCGGCAGGTCGAAGAACTGGTAGCCCTCGCCTTCGGGCGCGAACACCGAGCCGAAGATGTCGGTGACGTCCTCGTTCGACCATTCGAGCGTCACCTTCTTGCGCTGCGTCTCCGGGTCGATCTGCTCGAGCGCCTCGCGCCCGAAGAAATCGTGGTCGAACTTCACGATGTGCCCGTAGCCGAGCTCGTACGGGTTGAGGTAGTAGTCCTCGATGTCGTCGGAGACGAAGCTGCCGGCGAGGGCGTTGACCGCCTCGTAGCTGTCGGCCGGAAGCCACTCGCGATACGCGCGGAGCTCTTCGCCGGTGTAGATCGCCGGGAGCGGGGACGGGATCCAGCCCGACTCCAGCGTGTTCGACGAGTACGCGCGCGACCCGACCGGCTCGAGCCCGAACTCGCGGCCGGCGTCGAGGATCGCCTGGCGCGACTCCTCGTGCGTCTCGTACGGCCCCCACAGCTCGAGGCCGGGGGCGCCCGCCATCCCGTGGCGGAGGGTGCGGACGCGCTGACCCGCGACGTTCATCTCACCCAGCCGGAAGAACTTGAGCTGGTCGAGCGGGCCGCCGTTCACCTTCTCGAGCACCTGCCACGCGTTCGGCCCTTGCACCTGGAAGCGCCAGAGCTTTCGCGTCACCGGCTTGCCGTACGGCCGCATCGGCGAGCGGTCGTCGAGCTCGACCTCGCAGTCGTAGCCGCCCGTTTCCGCGTGATAGCGAAGCCAGTTCGCGGCCGGCGAGCGACCGACGAACAGGAACTCCTCCGGCTCGAGGTGGAACAGGATGCCGTCGCCGATCACGTTCCCGGCGGGCGTCGCCGGGATGTACTGCTTCGCACGGTCGAGCGGGAAGTCGGCGAGGCTGTTGACCGCGGTGGCGGCGATCGCGTCCTGCGCGCCGCGGCCGCGGACGAAGAGGTTCACCATGTGATGCGACTGGTCGTAGAGGCACGCCGTCTCGCGCCAGGCGCGCTGCTCGCGGCGCCAGTTCGTGAACTCGGCCGGGACGACCGGGTAGATGTACGCGCCGAGCTGCGAGTTCCGCAGCATCTGCACGACGTCGTTGGAATCGACGATCTCTTGCAGGTTGTTCGCGCTCATGCGTGCTCCGTTTCTTGTTGTCCTGCCGCTACGGGCGGCGTCGCGTACGTGAACCAACTCTCGGGCATCAGCGTTCCCCACGCCTGGCCGCGCGCGCGCTCCTCCGGCGTCCAGGTGATCGGACGCCAGTCCGGCGCGAGCAGCAGCCGGCCGTCGGTGATGATCTCCACGCGGTTCCCGCCGGGCTCGAACGCGTAGAGGAATGTCGTCTGCTGCACCGCGTGCTTCGCGGGGCCGGCTTCGATGCGGACGCCGGCGTCGAGGAAGACGTCGGCTGCGCGGAGGACGTATTCGCGCGCGTCGACCGCGTATGCCACGTGGTGCAGCCGTGCGCCCAGGTCCGCGGGGTCGACGCGCCCGTAGGCGAGATCGTACGACTTGGGCGTCACGTGCAGCCATGCGCCGGTGCGGCGCCCGTCACCGTCCACCGCCTGCTCGCTCACGCGAAAGCCGAGCGTGTCGACCATGAAGTCGGCGTTGCGGTCGATGTCGCGGCACCACACGTTGACGTGGTCGATGCGCCGTACCGCGGCACCGCGCACGCCGATGCGCTGCGGCTGGTTCTTGAGCGTCGGCGTCTGGCCGTCGGACGGGGCGAAGTACTCGCTGTCGTAGTAGATCGACATGCGGAGGCCGTCGGGATCGGTGAACGCGTAGCTGCGTCCGATGCCCGCGATGCCGTCCTCCCAGCCGATCCCGCGCCCTGCGGCCTCGAGCGCGGCGACGCGCCGTTCGAGCGCGGGCTCGCTCGTCGTGCGCCACGCGATCGTGCCGACGCCCGGCTGCTCCGCGGCCGTGAGCCGGAGCGACGCGCGCTCGTAGTCGCCCCACGCGCGCAGGAACACCGAGTCGCCGACGCGCTCCACCTCGTCCATGCCGAGCACCGACACGAAGAAGTCGAGGCTCGCGTCGAGGTCCGGCGTCAGCAGCTCGACACGGCCGAGGTGCGCGACGTCGTAAACGGGCTCGTTCAATTCCCGCTCCCGGCGCCGGCCAAGCCGGCGCCTCCGCTCCCGTTGAGCTCCGTCAAGCCTACGCTCAAAGATCCCCCCGTTCCGCCTTCTCGCGCAGGCCGTCGATCTCCCACGAGAGCTCGCCGGCTTCGAGTCGCGCGCGCTTGACGAGCTCGCGCTGCTCTCGCTCGCGTGACGCTTCGAGCACCTCGCCGACGCGCTCGCGCTCGACGACGGCGATGCCGTCGCCGTCGAGCACGACCATGTCGCCGGGCCGGATGGTCGCGCCGCCGACGACGACCGGGACGTCGATCTCGCCGACGATCGCCTTCGTCGCGCCGCGGATCCGCACCCAGCGCGCCCAGACCGGCACGCCGAGCTCGACCAGCTGGTCGGCGTCGCGCACCGACGCGTCCACGAGGATCCCGGCCGCGCCGCGCGCCTTCGCCTGGGTCGCGAGCAGCTCGCCGACGAGGGCGACGGGCGCAGGCTGCGGCATCGTCAGCACGAGCACGTCACCGGGCTGCACCTCGGCCATCACCGCGTGGACCATCAGGTTGTCGTCCTGGCCGCAGCGCACGGTGCGCGCGGGCCCGGCGACCGCGCTGCCGGGGATGACCTGGACGAAGTCGGCCTCGACGTAGCCTCCGCGCCCGCCGGCCTCGTAGACGGTGGCCGAGCCGAGCCGTGCGAGCTCCGTCGCGCTCACAGCTGCGCCACTGCGTCCGGGATGACGCGCATGAACGCCTCGGCCTGGCGAATCGCGTCGTCGCCGGTTGCGCGGCGGGCGTGGTTGCCGCGGTGGTCGGCGCGCTGCGCGTAGTACGTCTGGAGGTACTGCTGCGCCTTCATCTCGGCCATCGCCGCGAGCTTCGCCTCGAACACGCTCGTGATGTCCACGAACGTCGTCGGCGTGAAGTTGCAGAGCTCGGGCTGGTGCGGCTCGAACAGGTAGAGCGCCGGCGGGCGGATCGCGCGGAACGCGCTCGGTACGCCGGCACCTGCGGCAAGAGACCGCGCGCGTGCGACCACGACGGATGCGAGGCCGTGGTCGGGATTGAAGGGATCGGTGTCGGTGTGGGTCACCAGCACGTCCGGCGCGAAGTCGCGGATGAGCTCGGTGAGCTGCAGCAGGCGGTCGTGGTCGACGTCGAGCGGGTAGTCGCCGAAGTCGAGGCAGCGAAAGGTCGCGCCCAGATGCGCCGCCGCCCGCTCCGCCTCGGCGTGCCGGATCTGCTTCACGTTCTCGACGGTCTGATCGGGCTCTTTCCAGAGCTCGCCGCTCTCGCCGCGCTCCCCGTACGAGAGCGCGATCACGTCCGCGGTGCCGCCGGCGGCGGTGCAGACGGCGATCGCGCCGCCGGCGCGCCAGACGAAGTCCGCCGAGTGCGCGCCGACGACGAGCAGCCTCCTGCTCACGCTGTGCTCACCGTCTGCTCGAGCGCGGCGATCCGCCGCGTGTTCGTGACCGCCATCGTGCGGATCTCGTCCTCGGTGAAGCCGGCGTCGAGGAACGCCTCGGCCATCAGTGCGAGCCCGTCCTCGACCGGCGGGTTCGCGAGCTGGCCGAGATCGGTCGCCCAGACGGTGCGCTCGATGCCGACCGCGCGCGTCGCCTCGAACACGCGCTCCCAGGTCGTCTTGCCGGTGTACGCGGTGGTGAAGACGCGCTCCATCACGGCGCCCATGTCCGCGAGCTCGACCTGGTCGGACGGCTCGAGCGACTGCGACGGGAACTCCGGATGCGTCACGACGATGTCCCGGATGCCGCGCTCGGACGCGGCGGCGACGACCGCGAAGATCTCGTCGCGTCCGAGATGTCCGGTGCAGAGCACGAGGTCGCGGCGCGCGACGACGTCGAGCACGCGCTCGGCGGCGTCGGTGAGGCGGCCCTGCTCGTCGACCACGCGGACGGGGTCGGCGCCCATCCCGACCTCGCGGAGCGAGAGCTCGAACTTCACCCAGACGGGGACCTTGCCGCCGGCGCGCTCCTCGGTGATCTCGTGCGCCTCGTTCACGGCCGAGACGGTGGGGAGCCATACGATGCGCGCGCCTTCGCGGGCGGCGATCTCCACCGCGAGCGGGTTCAGGCCGCCGACGGCCGCGTTGAGCGTGATCGTGCCGAGCACCGTCACGCCGGGAACCGCGGCGGCGACGACGCGCGCGCGTTCCGCGGTCGACGTGTAGTGCGACTTGAGACCGAACCCGGCGAGGCCGGTGTCGAGGCAGCGGCGCGCGAGGTCGAGGTCGTCGATCCGCCGCTCCACGACGTCGGGCGACACGTGCACGTGGTAGTCGACCGCGCCGCGCACGAGCTCGCGCGCGGCCGCGCTGGGCACGGGATGCTCGCGCGTCTCGCTCATGTCGTTCCGGTGTCGGCGGCCGACCGGTCGTGGTGCATGCAGCGCTCATGCTGCCAGCGCCAGGTTGCGGACAGCTCGTTGAACGTGAAGAAGTGGAACCCGGCGATGCCGAGCGCAGGGTCGTCGCGGTGCGCGGCGATCGCGTCGTGGAATCGTTGCGTCGCGTCGCCGGCTCCTCGAAGCAGCCGTCCCGCACCGCCGCGCTGCTTGCGCAGGAAGCGCAGCGACGGCCCCACGCCGATGCGGACGGAGATCTCGAGCAGCCGCCGCCGGTCGACCTGCCCCGTCATGCCCGCGTAGAGCGGCAGCTCGATTCCGGCCGCGCGCTGCTGCGCGAGCCATCCGAGCAGGACGTCGGGGTCGAAGCAGATCTGCGTGACCATGTAGGTCGCGAGCTGCGCCTTGTGGGCGAGGGCTGCCTGCAGCGTCTGGTCGTCGATCAGCGGATGGCCCTCCGGGTAGCCGCCGACGCCGATTGCCGCCGGCCGCAGCGGATGGCCCGCGAGCACCTCGAGGACGTCGCCCGCCGAGCAGTACGCGCCGATCGGCTCGGGGCGGTCGCCGCCGACGACGAAGATGTCGTCGATCCCGGCCGCGGTCGTCCGCTCCAGGATCCCGTCCAGATGCGCGCGGTTCGTGACCATGCGCGCCGCGAGATGGAGCGTCACGCGATGGCCGAGCGCGCGCAGCCGCTCGCAGTACTCGACGCTGCGGTCGATGCCGTGCTTCGGAGAGGCCGTGACCGTCAGCCGGATCGGCGGGGCGATCTCGGCCGCCTGCTCCTCGCTGCTGCGGAACGGCAGCACCTCGTACCGGCAGTCGCAGTGAGGTGACATTGGCGCTCTTATTGTATACAATCGTGCGCACAACATGCGGACTTCACAGGTCGCCGGCCTGCAGGCCGACACTGCACGACTCGTCGTCTCCTGTCGAGATCAGCAGGGGATCATCGCCGGGGTCTCCGGGCTGCTGGCCCGGCTCGGCGCGAACATCGTCGGCTCGCACCAGTACTCGACCGACCCCGAGGGTGGAGCGTTCTTCCTCCGCATGGAGTTCCATCTGGCCGGCATCGACGGCGACCGGGAGCGGGTCCGTGCGGCACTCGCTCCGGTCGTCGAGCGGTTCCAGATGGACTCGAAGCTCGTGTTCCCGGGCGAGCGCAAGCGGCTCGCCATCTTCGTCTCACGCCGCGAGCACTGCCTGCTCGACCTGCTCTGGCGGTGGCGGCGGCACGACTTCGAGTTCGACCTGGCCGGCGTCGTCTCGAACCATCCCGACCTGAGGTACGAGGTCGAGGAGTTCGGCGTCGCCTACCACCACGTCCCGGTCGAGCAAGGACGCAAGCCGCAGGCCGAGCAGAAGATGATCGAGCTGCTGGCGGGCAACGTCGACCTCGTCGTCCTCGCGCGCTACATGCAGATCCTCTCCGGCGACTTTCTCCGCCGGATCGGCTGCCCTGTCATCAACATCCACCACTCGTTCCTGCCGGCGTTCATGGGGGCGAGCCCGTACGTCCAGGCACATCAGCGCGGGGTCAAGCTGATCGGCGCGACCGCGCACTATGCGACCGAGGACCTCGACGAAGGCCCGATCATCGAACAGGACGTGATGCGTGTCCGGCAGAGCATGTCGGCACGTGACCTGGAGCGCGTCGGAGCGGACATCGAGCGCATCGTTCTCGCGCGCGCAGTCCACTGGCATCTCGACGACCGCCTGTTCATCCACGAGAACCGCACGGTGATGCTCGGTTGAGAACACTCGCGAGCCCGCCGCTTGTAGCACTTGAAAGTCGCCATTACTGTAAGTCGACCAGCGATAGGAGAGAGGTGCTTCTATGAGTTCGCCTTACCGGCGGCTCGTCGCCCGCGGGCGTCTTGCCGCAATCCCGGTCGTGATCGTCGCCGCTGTGGCAGCCGGTGTCGTGGGCGTCTCGGCGCGTGCCGCGGCGAACGCGATCAGCCCGGCGGAGCTCGGTCAGCTGCGTGCGATCGTCGCGAAGGCGCAGACGGCGCCGGTGTGGCGCGCGCCCGGGCCGGCCGTGAACGCCAAGGCGGCGCTCGCGGGCAAGAAGATCGTGACGTTCCCGATCAGCTCCGAGATCGACGCCTGCAACCTGAAGGGCCAGCAGGGGTACC
>Ga0070741_10009456_pt1 | contig 18913 bp, 23 predicted proteins | sample Coa_R1_4_FD_66440 | JGI IMG/M metagenome (GOLD analysis project Ga0070741, IMG submission 66440) | Surface soil microbial communities from Centralia Pennsylvania, which are recovering from an underground coalmine fire - Coalmine... | ecosystem: Environmental > Terrestrial > Soil > Unclassified ...
TCCGCCTGCCCATCGTTCTCGAGCTCGAGGAGTCGTCCGATGATCTGTTCTTCGCTTCTGTCCTGCAAGTCACCCCTCCTGGCTGTTCCAATCAATGGCTCGGGAGCATGTGGCCATGTTGAACTTAACGCGGGTCGAAGGCCACGTTACCCGCACGTGATTCCAGTCGCATCGCCCCTTCGACGTGGGGCTCACCGCGTGCCTTAGCCTTTTGGGGTGGCGCAAGAGACGGGATCGCAAGAGGCGGTCCAGCGCCTGCTGCAGGCATGGCGTGGCGAGGTCCAGGCCCGCATGCTGTACACGATCCTGGCCGGCCGCATGAAGGACGAGCGGCGCGCGGACGTCATCCGCGCCATCGCGGAGGCCGAGGGCTCGCACCGCAAGAGGATCGAGCAGCGCCTGACCGAGCTCGGCGTGCCTCTTCCCGACGCTTCCTCCGTCAGGCTTTCGCCCGTGCAGCGCCTCCAGGCGTGGGTCGCGCCGGTCGAAATGGTCATGGCGCGGATGGAGCAGGCCGAAGAGGTCGAGATCCACGACCGGTACAAACGCTCGACCGGTGATCCCAAGACCGATGCCGTGCTCCAGGGCATCCGCGCCGAAGAGCAGGGCCACTCCAGGTCGCTCGGCTCGATGCAGATGGGCCACCGGCGCGACGAGCCGGCGCCGACCAACCCGCAGGGTCGCCTCAACCGGATCCTCGGGCGAGAGACGTGGCACCGCACGGGGTCCGGCTGGATCTCGGGAGCCATCTACGGAGCCAACGACGGGCTCGCCGCGGTGTTCGGGATCGTGGCCGGCGTCTCCGGCGCGACGGGGGGGTCCAGCTTCGTGCTCACCGCCGGCGTTTTCGGCGCGGTGGCATCCGGGCTATCGATGGCGACCGGCGCCTTCCTCGCCGAACGCTCCGAAAACGAGGTGGCGGCAGCCAACGTGGCGCGCGAGCGCCAGGAGGTCGAAGACAACCCCGACGAGGAGAAGGAGGAGGTCTCGCTCTTCTACCAGCTCAAAGGGATCGACGCGGCCACCGCCGACCTCCTCGCCGAACAGCTTGCCAAAGACCCCGACGCGCTCGTCCGCGTGCACGCACCGGACGAGCTTGGCGGCAGCGACTCGCAGGGCCGGCCCGTGCAGTCCGCCGTCGCCGCGGGGATCAGCACGTTCATCGGGGCCATGGTGCCGGTCATGCCTTTCTTCTGGCTGCGAGGGACGACCGGCGTGATCGTGGCCGCGGCGGTTTCGCTGGTTGCGCACTTTCTGGTCGGCGCGGCGAAGTCCCTGTTCACGCTGCGCACCTGGTGGTCGGCCGGACTCGAGATGACGCTGGCGGGCGTGATCGTCGGCGGCATCACGTATGCCCTGGGACTGTTCTTGAAGGTCGGCGGCTGAGCCTTCAGCTCAATCCGGAAGGCGTTCGACCTTGACCGGCTCGCCCAGCAGCGCGGACATGACGCGCTCCGACTTCCCGGCGTCTGCGCTCGACCAGAATTGCATCGTTCCGGCTGCATCCCCATGCGCTTGCAGCCCGTGCTCGGCCAGCACGCGCGCAAGCTGCCGGGCCACAGCCGCACCCGTGTCGACCAGCGTCACGCCAGGCGCGATCTCACCGATGAGCTTTTTCAGGAACACGTAGTGCGTGGAGCCGAGGACGATCGTGTCGGCTCCCCCCTCGAGGAGCGGGCGCAGGTAGCGTTCGACCATAAGCCGCAGCTCGGGACCGTCCAGGTCGGCCATCTCGACGTGCTCGACCAGGCCAGGCACCGGCTGCGCGATGACTTTCACATCGCTCCCGAATCGATCGAGGAGCGAGGCCATCCGGTCGGACATGCCCATCGACGCGGTGACGAAGGCGCCCACCACCCCCGACTTGGTCGCGGCGACGGCCGGCTTGACCCCGGGCTCCATGGCGACGATGGGCACAGGCAGCGAGGCCCTCATCAGCTCCGCCGCGGCGGCGGTGGCCGTGTTGCATGCGACGACGATGACCTTGGCGCCCTGGCCGATCAGGAACCGCGCGATCGTGATGCTTCGCGTGCGAATGAACTCGCGCGTCTTGTCGCCATACGGCGCGTTTCCCGAATCGGCCACGTAACAGATCGACTCCGCGGGCAACAGCGATCGCACCTCTCGCAGCACCGAGAGGCCGCCGACTCCCGAGTCGAACATGCCGACCGGCGCCGCGTTCACCTTTCCATTCTCACAGTTGGGACGGTCCGTCCTGCCAGCGCCCGAAGTGCACCATGGATTCGAGTGGCCGGCGCTTGCTGCGGAAGCGAGCGCCGTCGAATGCCGCGCCGGTGGCGGGGTAGCCCAGCCCGACCACGCCGATGGGCCGGCATCCCTCGGGAACGTGAAGCTCCCGCATCAGCTCCTGCTCTCCCCACGTCAGGCCGAAGAGCCAGGCTCCGAGGCCGGCTTCGACGGCGGCCAGGAGCACGAGCATCACCGCCATCCCGGTGTCGACGTCCCAGTACGGCACCGGCCAGGCGTCTGCCGACTGCAGGCCGAATCGCTCCTTGTCCGGTTGGGAATAGCGCGCCAGGTAGGCCGGCCTGTTCGAGATCGCGATCACGAGGCACGGGGGCGCGTCCGGAGTGCCGAGATGCTCATAGGGGAACTGAGGGTCCTGGGTCAGCGCGATGAAGCGGCTCACCTCGTCGGGCCGGTCGAGCACCACGAAGTCGAAGCCCTGGCTGAAGCCCGCGGAGGGAGCATGCCTGGCGACCTCGAGAACCTGGAGCAGGAGCTCTCGCGGAATCGAGTCTGGTTTGAATTCGCGCACCATGCGCCGCCGCCTCAAAAGGTCCTGGAATTCCATGGATATCGTCTCCTTGGGGTTGCTGCGCGTTTTCTTTCTATGCCCGTGGCCAACGCAGGGCGGCCCGAGCCGGTTACTCGGTTTCCCTGGATGTGGGGCGTTTCCTTCGGCCTCGTGGTCGGATTCGGTGTGCTGGCGATCAGCACTTCCAGGTACGGCTTGCGTATCTCCAACCTCGTCCTGGGAGTCGTCGTGTTCATTGTCTTCGGACTGGTCGGCATCGTCGGGGGAGTCGCGCGGCGCCACACACCGGGGGGACCCGTTTAGACCGTCGCGGGGGTAGGCTCTTGCCGGGATGATCTCCCCGGACGGCCGCTGGTGGTGGGATGGAAGTCAGTGGCGCTCGCGCGTGGTCGAAGGCGAGCTCGACCTCTTCTGGTTCTTGACCACGCCACAGTGGTTCGAGCGCGTCGCCATCACGGGCCTCATCGGGCTCATTCCGATAGTGGGCCAGATCAATCTCTACGGCTGGACGCTCGCCGCGTCGGACATGGTGAGGCAGCGGTGGCGAGAGCTTCCTCCGGCTGGGTTCCAGTACCTCGAGCGGGGTGTCGCGCCGTTCATCGTCATGCTCGTCTATGGACTCGCCGTCCTCCTGGTCCTCGCCACGCTGGCGGTCGGCGGAATCGTGTTGCTCGCGAGCAAGCCCGCGCAGGTCGCCGCCGGCATCACGGTGTTCGCGTTCGTCGCATTGATCGCGATCGCGTGGTGGCTCACGGCGACGTATCTGCTGGCGGCGATGTTGGTGTGCTCGGACCGCCTCGGCATCGGGCGCGCGCTCAATCCCGCCGTGCTTTTCACCCAGGCACGGCACAACAGCGACATTTCGATCCGCGCGGGGATCACCTACGTCGTCGCCGCCGTGGTGCTGACGTTCGGTGCCACGGTCGCGAGCTTCGCCATCCCTTTCGCGGGACTCGCGGTGTCGGTCGGTTTGCCCGCGGTCATGGCGCTGATCGCGCCGCTTCTCAGCAAGTTCGATGTCGCCGGCGCCGGCCCCGGCCCCGGCACTTCCACTCCGCTTCCATAGGTACCACTCGACGGGACTCAGGCCCGGTGGGAAAGGGCCGTAAGGCCCTGCGCCGGTGCACGGGAACACGCGACGCTCGACGTATGCGCGAAGCTCGTCACTTCATACGCCGCCTGCGGCCTCGCCCGGACTACGTCAGCGAGCTATACGTTCAGCTCGAAGACCTTTTTGTCGAGGTGTGGAAGCAGGAGAGATACGAGCGGACGCACCCGTTCACGTGCGGCGTCATCCGCGAGGCGGCGCGGGTGCGAGTGCCGATCGCCTGATCTCGGCACCCCCGGCCTTCAGGGCGCGCTGTACTTCGAGAGGGCGGAAACTTCGGCCGGCGCCAGGTCGGTCACGACATGCAGCTCGGTCATCCGCTTGATGCGAGCGGCGGGAATCTCCACGAGCTCGCCGTCCGTGCGCTTCGCCAAGATGCCGTGGAAGATGTCCGCCTCCTCATCGCCCAGCAGCTTTTCCGCGATCGCGAACTCGACTCCATCGCCGCGCACCACCGGCGCGCGGGGCGGCATCGAACGCCATGCGACGGGTGTCTCGCCTTCGAACATCCTGAGCTCCACTGTACCGACGCCGGTTCGGCCCACGTAGAACAATGGACGAGCATGGCCGCGTACAGCCCCCTGCTCGCCCTGTTCGCGCTGGCCCCTAAGCTTCGCGTCGCGTCCGGGCGCGCTCTGAGCATCTATCTCCCGGCGCGCCGTGAGGGTTACGACCCTCACTTCTATGACATCGAGTTCGGGGATCTTGTGCGGCGATACAAAGACCGGCTTGCCGAGAAGGACCGCGCCCTGATGGAGCACGAGATGCGTCGTGTACGGAACCTGGTCGCGATCGTGCGCCCCGCCGGATGTCCTGCTTTCGGCGCGTTCGCCGACGAGCCTCGTGGCGTGCTGGAGCTGGTGCCCTTGAAAGCCGAGACGGACGAGCGGCTCGAGGTGGGGGACGTGCTCGTCGCCCCGATCCTGCGCCAGCTCGAGAAGTTTCCGCCCTCTTTGGTGGTCGCGGTCGACAAGGAGCACGTGATGACCTTCGGAGCCATCCTCGACCATCTGCGCCAGCTCGACAACCTCACAGGCGCCGAGGTCGATCGCACGAAAGCGGGGGGCACGTCGGCATCCTCCAACCAGCGGAAGGCGGACAACACGGTCCGGTCCAACCTCGCGCCGGCTGTGGAGGCCACCAGGCGGGCGATGTCGAGCGGCGCTTACGCGCAGGTCTTCATCGCCGGCCCCGAGGAGGCTCGGGCGCAATTCGAGGCGATGCTTCCGGAAACGATCAGGAAGAAGGTCGCGGGTCACCTGAGCGCCTCGCTTGGCGCGCCCGACCTCAAGCAGCGCCTGCGCGAGCAGCTGGAGGCGGCGACCTCAGGCGCCGACTAGCGGCTCCTCAGGACGATCTGCGTCTGGGTCGTCTTGGCGACGAGCCTTCCGGCCGAGTCGTGCAGGACGGTTTCGACGACGATCGTGGTCCCACCACGGTGCAGCGGCCTGGAGGTCGCGGTCACTGTGCCGGCGCCCACCACCCTGAGAAAGTTCGTCTTCGATTCGATCGTCGCCGTGCCCGTCGCATCGCCCGGGAGATTGAGCATGGCGCATGCGCCTCCCGCCGAATCGCTCAGCGCCATGACCGCTCCACCGTGCATCACGCCATTCGTCGTGCACAGCGTTGGGGACCAGTCCAGGGCGAGGACGACCTCCTCCGCGGCGTAGACCTCGGCGCGAACCTGGAGCAGGGCGCAAAGCGGCATCGCCTCGCGAAGCCGGGCGGTCGCGGCGTCGTCCGTCATCGGCCAAGTATGGGTGCGGAACCGACCGGCCGGGAGTAGCGAGCGAAGCGATCAGCCTCGTGGCTTGTCGCGCGCCTGCAGCCGGTAACTTAGTCGGGTCATGGCGCAAGCGGTCGAGGCGAGCGCGCTTCGCAAGCAGTACATCACGACGCGCGGCGTGTTCCGCCGCGAGCGCGTGGAGCGGGACGCGCTGCGCTCGATCGACCTCTCGATCGAACCCGGCGAGCTCTTCGGGCTATTGGGTCCGAATGGCGCCGGCAAGACGACCATGGTGAAGATCTTCACCACGCTGCTGCTGCCGACGTCGGGCAGCGCCAGGATCCTTGGCCTCGACGTCGTCTCGAACCCATGGGCCGTCCGGCGCCGCATCGGCTTCGTGTTCGGTGGCGAGCGCGGCCTCTACTGGAGGCTCTCCGGCCTCGACAACCTCCGTTACTTCGCCGACCTGTACCAGATTCCCCCCGACGTTTCGCGCAAACGCATCGCCCAGCTGATCGAGCGCCTTGGGCTGACGGGCCGCGAGCGCGATCGCGTCGAGCTCTACTCGCGCGGCATGAAGCAGCGGCTGCACCTCGCGCGCGGCCTGCTCAACGATCCGGAGGTGCTCTTCCTCGACGAGCCGACGATAGGGCTCGACCCGGTGGGCGCGCGCGAGCTGCGACAGATCGTCCGCGAGCTGTCGGACGGCGGCAAAACGATCTTCCTCACGACCCACTACATGTTCGAGGCCGATGCGATCTGCGACCGGATCGCGGTCATCAAGAAGGGCTCGATCGTGGCGCAGGGCACACCAAGCAGCATCAAACGGACCGTGGAGAACCAGGGCGTGGTCGAGTTCGAGGTGGTCGGGATGCCGGAAGCGGCCGCCGCCGAGCTCAGGCGGCTGCCGGGCGTGACCTCGGTCTCGATCGCGGAGCACGAGCTGGCGCAGGTCGTGACGGTGCACTGCGCGCGGCCGGCCGAGGTGATGACGCAGCTGGGCCTCGTCCTCGACGGGGTCAAGCCGCAGAAGATCAGCTCTCGAGAGCCGACCCTGGAGGACGCCTACGTCCAGCTCATCGGCGATTCCGCGCAGTGAAGGGCTACGCGCGCGCCGCCATCAGCGCGTTCCGGGTGAGCATGAGGCTGCGCGTCGTGAGCACGTGGGCCTACCTCAACTGGCTCGTCTTTCCTTTGATCTTCACCGCACTCGGCCTGTTCGTCCTGGGCCGTCCCGGTGCCTCCGGCTCGCATCTCGTGTACGGGATCCTCGGTGGCGGCCTCATCGGGTACTGGGGCATCGCCTACCTCGACGGCGGCAACGGCATCCAGGACGAGAGATGGAACGGCACCCTCGAGCACGTCTTCGCCGTCCCCACGCCGTTGTGGGTGATCCTCTTCGGCAAGATCTGCGGCAGCCTGCTGTTCGGCATCCTCGCGTTCGTGCCCACGGTGCTGTTCGCGTATCTCGGTTTCCACGCTTCACTGCCGGCTGTCGATCCCCTGCGGTTCGTGATCTCGCTCGGCGTGCTCACTTTCACTTTCATGACGATCGCGCTCACGCTCACGCCTTTGTTCGCGCTCTGGCGCTGGGCGTTCAGCTTCCTGAACGGGTTCGAGCTCGGCGTCTACATCCTCTGCGGATTCATGTTTCCGGTCGCGGTCCTTGCGCCGTGGGCCCAGGGCGTGGGGGACCTGCTGGCGCCGACGTGGGCGACCCGTGCGCTGTACGCGTCGACGGTATCGGGCGGCGCTCCAGACATCGAGCTGTGGTGGCTCGCCGCCGTGGGGCTCAGCCTTCTCTACCTCGTCGGCGCGTACTTCATGTACCGCATGGTCGGTGACAGGGCGCGGGTTTCGGGCGAGCTGGCTCTCGCGTGAGAAGGTTCGGCGCACAGGCAGGCGTCTTCTTCCGCTCGACGTATCTGCAGTACGTCGCATTGTTCCAGTGGGCGACGCTGCGCGGCTATTTCGTCTACAAGATCCTGCTGCCCGTCACGCAGATCCTGTTCTTCGTCGAGCTCGGGGTTTACGCGACCGGCCGCCAGAACGCCCTTTACTTCGGCCTGGGGAACGCACTGCAGCTCACGGCAAACGCCGGCATCTTCGGTGTCATCGCGACGGTCGCGAACGAGCGCCAGTACGGCACGCTGCCGCTTCTGCTCGCCTCGCCGGCCAACCGCCTCGTCACGTTTCTGAGCCGCGCGATGGTCAACGTCATCGACGGGATCGCGACCGTCGTCATGGGCCTGGCGGTCGTCGTCGTGCTTTTCGGGCTGAATCTCAAGGACAGCAACGTGCCAGTGCTCGGCCTGTGCGTGCTGGTCACGTCGCTGACCACGGCGGGCCTCGGCCTGATGTTCGGGAGCATCGGGCTCGTCATGCGTGACGCGATCATCATCGCCAACGTCGTCTACTACCTGCTGCTGATCGTCTGTGGCGTCAACTTCCCGGTGAGCCGCCTGCCCGCGGCCGTGCAGGCGATCTCCTACGGACTGCCGCTCACCCGGGGCATCCAGGCCGCCCGAGAGGCCGCCGCCGGAGCTTCGCTCGGGCACGTCTCGGGCTTGCTGGCGGGCGAGCTGCTGGTCGGGAGCCTGTACGCGCTGGGCGGATACGTTCTGTTCCGGTTCCTCGAAGGCTACGCCCGGCGGGGCGGCCTGCAGGAAGCCTACTGACCCAGCGGCCGGACGATCTCCAGCTGCGGCCTGTCGTCGAGCCGGTCGGCCGCGGCGCGAAGCCGCCCTGCCGTCCATGCCGCGAGGCCGCGCGAGCGGGGGCGCGCCGGCAGGACGCGCGTCATGCGCTCCGCGTCGCGCACGCGATCCGCGTGGGCACCGAGCACGAGTTCTTCCGAGATTCGCGTGTCCATGGGCATATTATAGGACTACGCCTCTGGTCATAGTCAAGTAACTTAGTTGCAGAATCTTGGCCTCCTCGGTAATATAGGCGGCAAGCTATGCCAATGCTCAGCGAGAGCGACTCGGGAGGCTCCGTCAGAGCCGCGCCCTCGGCGCCGTTCGAGCTGATGTGGCTGTTCCACAACCTGCACGCCTCGCACGAGCTGGTCGGCCCCTACGCGACGCAGGAGCCGTGGCGCCGTGCGTTCGGCGAGGAGGCGGCTTCGTTCTGGGACGACGGCCTGCGCGGGTACACCGAGCTGGTGGTGCTCGCCCACAGGACCGGGACGCTGCTCGATCTCGACCTGGCACGGTTTTTCGAAAGCCTCGAGGAGGGGATCAAGCGGCCGGCGGCGCCGCCCACCCTCCTTTCGGAGACTCCGGTGGAGCGTGAGACCATCCTGCGCAGGCTGGCCAGGCTCGCCGAGGACGCGGATCTGCGAGCTCGCTATGCCCGGCTGCTCGCCACGGTGTGGGACGCGGCAACGCCCGAGTGGATCCAGACAGGGCGGCCGGCCTCGGTCGCCGAAGCCGAGCGCTGGAGGCGGCGTCTTGCCGACGGCTCGTCGTACCTGGACATCATCGACCGACCGCGCCTGTGGGCCGGGCGGGGTGAGCTCGACGAGCTCGCCGACGCGGCGGTCGAGCGGGGCGCGTTGGTCATGTCGCCGGGTTGGTTTTACGGCAAGATCCACGTCGTCGAGCTCGAGGGGACGGTCTTCATCGGCCAGGCGGTTCGCGTCGCCGACGTCGAGGTGGCGCACCGCGACCTCGCGGCCCATCTCTCGACACGCATCAAGTCGCTGGCCGACCCGACGCGGCTCTCGATCCTGATGCTCCTGGCTCAGCGGCCGGCGTCGGTGACCGAGATCGCCCGGCACTTCAAGCTCTCGCAGCCGACCGTCAGCGGGCACGTGCAGCTGCTGCGCGAGGCCGGTCTCCTGGACGAGAGGCCGGCCGGCCGAAGCGCCGTCCTCAGCGCCAGCGAGGATGGGATCCGGCGGCTCTTCGCCGGAGCTCAGGATTCCATCCTGAACATGTTCAGGGACTAGCGGGCTCGCCCCGCGACAAGCAGCTCCAGGGAGTCGACCAGGCGCGGACCCGGACGGTTGAAGTAGGCGGAGCCGTCCATCACGGCGACCCGCCGGGCGCCGCAGGACTCGATGTCTTCCGCGACGAGCGCGGCCTCCCGCTCGGCACGCACCCGGTCGAAGCCGCACGGCGCCAATAAGAGCGTCTCGGGCCGCGCATCGCGCACGGCCTGCCAGGTCGTCGCGGTGGAAGGGCGGCCCGCTCGGGCGAGAGGGTCGTCGAAGCCGGCGATGCCAAGGAGGTCGGGCGTCCAGTGCCCGGCCGGATAGGGAGGGTCCAGCCACTCCAGGAAGACGGCGCGCTCGCGAGGCAGGCGGCTTGCCCGGCTCGCCGCCGCGCCGATCCGGGCCCTCAGGTCTGCCAGCAGCGGACCCGCGTCTGCCCCGCACGTCGCGGCCAGGGAGGCGATGTCGGCCAGGACGTCTTCGAGGGAGTGCGGGTGCTGGCGCACGATTGGGATCCCGGCCAGGGCGTGGTCGACCTGGCTCGCCGGGATCGCGCAGACGTCGCAGATGTCCTGCGCGACCACGAGATCCGGCTCCAGCTCCAGGATGGCGTCGGTGTCGACCTCGTACAGCGACATTCCCGACGCGGCCGCGGCGGTCACCTCGGAGTCGATGCCGGCGCTGTCCCTTTCCCGCAGCCCGATCGTGGAGCGGGTCACGATCGGAAGGGCCGCGGCCGCGGGAGGGTAATCGCACTCGTGCGTGACCGCGACCAGGCTCTCGCCGAGCCCGAGCGCGAAGAGGGTCTCGGTGGCGCTCGGCAGGAGCGAGACGATTCTCACCCGGGCTGCTCGGCGTGGAGACGGTCGACCACCTGCTTGAGGACCTCGTAGGGCTGCGCCCCCATCGCAAGGTAGCGCCGGCCGAATATGTGGGCGGGGATGGCGTTGATCCCGGCCGAGGTCGCGGCCTGGCGGTTCTCGTCGATGACGGACTCGTAGCGGTCCTCGGCGATGGCCGCGCGCAGTTCGGGCGGGTCGAGGCCGAGCTCTGTGCCGACGCGCACCAGGTCGTCGATGTCTTCGAGCCGTGCGGTGCCCTCCCAGTGCGCCTTGAAAAGCGCGTGGTGCATGGCCTCGAAGCGGCCCTGCTCACGCGCGAACTCGGCGGCGCCAAGGGCGCGACGCGAATTGATGATCACGTCTCGCGGCCGCATGATGAGGCCGAGCTGCGCCGCGATCGACTGCAGGTACGAATGCATCTGCTCCGACCGCGCACGCCCGAAATATGCGTCACGCGGGATGCCTTCAGGCGGCGCTTCGGGATGGAGCTCGAAAGGCAGCCATGTCGTGCGCACGAGGCCTTCGGTCTCCAGCTGTTCGACCCTGACCGAGTCGATGTAGCACCAGGGTCAAACGTAGTCGGAGAAGATGATCAGGTCGACCGGCGGCGGGTTGGCCATGCACGCATTCATACGCGATTCCCGCAAGCGACCGCGGCCCCGGCGCTTAACCGGGCGGTGGCAGAATGGGTGAAGAGCCAGGCAATCGGGATTCACCAGGAGGTGGTGACATGGCAGACGCCAAGACGTTTGTGGCAGGCGCGCCGGCGTGGATCGACCTCGCAAGCAGCGATCCCGCCGCGTCAGCCGAGTTCTACGGCAAGCTGTTCGGTTGGAAGGTCCAGCAACTCGGACCCGAGGCGGGCGGGTACACGATGGCCAAGCTCTCGGGCAAGGACGTGGCCGGCATCGGGCCGCTCCAGAACCCACAGCAGCCGACGGCGTGGTCGCTCTACATCGGCACGCGCGACGCCGACGGCGTCGCGAAGAAGGTGCAGGCGGCGGGCGGCACCGTCATCGCTCCCCCGTTCGACGTGCTCGACCAGGGGCGCATGGGTGTCTTCCAGGACCCGAGCGGCGCGTTCATCTCGGTGTGGGAGCCGAAGAAGATGCAGGGCGCCGATGTGATGTTCGCGCCCGGTGCGTACTCGTGGGCCGAGCTCAACTCGCGCGGATTCGAGAAGGCGGCCCCCTTCTACGCCAAGGTGTTCGGCTGGACCGAGAAGCGCTCCCCGATGGGCGAGGGCCAGGGTGACTACACGGAATTCCAGGTGGAAGGCCAGAGCGTGGCGGGCGGCATGGAGATGAACCCGATGGTGCCGTCCGATGTCCCGTCGTACTGGATGGTTTACTTCGGCGTCGCCGACGTCGATGCGGATCACAAAAAGGCGACGGAGCTGGGCGCCCACGAGATGCTTGGGCCGCAGGACTTTCCGGGCGGAAGGTTCTCGATCCTCGCGGACCCGCAGGGCGCGGTGTTCGGCTTGCTGAAGATGCAGCAGGCGTAAGCGCCGAGCGAAACAAGCGACATGCGACACCGGCGGGCCGTTCTCCGGCCCGCCGGTCTTTTTCAGGAACGAATCGCGGCGAAGGCTCGCGCGACCCGCGCCGCGACACGGGCGTTGTTGATCACGAGCTCGACGTTGACCTCCACCGAGCGGCCGGACGAGAGCTCCGCCATTCGCGCCAGCAGCCTCGGGGTGACGGACGCGCCCGATGTCGCACCGAGCTCGCGCGCCGCCTGGGACGCCATCGATTCCGCCTCCGGCAGCTCACTCGGTGGGGGCACGGCCACCACCGCGCCTCGCGAACCCGACTTCCACGCCGCCTCCAGCATCGCGGCAGCCTCGACGGGGTCGTCGACGCGCACGTCCAGTGGACAGCCGCTGTGCGCGGAGTAGAACGCGGGGAATTCGTCGCAGCCGTAACCGATCACCGGCACAGACAGGCTCTCCAGGCGCTCCAGGGTCAACGCCAGGTCGAGGATGATCTTCGCCCCGGCGCAGAACACGGCCACGGGTGAGCGTGCCATCTCTTCGAGGTCGGCCGACTGGTCCTCAGGGTGGCCGCGATGCACCCCGCCGATCCCGCCGGTGGCGAGGAACCGAATCCCCGCCTGGGCCGCGACGCGCATGGTGGCGGCCACGGTGGTGGCTCCGGTGGCGTGGCGCGCGAGCGCGGGGCCGAGGTCGCGAGAGCTGACCTTCACGGAGCTTGAGGCGATTCGCTCTAGCTCGTCGTCGGTCAGGCCCGCGCGCAGCCGGCCGTCGAGAACCGCGACCGTGGCGGGGACCGCGCCCTCATCCCGGATCGCGGCCTCGCAGCCGCGCGCCGCGCGCAGGTTGTGGGGGGCGGGGAGGCCCTGGCCGAGAATCGAGGTCTCGAGGGCGACGACGGGCCGGCCGGCCTCGAGCGCGCCGGCCACGTCCGCCGCGATCTGGAGGACGTCGCTCAGCTGGGCCGCGCCCCCGCCGTGAGCACGGCCTGCGACGCCGCCGCGACGGCATGCTCGGCGGATTCGATCGGTGTTGCGCCGCGGAGCCATGCCACGCAGAACGCGGCCGCGAACGCGTCGCCGGCGCCGGTCGGGTCGATCGCGGTCACCGCCGGCGCCGGGATCACCTGCCCGAACACCCTGCAGCCGCCGCGGCCCAGCTTGGTCACCGGGACCTGGGCCAGGCTGTCGAGCGGCACGGCGACGGTCTGCGCTTCGGCTTGGGTCGCGAAAAGCACCTCGGGCTTGAGCCTCGCGAGCACGTATGCCATCCGTGCGGGCCCGTATGCGCGCAGCCCCGCCACCGACGACAGATCGACGGCAAGCATCCCGCCGCGCTCGCGCACCAGGCGGATCGCGGCGCGCGCCGCGCTTGCCAGCGGCTCGAGGAAAAGGGAATAGGCGGGGACGTGAATCAGGCGCGCGCCGTCGAACCAGGCTTCGTCGAGGTCCTCGGGGCTCAGCCCGACGCTCGCGCCGCGCTGGGTGGCCATCGTGCGCTCGCCATCCGGACCGATCACGACGGCGATGGCGCCGGTCGGCTCGTTGCACCACACGGGATGCACGTCCACGCCCTTCGCCTCCAGGTCGGCGACCAGGCCGCGACCTCTTTCGTCGTCGCCGATGCGCGTGACGAGGCTGGAATGCTCACCCAGGGCCGCAGACCAGGCGCAGAAGTTGGCGGACTGGCCGCCTCCGCCCATGGTTATGGTGGCGGGACAGTCGTCGTCGGGGCGCAGGGCCCCTTCGGGGACTATGGATATGTCGAGGACCAGGTCACCGATGGAGACGATCACGTGGGACGAGGATAGCCACCCCGAGGACCTGGCGAGGAACGAACCGGCCACGACGGCTTGGGTCACGGGCGCCCGCGGGCCACGCCGTGGGATACCTCAACTGTGGTACTCGAGAACCGTACAGGTGGAGGAAGCCGGTGGCGTCGGCCTGCTCGATGATGCGGGGGCCGGGTATGGGTCACCGGCACTTTGGGGGGTGAGACGCCATGCGTCCGCCACGGCGGCGCATGGCCTGACCCTTGAGGTACGGCGGGCGGCTAACGCTCCAGGCCGACCGGCTCCAGCAGTCCCCAGGCCGCAAGCTGCTCCCTCAGCCGTGCCTCGAGGCGCTCGTCGAGCCGGTGCGCAGGGGGCGCCAGCCATGGCTCGCATACGCCCTGCATGTGAAGCGCCGACTTGATCGCCCCCGGAAAGACGCCGGCGCGCACGGCGATGACGAGCTTGTACAGCGCATCCTGCGCCGATCGCGCCGCCGCAAGGTCTCCGCGCACGAATTCGTCGAAGATGCGCACGACCCACGCCGGCGCCACGTTGCCGGCGCCGCAGATCGTGCCGGAGCCGCCCATGGCGAGCGATGCCAGCAGCATCGTGTCGCTCCCCGTGAAAAGACGGAACGCCGGCAGATCGCGTGTGGCGATGCACACGGCCTCGAAGTACTCGTAGTCGCGACTCGAGTCCTTGATCCCGGCGATGGTCCCATCGCGAGCGAGCTCCGCGACCGTCGGCGGCTCCGCCACGACCTTTGTGAACTGCGGGATGTTGTAGAGAAGGATGGGCAGCCTGCTCGCGCGGGCCAGCTCGCGATAGAAGTCCTTCAGCGAGGGCTGGTCCATCGGGTAGTAGTAGGGCGGCGCGACCAGGGCCGCGTCCGCGCCGAGGGCGGCGGCCGCCCGCAGCTCGGCCCGCGCTGCCTCGAGATGGCTCTGCGCGACACCGCACAGCACCGGCACTCGACCGCGCGCCGACCTGACGGCGGCGGCCAGGATCGCGCGCCGCGACCTCTCGTCAAGGGATGCCGTCTCGCCCGTCGAACCGAGCGCCAGCAATCCGTGCACGCCGCCCGCGACCATTCGCTCGACGAGCACTCCCATTGCCGCCTCGTCGGCGGACCCGTCCTGATGGAGCGGCGAGACGAGCGCCACGAGCACGCCGGCAAGCCGCTGCACGTCGAACATGTCTCGCAGCGTACCCAAACCCGCGAAGGGTTGCGCTCTAGAGGCTCCAGTCGACTCCGGCCGTCGCGTCGACGCCGAGGATCTCGTCGATCCCGGGGATGACGGGGGCGCCGCGGAGGGCCGCCGCGATCTTCGACAGCGTGGAGCTGGTGACGGCCCGGCCATGGAGCGCGCCCGAGATGGTGGCCGCGCTGCAGCCTGCCGCGCGAGCCAGGTCGCTGGCATTCCAGCCGCGCCGCGCCAGTTCTCGCCCCAGTCGAGTCGGATTCAAATGCACCGTCATCGGACCAACACCGGTACCGCACCGGGTTACGCCCTGATGCCGCCGCGGCGGTATCCTTCGCCGCGAGCATGGGCCGGGTGACCCTCAACGACCGGCAGTGGAAGACCTACCTGGCGGTGTGGCTCGTCGCGGTCGGGGCGGTCGTGGGCGTGGCCGCGGGCCTTCTCCTGATCAGGTTCGTGAACCAGCCTCCGCCGGCGGTGCTCGGTGGCGGCGTCGTCATGGATCCAAAGGCGGTGGCGGCTCCCGACTTCACGCTGCGTGACCAGTCCGGCCGGTCGGTCAGCATGTCCGGTTTGCGCGGCAGAGTCCTGGCGCTGACGTTCCTGGATACGCAATGCACGAACCTGTGCCCGCTGCAGGCACGATTTTTGGGCACCGCTCAGTCGGACCTCGGCACGTCGACGCCTCTTTCCATCGTCGTGATCAGCGTGCGCCCGGCGGCGGACACCCCTGACACGATCGCCAAGTTCGCGTCGGCTAACGGCCTCGGCCGAAACTACTACTGGCTTACCGGGACGCCGGCTCAGCTTTCGGCGGTGTGGAACGAATACGGCGTGGCTGTCCAGGTGGCGAGTGGTGACCTGGAGCACAGCTCCGTGATCTACCTGGTCGACCCCCACGGCTTCGAGCGTGTGGGCTTCCTCGACGTCCCCGAGACCTCCGCTTTCGAGAACGACGTCCGGATCCTGGCGAAAGGCTAGTGCCCAACCTCTAAAAACATTCGGTCGGTTTTTGACGCGTTCAAACAAATTTCAGGGATTTACAAGCAAAACGCAGACTGTTAACCTCACCCCCGACTTTGGGAGTGAGCATGGCGCGAAGGCTCGTCGTGACTGTGGTCGGCGTCGCCATTCTCTGCGCGCTGGTCACGGTCTTCATCGTGGGATTCGTCGCCAAGGCACCCGGCTCCATCGCCTCCGAGACCGCTTCGCAACCACGGGTCGCGGTCGGCGCCGACTCTGGCCAGACGGAGACGGTGATCCACCTCGAGACGACCGGCGCCGTCGGAACCGCGGTGGTGTATCCGCGGCCTGACGACCCGAACCCGAACTGGGTCGGCTACCTCCCGACGACGACGTGGAAGGTGCCCGCCAACTCGATCGTCACCATCGTCATCGCCCAGGACGACACGCCATCCGGCCTGCGCAACCCGTTCTGGGCCAAGGCCCAGGGCATCGTCGGCGGGACGTTCCACATGAAGTACTACGACGACCAGGGCAACCCGCAGGAGGGTGACTTCAGCCACATCGACGATGCCGCGAACGCGGCGCACACGTTCGCGATTCCGGAGCTTGGCGTCTTCGTGCCCCTCGAAGGTCTCAGCGCGAACGCGCCGGCCAACAGCTACAACGAGATCACGTTCTCGTTCCGCGTCGGCAAGGCCGGCGTGTTTCACTGGCAGTGCTTCGTGCCCTGCGGCAGCGGCACCATCTACGGCAACGGCGGCCCCATGCAGACGGTCGGATACATGGGCGGGTTCCTGGTCGTCCAGTAAATGGGAAGCCAGAACCGCGTCCACGCTCTCCGGATGCTCGTCATCTGGGCTGTGCTCAGCGTCATAGGGATCGTGATCGCCATGCAGATCCACATGCCGCCCGGCGACCAGACCCTGCAGGGTGGGGAGGAGAGCTCGATCATCCAGCTGATGCTCATCCTCGCGACGCCCGTATTCATCGGGGTCGTGATGTTCGTCCTTTACTCGGCGTTCATCTTCAAGCGCCCGGCAGGGCCGCTGGAGGACGGGCCCGCCATGCGCGGCGACCTTCGACTGCAGGTCGCGTGGGTGGCGCTAACCGCGGTCGTGGTGTTCATCCTCGCCGGCTTCGGCATCGTCGAGCTGGCCGCGTCGTCGAACGCCACGAACTTCGCGACGCCCGCCTACGAATCTCTGGGCGAGCCCGGAGTGCAGCCGGTCGGCGAATCGGCCGGGCATCAGATGCAGGTCCAGGTGATCGGGCAGCAGTGGTACTTCACGTATCGCTACATCGACTACGGCGGCGTGGAGTCGACGCACCTCATCCTGCCCGTCGACGCCAACGTCGTCTTCCACGTGACCTCCACCGACGCGCTGCACTCGTTCTGGGCCTACGAGCTCGGCGTCAAAGCGGACGCGAACCCGGGCGTCGACAACATCGCGTACGCCACGACGATGCACACCGGCAACTTCACCGTCCGGTGCGCCGAGCTGTGCGGCCTGTGGCACGGAAACATGTTCGACACCGAGGGCAAGGTCGTCAGCCAGGGGGACTTCGCGACGTGGATCAAGGGTCTGCAGGCCTCCGAGGCCGATGTGAAGCTCCCGCCCTACGCGCCGTATTACTTCCCGAGTCCACGAGTCAAAGGGAGCTAGAGATGGCCGCCATCGTCACGGGAAAGGAGCCGACACTGCTGTCGCCGAGCGAGCGCCAGATGACGGTGCCGACCAACATCATCACCGGCATCGTGCTCGGGTTGGTGGGCTACTGGGCCGGCGTCCAGCTGGGCAACGGATTCGGCTTCAACGACGACGGCAACACCGGCGTCATCCTCGGCTACGCATTCGGCAGCATCCTGTTCCTGGTCGGCGTCGGGTTCGCGAACTACCCGATGCAGCGACTGTTCGGCTGGAACATCGCCTCGCGGCCGTCAGGCGACGAGCACACGGGTGTATGGCGGTACCTGAACCTCAGCCTTGACCACAAGGTCATCGGCGTGCAGTACCTGATCGCGATGCTCATGGCGATGCTCTTCGGCGGCATCGGGGCGATGCTCATCCGGACCAATCTGCTCGACCCCTCGACGCCGATCTTCCCGCCCGACAAGTACCTCGTGCTCGTGAGCATGCACAGCGTGATGATGATCTTCGTGGCGAGTGCCGCCATCGTTGGCCCGTTCGGCAACTTCTTCGTTCCGCTGATGATCGGGACCAACCGGATGGCATTTCCGCGGCTGGAAGCACTGTCGTTCTGGCTGGTTCCGCCCGCGATCGTGATCCTGCTGGCGGCGCCGATCTTCGGAGGCTTCCAGACCGGTTGGACCGCCTACGCGCCGCTGTCCGAGCAGGCGAGCGCGGGCTTCGACAGCTACATCGTCGGCTTCACGCTCATCGGCACGGCCCTGGTGGTCTCCGGCATCAACATGCTCACGACGGTGATCGCGCTTCGCGCTCCAGGCATGACCTGGACGCGCCTTCCGATCTTCGTCTGGGGCGTCTTCTCGGCCTCGATCCTGGGCACGTTCGCAGCCCCGGTCCTCGCGGCCGCGCTGATCATGCAGGCGTTCGACCGCACGATGAACACCAGCTTCTTCGTCTCGTCGAACGGCGGGAGCCCGTACCTGTGGCAGAACCTGTTCTGGTTCTTCGGACATCCCGAGGTCTACATCTTCATCCTGCCGGCGTTCGGCATCGTGATGGAGCTCATCCCGCACTTCGCGCGCAAGCCTCTCTGGGGTTACCGAACTGCGGTGGTCGGCCTTCTGGGCGTGACGCTCCTCAGCTGGTTCGTCTGGCAGCACCACCTGTTCGTCAGCGGCATCGCGCCGGCGCTGCGGCCGTTCTACATGCTGTCCACGGAGATGATCTCGATTCCGACGGGAATCGTCTTCCTGGTCGCCTTCGGCACGCTGTGGCGGGCTCGCATCGCCCTGACGGTCCCGATGCTGTTCTGCCTCGGCTTCCTGTTCAACTTCCTGATCGGCGGCATCTCGGGAGTCTTCCTCTCCGACGTGCCGAGCGACGTGACGCTGCACGGAAGCTACTTCTCGATGGCGCACTTCCACTACACAATAAT
>Ga0070741_10009457_pt1 | contig 18912 bp, 21 predicted proteins | sample Coa_R1_4_FD_66440 | JGI IMG/M metagenome (GOLD analysis project Ga0070741, IMG submission 66440) | Surface soil microbial communities from Centralia Pennsylvania, which are recovering from an underground coalmine fire - Coalmine... | ecosystem: Environmental > Terrestrial > Soil > Unclassified ...
TGATCGCGGCGCGGCAGTGGTCGCAGCTCATGCCGGGAACGGCGTAGGTGATCGTCTCGGTCATGTCGTCTCCTCCTTTCGTCAGCTCTGCTTAACGGGCGGTCGTGTAGGCGAAGGGGTGGTGGAAGACCTGGAGTGCCTGAGTGCGGGGAGCCGGGATCGAGAAGCGATCGCCAGCGCTGATGTCCTCGACGACGACGAACAGCTCGTCATCGTTCGTGTCCCAGTAGAGGACGACATCGAAGTCGTGGTTTCTGCGGTGTGCCAGCTCGGTCATCTCGATCCTCCTTGAGTGATGAGGAGAGACTCGCGCAGCCTGGTTCGCGCTTCGATCGAGGCACCCCGTGTCTTGGGTGCGGCTAGCCCCACTCTTCTCAGGCCGAGGTTTCGAGTCGCGCTGCACTCTCCAGACAGGCACGACCGGATCGGCGGGCGGCGTTACAGCGCCCGGTGTGTCGGTGTCGACCTCGATCGGCTGGGATGCGTCCGGCGCGTTCTGCACCGGCCGCATCCCGTTACGGCCTTACCGCTCGGAGTTTCTTGCGGACGTCGCCGTCGGTGATCTGGCCGCGGAGCGCGACGTGGAAGTGCTGGAAGCTCAGTCCGACGGCACAACCGACCAGCGGGAACGCGGGCCAAAAGAATCCATTGCCGCCCAGCAGCCACGCGAGGACGAAGGCGGCGTTGACGACGACGTAGGCGAGGAGGTGGGCCTGGAAGTCGCGCCAGCGTTGCAGTTGAGTCGCGGTGGTGAGGTAGCTGTCGTAGTTCGTGTTCATCGGTCGAGTCGGAAGACGGGATGGTCGGACGCGATTCGCTGTAGTTCCGCGGCGGTGGAGTCGGGGCCGACGCCGCCGAAGAATTGTCCAACCTCCCACTTCCAGCACCGCAGGTAGTCCCGCAGAATCTCCGGCTTGTCGGCGTCATTGAGCTCGGTGGCGTGGAAGTGCTCGCGCCGTCGGCCGAGGAGGAGGTTGCCTTCGCCGCCTGCGGCGCGGAGGTTGCGAACCCACTGGGTGTGTCCGCGAGGGGCCACGAGGTAGCGGACGCCGGCCACAGTGAGCGGGTTGACGGGGGTGCGTCGCGGTGCACCGGTCTTGCGGCCGCGGATCTCGAGGATGCGGGAGCCCCAGAAGCTGATCCCGGCACGGGTGAGCGCGGCAACGAGCCGGTTGAAGATGTGGCGGGTGAACCAGTCGGGCGCCTGGTAGTGCTGCTTCCGGTTTGTGTTCATGGCTCCGACGGTACGCCGCTGCCTGCTAGGGCGCAGCCGAGCTACCCACACTCTTTGCCGGTGGGCAGTTCGAGGCTTGGGCGTTAGCGGACGCCTTCGCCGAGGAGGGCGAGAACGTGGTGGGCGTTCTGCTTGGTGATGAAGACGGGGCCGGTGTCGACGACCTTGCCGCGGTCGGGCAGGACGCCGTAGAGGTGGTACTGGGTGAGCAGCACGATCGGGAGGTAGCCCTGCAGGTAGGGCTGTTGGTCGGCGGCGAAGGCGATCTCGCTTCTCTCGACGGCGTGCAGGACCTGCGGGCCGATGCCGAACGTGGCGTAGGGGAGCCTGCCGAGCAGGTGGTCTGTGCGTAGCGCGTCGAGCGTCGGTCCGGCGATCGATGCTCCGCCGAGCGTGAGCAGGCCGTCGTAGCGGCGCGCGGCGAGGGTGGCAGCGATGCGTTTTTCGGCTGCCTGAGGCTGTTGTAGGTTGACGGTAAGGACGCTGCTTCGCCCGCCGCCGCGCGAGATCGCTGCGGCGAAGCCACGGCAGCGTTCCGCGAGGGCGAGATTCCCAGCTTCGTGGATGACGCAGAGGACGCGACGTGGATGGTGGGAGGCCATGCGCTCGCCTGCCGCGAAGCCGGCCTGGTATTCGTTCTGGCCGACGTGCAGCAGGATGCCCAGCCTGCGGAAGGCGTCGCTGCCGGAGTTGATCGAGATCACAGGAATTCCCGCCTTCTCGGCGGCGCGAATCGCAGGTGCCAGCGCGACCGGGTCGGGAAGCGAGACGATGAGCCCTGCCGGCTTGGTCGCGATCGCAGCCGTGATCAGCTGGCGCATCCGGTTGACGTCATAGGTGTCAGGTGCTTCGTAGGTGACAGAGACGCCGAGCTGCCTCGCCGCCGCCTGCGCGCCTCGCTGTACGACGGCCCAGAAGGGATCGGAGGCCTGCCCGTGCGTGACCATCACGAAGCGGATGTCGTGGCGAGCGAGGCCGAAGACGTCGACGCCGGCGGCTGCGCCGACCGGCGCATTCGCCGGGTCGGCACCGATCGCCGGCAAGCCTGGCTGGGAGGGCAAAGCTCGGCCGCCGCCACCGCAGCCGGAAACGAGTGCTGCGAGAGCGAGCGCCAAGAGGAGAGCGATGCTGGCGCGTCTCGTCATCACGCCTCGCTCGCAGCCGACGGTTCGATCGGGATCGATGCGGTGAGCCGCGTTCCGGTCCCAGGGCTGCTGTCGATCTGCAGGCGACCGTCAAGCGCCGCGATCCGGTCGCTGAGGCCGCGCAGTCCGCTGCCCTGCGAGGGATCGGCGCCGCCGATTCCGTCATCTTCGACGACGACGGTGACAATGTTTTCGCCGCCGGTAAGCGTGACCTCCACGCCACCTGCGGAGGCGTATTTGGCGACGTTCGCGAGGGCCTCACTGACGAGGAAGTAGACCGCCGCTTCGACAGCCGCCGGCGGTCGGTGCGGCAACTGGGCTTTGAGCCCAACCGGGACCGGTGCGCGGCGCGCAAGCGCCTCGAGCGCCGGTTTGAGGCCACGATCGGTGAGCAGCGCTGGGTGGATGCCGCGAGCGAGCTCGCGTAGCTCGACGATCGCCTCGTCGAGCTTGGCCCGGCTGCCCGCCAGTTGGCGGCGTGCCTCGCCGTCGCCAACACGGGTCTCGAGGAGCTGCAGGTCGAGCGACAGCGAGACCAACTGCTGCTGTGCGCCGTCGTGGAGATCCCTTTCGAGCCGCTTCCTTGCGTCGACGCTGGCCTCGACGATGCGCTTGCGCGACGCGCGCAGCTCTTCCAGCCGAGCGCGCAGATCGGCCTTGAGCTGCTCGTTCTGAAGCGCGAGCACCGCACCGGCAGCGGCCGCCTCGACCAGCTCGGGGCGTGCCTCGAGCTCGGCGTCGTGGATGATCGCGGCAACGCGGCGGCCCGCGTGCTCGACCGCCGTCCACGAGCGGCCCGACCCGGTCGCCGGAAGCTCAACCGGGTGCCCGCGCTCGTCGACAAACAGCTCACGCTCCGGAAGCCAGTAGGCGACTGCGAGGCTGCGGTCTCCGAGGCGCTCCGCCAGCGCCTCGCGTACCGGTACGGCATCCGCGGCGCGGCTGGAGAGCCCTCGCCTGGTCACGCCGAGCGCAACGGCACCTACTCCCTCGGCGGTCGCCGCGAGCAGCACGACCGCGGGCGCGACAAGGACGACGAGCGGAGTCGCGACCGTCCAGTCGAGCAACCAGGGACCGAGGTAGCTGCTGCTACCGGCAAAGCCCTCACCCGCGTGCATGAGCAAGAAGGCGGCAAGCGCCGCCGGGACGGCACAGACGCAGAGGGCGATCACCGCCGCCGGCAACTTGAGCACCAGGAACGCAACGGTGCGCCAGGCAATTGGCTCGTCCGTGCCCACCGGCGGAAGGGCAGGGATCCTTGCCCGCAGGAGGCGGTTCGCCACGGTCCGCTCGAGTTCGAGCAAACGGCGCAGCGCCGCTGCGCCACCAACGAGTGCCGTCGGCAACGCGACGAGGTCCAACACCCCGAGCCCGACGCCAATGAGTAGGAACCCGAGTGAACGCCCCGCATGCTCGAAGCGCTGCCGGAGTACAAGCGGCGGTGTCGCCGTCCCTGCTGGCGACATGGTCATGTGCCGGCGCTCACAGTCACGTTGCCGGTGTTGGAGAGTGCCTCGATGTCCCAGGGGGCGCCGTTGTCGGGGACGAGGCCGAGCACATGCGCCCGCCCGCTGGTCGAGACCGCGTTGATCCGGTAGTTGCCCGCCGGGACCGTGGCCTCGACGTTGCCGCTGCCGCTCCGCAGTGCGAGCCGCTCAGGAGAGCATGAAGAGTTGACCGCGACGTTGCCGCTCGCGGAGGCGGCGCCGAGGACGAAGCCGCAATACCCCTCGACGGAGATGTCGCCTGAGTTCGTCGCGATGTCGGCGGAACCGTGGTAGCCCTCGACACGGACGCTGCCGTGCTCTGCACGGATGCTGATCGGCACGTTGTCGGGGACCTCGATCCGGTACGAGGAACTACACGACCCGATCACCAACGCCGGGCAGTTCGCCGACAGATGGAGGATCCCGTGTACGACCGATCGTTGCTCTCGCGGGTGATGCCCGAAGGCGAAGTGGTCGCTGCGCACGACGGCAACGCCGGACTGGCTTCCACCGACGATCGTCACGTCGCCGGACTGCACGCGCAGCTCGACCCCGAGCAGGGCGCGCGGCAGCGTGTAGGTGGCGTTCTTGACCCCTCGGCTCGTCAGCCACAAGCCGGCGAGCAGCGCAGCGGCGCCGATCAGCAGGACAACCGAGCTGAGAACGAGAAGGGCCCACGGAGAACCGAGCCGCGTGAGTGCGCGGCTCCTTATCCGTGCCTCCGGAGGAGCAGCGACGAGCTCGCTCACGGCTCCACCCTAGGGCGCGGGCATGCAGATTCAACCCCGATCCTCAACAACACCCTCTTCGTTCGACCCCGCGAACAGGGTAGCTGGGGTACACCGAGCATTCCGAATACGGCGGGCTAACCGAACCACGGGAACGGGGCAGCGCGATTCCCGCAACGGCATCGGCGGGTGAAGGTGAGGTACCAGTCCCGACCACGAAAGGAACGCCGTGATCGTCATCGTCGCAGTCATCTCTCTCGCCGGCTCGGCTCTCGCCGCCTTCCCCGGCGACTGGGCGCGCCGTCGCGCCGACGCGGCAGAAACCCCGGCTCAGCTCGTGAACGCTGCCGCAGTCGTCGCGATCATCGCCGGGCTCGCCGCGGCCGGAGTCGTCCACGGCGCAAGCGGCGCCGCGGCACTCGTCATCGGCCTCGTCGCCGGCCAGTACCTAGCCGATCGCTTCGCCTCTCGCCTCTGGGGCTCCCCCGCCTGATCAGCCCTTGCGCCGCCGCGTCCCTTGGGCGCGGCGGCGGTCGAGGTCAGCGAAACGGGAGCTAGCCACACTGTCACTTAGACGGAGCTCTGGCACGATCGGCTTCGTGCCGCTCGCCCTGATCATCGACGACAGTAAGGCGTTCCGCGCCAGCGCCCGCGCGCTGCTCGAGGCGGACGGCTTCGAGGTCGCGGAAGCGGCGACCGGCAAAGCCGGTATCGATGCCGCAGCGGAGCGCCGACATGACCTCATCCTGCTCGACATCCAGCTCCCCGATCTCGACGGCTTCGAGGTCGCCGAACAGCTCGCCCACCTCAAGCCGCCACCCGCCGCCGTCGTCCTCACATCCAGCCGCGACGGTCGCGACTACGACTCCTTCATCGCTAACAGCACCGCGCGCGGATTCATCGCCAAGAACGAACTGTCTGCGGCGGCGATCCGAGCATTGCTCGAGCAGGCGAGCTAGCGCCCGCCGCCGCGCTTCCCGTCAGAATCCGATCGTGAGCGAATCGACGGACATCGAGCGGACGCGCGTCGTTCTCGCCGACGACTCGGTGCTGCTGCGCGAGGGACTCGCGCGCATCCTCACCGAGGCAGGCTTCAACGTCGTCGGCCAGTCCGGTACTGCCGAAGATCTGCTGCTCAAAGTGCGCTCGTACAAGCCGGCCGTCGCGATCGTCGACATTCGCATGCCACCCACCCTCACTGACGAGGGTCTCCAGGCCGCCAAAGCGATCAGGGAGAAGCATCCATCGACGGGCGTGCTCGTCCTATCGCAGTACGTCGAGGCCGAGTATGCGCTCGAACTGCTCGAGGACAGCGCCGAAGGAGTCGGCTACCTGCTCAAGGACCGAGTGTCGAACGTGGAGGAGTTCGCGGCAGCGGTGCGTCGAGTTGCAGAGGGAGGTTCGGCGCTCGACCCGAGCGTCGTCGCCGAGCTCGTCGGCCGACGCCGGCGCAACGACCCGCTCGGCGACCTGAGTGCCCGCGAACGCGAAGTGCTCGAGCTGATGGCCGAAGGCCTGTCCAATGTGGCGATCGGCGCGCGCCTCTTCATCACCGAGCGTTCGGTCGAGAAGCACGTCACGAACATCTTCCAGAAGCTGCGTCTGCCGGCTGCGCCCGAGAGCCATCGCCGCGTGCTCGCGGTGCTCGCCTTCCTGCGCACCTAGCTCGATTCGCTCCGGGGTGTGGGTAGCCCCACCTGCAAAGAGGAGGTCGCTCCGTTCCCGCTCGAGGCGGGCGGAGCGAGTCTGCGGCTGTGACCGACCCCAACCCCACAGGAGAGACCGCAATGTCCGCCAAGCTCAACATCGCAGGGCGTGCCGGTCGGTGGAGCGCGGAGCACTGGAAGACCGCCCTCCTCGGCTGGTTCGCTTTCGTCGCCCTCGCCATTGCGATGGGCCATTTCGCCGGCCTCAAGAAGCAGACCCAGGCCCAGGCCGCCACCGGTGGTTCCGCCAAGGCGGAGCAGATCCTCGCCGCCGCCGGCTTCCAGACGCCCGCGTCTGAGACGGTGCTCGTGCAGTCGAAGACGCTCACCGCCTCGGCGCCCGGCTTTCGCGCCGCTGTCGACGACGTCGTCGCCGCGCTGAAGCGGCAGCCGAACGCCTATGAGATCCGCTCTCCGCTCGCGAACCGCGGCCAGATCTCGAAGGATGGTCGCTCGGCGCTCGTCCTCTACGAGGTCCGTGGGCGAATGGAGGACGCCTCCAAGAAGATCCAGCCGATCCTCGACTCGATCGCGAAGGTGCAGGCCGGACATCCCTCTCTCTATGTCGCCGACTTCGGCATGGCGAGCTCGATGCACGCGGTCAACGACACGGTCGCGAACGACTTCCAGAAGGCGGAGATGTTCTCGCTGCCGCTGACCCTGGTGATCCTGCTGATCGCGTTCGGCTCGTTCATCGCCGCGGGCGTGCCGGTTCTGCTCGCCTTCTCCGGCGTCCTCGCGGCCACCGGCCTCGGCGCGGTCGTCAGCCACCTCGTGCCTGCCGGCGACGCCGACAAGTCGGTCGTGCTGCTGATCGGCATGGCGGTCGGAGTCGACTACTCGCTCTTCTACATCCGCCGCGCCCGGGAGGAGAGGCAGAAGGGGCTTTCGAGCCGCGAGGCGCTGCTCGCCGCCGCTTCCACCTCCGGTCAGGCGGTGCTGATCTCGGGCGTTACCGTGATGATCGCGATGGCCGGAATGCTCCTCACCGGCTCGACGGTCTTCACCTCGATCGCGATCGCCTCGATGATCATGGTCGCGGTCGCCCTGGTCGGCTCCCTCACCGTGCTGCCCGCGCTGATGGCCCGCTCGGGCGACAAGCTCTACCGCAGCCGCATCCCCTTCCTGCGCAAGCGGCTCGAGAAGACGAGCGAGCCGCGGGCCTGGTCGTGGGTGCTCGGCCACGTCCTGAGCCGGCCCGCGCTCTCCGCGGCGCTCGCCGCCGGGGCGCTAATCGCCCTCGCCTTGCCGACGCTGACGCTGCACACGCAGCTGCTCAGCTACACCGATCTGCCGCGCAGCTTCCCGATCGTGGCGACCTACGAGCGTGTCCAGCAGGCGTTCCCCGGAGCGCAGGCGCCGGCCGAGGTCGTGATCAAGGCCAACGACGTCACTGCGCCGTCGATTCGGCAGGGCATCGTCGCGCTCGAGCATCGCGCTCTGGCCACCGGACAGATGAGCGAGCCGATCGACCTGATGATCAACTCGAACCACACGGTCGCGACCGTCTCGATCCCGCTCGCCGGCACCGGCACCGACGCGACCTCACAGGCGGCACTGAAGACGCTGCGGAGCCGCGTGATCCCGGCGACCGTCGGCAAGCTCGCCGGCGCGAACGTCGCCGTCACCGGCATGACCGCCGGAACGAACGACTTCAGCGCAACGGTGAAGTCGCACATGCCGCTCGTGTTCGGCTTCGTGCTCCTGCTCGTCTTCTGCCTGATGACGGTCACTTTCCGCTCGATCGTGATCCCGATCAAGGCAGTCATGCTCAACCTGCTCTCCGTCGGGGCCGCCTACGGCGTCCTCGTCGAGGTCTTCCAGCACCGCTGGGCAGAGAACCTGCTCGGCTTCCACTCCAACGGTGCGATCGTGACCTGGCTGCCGCTGTTCCTGTTCGTGATCCTGTTCGGCCTCTCGATGGACTACCACGTCTTCATCCTCAGCCGCGTCAAGGAGCTCGTCGACGGCGGCATGGAGACCGGCGAGGCGGTCGAGGAAGGGATCAAGCACACGGCCAGCGTCGTCACGATCGCGGCCATCGTCATGGTCGGCGTGTTCGGAATGTTCGTCACCCTGCGCACGCTCGACGTCAAGCAGATGGGCTTCGGTCTCGCCGTCGCCATCCTCATCGACGCCACCCTGATCCGCGCCGTGCTCCTGCCGGCGACCATGAAGCTCCTCGGCGACTGGAACTGGTACCTGCCCCGCTGGCTCGAGTGGCTGCCCCAGCTCCAGCACGAGCAGCGCCAACCCGCCCCCAGGCGAACGCGGCTCGAGCCCGCCCTCGAGCCCAGCGCCTAAACCGGCCACTCATCGGCACCCTCGCGTTGTGGCCCCGGGACATCCGGGGCCACGCGCATTCGGCAACTCTTGTGCGACAAGGGTCGCTAACGGCACGAGCAAGCGACACCCACCGCCCCCACCGACTAGCACGCTGCCAGCTGGCGTAGGTGTCAGTTGCGGCGGAACGGCGATCTCAGCATCTGCCTGGCACCGGCGCCCTCCGGCGCGGTCGGCACGTTGATGCCGCGGTACAAACCCACGAGGCGGACGGTGAAGCAGACGGCGGCACCGATGATCGGGAAGGCAAGACCGCGCGTGCCGGACTCCCAGGCGACCACAACGATCGCGGCTCCGATGAGGGCTGGAATTGCGTATAGCCCTTCACGTAGCACGACCGGAATCTCGCGGACGAGGACGTCGCGCAGCATGCCGCCGCCGATCCCGGTGATCGCGCCGAGGATCACGGCCTCGGGAGCGCCCACGCGATGTTGCAGAGCGGTGGCGGCCCCGGTGACGCAGAAAAGCGAAAGCCCGGCCGCGTCGAGAATGTCGACCGGCCGTCCGTACCGGCTCACGGTCGCGGAGGCGAGAAAGGTGACGAGACCGGCGCCACCGGCGACGGCGAGGTAACGCCAGTCGCGAAACGTGGCAGGTGGAACGCCGATCAGGAGATCGCGGGTGATGCCGCCGGCCAAGCCAACCACGACTGCGAGCACCACGACGCCGAAGAGGTCGAGGCGTGCCCGCACGGCGGCGAGACCCCCGCTGAGTCCGAAGACGAACGTCCCTACGAGGTTGAGGACGAGCAAGAGGGTCGGGTCGAACCCGTGCAGAAGGGCAGGAATGTTCGGGCTCGTTGGCATAGGAAGAGCTTATGAGGCCGACGGCCACGCGCTCATCGTGCGGTCCCCCGCCAGCGACGCCGTAGCAGCTGCGCGGCGGCCTTCGGCCGTCGTTCGCGAGTGAAGATGCCCTTCTTGTTGCCGTCGACCCGGATCACGCCGGGAGCCGTCGCGAAGTCGGCGAAGTTCCAGACCTGTTCACCGACAACCGCGGCGAAGCGGTCGAAGACGCGGTGGTACATCGCGAGCAGCTCCGCTTGGTATTCCTCCGTCCATGGGGCCGCGACGACATCGTGCAGGCCTGGGTAGGTGTCGGCGCCGTACTCGGTGAAGAGGATGGGTTTGTCGTACGCGGCGATCCAGGCGGCGATCTCTTCTTCGAGGGCGAGTTCTGCCGTCGCTAGGTCGCCGGAGCTCGTATACCAGCCGTAGTAGCGGTTCAGCATCACGACGTCGAACAGGTCGGTGATCAGGTCGCGGTCGGGGGTCGATCCCATCACGTTGGCGAAGCCGATCGGCCGCGTCGGGTCGAGCCGGCGTGCCTCCGCTGCGAGCGGCTCGAAGTACGCGCGCGCCTCGGGCGTGACCGACTCTGGCTCGTTCGCGATGCTCCAGAGAACGACCGAGGGGTGGTTCTTGTCGCGCCGGATCAGCTCACTGATCGCCTGTCGGTGTGCCTCACCGGTTACCTCGTTGATGGTGCCGGCGGAGAACGTCGCGTGCGGCTGGGCTCCGAAGACGCCGGCGGCGAGACCGCTGTTGATGCCCACTGCGGGGGCCTCGTCGATGACGACGATGCCGTGCCGGTCGGCGTATTCGAGTACCTCCTCGGCGTAGGGGTAGTGGGAGGAGCGGAACGAGTTTGCTCCGAGCCAGTCCATGAGCGCGAAGTCGTGGACCATGAAGGGGTTGTCGTGGGCTTTCCCGCGTACCGCCGCGTCTTCGTGCTTGCCGAAGCCGCGGAAGTAGAAGGGCTCCTCGTTGATCAGGAAGCGCGGCCCGTCGATGCGAACAGTCCGGATGCCGACGGGCAACGAGTACGTGTCGAGCAGGAAGTTTCCCTCGCCGCGCAGGTCGACCGCTAGGTCGTACAGGTAGCCCTCGCCGGGCTGCCACGGCCGCACGTTGTCGACCCGCAGCTCGCCCGTCGTCCCGGTCGCGTGTGCGACCTCGCCTCCCTCGGCATCGCGCAGCACAACCATGACCTCGGCCGCGCCGCCGACGGTTTCGATCTCGTAGCGGGCGACTCCAGTGGAGCCGTCGATGTCCGTCACCACTGTGATGTCGGCGACGTACGACGCAGGCGTTGTATGGAGCCAGACGCTCCGGTGCAGCCCTGCGTAGTTGAAGAAGTCGTGGAAGACTTGCTGCCGCCGATCGCCGTCGGCCGTCTCGACGACCACGCCCGGCGGGATCGTGTGCCAGGTAAGAACGTTGCTCACGACCACGGTGACCTGTACCTCGTCGCCTGGCCTGACGACGTCGGTGATCTCGGCTTCGAATGGCGTGTACCCGCCTTCGTGTTCGGCCACCTGTGTCTCGCCGACCCAGACGACGGCGCTGTGCGTCGCGGCGTCGAAGCGGAGCACAATCCGTTCTCCGCGCCACCCTTTTGGGATGCGCGCCTGCGTCTGGTACCAGACGTCGCCGACGTGGTCGTGCGCCTCTGCGGTCGCGAAGATGTCGTTGAAGCTGGCGGGGACGGGGATCTCGCGCGCATTCGCGAGCCGTTGCTTCCACCAGCCCTCCAGGCGGCCCCGCCCCTCGGGGTCCAGCGCGAAGCGCCAGAGCCCGTCCAGAGACTTGCGCTCCCGCGTCGCCGTCTCGCGGGGTCTCAGCACGTCGGCGCCGGGCTTCGTGTCAAGGGCTCACTCGCGGCCTGTACTCAGCTTCCGAGGGACGGCGACGCCGGAACCTGCGGGCGGGCGGCCCGCTCCTCTTCCGGCTGCGTTTCCGGCACGGCGACCATGATCGAGATCAGGGCGATGACGCAGATGCACGCATTGAAGAGCAGCCCGACTCCGCCTGCAAAACGCAGCCCGACATTGTCCTGGCGGCCCCAGAAGATGTGGGGCACGAGTTTCGCCGGGATATGGGTGCCGGCGGTGTAGACGGCGTAGGAGATGGCGACTCCGAAGGCGGCTCCGAGCGAGGAAGCCATCTTGTAGAGCCCGGCTGCTGCCCCGGCTTTGTCGCCTGGCACGCTCGACATCGCTGCGTCGGTGGAGGGGGTCGCGTAGAAGCCGAGGCCGATCCCGTAGAGGGTGAACCCGATGAAGGCGACGACCGCGTACTCCCTGATCAACAAGAAGGTCATCGAGGACAGGACGATGCCGACTGCGGTGATCGAGGTGCCCCACAACATCGGTTTCTTGGGACCGAACCTCTGCAGCAGCTTCTCGCCCACTCGGATCGTCGCCAGGATCGCGACGAGATAGCCCACGGTCAGCAGGCCCGATCGGAGCGGGGACCAGCCCGAGGCACGTTGCACGAGTCCGAGTGCGACCACGAGCGTCCCTGCGCACCCGTTGAGCAAGAAGTTGGAGAGGGTCGTGCCGGAGAACGTCTTGTTGTCGAAGATGGCGAGGTCGACGAACGGGTCGGTCTTGCGCGTCTCGATCCGGAAGAACGCCAGGATGAAGACGATGAACGCGATGACCAGCCCGAGCGAGGCGTCGGAGAACCAGCCGAGCTTCGGCCCTTGCGAGATGAAGACGTTGATCGCAAGCATCGCGGCCACGAACGTGACCAGACCGGACCAGTCGAATCGAGGGTGCGTTCCACGGTCGGAGGCCCTCGACTCCGGGGTGTCCCTGGTCAGGTAGAGGGCGCCCAAGGCGACGGCAATCGAGATCCAGAAGATGGAGCGCCAGCCGAGGAAGGACACGGCCATCAGCCCTCCGAACAGTGAGCAGAAGCCCGAGCCGCCCCACGAGCCGATCGACCAGAAGGACAGCGCCCGCTCGCGCGCCGTGTCGTCGTAGAACTCCTTGATCAGCGCGAGCGACGAGGGCATCACGCACGCGGCCGACAGTCCCTGCACGATCCTGCCGCCCATCATCATCGTCGCGGTCAGGGCCCCCCGCTTCGACGGCGTGAGCGCGATCAGCAACGAGCCCGCAATCGAAAGTGCAATGCCGAACCGGAAGACCTTGCCGCGTCCGACGTGGTCGGCGAGGCCGCCGAACACGACGATGAACAACCCCGACATGAGCGCCGTCACCGAGACGGCGAGGTTGGCGACGGTCGTCGTCAGCCCGAGCGATCCCTGGATTGCCGGGATGACGTTGAGCAGGGTCTGCGCGAAGAGCCAGAACGTAATTACGGCCAGGACTACTCCGAGCAGCCATCGGTCACCCGCTTTCCAGGTCGCGCTTGCCGGTGCTTTGGCGTGTAGGACCGTGCTCATTTCGAGCTGTCGAGGTCCAGTGCTGCCACGACTCAGCTCTGTGCTGTCGACGAGTCGCCGAGCCAGGCGCAGGCGGCGGTGATGAGCGTCTCGACTCCGGTTTCGAGCGTCGGGTGGATCACCGGGGCGAAATGAGGGTTGTGGTTGGTCGGCAACTCGGAGAGCCGGCCTTCCTCCTTCGCCTTCTGATACGTGTCGGGATCCGTGCCTCCCACGAACCAGAAGACCGACGGCACTCCCCATTCGCTGCCAAACGAGCCGAAGTCCTCGCTCGCGGAGACCGGCAGGATCTCGACGACGCGGTCGTCGCCGAACTGCTCGCGGAACGCGCTCCGCACGCGCTCGACCGAGTCGGCGTCGTTGCGCACGAGTTGGTACTGGTCGAGCGTCGTGAACTCCGGCGGCTTCGGTGCACCTGACGCTTCGGCCTCGGCGTTCACGATTCGCTTGATCGCATCGAGCACGTGCTTGCGGACGTCCTCGTCGAAGGTGCGGACGTTCAGCTTGATCACTGCCTCGTCCGGGATCACGTTCTCCTTCGTTCCTGCCTGCAGCGCGCCGATCGTGATGACCGCCGACTGCGCGGCCGCGATCTCGCGCGAGACGATCGTTTGCAAGCGCATCACGGTCGCCGCCGCCATCACCACCGGGTCGATCGACGCCTCGGGCATCGAGCCGTGCGCACCGCGGCCGAACATCCGGATCTCGAAACTGTCGGCAGCCGAGGTGACCACGCCAGAACGCATGCCGATGCTGCCAGCTGGCGGCGGCATCACGTGCTGGCCGAGTATCACATCCGGTTTCGCGAACTTGTCGAACAGCCCGTCGTCGATCATCGCCTGGGCGCCCGCGGCAGTCTCCTCCGCTGGCTGAAATACCGGCATCAGCGTTCCCTGCCAGACGTCTTGGTGCGATGCGAACAGGGTCGAGGCGCCCACCAGCCAGGCGACGTGAATGTCGTGGCCGCAGGCGTGCATCACCCCGTCGACTGTGCTCGCGTAGTCGAGACCAGTCTGCTCCTGAACCGGCAGCGCGTCCATGTCGGCCCGCAGCATCACGGTCGGCCCGTCGCCGTTGTGGAGCAACCCGACCACACCCGTCTTGCCGACGCCGGTCGTCACGTCGAAGCCGGCCTTCCGCAACTGCTCCGCCGCGATTCCCGCCGTTCGCTCCTCCTGCATCGACAACTCCGGATGCGCGTGGACGTCCTTGTACAACGCCTCCAGGTCGTCGAGGATCCCACTGACACCGCCAGTGATTGTCCCACTTGTCACCATCCTCATCGCGATCCCTTCGTCAGGCCTACCGTTGAGCGCCTGCTACGCATCCCTTCCTCGATCCTCGTGGCGGGGAACCCATCCACACCGCGTCACCGTCAGCCGATGATACGACTGCCTTCCGAGCGGCGCGATCTCGGGACGGCCGGGTTTGGCCGGGTGTCGCGGCTGCGGTCGCCGCTGCCGGAGATACCCGGGGCGGACCGTTGAAGGTCGGGGTGGTCGGCGTCGGCAGAGTTGGCGCGGCCACGGCGCTGTCGTTGGTCGAGCGCGGCGGGTGTGCCGCGAGCTCGCGCTCGTCGATGCTGCAGACGGGCGGGCGAAAGGGGTCGCCACCGATCTGCGTTACGCGGCGCCGCTGTCCCCGACGGTGGACGTGGTCGCCGGCGACTACGAGACACTTCGGGGTGCCGCGCTCGTGATCCTCACAGCCGGCCTGAACGAACTCGCCGGCGGAGCAACCGACAGGTCTGACCCAGAAGGACGGCTGCGGCTGCTGGATGCCAACGCGAAGGTCTTCGCAGACGTTGTCCCTCAAGTCGTGCAGGCTGCACCGGAAGCAGTGCTGATGGTGGTTACCGACCCGCCGGACCCGCTGGCCGACCTCACCCGTGAGCTTGCAGGGCATGACCGCGTGTTCTCTACCGGCACGCTGATCGACAGCCTGCGCTTTCGTGTGCATCTGGCGGACCGACTAGGAGTACAGCCACGAGACGTCCAGGCACTCGTCATCGGCGAGCACGGCACCACCGAGGTGTTCCTTTGGTCCTCAGCGTCGGTGGGTGGGATTCCGGTGCTGGACCTACTCGACCAACACGACCACCCTGTCGAGGAGCTCAGGCAGCAAGTCGAGAACGACGTCCGCTACGCCAACATCACGATCATCGAAGGAACCGGGGCGAGCCAGTACGGCATCGGCGCCGTGTCGGCGCGCCTGGCCGAAGCAGTCCTGCGCGACGAGCACGCGGTTCTGCCAGCGGCCGGCTACGCGACACAGTACGGCGTGACCCTCTCACTGGTTAGCGTGCTCGGTGCCGGCGGGGTGCAGCAAATGTGGGAGCCCGCGATGAACGCTGACGAGCGTGCTGCCCTGAAGCGCAGCGTCGAGACCCTGCGCGAGGCGGCTCTTCGCGCCCTCGCCGTCCGCCCATCTTCGAAATAAGGCGACCCTGCTCTCCGGCGACGACCAGAAGCAGCACATCCCGCACAGATGCGACCGCGACGGGCTGCTCGTAGTTCGGCTCAGAGGATCGGCGGGCGGCGGCCGTCGGCGCTTTCGACGAGCGTCGCGTCCCATCCGCAGACCGTGCACGCATGCAGCAGTGCCCATCGCGCGAATTGGAGGGACGTCTCGTGCGGGTCGGCGGTCGATCGGACGTCGTCCCAGTCGAGGATGTACTCGCGGAGCGTCGCGTCCCAGCGTGCGGCGGCCGGCGTGAGTCGAGGAAGCACCAGCTCCACTCTTCATCGGGTTCGATCGAGCGGGCGATCGGGTATCCATCCTCGGAAGCGTGTCGGCGTGCGTGGCGGTTCGGCGAGGAATCGCAGCAGCCGACCTTGCCGCAGGTCTGACACATGCGCAGATGCAGCCAGCGGCCGCCGATCTTCAGACACTCCTCGCAGCCCGCGACATCATCGGGTGGCGCGAGGATCGCGACCTGATCGATGTGCGAGCAGACAACGCCGGAGCTCATGCGGCTGCGGCCTCCGCGTCCGGGCCCGTGCAGACGGCCGAGATGTCGGCATCGATCCTGACCTCGTCGCCGACGACGACGCCACCGGTCTCGAGCGCCTGTTGCCAGCGCAGCCCGAACTCACCGCGGCTAATCGTGCCGCGCACCTCGAGCCCGACACGATCCTGCCCCTGCGGGTCGCGGCTGACACCGTGCACCGTGACCTCAAACTCAACCGGGCGCGTCTCGCCGTGCATCGTCAGGTCCCCGCGGACCCGGTAATTCCCCTTCTCGACATGCTCGATCCGGGTCGACGCGAAGCCGATCTCCGGGTGATGCTCGGCATCGAAAAAGTCCGGAGAGCGGAGGTGGTCGTCGCGGCGCGGTTCGTTGGTGTCGATCGAGGCTGCCTTGACCGTGCCGCGCACTTTCGACTGGTGGTAATCGGGTGCCGCCTCGATCGTGCCTTCGAACTCGCCGAAACGGCCGCGCACGGTCGAGATCATCATGTGCTTGACCCGGAACTCGACCGACGAATGCGCCGGATCGACCGTCCAGGTCCCGGTCGGAACACGAACGATGCCACGTTCGGTATCGAGCTCGGTTGCCATCTGAAGCACCACCTTTCGACTGCCCGGGCTGACCGAGATGCTGCTGCCGCGAGGATAGGCGGTCTAAGCTCGGGCGCACAGCGACGAGAGGAGAGACGGTGAATGATGATCGGATTCATGACCGGATCGAGCGGCTCGTCTCCGAGGAGCACGGGTTCTGGCAGCGAGAGGCCAACGGCAGCGCGAGTGATGACGAGCGCCGCCGACTCGAGTCGCTGAGGGTGTCACTCGACCAGTGCCGGGACCTGCCCGCGTCCGCGACGAGCACGTCGTCGAAGGCTACGAGCAATTAGGCAAGGCGCGCGAGGGAGGCCTACTGATGACCGTCGCGCAGCACGTCGAGGAGCGGGCCAACCTCCAAGTCGGCGAAGAGCGGATGACGGAGATGAGCATTCCGGTTGATCTCGTAGCGGTTGCGACGGCCTTCCTTGATCCGCACCAGGAAGCCCTCCGCAACAAGGTCGGCGACGATCTTCTGGGCGGCCCGCTCGCCGATCCCGACGTGTCTTGCGATCTCGCTAATCCTGATTGTCGGGTCGCGAGCGACGCAAAGCAGCACGTTGCCGTGGTTCGTCAGCACGAACCAGGGTGACGACGGGGTTGACGCGTTAATTGCTGGCTTTTGAACCACGGCTCTTGAAACCTGTTTTCCAGACCGCTTAAGATCGCATCTTCAGTACGAGGAAGGGGTCTGTCAATCGACATCCGGAAAGGGGCAGGCGATGTCTCTCGACCAAAAGAGAGCGCGCTGGTTCGGCGTGCTCTACCTCATCACCTTCGTCACGTCGATTCCGGCGCTCGTGCTCTACGAGTCAGTGCTCCGGCATCCGACCAGCTACATCACCGGTAGCGGGCATGACAAGCAGGTCTTGTTCGGCGCGTTCCTGGAGCTGCTGCTGATCATCGCGAACATCGGCACTGCTGTGGTGATCGTTCCGATCATGTGGCGGCGCTACAAAGAGCTGTCAGTCGGCTACGTGACCGCGCGAGTGTTCGAATGCGCGTTCATCCTCGTCGGGATCATCGCCATGGTCGCGATCGTCACCTTGCGGAACCAGACCGCGGGGGCGGCTGAAGGCACCGTTGCCTACACGCTCGCCGCGATCAAAGACTGGACGTTCCTCCTCGGCCCGGGCTGGTTCGTCGGCTGGGGCAACGGGCTGATCCTCGGCTACATGATGTATCGCAGCCAACTCGTCCCGAGGCCGTGGCCGTGGCTCGGGATGATCGGCGGCCCGCTCCTCTTCACTGTTTCAACGATCGTCCTGTTCGGCGGCAACCATCCGAGCAGCTCCCTGCATTCGCTGCAAGGTCTCGTCACCATCCCCGAAGCGGCGTGGGAGCTGTTCCTCGGCGTCTACTGCACGATCTGGGGCTTCCGCAAGGACGCGCCGATCCTCGCCGAAGGCGACGAGCCGATGATCGCGGCGCCTGCCGCTGCGTTGAGTCCGGCATGACGACTCAAGCCGTCGAGGCCCCACAGGTCTCAGATCCTGCGGCTGACTTGTCGCCGTGGCAGCGCCTCTTGGCGCTGTCCGGCGTCGCGTTCGCGCCGCTCTTCGTCGTCGGCTGGTTGGCGAGTGCGGTCAGCGACTCCCCGAACTACATCGCGACGGAACAGAAGTGGATCAAGTGGGCGCATCATGATCACATCAAGGGGCGGGTCAGCTCATTCGCGTTGGTGCTCGCGGCGTTCGTCTTCATCTACTTCCTCGGAGCCCTCCGGAGCGTGCTCGAAGAGGCGGAGTCGTCGGTTCGGGGCTCCAGGGAGCTTGCTCGGGTCGCGTTTGCCGGTGCGCTCACCGGCATCGTCGGCGTAACGATGGCGTTCGTCTCGATCGCGAACGCCAGCGCACCGGGCGCTAACGCAGACCCCTTGGTGAGCAAGGCCGTCTCGACGAGCACGGCCGGGCCGTTCCTCGTCGGCGCCGCAGGCTTCTCCGCGTTCCTGTTGGCCACCGGTGTCCTGACGCTTCGGACTGGTGTCCTTTCACGTTGGACAGGGTTTGTCGCGTTGGTCGGGTCGGGCTGCTTCTTCATCACGCTCCTGACGATCCTCAACAACTCGGGAAACGGAAGCGCGTTCGGCTACGCGTTCTTCCCGGCCATGCTCTCGCTCGTCGTGTGGACGGTGGCGGCGAGCATCAGCACATACCGCTCAACGCCGACCTAGTTCGAGCAGGGGAGGCGGCGGATACGTCGCCTCCCCTCTGTGCTCTGGTCGGTCCGACGGAGGGCATGGAACCGCCATTCGCGTCCCGCCGTCAGATGCCGTTTCTGAACCACCGCATGCGAGCGCTTGCGCTCTAACCCACCCAGACGCGGTGGGGCCGGTAAGCAGCATGCCCTGGAGCGGATCGATCCGTTGCGTGTCGACGCCATGGTTGCTGCTCGAGCTCGTCGCGAGCGGCTAGCGCACCCAGAGCTGATCGAGGCAGGCGCCGGTCAGCCCGCTCGACGCCGAGAGCCAGCAGTACTTGTAGTTGCCGACTCGTCGGGAGACGAAGTCGGTCG
>Ga0070741_10009458_pt1 | contig 18908 bp, 18 predicted proteins | sample Coa_R1_4_FD_66440 | JGI IMG/M metagenome (GOLD analysis project Ga0070741, IMG submission 66440) | Surface soil microbial communities from Centralia Pennsylvania, which are recovering from an underground coalmine fire - Coalmine... | ecosystem: Environmental > Terrestrial > Soil > Unclassified ...
CAGGTGTTGAAACGCGGCGTCCGGACGGCCGATCTGCCCGGCAAGAGCCGGCCGTTGTCGACCACGCGGATGGGCGACCTGATCGCCGAGCTCAGCAAGAAACGGCTTAAGTCGAGTCTGAACCGCAAGGATTAGCGGCACCTCCCACCGCGGCGCGGATTTCCTGTTCATCACCCATGCTTCGACAGGCGCTTTCTGTTTTGTCCTGGAGTCAGGAGGCCTGATCAATGTTCCGGCAGCGTGGCGCCGCATGGCAGACGGGCGCGTTCCTGGTGTTCCTGATGATGATGGCGGTTGAGACGAACGGGCAAATGAAAAGCGCCGAGGTCTTGAGATCCGAGGCTTCGCTGCCGAGAGGCGCCGATCTGGTTCTGCTTCACGGCAAGGTGTGGACGGGCGAGCCGGAGGGCCAAGGCAGCGCGTCGCCCCCGTTTGCCGAGGCGGTGGCCATCGCCGGGGGGCGAATCCTGGATGTGGGAACAGACGAGCAGATCACCCCGTATATCGGGCGGAGAACCCGCGTCCTCGACATGGCGGGGCGGGTGGTGGTTCCCGGTTTTATCGACGCCCACGCACATTTCTTCAACGGCGGCTTTCAACTGCTGGAAGTGGATTTGAAAGATGCCCGAAGCGAGGAGGAGTTCGTGCGCCGCATCGCCGCGCATGCCGCCCGCCTCGCACCCGGCCGCTGGGTTCTGGGCGGCGGGTGGGATGAGGAAGCATGGGCCGTGCCGAGATTGCCGCACCGCGGGATGATCGATGCGGTCACGGCCCAGCACCCCGTTCTGGTCACCCGCTACGATGAGCACACGGCGCTCGCCAACTCGCTGGCGCTGAAGCTGGCCGGCATCACGGAAGCCACGCCCGATCCTGCCGGCGGCGTCATCGTCCGCGATCCCGGAACTGGCGAGCCCACCGGAGTGGTGAAAGACGCGGCGATTACTCTGATTGCGAATTCGATTCCGCGTCCTGGCGAGGCAGAGATGGAGGAGGCGCTGCGAGCCGCACTGGCCGAAGCGAGACGATGCGGCGTCACTTCCGTGCAGAACATTACCATCGATTCCGACTTGCCGAATTGCCACTTTAGCGAAGAGATCAAGCTGCTCCGCAGAGCGGAAACTGAAGGGTGGCTCACGTGCCGCCTGTATGAAATCATCCCCCTCGCGAAATGGAAGGACCTTGTTGAGGCCGGCCTTTCCCGCGGCATGGGCAGCGAGTTTCTCAGGCTCGGCGCGGTGAAGGCTTTTGCGGATGGTTCGCTCGGATCGCGGACCGCGTGGATGTTTGAGCCTTTCGATGATGACCCTGAAAATTCCGGATTGCCGATGGAGTTGATGAGCCCGCCTTCGAAAATGAAGGACCTGGCGCGCAGCGCCGATGAAGCCGGGCTCCAACTCGCGATTCACGCCATCGGCGACCGGGCGATTGCGGAGCTCCTCGATATCTACCAGGACCTCGGCGGCGGCCAGCCGGCGACCCGTCGCTATCGCATCGAGCACGCGCAGCACGTGCGGCCGCAGGACTTTGCCCGGTTCGAAAGGCTGGGCGTGATTGCCTCGATGCAGCCCTATCATGCGATCGACGACGGGCGCTGGGCGGAAAAGCGGATTGGCTCCCGGCGCGCGCGCTCAAGTTACGCCTGGAGATCAATGCTGGATGCCGGGGCGCGGCTCGCTTTCGGGTCGGACTGGCCCGTGGCACCGCTCAACCCGCTGCTGGGAGTCTATGCTGCGGTGACGCGCGCCACGCTGGACGGAAAGCACCCCGGCGGATGGATTCCGAGCCAGCGCTTGACCGTGGAGGAGGCCATGCGCGCCTATACTTCTGGCAGCGCCTACGCGGCCTTCGAGGAAAAGGAGAAGGGATGCATCGCGCCGGGGATGCTTGCTGACCTTGTGATTCTTTCCGACGATCTCTTCCAGATTCCGTCTGCCCGGATCAAAGACATTCGAGTGGAAATGACCATTGTGGGTGGCAATTTAGTTTATGAGGCGCCATCGGTCTCGCCCGCGCAGGCGGGGCCATCGGCGAAATGAACCCGGTTCCAGACCAAACCGTTCATCGACCATTGATTGGACGGTAACTTGGCATAACATGTAATTGCGCTCCGGCCTTCGGAGGGATAACATTCTGCGGGCGTGGACGCCTTGGAGCTTGGAAAGACAGCGAGCCGGGTCCTGCCAACGGAGCATTCAATGTGGTGGGAGAAAAAGCAGCCGCCAGCCCCGCCGAGGGTGCGTACCCCTTGGCCCGCTTCGCCGTCGCCAAAGATTGCCGACTTGGGTGAGCCTATGACGGATACGATTCGCAGGGAAACGGTTGCAGGCCCGAACCAGCAGAACGAAACATTTCTGGGACGCTCGATGGTCTTTCATGGGGAGCTTTCCGGGGGTGAGGACCTGCTGATTGAGGGGCAGGTTGATGGGGCCTTGAATCTCCAGGACCATTGCGTGACGGTGGGGCCGAATGGGCGCGTGAAGGCAAATATCAATGCTCGTCAAGTCATCACGCAGGGTTCAGTTACCGGGAACATTTCCGCCCGGGACAAGATCGAAATTCGTCGAACCGGGCGCGTGGTGGGTGATCTTCGAGCGGCAGCCGTGGCCATTGAGGAAGGTGCCTATTTCAAGGGCAGCATCGAGATCCTCCGCGAAGAATCGCAGGCGTCATCGAGAGTGCATTCCACGGCTGAAACCTCAGGCAGTGGGGCTTAAGACGCCGAAGGCCTGAGCCGTCGTGACCAGACTCCCGCTTGGCTCACCCTCGTTGTGGGCTCGAACGAAGCGGGGGACCTGGAAAGGCCGAGCTCGATGGTGTCTCCAAGTTTCCGATGTTTTCCACCAAGGATAAAACTGGCGCGGCAAAGACGGTCGCGGCCACCCACAGCTCTGGGATGGTGAGCCACGCTCTTGAATGGCTCTGGCAGCACTTCCAAGACGAGAAGAACCTGCGAGTTCTGGACTGCGGGCGCGTCCGCCAGACGACACTGGATCACCTTTTCCGTCGTGACGCGAAAGTCCACGTCGCAGACTTGGTGACGCCGCTTCTGGAATCAGACCCGACCTTGTGGGACCACGGTGGGAAGCAGCCGAAGTTCCTCGTCGATAAATTCCTGGAGCAGTTTCCTCCCATCGCGCCCGGCTCGATCTCCTTTGCGCTTTGCTGGCACCTTCTGGACTTGACGCCCCGCGAGGCTCTGAGCCCTTTGGTGGAACGACTTTGCTCCTACCTCAGGCAGGGCGGAATGCTGTTCTGTCTCCTCCGCGAGCCCTATCTTTCAGTCGGCTCTGAAGCCACCTGGTGGCTCGAAGGGCCCACCACGCTGGGAGTTGCGAACGAGGCCAGGGGGACGTTCCGAAATCAGGCGGTCAGCAATCGCGAGATGGAACGTCTGGTTCCCTCGGGAACAATCAAGACTTTCCTTACTCGCTCCGGGCGGCGGGAAGTCCTGGCATTCCGCTGAAAACCAGCCCAAGGCAAGTTGCGGATTGAGCCTGCCAGGTCGCCTGGGGATTCGGTCTCAGGAGGTTGCTGACGAAAGCGAAGTCGTCATGCTGAGCGAAGCGACGCATCGCTGTATTTCTATAAGAGAATTGATGCCGAGATCCTTCGTTCCGCTCAGGGTGACACTGGCAAGAGCCATTCTTCAGCAACCTGTTCGAGCTTGATCCAGATAGTGTTGGACGTGTTTTTGGAATACCTCTTCCAGCGTCAGGCTGACTTTGCCCGGGGCGGGATATTTCCAGTTCGGATCGATGCATCCCACGGCGGCCACTTCGCGGGTGGTTGAACTGATAAACACCTCGTCGCAGCGGGAAAGGTCTTCGGGATACAGATCCTGTTCCTCACCTTCGACCCCCGCCTGGGGCGCGATCTCCAGCACCACTTGCCGCGTGATTCCGGGCAGGCAGCCCGAAGAGAGTGGAGGTGTCAAGACCTTTTTTCCTCGGACCAGAAAGAGGTTGGCAGAAGTGCACTCCGCCAGTTGGCCCTTTTCGTTCAGAAGCAAGGCATCGTCGTAGCCCTCGGCGTGGGCTCTCTCCAGGACATCCGCATTGCGCACCCAGGACAGCACCTTGGCTCCGGCATAGTCACCGGAAGAAAACACCCCCATGGGCTGAAGCTTGAGGCGATGAGCCGCGGGCCAGCGTACAAGTTCCCGCGTAAACACGATCAGGTCGGTGTCAACCCGGTCGTCGGCCTGCGCCCAGAGCCCGCCCTTGTTCTTCACAAAGGATACTCGCGCCATTCCTTCCGGCCGTTGATTGGCCTTTGCCAGTTCGATAATCGCCTGCCGCACGCCCTCCTGGGTATAGCAGAGGTTGACGTGAAGCCGCGCGGCATCATGAGTGAGGCGCGCCCAGTGGCGCTCGAACTCGAAGGGGATTCCTCGGTAGATGCGCAGGGTCGTGAATGTTCCCCAGCCCATCAAAAGTCCCATTTGGCCTGGAGAGAGCCGGGCCTGATCCAGAGGAATGATGCGGTCGTTATGGAAGATCAGTTGGTCCATAATCTGCTCTCGACGCTTCGCGACTAGGGATGACAGCGATACCGCGAGCGGTGTCTCCGCAATTATAGCGGATGGCCCGGAGAATTATCCGGTTATTCGTGCCAGTGGACCGGAGGGAAGAATGGCGCGGGAACGTTCGTCCGGGCGCCAACCGGCCAGAAGGCTTGCTCCGTTCAGGTTAGCTGGGGACGCGAACCGTCACGGGTGTGTTGAGGCGGATCAGGCAATGAGTATCAGGCGGAAGGTTGACATCCCCGCCTCGCGGCCAAAAGACTTCGTACCCCACCAGCGCGGCACTGCCCAGCGCAAACCACGGAGTGAACGAAACGGATTTGGCTGCGGTTGCCTTGAGGGTAGCAAGAACGCCAAACCCGCCCACGGTGGGCAGGAGGTCTCTCCAGGAGATGCCGCGTCCTCCTCTGAAATGTCCCTCATTGTCGAGCCGCAGGGTCGAACCCTGGGGGTTGTCCACGCCGGCAATGATGGCCGAAATCGGCGTCGCCTGGCCATCGGGCAGCGTGACGCGTTCAAAACGGAAGGCCAATTCGGCCGCTCGATGTAGATGGCCGGCCATTTGGATTCGGGTGATGCGCCCGTCCAGCATGGTGCCCGTGGGCAGCGCAACACGCCCATTGACGTAAACCGGATGGACGAGCGAGGCTTGCACATAATCGTTAAGCTGGTTGACTTCCGTGTGGATACCCGAAAGCAACTGGATGGACACCTCGGTCTCCGCCGGGATCGTGAGCATCGCCGGTGCAGTGGGCTTTGAAACGGGAGCGAGCAAACTACTGCGATGAGGCAGCGTAAGCTGCGATGTGGTCTCCTGGGACCGCGCGGGAAAACCTGCTCCTGCCAACGCGCATATCCCCATGATGGTGAGAAAAGCTCTTCTCATGATCCAACCTCCCATCAACTTCGAAAGGCCATCCCCAACTGCTCAGGTGGGTTCCATCGCCCTTGCCTGTCGCCAGCCGTCATGTTGCTTGCCGGACCCCGGGCACCAAACATTCTCTCGCCCGCAGGCTCAAAATGCAAGATGAAAGGCGCTGCTGCGGCCACAGGGGAATTGGGTTTCGGAATGATCCGCCCCACGTTCTGTTACCGCAACTGTCTCCGGCGCGAATGGAATCTTGGCTGGGGAGCCCTTGATTTCGCAGCACGCTGTGGGCAGTCCCGACATTGTCCCCAGAAAAGAGAAGGCCCAACCACCCGGGGTTGGGCCAGGATCAGTTTTGCAGCGGCTCCCGACTATCCAAGTTTGACAACTTTGTCAGCTTGGGGTCCTTTTTGACCTTGCACAATGTCAAATTCGACCGTGTCGCCTTCTTGTAGGGTCTTAAAGCCCTCACCCTGGATAGCCGAGTAGTGAACGAAAACGTCCGCTCCGCCATCCTGGCCGATGAAGCCGTAACCCTTACTGTTGTTGAACCACTTTACTTTCCCTTGAAGTCTTGCCACTTGCTTTCCTCCTTGATCAACTTTTGGCAGCTTCGGAACCTGCGAACCCATAAAGCAAAAGCCGAGAGCCCTTTGGACCCTCGGCCAGTTCCTCACGAGCACCTTGCTGTTCCGAACACCGTTCTAACACCTTGCGATATAAATATACGTCGCTCGCGCGCTTGTCAAGAAGATATTGGATTGACATAGATAGAGCTCTATTATCATTTTAGATTATTGCCAACATAGTTAATCCACAGGAGGCCCGTCAGGGTTTTCCCGTCTCGAATCTCACCTGCGCGCAGCATTTTATGAATCTCGGCCGGCGCGAAACAGCCCACCTCGATTCTCTCGTCCGCCTCGGGCGCTGCCTTTGCGGGTGCCAGTCCTCTCGCTTCGACCATGAACATTCGTTCGCTCAAGAAACCCGGGCTGGGATAGAAATCGAACAGCAGGCGGACGGACCGGGCGCGGTAGCCCGCTTCTTCAAGTAATTCGCGGCGCGCTGCCTTCTCCGGTTTTTCTCCCCGCTTGAGTCCTCCCGCGACGAGTTCCCACAGAGGCTGCCGCGCTGCATGGCGATACTGGCGCACCAGCACCACGCGACCGTCCTCAAGAAAAGGGAGAACGACAACGGACCCGGGATGACGGACAATTTCGCGGACCGCCTTGATCCCGCCAGGCTCAACCACCTCATCAAGATCCAGCCGGATAACCCGGCCCCGGTAAATCGTCTTGCGAGCGATGACGCGGGCCTGACGGTGCAACTTCGACCTCCCCTCGGGCTTTGGATTAAGAAGCGAATCAGCATACCATACAGAAATAAGGCCGGTGCAAGCCTCGCGATCGTTACGGCTGGGCAACCGGCGACTTGCGCTTTCGGCACAATTTGGCTGATATACTATTACCCATTGTTCCCTGGGTATAATCTGGAAAATGGAGAAAGGAGACAGAAGCCATTGATGACGCTCACCGCGTTGATTGTTGACGATGAGCAGCCGGCTCGGGACGAGTTGGCGTTCCTGCTCGAAGACATCCCCGAGGTGGAGGTTGTTGGCCAGGGAAAAAACGGGCTCGAGGCCGTCAGCCTGATTCGGGATCTGGAACCGCAACTGGTCTTCCTTGATGTCCAGATGCCCGGACTTGACGGGTTCGGAGTGATCAAGAAAGTCCTCGACCGCAACCTGCGCCTGCCCTGTTTCGTTTTTGTGACGGCTTACGACCAGTATGCTGTGCAGGCCTTCGAAGTGAACGCGCTGGACTACCTTTTGAAGCCCATTGCGAAACCGCGCCTGGAGAAAGCCATTGCCAAGGTGCGACGCATTGTTGAGAGCGCGGAGACGGCCTCGGAAAAGCTCGATCGCCTGGTGCAGATGGTGGAGGAGCGGCCCCTTTCGGCTCCTCAGAAGAACAAGATCGTTGTAAAGAGCGGCGGCCGCCTGATCCTGGTCGACGCGGATGACATCATCTATGCCAGCATCCAGGACGGAGTCATCAGTGTTGTGGCACGGGACCTGGAAGGAGTGTCGAATTTTCGCACGGTGGAGGAGCTCCAGACCAACCTCGACCCCAAGACTTTCTGGAGGGTTCACCGGTCGTACCTTGTCAACATCAACCGTATTAAGGAAGTCGTGCCCTGGTTCAAGAGCTCCTATCAACTGAAAATGGATGACCGCAAGCAGACTGAAATTCCGGTCAGCCGGGCTCAGACCCGGAAACTGCGCGAGTTCCTGAACCTGTAACTCGGGCGGGCTGTGACCGCCGCCGGCCACTCAACGACGGACTGAAAAGTACTCGCCCAGGGCACGCACCAGGCCGGGAATCGTGAACTCCGATGCCTGGATGGAGACCTCCAGTCCCAGCTTGCGCACGGTTTCCGAGGTGATCGGGCCGATGGATGCCACCGCCACACCGTGCAGCAGATGAGGCAGCCTCTCTTTGCCGACCAGCTTGGCGAAGTTCGACGCGGTCGATGAACTTGTGAATGTGATCACATCCGGGGCGGGCGTCAGCTGGCGTTCGATTTCTCCCCGAGGCAAATCCGGCACCACCGTCTGATAAGCTTCCACGACTTCCACGCGGGCTCCGCGCTCCCTCAACACTCGGGGTACGATGTCCCTTGCAACGCGGGCACGGGGGATGAGAAAAGCCTTGCCTTCGAGGTCCCGGTCGCCCAGGACTTCCAGCAATCCTTCCGCCCGGTACTCACGAGGAACGAAGTCAACCCTCACGCCTGCCTGAGTCAACTCCCTGGCCGTGGCGGGGCCGATGGCCCCAATGGAGAAGGATGCGAGATCCTGCGCGCGACGGCCGCAATGTTCGAGACGGGCCAGAAAGCTCCGAACGCCATTGGTCGAAGTCAAGAGGATGAAATCGAACTCTTCCAGCCTCCGTATGGCGTTGTCGAGCGGCTCCCAGGACGAAGGTTCACGGATTTCGATGGTGGGGATCTCGATCACGTCCGCCCCCAGCGCGAGCAGTTGTTCGCGCAGGGCACTCGCCTGTTCGCGGGTGCGGGTGATTACAATGCGCTTTTGATGCAAGGGGAGTGGAGTCATGGAGTCTCTGGCTTCTTCCAACGGTTTTGAGGTTCACGGGATGGAATTGAGAATGCTCTGGGCGCCTTGGGCAAGCAGATCCCTGGCAACCCGTTTCCCGAGATTCTCGGGATCATCCTTGGGGCCTGATGCCGCCGCCCGGATAATTCGCGCGCCATCCACGCTTGCGACCAACCCGATCAAATGAAGCTCCGAGCCGCGGAGCGTGGCGTAAGCCGCAATGGGAACCTGGCACCCACCGCCAAGCGCGTGAAGTGTCGCGCGCTCGGCCCGCACCGCGAGGTGAGTGGGCCTGTGATCGAGCGGTGCGACCGCTTGCCCGGTTCGCTCATCATCCAGCCGCACCTCGATGGCCAGGGCGCCCTGCCCCACCGCCGGGCACATCTCCTCCGGAGCGAAATACGCGGTGATCCGGTTCTGTAGCCCCAGGCGGTGGACGCCGGCCGCGGCAAGAATCAACGCGTCGCAGTCCCCTCGGTCGAGCTTCCGCAGCCGCGTATCCAGGTTGCCTCTCACCGGTACGATCTCGAACTCCCGCCCCAGACTGCGCACCTGGGCCTGCCGTCGCAGGCTGCTGGTTCCCAGGCGGGAGGTGGCGGGAAGGTCGCGAAGCAACTGACCGTTTCTTGAAATCAGGACGTCGCGCGGGTCTTCTCGCTCGGGAACCGCCGCCACCGAGAGCCCTTCCGGCTGGTCCGTCGGCAGGTCCTTCATGCTGTGGACCGCGAGGTCGATCGAGTGGTCAATCAAGGCTTCTTCGATTTCCTTGATGAACAGCCCTTTGGCGCCGGCTGAAGTCAGCGGCACACCCTGCATCTTGTCGCCGGTCGTCCGGATGACCTGAATCTCCGCCTCATAGCCGAGTGCGGCCAGCCGGTCCTTCACCCAGTTGGCTTGCCAGAGCGCCAGTTGGCTGCCCCGAGAACCGATAGTAAGCCTCATACTTCGCGCTTTCCCCTAGGAATCCGACCCTGCCTTCAGTTCGGCAATCCGAACATCTTGCGGATCAGTGCCACCAGGTTCCCGTGTTCGGGGTGCCCGGCACCGCTCTTCAGTTCCATGACCGGGCCATGCAGGATCTTGTTCAGAATGGCCCGCGTGAGCTGGTCCACCAGCGCCTGCTGTTCGGCAGAGAGGCTGCCTAACCGCCCGCGAAAACGGTCCAATTCGCTCTCTCGAATCTGGTTCAGACGCTCTTCGAGCGCCACAATGGTCGGGACCACCTCGCGTGAGGCAAGCCGGCGCATCAGTTTCTGGACTTCCTCCTTCACGATCTGCTCCGCCCAGACGGCTTCCCGCTCGCGCTGCCGCTTGTTCGCTTCCACAACCTGACCGAGATCGTCAATGTCGTAAACAAATGCGTTGTCCAGGTCGTTGATGGCCGGGTCGACGTCACGCGGAACAGCGATATCGACGAAAAACATGGGGCGGTTTTTGCGCGCCGCAATCAGCTTTTCAGCCTGCTCCCGGGTTATTACAAAATGAGGTGCTCCCGTAGAACTGATGACAATGTCGGCCTTGTTGATGTGCTCAAACAGATGATCAAAGGGTACGGCCGTTCCCCGGAAAGCCTGCGCCAGTTCGGCGGCGCGCTCGTAGGTGCGGTTCGAGACATAGATGGCGCTGGCTCCGCTTCGGATCAGGTGGCGGGCCGCGAGTTCGCTCATCTTCCCTGCGCCGATCACAAAAATCGTCTTCCCCTTGAGATTTCCGAAAATCTTTTTCGCCAGTTCGACGGCGGCATAGGAGACTGAGACCGCGGAACTGCCCAGCGCGGTTTCCCGGCGGACGCGCCGCGCCACGGCAAGCGCCTGGTTCACGATCTCGTTTAAGGGACCATTCAGGGCGCCCGCCTGGCGTGCCGTCGCATAAGCCTGCTTCACCTGGCCAAGAATCTGAGGCTCGCCGAGAATCATGGAATCGAGGCTCGAAGCGACACGAAACAGGTGTTCGACCACTTCGACCTGCTGGAATCGATAGAAGTACCTTTCGTAACTGCGGACATCGCACTGATGCCGATCCGAAAGGAACTGCCGGATGATGGGCTCTGCTTCGATATTCTCCTGCGCGTGGGCCACGACTTCAACGCGGTTGCAGGTAGAAAGGATCAGTCCCTCCAGGATGCCCTCGCGATGGACCAGGTCCGAAACGGCATCGAGGAGGCGCTCCTCGGGAATATTCATCCGCTCCCGCACCTCCACGGGGGCGGTCCGATGATTAATTCCCAGAAGCACTAAGTTCATGATCCACAGCCGGCACAGAAAAAGTAAGCCGCGCTTGGTGGCTCGGCGTGCCCTGAGTTGCTGTCGGTCAGTGCCGGAGTTTTCAAGGCGGTCTTTCGCGCTCCAGGTCTTCTCAACCCTAGGGAAGCTGTCCCAGTTTCGGCATCAAACCATGTTGCCCGCTGAGCAGGCTGATGCCCACGAAGGTCACCATGACCGCGGCGAAGCCGAAGATGGCCACATAGGCAGCCCGTCGCCCGCGCCACATACCGCTGGTGCGGGTTGAGAAAAGCACCAGGTAGATCAGCCAGGTCACAAGGGATGCCAGTATTTTGGGGTCAAGCACCCAGGGACCTTTCCAGGTCCGGCTGGCCCAGACGAAGCCCGTAAGGATCCCCAGGCTCAGGAAGGGCAATCCGAACAGGAGCGATCGGTAATAGATTTCGTCGCAGACTTCCAGGGACGGCAGCCGGTAATAAAACGTCCTCGGCATCTTTGATTTCAGCTCTCTCTCCTGGATCAGGTACATGGTGGCGGCCACAAAGGTCAGGAAAAAACCGGTGTAGCCCAGAATGGTGGAGGAAATATGAACCAGCAGCCAGCCGCCACGGAAAGCAGTGGAGTCAAAGGGGCGCTCCGGATGAAGTGCCGACAGGAGCGTGAGAACAAAAACGAGCGGCAGCATGAAAATTCCGAGGGCTGTGATTCGGTAGCGCAAATACACGAAAAAGAAGGCGCCGGTCACCAGGAACGCATAGAACGAAAGTGCGCTGCCGACATCGACCAGCGGCAAATGGTGAGTCCGCGCCGTCTCAATCCCCAGCGCACACCCGTGCATGAGCAGCCCGAGCCCGAGCGAGCCAAGCGCCAAAGGAGACAGCGAAGGACGACGGCGAATAAGCGAGGGGAGGGTCAGGAGGATGCCGAGCCCATAAAACGCCAGAGCAACCCAGAGCAGTACTTCACTCACATAAACCCCTGCGTCGGAATCTCAAAAACCCAAATTATATCATCAACAGGGCGGGCACGCTGCGCAGAGGCGGATCGAAAGTCCTCCTCAAAGGAGGTGAGCGAACACCCCTGCCGCCCTGAGTTAAAGGAAGGGTGACAGGGCGTGTTGGGGGTTCTTGACGACAAGCGCCTCCAGGTCCGCCGCCGTGAAGTCGGCTCTGCGAAGCGCGGGCAGGAGATCCGTGAACAATCGGTCGTAGGGTTGAAAGTCGCCGCCCCGGGGCTCTCCGACGTTGTACCAGCCGGCATCATTCGAAATCAGGATGCGTCTGAGGTAACCGGCTTGTTTCAACTGCCGCAATGAATCCACGCGTTGTGGCAGGTCTTTCTCCACGAGCCCCTCGAACTCTACCCACGCGCCCATCTCCGCCGCTCGCCGGTGAACCTCCGGGTTGGATTCGTTCTGGGCGTGGACCCAGATGAAGGCGGAGGGCGGCACGTCATGCTTCTTGAGCAGGTCAAGTTGCTCCAGAGCTGCGACGCCGTCCCCGGTGTGTGAGGCAATCACCAGTCCAGTCTGTCGGTGCGCGAGTGCGGCGGCACGTACCAGTTTCGCATGGACCTCCGAAAGCGGCCCACCGTCCACCCCGATCTTGATAAAGCCCGGGCGGATGTTGGACGGCGGAATCCCGTCCGTGGCCTCCTTCACCCAGCGCGCCGCAAGCTGCTCAGCAGTTTCCGTAAGCGCAAACCTCGGGACGTATCTGTTCTTGTTTGCGCCGTAGAAGCCGGTGTTAGTGAGGATGTGCAAGCCGCTGGCTTTGGATAATCTGCGCAACAACTCCGGGTCGCGCCCGAGGTAAGCAGGCGTACAATCGACGAACGTCTCGCAACCCGCAGATTTGAGTCGTTTAAGAAACGGGAGCGCCACCTCAAACACCTCGTCCGGGTCGTACTTCCCCGGGGCAATCTTATCGGCACCAGCAAAATCCACCAGGATATGCTCGTGGATCAGTGTCGGACCGAGATGTTCGGAGGGAACCGGGCCAAGAACCGTCATCACTTTGCCCTTCGCCCGGTCACGGGTCTCGAATCGCCGGAAGGGAGCCAGCATGGTTCCTGCCGCTGTGAGCCCGAGAAAGGTTCGCCTTTTCATGGTGGGTTGAGGTATACCTCAAAGGAGGCCTTGCGCGCAAGCCGCGGAAAACCTGGCCCGATGACGGGTTCATTTGTTGTAGAACGGCGTTCTCAACTCTGATAACCTCGAGCCCTTGGCGTGCTCGTTCCCCCGCCTTCAAGATGCCTGCCCTGGGAGCGGGGCCAATAACCCATGGATCATACCGTCTCAATCCTTCTCGAGCTGCTGCTCATGTTTGCCGGGGGAAAGCTGCTGGCGGAGCTCATGGAGCGTGCGCGGCAGCCCGCCGTGGTCGGAGAACTCCTGGCCGGTGTGGTGCTGGGCCCGTCCCTGCTCGGCTTGATCCACCCTGGAGAGACGACTCATGCTCTGGCCGAGATCGGAGCCATCTTTCTGCTGTTTACGGTGGGTCTCGAAACTAAGCCGAGTGACCTGCTGAATGTGGGATGGACAGCGACGCTGGTTGCGACCCTGGGCGTCGTCCTGCCTTTTGTCCTGGGCTTTGCATACGTTCACTTGGCGAGCCACAACCTGGTGGAGTCCTTCTTTGTGGCGGCTGCCATGGTGGCCACAAGCGTTGGGATTACCGCTCGCGTGCTTTCGGACCTGGGAGCTCTCTCGACGCGCGTCGCCAGGGTAATTCTGGGAGCCGCTGTCCTGGATGACGTTCTGGGGATGATCGTCCTGGCGGTCGTTAGCAGCCTCTCAACTGGAGAAGTGAATTACCTTTCGCTCGCCATAGTGACCCTCGAAGCAATCGGTTTTTCTCTATTTGTCCTGTTTTTCGGATCGCGTGTGGTGGGCCGATTTCGACCGGCTGTGGCAAGACTACAGGCCAGAAATTCGGCCTTTGCCCTCTCGGTGATCTTGTGTCTGGGGCTTTCGCTGGCCTCGGTGTACATCGGGATGGCGGCCATTATCGGAGCCTTCCTGGCCGGCCTGGCGCTTGCCGACCATAGCGAACACTGGCAGTTGGAAGAGAACGCCCGTCCAATTTCGGAATTCCTGACTCCGTTCTTCTTCGTTCTGCTGGGGGCCCAGGTGAACCTGCGCACGATCGCCCAGCCGGGTCTGCCCGTCATGATTACTGTCATCTGCATCCTTGCGATTTTGAGCAAACTGCTGGGCTGCGGTCTTGGAGCGCTGTCTCTGGGGCTTAAGGATGCCACTCGCATCGGCATTGGGATGGTCCCGCGTGGGGAAGTGGGTCTCATTGTGGCCGCCGTGGGCCTGCGGCTTCACACCATTTCAGACGCGATCTACACGGTGGTTGTTGTGATGAGCATCGTCACGACCTTGTTTGCTCCGCCCGTGCTGCGATTGCTGATATCACGCAAGTCGGCAAAGGAACTTCAGGATGGGACATGATGCAAGCCGGCATCGCTCGAACGGCGGCAGTTACCCCACGGCAGGATTGCTGCGCCCCCATCGATGGTTGTAACATTCTCGGGAGCGAAGGTGATTTCACACGCGTGAACAAACGTCGCTACAAGAACTACGCCGCCGAGACGGGGACGAGCTACCAATACTTCTTTGACTCCCGTCGGCGAGTGGTGCGGCCGGAAGGCCAGGGAAGCGGCAGCGATTTCACCTTTGTGGTCACAGCGGACCAATCCGCGCCGTTCATGCTGAGGATCTTTCTCTCGGACCGAGCGCTCGCTTTGTGGCGGGAGGCTCACGGCCGCGAACTCGACTCGAACGAACAATACGCCGCCGCAAAGATGCGACTCTTCCGGGCTTTTGATGAAGTCGGGGATTTGCGCCGCGAGGCCCTGAACCTGCTCGTCGACCAGAGTAACATCGAAGATCTGCTCGGGCCTCTTGGCTTGAGCTAGACGCTGCGCCTTTTTCGAGGGCTGACTGAGGAACACACCACCCAGATTCCTTGCGGCAGCGCTTTTGCAAGTCGGGGAGTGCACTCATGCAGGCGGGAACGCCTCACGTCCTCGCCGAAAATTGGACGACCCCTGCTGAGCTATCGGGGAGAGGTGGCCGTGGGAAGCTCCCGGCTTCCCTAGCGCAGCCGTCAACCACCGCTGGCGGGGGCGCAGGCGCCTGGCGACTTGGTTACCACACTGCTTGTTGCAAAGGTCGAGTAGATCCGATCAAGGAGTGCCGAGCCGCAATCGGGACATTTGGAAGCCTCGGACGTTCGGCTTAACACCAGTTTCTCGAAGACCTTTCCACACTCTTTGCACTGGAATTCGTAGATAGGCATTGTAGACTGAACTTACTCCTTGGGTTGGGTGGTGCAGTTCCTGTTTTCCCCTGACCGGGGATCGGTTCGAGGCGCTCAGGTGAAGCGCGCGGCCCCGGGGATGCGCGGCAGGATAAGGAAGTACACCACCAGGAAAAGGGCACAGATTAGGAACGCTTCCATCATTCACAATTATACCCTTTTGTGAGGGGCGGTTGTAGAGACAGAAAGTCCCTCCTCCCGATCTGCTCTGAATCGGCCCGGAAACGCAACAAAGCCACGACTGTTCTGCGCGTCCTTGACGGTCACAGGGAGGGCCAGAGGGATTCCCAGATCTTGAATTCGTTGTGATAACCGGCTTCCTCGGCTCGAACGGTGGCACGCCCGGAAGCAACGTCCAGGGTGTGATAGAAAATCTTGCGGCCAACCTCTTCGATGGTTTCCTTGCGGTCAAGAATCGTCCCCGCGTTGATGTCGATGTCGCCGTTGTTCTGAGCCAACAGCGAATTCGATCCGATCTTTGAAACCGGGCCCATCGCGCATCCAATGCCGGTTCCTCGCCCGGTGGTAAAGAGCACAACCTGTGCGCCACTCAGAAACAACGCGGGTGTACAAAGGTGATCGTAGCCGGGCGTGTAGAGCACGAACAGGCCCTTACGGTCGCCCAGCCATTCGCCGTAGTCGACCAGATCCTCCACGATGGACGTCCCGCCCTTGGCCTTCACGCCGCTCGACTTCAGGTAGATGTTATAAAGGCCCCCTTTGATGTTTCCCGGCGAAGGATTTTCCCGGAAGTCCTCGCCAAACCCCTGCACATATTTTTCGTACCTTTTGAGGGCCTGAATCAATTTGCGCCCCACCGCCCGCGTGCGTGCGCGTTGCGCCAAATCGATCATGGCGGCTCCCTGCAACTCCGGAATCTCCGGCAGGAAGACCGCAGCGCCCGCCTTCACGAACATGTCGGCAGCCACGCCCACGGCAGGATTGGCGGTCACGCCCGACCAACGGTCCGAACCGCCGCATTCAGTTCCCACCACCAGCTTTGAAATCGAAACAGGCTGGCGGCGGAACTGGTTTGCGTACCCCAACAGCTTCTCCACCGCTTCCAGGCCCCGTTCGACCGTTTTGCGGCTTCCGCCCAGTTGTTGAATGGTCATGTTGACCACGCGCCGGTTGTAATCCTGGACGGCCGCCTGGAAAATCGGCGCGGAGCATTCCACGCAGGTTTTCCCGCAGCCAAGGTCGATGTAGACCGCCGCGCCGAAGTTCGGATGCCGCAACGTGTTCGTCAGTAACTGGTTGAGGAGGTTCACGGCGCGTCCGTCGGGCATGCCGCATCCGGATTCGTGCACCACCGGAACCACGCCATCGACATTGGGATATTTCTCCCGGGAATAAATCTCCCGCATGGCGCGCGTGGCGATTTCGCGCGCTTCGGTTGAGGAGCACATCCCCGAAGTCACGACCCCCACCAGATTCCGTACTCCCACACTGCCATCAGGCCGCACGTAGCCGTCGAAGGTCAGCGACGACAGCTCAGGGTCGAGCACCGTAGGCTGCGGATTATCGCGGTAGCGGACGGAGAGCCTGGGGAGGCGGTTCTCGAGGTTGGTCTCGTTAATCAGGTCGCCCGGGTAGACTGTCCGCGAAGCAAGGCCCGTGGGATCTCCGAGAGTGATGAAGGGCTTCCCGCGGGGGATCTTCGTTACCGCGAAACTCTGGCCGCGCAGAGCGCGGCCTGACAGCCTCAGGACATTGTTGTGGTAGGCGAGCGCGGTCCCTTTCTCGATGTAATCAACGGTTACAACCGCGACGTTGTCCTTCTCCGGACGAATGACGATGGCGCAATCTTCAAGGTTTCTGGGCTGCATAGTCTCCTCTTTTGTTCTCCGAACCGCCCTGGCAAGGACGAAGTGTGCTGCATCAGTCTACTTCAGAAGGATTCATGCAAGCAACGCGGGGCACGCTGCGCAGGGCTCGCCTTCTAACCCTGCGCCTTTTCCACCGCGCCGCGATCGGGCCGACGCGGACCATGCCCGCGACGGTGGAAACGCCTTAGAGCCGGCCCGGAAAGGAGCGGAGGGACCGCGGAACGAGTCCAGCTTTGTTGTGACACTTTGTCAGTTTTTCTTGGGAATCGTGAAAGAGACATAACACTGAAAACTCATTCAAACCAAAGAACATCGTGGTTTTGACTTAAACTCTTCCCGTCCGACGCACTTGGATTGGACAAGACCCCTCGCGCACCGGATACTCAACGCCACCCTCGCATTCTTCCCATGAATCCGCACTCGTCCATGGCTCATCGATATAGGCTACAGATTCTGTCCGGCTTTGTCAAGCCGCCGAACGAGAAATCCAGCCTCTGATCCTCGCCCACTGCCCCTCGTCAGTATGTTGGGGAGCACAGACCGATGGCTTCGGTTTTTGGCAAGGGCGTCCCGCCCGTGAGATCAGTTCATGGCCAGGATGGCCGTGCCACTGCCGCCCACCACTCAAACTGATGCAGGCTGACTTCCCTCATCGACTCAGCGCACCGCACGCGGTGTCATTGTTATTGTGCCGCAAACGGCCGGCACTTCTGACGGATCTTCCTTTTTAATTTGACTGAGATTTTCCGTCGAAGTGGATGTCGCCAGGGCGTTCGTGTCTTTCGTGGTCGGCCAAGCTCCTGTGTGCATCGCCGGCAGGCTCACACCCAGAGCCTTAAGGATTTCCTGCTGGCGGGCCTCGGGCAGCGTGATCGAATCGGCTCGGGTGTCGGTCGTGCCCGGGGCCGCCCGCAACCGCCGCTCCATCTCGCGAGCGACTTTCAGCGCCGGCAGGCAGCAGAACGCGTGCCCGCGCGTCCGGCTCTCTTTGCGCACCCACGCCGGCTGCACTTCCAGCAACCCGCCCGCCTCGGTCGTGATCAACCCGCCGTCAAAACGGCCCGCCACTTGGTGCTGGTTCAGGGGGATGAAAAAGGACTGCTGGAGTCGGTAAATCTCTCGGGCCTATTTGGCTTCCGCTTCCTCACCGGCAGGTAGAAACACACTCGCGGCTCCGTAGATGCCCACATTCTTTTGGAGCTTGGCGGGAAGGATGGGCAGATTCGGGACGAGCTTACGATCGATCGTGTACTCGGGGATGGTTTTTCGGATCTTGTCGAAAAGCGGTCTTCCGATTTGCGATACCCCGCCGCCAATGACGATGGCTTCCGGGTCGAGCAGAGTGATCATTCCGGCCAGCCACACGCCGAGGTAAAAGCCCGTTTCGTCGATGATGGCCTTGGCGACACTGTCTCCTTTGCGGGCTGCCTCCTGAATCATGACCGGTGAGATCTGTTCCAGATGGCCGCGCGTCATCTCGCGCAGCAGGCTGGGGCGCGCGTGCTCCTGCTCGAGGAAAACCCGTGCACGCCGCGCCATGCCGGGGCCGGCGGCGAGCGCCTCAATGCACCCGAGCGTCCCGCACCCGCAGCGGTAGGGGCTGCGATGGTCGATGGAGACGTGCCCCCCCTCTCCAGCCACGCCGTTTTTGCCATGATAGATCCGCTTATCAATGATGATCCCTGTTCCAACGCCGGTACTCACCGTGACATAGAAAACGTCGCGGTATCCCACCGCAGCCCCGAACAAAACCTCCGCGAGGCCAGCCGCATTGGCATCGTTTTCAACCTTGGCCGGGAGGCCGAAGTGGGAGCTCACCATCTTCGCAAGCTTGATATTCCGCCAGCCGGGGAGATTCGGCGGGTTAATCACAACACCGGTTTTCGGGTTGAGCGGCCCCGGGGAACAAATCCCGATTCCAAGCACCCGTTCCTTTCCGCCTGCCTGCTGAAGCAGCTTGTCGATCACCAGCACAACCTGGCCGTAGCTGGCGCGAAATCCTTTGTCGGCATGAGTGGGAA
>Ga0070741_10009459_pt1 | contig 18908 bp, 15 predicted proteins | sample Coa_R1_4_FD_66440 | JGI IMG/M metagenome (GOLD analysis project Ga0070741, IMG submission 66440) | Surface soil microbial communities from Centralia Pennsylvania, which are recovering from an underground coalmine fire - Coalmine... | ecosystem: Environmental > Terrestrial > Soil > Unclassified ...
TTACGTCCGCCTGCGCGACACCTTCCGGCTGCCTGGCGAAATTCCGCCGGTGGAGAAGATCGTCGTCGTGCGGCTCGGAGACGCGCGGTTGGGCGTCGCGGTGGACCGGATCCTGGGCAGTCACCAGACCGTGATCCAGCCGCTGGGCAGATTCTACAAGAATATTCGCGCTGTTTCCGGAGCCACGATCATGGGCGACGGCCGCGTGGCATTGATTCTCGAAATGGCCGGGCTTGCCGATATGGTGGGCGACGGCGAAGGAGCACAGGCAGCATGAAGAACTGGAAAATCGGATTACGCATCACCGCCGGTTTCGGCGCGGTCATCGCGATCGCCTCGATTCTCGGAATTTTCGCCTACACACGCCTCGCCGTGATCGATACGGGCGTGGAGAACATTTCGGCACAGTCGTTGCCGGTCGTTTATCAAGTGGGAGAGGTGCAGGAGTTAGCGCAGAAGCATTTCAATCTTCTGCTGGAGATGGTGATTGCAACGGATTCTAATGAAGAGGCACGTCTGCATCAGGAGATGCAGGCCCAGCGGGAGCAAATCACGGCCGCCTTGGCGGCGTACGAAAAGACGCTAAGGACACAGAAAGATCGGGATATGTACGAAGCCGTAAAATCGGCGCGACTCGCCTATTTGGAAGGAGCTACGGAGGTGCTGAAACTGGATCAGGCGCACAAGACCAAGGAAGCCATCGATTCCATTAATAAGCACGTCAAGCCGCTGCATCAGAAATACGCCGAAGCAACGCAGAATGCGGTGACCTACAACAAGCAAGCTTCCGATCAGGCAGCCCAATCGATCCAGAGCGCGGTGACGAGCGCCCGCACGGGCGTCTTGATCGGCTTACTGTGCGCCGTGGTGCTGGCGGTCTTTATCTCGATGGGCGTAACCCGCAGCATTACGCGTCCGTTGACAAAAGCGGTTGCGCTGGTTGGGCAGGTTTCGGAAGGTGATCTCTCGCAGCAGGCCGACGTCGATTCGCGAGACGAACTAGGTCGCATGATCACAGCGATGAACCGGATGGTGGAGAACCTGCGGGGAGCGGCGAATGTCGCCGGCCGCATCGCACAGGGAGATCTGACCGTGGAAGCGCACGTGCTTTCCGAACGGGATACCCTCGGGCAGGCATTGACGCGCATGCTTCAGAATCTGCGCAAGACGGTGACGGAGGTCGCCAACGCTGCGGGCAGCGTTGCATCCGGCAGTGCGCAACTCAGTGCGACGTCGCAGCAACTCGCGCAGGGCGCTTCGGAGCAGTCGGCGGCGGCCGAGGAGAGCACGTCTGCCGTGGAGGAAATGGCGGCGAGCATCCAGCAGAACGCCGATAATGCCAAACAGACCGGAAAAATCGCCTCCAAAGCGTTCGAGGACACTCAAGCATCCAGCGAAGCCGTCACGAAGGCAGTCGGCTCCATAAAACAGATCGCCGACAGGATCGGCATCATCGAAGAGATCGCGCGCAAGACGGACCTGTTGGCTTTGAATGCGGCCGTGGAAGCCGCCCGCGCCGGCGAACATGGAAGGGGTTTCGCCGTCGTCGCCTCGGAAGTCCGCAAACTGGCCGAACGAAGCCAGGCGGCGGCAGCGGAGATCACCCAGCTAACCGTGGCGGGCGTCAGCGTAGCCGACGGAGCGGGACAGTTGCTGGTGAAGCTGGTCCCCGATATCCGCAAGACCGCGGACCTCGTCCGCGAAATCGACGCGAGCTGCACCGAGCAGAATACCGGCGCCACCCAGATCAATCAGGCCGTGCAGCAGCTCGATCAAGTGATCCAGCGCAACGCCAGCGCTTCGGAAGAGATGGCTTCCACAGCCGAAGAGCTCTCGAGCCAGGCGGAACTGTTGCAGGCGAGCATTCGTTTCTTCAAGGTGGATTCGACGGAGCGGCAATCGACTGCGCCGCCGAAAGCGTCGCGCGCCGATGCAAAAGCGTCCCTCACGAACTTGAAGCGCTCATTGCAGTCCGCCGGCAAGTCGCTCGACCTTGGGGCCGATTCTCTCGATCGGGAGTTTACAAAATATGAGCAGCACTGAACCCGCACTCTACATGACGTTCAAGCTCGGCAATGAGCTGTTCGCAATCCCGGTAACCCACGTCCGGGAGGTCCTGGAGCTGACCGCGATCACGACCGTGCCCGGCGCGCCCGAGTACATGCGGGGCCTGGTCAACGTGCGCGGCAAAGCCATCCCGGTGGTTGATCTGCGGCTGCGGTTCGGCCTGCCGGCGGCGGCGGACACCGTGAACTCCCGGATCGTTGTGATGGAGCTCGAGCTGGACGGAGAAGGCGTGATCGTCGGAGGACTGGCGGACAGCGTTCAGGAGGTGATCGAGATCGAGCCCTCCCAAACGCAGCCGCCGCCCACAATCGGCATGCGCTGGCGGTCGGAGTTTATCCGCGGGGTCAGCCGCCGCGGCGACGACTTCCTGATTATTCTCGATATCCAGGCGCTCTTTGCCAGCGACGAAATCGCCCTCACCGCGGAAGCTGTCTAATGTGCCTTTTGATGTCGGGGCGGACGATAGTGGCTGCGGGCCCCCCGGTCCGCGCCGGCCCCTGGACCGTAACTGGTTCCAGAAAGATATTAACCGCGACAGCCATGGCGGGCCAGGGGCCGGCCGCGGACCGGGGGTCCGCCTCACGATATGCAGATATCCGGACGTCGAAACTTCTTGCGGCACTTGGAACGCAATTGCCCGCAAGACCTGGTTAATACTTCGGCACGCTCGGATCGACCTTGTCGCTCCAGGCCAGGATTCCGCCCTTCATGTTCTTCACTTTGCGGAAACCAGCCTGCTTGAGGAACTCCACAGCCTTGGCGCTGCGGCCGCCCATCTTACAGTGGACCACGATGTCGTCGGCGGAATTCAGCTCGTTGACGCGCTTCGGAATCTCGCCTAACGGGATCAGCTTCGAGCCGGGGATCCGGCAGATCTGGTATTCGTGAGGCTCGCGCACGTCGATCAGCACGAAGTTATCGCCGCGATCCATCTTCTGCTTAAGTCCGACCGCGTCGATCTCCCATTCGTTAGTGGTCTCAGCCACGGGTTTTGTCTCCTGATGCGGGATGCCGCAGAACTGTTGATAGTCGATCAGTTTTGTCACCGTCGGATGCGTGCCGCAAACCGGGCAATCGGGATTCTTTCGCAGTTTGAGCTCGCGGAAACGCATCGCCAGAGCGTCGTAGAGCAGCAGCCGCCCTACCAGCGGCTCGCCTGTGCCCAGAATCAGCTTCACCGTCTCGGTGGCCTGCACGATTCCAATCATGCCCGGCAGAATGCCCAGCACGCCGCCTTCGGCGCAGCTCGGCACCAGCCCGGGAGGTGGCGGTTCGGGATACAAGCAGCGGTAGCAAGGTCCGCCCTCGTACGCGAACACGGTGGCCTGGCCTTCGAAGCGGAAGATAGACCCGTAAACGTTCGGCTTGCCCAGCAGCACGCAGGCGTCGTTCACCAGGTAGCGCGTGGGGAAGTTGTCGGTGCCGTCTACGACGATGTCGTAATCTTTCAGAATCTCGAGCGCGTTCTCGCTGGAAAGCGCGATCTCGTGCTTATCGATCTGCACGTAAGGGTTGATCTCGTGCATGCGGTCGCCAGCCGAGTCGAGCTTTTTACGGCCCACATCGCTGGTGCCGTGAATCACCTGCCGCTGCAGGTTCGTGAAGTCCACGACGTCGAAATCTACCAGACCGATGCGCCCGACGCCTGCGGCCGCGAGGTACAACCCGAGCGGCGCTCCCAGTCCGCCGGTGCCGATTAAGAGCACCTTGGCGTTCTTCAGCTTGAGCTGCCCTTCCATGCCGACCTCCGGCATGATCAGGTGGCGGCTGTAGCGCAGGATCTCGTCCTTCGACAACGTAGCCTCCTGGGGAGGCAGCGTAGCCGTCGAGCCACCGGCGATGCTGGGCACGATCGAGATCGTGTCGCTGTCTTTCACCGGCGTGGCGTCCTTCTGCATGTAGCGGATGTCTTCGTCGTTCAGGTACACGTTGACGAAGCTGCGCAGCTTACCCTCGTCGTTATACAGATGGCGGCGGAGTTCGGAGTGCTGGTTGGTGAGCGCACCCAGCACCTCACCGACGGTCGAGCCGCCCAGTTCAACGGAGTCCTGCTTGCCTGCGTACTGGCGCAGGGGAGTGGGTATCAAAACCTTTGCCATATTTGAACCTGGAGCTTCCTCAAAGGGGCGTACGATGCGTTATCGCCCATATTCTTCAGTAACTCAACTCTTCCTTTTCCGCGGCGGTCTGTTCCGGGTTCGGCAACCAGCTGTTCGCATGGTCGAACTCGCCCTTCTGGATCGACAGCACCACGAAAGAATACCACGGGCACGAATTCTTCAGATCCGTTTCCGAAAAGTACGCTCCGCAATCCGGATGAGAATGATAGATCCCCACCAGGTCCATATTGCGGCTGCGGGCTTCGCGATCCGCCTTCAACAGATCTTCAGGCCGCAGTTCATACCGCGCTGCCTGCGCACCGGTAAAGGCATTCTCGAGCGGCAAAGCTACCTGCACCACTTTGCGGTCACCGTCCACGCTGCCGATCATGGCGCCGCAGCACTCGTTGGGATACGTCGCGCGGGCGTGCTCCACCATCTGCCGCCAGGGTTCCGGTTCAATGCGGATCATTCTTCGTCCCAGAAATGTTCGCTTAAATATTTCTCGGCGCTGTCGCAGAGCACGGTCACGATCACTCCGGGCTTGCCCTCGGCGGCGAGTTCCTTACCGATGGCGCGGGCCGCAACCACGTTGCATCCGGACGAGATTCCGACCAGCAAGCCTTCCTCTTTCGCCAGCCGCCGCACCATGGCATACGAATCTTCCGTCTCCAGCCAGATGTTGCCGTCGGCCAGTTTCTCGTCATAAATGCCCGGCACGATCGCGGTGGGCATGTGCTTCAGCCCTTCCAGCCCGTGAAAGCCGCTGGAGGGCTGGCCGGAGTAGCACTTCACTTCCGGCAGGTCGCGGTGCAGGCGCCGCGTCACGCCGGTGAACGTGCCGCTGGTGCCCATGGCCGCGACAAAGTGCGTCAGCCGCCCGCCGGTCTGCTCGATGATCTCCAGCCCGGTGTGCTCGAAATGCGCCTTCCAATTCGCCGGATTGTTGTACTGATCCGGGTAAAAATAAGCGTCCGGATCCGCCTCGTAGATCTTACGGCACAGCCGGATAGCGCCATCGGACCCTTCGGCCGCGTCGCTGAACAGCATCTCGGCGCCGTAAGCCTTCAGGATCCGCTTGCGCTCCATCGAGGCGTTCGCCGGCAGGCACAACTTCACGCGGTATCCCTTGGCCGCGCCGATCATCGCATACGCGATACCGGTGTTGCCGCTGGTGGAATCCAGGATGATCCGATCCCTGGTGAGGCGGCCGGAACGCTCGCCTTCCAGGATCATGTTCAGACCGGCGCGGTCCTTCACCGACCCGCCCGGATTAAAGTATTCGGCCTTGGCGTAGATCTCGATCCCGGGCAGATCGGCGGCGATCTTGTCCAGGCGGATCAACGGCGTGTTGCCGATGGTCGCGAGCAGATTCACCGCGCGCGTGGCGACCGGATTTGGGATCGGAAGTACTTGCGCCATCATTACCCCTGTTGGATTCAGCCCGCCACGAGAAGGATGCAAGTGCCGGATGTCCTTAGATAGCAGGGGGTTACCTTTGTTCTGAGTTCCCTAATATTCTACCATCCCCCGAAACCCTGTCAAGAATGGGTAGATTTCGCGATTCGCCTCGGGTGTTTCGGCCTGGGCGCGGTATCGGCGCCGAGTTACCGTTGTTTCACCGTCAATCGTACCGCAGAGACTTTGCCGGATCCGCCTTCATTGCTCGTCGCGCGGGCAGGTAGCTGGCCATGATTGCGGTAAGCGCCAGCAGCAGGCTGACTCCGCTCAGCGTCACCGGATCCCCCGGCCGTACACCGTAGAGGAAAGTCGCCAGCAGCCGCGTCAGCAGCAGCGCCCCGGCGAGCCCGATGGCGAGACCGGCCCCACTGAGCCAGAGGCTCTCGCTCAGGACCAGACGCAGCACCTGCCCGCGGCTGGCGCCCAGCGCAATGCGGATCCCGATCTCGCGCGTGCGGCGCGACACCCCGTTGGCGACCACGCCGTAAATCCCGATGGCCGCCAGCAGTAACGCCGTCAAGGCGAAGCCGCCCAGCAGCAGGGATGCCAGGCTTTGCGGCGCACGTCCCGCTGCCCTCACTCGATCGAGCGTGCGCAACTCGAATACCGGCTGGTCCGGATCCACTTCGCGCGCCACCCTCTCCGCGACCGGCAGGATGGCAGCCGGATCGCCCGCCGTGCGCAGCGCCATGGACATGTACGGCTTCGGAACTTGCGCGGCCGGCAGATAGACCTGCCCCAAGTCCCGCTTGAGCAGCGCGATGAGAATGTTGTGCTCCACACCGCCCACGACTCCGACGACGCGCAGTGGGGGCCCGTCCTTCTCCAGCCGGATATAGCGCCCGATCGAACTTTCGTGCGGCCACTGGCGATGCGCAGTGAGTCGGTCGATCAGGACGACGCGGGCCGCATTCTGCGAATCGCCATCATTAAAGAGCCGGCCTTCCAGAAGGGGAATCTGCATGGCGCGAAAGTAATCGGGCGTAGCGCTGGACATCAGCACGATAGGCCGTTCGCTCGGCTTCGGCTCCGGGCGGCCTTCGATGCGCAGCATGGAGCCGTGCACGTCGTCGCTGGTCGGCAGTTCGTCGCATGCCCCGGCCTCAGTCACTCCGGGAACGTTGCGCAGGCGGCGCAGCACCTCGGCGAAAAATGCTGCCTGTTTCCCGGGCGCATCGTACTCACGTTCGGCTAACACGATGCGCATTGTAGCCACCCCGTGCGGGTTGTAACCGGGCCAGGCGGCCCGCAGCCGCAGGAAGCTCTCGATCATCAGGCCGGCGCCGGCCAGCAGCACGAGCGTCAGGGCGAACTGGGCGATCACGAACACCGCGCGCAGCCGCTGATGGCTGCGGGATCCGGCGCCGCGCGCCGCGTTCAGCACCTGGCTGACACTGGTGCGCGAGATCTGCCATGCGGGCACGAGGCCAAACAGCAAACCCGTGCCGAGCGAAAGCAGGATATTGAACGCCAGCACGGCGCCATCGACGCGAATGAGGTCCGGATTCGGCATGGCTTCGATCGGAAACGAAGCGATCAGATCGACCGCCCAGAATGCGGGCACGATCCCGAGCAGGCCGCCGACGACGGCAAGCACGGAGCTTTCGACGAGCAGTTGCCGCACCAGCGTGCCGCGATTCGCGCCCAGCGCGGCGCGCACCGCAATCTCCTTTTCCCGCCCCATGCCGCGCGCCAGCAGCAGATTCGCCAGGTTCGCGCAGGCGATCAGCAGCACGAATCCTACGGCGCCGAACAGCACCAGCACGAGGGCACGCACGTCGCCCACCAGGGCCTCCTCCACCGGTTGTAGCGAAACGAGGACGCCTCCATTCGAATCCGGATATTCGCGGGCGAGGCCCTGATTGACATCGTTCAGGCGCCGGGTGGCCGCGGCGATATTCAATCCCGGCCGGAGCTTGCCAACGACCCCGAGGAACCTGCTGTTGCGGTCATTGTATTTTGCGGCATCCCAAACCCACGGCGCGTAGATCTGTTCGTGTCCGGTCTTCGGGACATTAGCGGGGAGCACGCCGATTACAGTATGGGGCGCGCCGTCCAGCACGATGCTGCGGCCGACCACTCCAGGATCCGAAGCAAAGCTCTTGCGCCAGAGTTCGTGGCTCAGGACCACCACGTTGTCATGCCCCGGCTTCACGTCCGCGGAGACGATCAGGCGTCCGATCTGCGGTTTCACGTCGAGCGCCGCGAATACTTCGGGCGTGACCTGCAAGCCCAGCACCCGCTCCGTGCGCTGTCCGATCCGCAGGTTGAATCCGCCGTCGTCAAACGCACCCAGCGCTTCGAATACGCCGCTGGCCTTCCATTCCATGTAGTCGGGCACGGAAGACGGGATGTGGTGCAGGTCGCGCGCGGGATTATCGGTGGTGACGAGAACCACGCGCGCAGGATCGGGGATCGGAAGGGGAGTCAGCAGCGCGGCGCGCACCAGGCTGAAGATCGCGGTGTTGGCCCCTATTCCCAGCGCCAGCGTGAGCAAAGCCACGGACGTAAAGCCGGGATTCTTTACCAGCAGGCGCAGGCTATGACGCAGGTTCTGTCGCGCGGTTTTCATGAGTCCTTCGTTCCCCGTGGCACTTCAAGTACCAGCGTAAAGCACGGTGGCACAACGCGAACCGGCGGAAGTATGGCCGGTTCCGGGAATTCTGTGTCCGCAGCCGGACACTGATCGCGGACTCCGGGCGGAATTCTTGCCGCGCGATTGTAAGCCGGCGCTATTTCGCTCCTCGTTGACGCAACACCGCCGCAATCTCCGGGAAGTTGTTCTCCTCGGCGGCGGCCAACGGCGTCTTGCCGGTCTTATTGCGTGCGTTTACGTTGGCGCCTTTGGCGATCAGCAACTTCACCACATCGAGCTTTCCCCAGGACGCCGCATCGTAGAGTGGCGTTGCGCCGGAGTCCTGGTCGCGCGCGTCGATCTCGGCGCCGCGCTCCAGCAGCATCTCCACGATTTCACGCTGTCCGGCCAACGCGGCATCGTGCAGCGGCGTCGAGCCATAGGAGTTGCGGACGTTCACTTTCGCGCCGTGGTCGAGCAGCATCCGGGCGATCTCCTTGTGCCCCTTCAGTGCGGCATTACTGAGCGGCGTAGCGCCCGACTTGTCCGCCGCGTTCACGTCGACCCCCTTCGAGACCAGCAATTCCACCAGATCCGTCTGGCCCTTCATCACCGCATCGTTGAGCAGGTTCACGCCGGGACGGTTCTGATCGGAAAGCTTCGCGCCGCGCGCCATCAGCAGTTCGATGATCTCGGTGTGATGAAAGCGGGTGGCATTCTCGAGCGGCGTGCAGCCGGCGTTATCGACCGTATTGACGTCCGCGCCCCTGTCCAGAAGCAGCGCCACCACCTCCCTGTGACCCTTAATGGCGGCTTCGTTAAGCGGCGTATCGCCGCTATCATCGTTCTTCCGATTGATCTGCGCGCCGTGCGCCACCAGGATCTCGGCGACCTCGCGAAATCCCTTCCAGGCGGCCTCGTCGAGCGGCGTCGCGCCTGAACCATCCTTGGCGTTCACGTTCGCGCCCTTGGCGATGAGCAACTCGGCAATCTCGGGATAGCCGCGATCAGCGGCCAAGTGCAGCGCCGTCCCACCCGAACGCAGGGTGGCGGTAGTGTCGGCGCCGTGGCGCAGAAGCAGTTCAACCATCCCCCGATTGTTCTTGATGACGGCGTAATCCAGCGGCGTAGATCCGCCCTCTAAATGGCGGGCGTTCACGTTAGCCCCGTGCTGGAGCAGAAATTCGGCGATCTCCTCGAAGCCGCCCCAGGCCGCGTCGTGGAGAGCGGTAGAGCCGAGGGCGTCGCGCTCGTCCACGTTGGCGCCCGCCGCGACCATGGCCTGGACCTTGGCCGCGTCGCCGGCCTTTACGGCTTCGCCCAGTTCGCCGGCCCGCGCGACTGTACAAAGCAGAAGAAAAATGAGCGCCGGCGCCGCGCAGACACCCGTGCCTGCCGAGCCGGGACTCGTTACGGCGCTTGTGGCCCGATAGGGAGACGTGCGCTGCGACGAGTCTCCGGGCGGCAAACACAAGTGTCTGCGCCACGTCGCCCGCTCACACCCGCGGAAAGCCAACGTACTGCACCTCTTCTTCCAACTCCAGTCCGTAGCGCTCGTGCACGCGCTTCTTCAATTCGTGGATGAGCCCGCAAAGCGACGCCGCCGTGCCCGCGCCCGCGTTATAGATCAGGTTGGCGTGGTAGGCGGCCACGTGAATATCGCCGCATTGCAGCCCTTTCGCGCCCACCTGCTCCAGGAAAAACGCGGCCGGTACCTTGCCTTCACGGACCACGCTGGAGGGCACTTCCGCCGCCACGTCCGGCGCCAGTTCGGCCAGCAGCAGGTTCTTGAATATGCTGCCCGCGCACTTCATGGTTACCGGGAATTTCTCGTTCCGCACTTTCACGATGTCGGCTGCCGTCTTTTGCAGCGTGCCGGCGTCGGCCCGTTCCATTGCCAGCGTCGCGGAGAAGATGATCCAGTGCTTGTTCCGCTTGAAAATGCTCTCGCGATAGCGGAATTCGCAGCCGGCGTTATCCAGTTCGCGCACGCTCTCGCCGTCGAAGAAACGCACAACGCGAACACGCTCGGAGATGGAGTGGCCGTACGCGCCTGCATTGCCGTACACTGCCGCGCCCACGGATCCGGGAATGCCGGCGAGCGTCTCCAGCCCCTTCAACCCACCCGCGGCAGTGAAATCGACCAGTTCCTGTAGCTCCGCACCCGCGTCCGCGGTGACGCACTCTCCCGCGGCGGAGATGGAGCGCGCAATGAACCGGAGGATGATCCCGCGATACCCGTCATCCGAAACGATCAGGTTCGTGCCGCCGCCCATCACCATCATGTCGAGCTCGCTACGGCGGGCGACGGCCAACGCGCGCAGGAACGATTCCACATCGGCCGTCTCCGCGTAGATGTCCGCCGGACCGCCGATCGCGAAGCGGGTATAGCGCGAAAGCGGCGCGCCCGCGGAAACGGTTAAATTAGGGATTTCGGCAAGCTGCGCCAGCGTTTCTGCCGCGGTGGCCATTTACTTAATTATAGGGGAGCTCGAGATGCCGGCCGGTTTTCCAGGATTTCCGCCAGAGGGGATGGCGTTTTTGCGCGCCCTCGTGAAGAACAACAGGCGCGAATGGTTTCAGCCGCGCAAGCCCGTCTACGAAGAGCACGTAAGAGCACCGATGCTCGATCTGGTTACGCGCGTGACCAGCGCCATGCTCTCGTTTGCGCCAGCCTACGCCGGCGATCCGGAAAAGGCCATCTTCCGCATCTATCGCGACACGCGCTTCAGCAAGGACAAGACGCCGTACAAGACCCACATCGCCGCGGTATTCCGTCGCCGCGGGCTCGATATGCACGCGGGCGGCGGGTTGTACTTCGCGGTGTCGGCGAAGGAGGTGGAAGTGGCAGGCGGCATCTACATGCCTTCGCCCGCCACGCTGCGCACCGTCCGTGCGCACCTGGCCGACCGCCACGACGAATTCCGCGCGCTGATTCGCGATCGCGGGCTACGCCGGCTGCTCGGCGAAATGCAGGGCGAGCAACTCTCCCGCCTCCCCAAGGGTTACCTGCCCGATCATCCGGCCGGCGATCTTCTCCGCTACAAGCAGTTCCTGTTCTGGACCCTGCTCGATCCGGCCGTGGCAACGACTCCCGAACTGGAAGCCGAGATCGTAAAGCGGTTTCGGGCGATGACGCCCTTCCTGGAGTTCCTCAACGCGCCGCTGGCGAAGGCGAAAGACTCCGCGCGCCAACTCCTGGGCTGAGCAACTCGGTTGCCTGGCGCTCGGGTCCCAACACCTGTTGCATCACGGCGGCCAGACTCCGCAGCGCCGTCGCGCCGTCACCCTCGAAGCTCGATCCGTGCATGATCGCGAGCGTCTGCGGCTTCAGCTCCGCCAACCCTTCCAGGACGCGCCCGGTGTTATGCGTGTACGGCACGTAGTTGGCGAACGGGCCGGCTTCGGACTGTTCCAAGGCCTCACGGACGCGCGAGGTGAGATCGCAACCCGTAAGCGCCTCGCGTTCGCCCCACTGGTGGAACAGGTCGGAGCAGAACAGCGTCCGCCAGGTTTCCTCGAACAGGACGCCGGCGTCCCACCCGTGAGGCACGTGCGGTGTGGGGACGAAACGGTACCGGTGGGCGCCGGTCTGGATGGTTTCATCCGGCTGCAGGATCCGCGGCGCCCGATCGGAGAAATCGTTGAGGTTCACGGCGGCGCCGATGAGCCCGCAAATCGGCTCCGCCGAAGGCGCCACTGCCAGCCATTCGTTCAACGCCCCGCATTCGTCCGTTTCGAAATGGCTGAACCCGATCCAGCGGATGCGCGCCGGGTCCAGAATGCGCCCCACCTGTTCGTACAGAACTCGGAATGCCGACCGCGGCCCGGTGTGAAACAGCAGGGGCTCGTCGTCCCGTACCAGGAAATGATTGAATTGCAGATTAATTTCCGGCGCGTACAGCGAAATGCGAAACACGTCCGGAGCGATTTCATCGATACTCGGCATCTTGGCCTCCACTAAGATACGCGAAAATCGGAGGCCGGACCGGCTCACCGATCAGCGCTTCGAGACGCTCACCCGTTCCACGTACTCGTACCCCGGTTTTGCGGGGATCGCCTGTGCCCGTACCCGAATCGTGAGCGTGCCGCGCTCGTGGATCAAACGATATTCGCCCATGTGGGGCACAACAATCCAAGCCGTGCCGTCGGCGGCGGCGCGAATCCCGAACGGCTCCGCTACGGCCGACTCCTTCGGCACCAGGATCGCCAGTTCATTCGGCCTGAGTCCGGTCACCAGCACTTCGCTTTCGTTCAACTGGGTAGCCGGCGCGGCCGGAATCTTCATATATTGCTGCCACAGGTCGGCGAATAGCTTCGAGTAGGGCGACGGGGTCCACATGGGCTGCGACGGGTCGCACCAGTTCGGCAGCGCCGTCTCGGACACATTCTCCGCGTCCCGATTGCCTGGGCCGCTTTCGCTCAGCCACTGGATGTTGAACGGGGACTGTCGTTCAATCAGGGGCAGATGCTGGATGATCAGGCCGGTACCCTTTCCGTCCCAGGATTTTGCATAAAAGTGCCGGAAAAACTGCGAAAGCGGCTCCAGGTTATCGCGGAAGCCGGCGTAAATTTCCTTGGTCAGGACCGGTCGGGTGGACGCCGCCAGTTTCTGCCCGATGATCGAACCATCGTCGTATCCGCCGTTCGGCTGGCGGGAGTCCTTCAGCGGGCTCTGCGCGTGCGCGGCGATCTCGCTGTGCTCGTTGTCGGTGGCGAACGGCCGCGTGCCGTCTTCCGAGCGCACCACGTCCATGTACCGGGCGGTCATCTGCGCCGAATTCGCACCGGGCGGCATCACCGAATCCGCCGGTCTCCATACAACGATCGACGCGTGATGACGGACCGCGCGCGTCCAGCGGCGGCAGGCGTCCAGCATGAAGTCGCTCCAGGCGGCCGTGGCTTTCGATTGGATCTGGGGCCGTCCGTCGCAGTACATGCCGCCAAGCACCAGCACGCCCATTTCGTCGCAGAGATCGAGCCATGGCTCGCCAAGACCGTCCCAATGGCCGTGCAGCGTGTTGAGGCCGGACTGCTGCATCACCTGCAACATGCGCGATTCGGGACGGCGATCGTTCAGGTAGCGGATCGGCCAGAGTTTGCCGAAGTAGGTGCCGCTCATCCACAGTTTCTTGCCATTCAGCAAAACGTCCTTGCCTTCGACCCAGACCTCACGAAAGCCGAAACGTGTGAAGCGGCGGTCGACCACTTTCCCGCCACGCAGCAGTTCCGTCCGCAGGACGTACAGTTTGGGCTTGCCGTACGGCTCTGGACCCCACAGCACGGCGTCGGCCCAAGGCGTGGTCAGGACAGGCGCCGCGCCCCCGCCCACAGATTGCTCGGCCAGTTCGAGCAGTGGATAGTCGTTGTCCAGAACCGTTGCCCGCACCTTCGCTCCGAACGCACCGGTGCCGACGGTTTCGATTCGCGCCGAAAGCTGCTTCTTACGCACGGACGGCATCACGAACACGTCCGCGATGTGGGCGGCCGGCCGCCATTCGAGCCACATGTCGCCCACGATGCCGATCCAGTTGCGCTGCGCGGGATTGTCGGTGGCTCCGCGGTAAGCGTTGCCTTCCATCGGATCGGTGACGTCGACGCCGGGACGCGCGTACTTGCCCGACGCGTTGTGTACGTAGATCGCGATCTCGTTATTCTCGCCGGGCTTCAGCGCGGAAGTGACGTCTATCTCGAACGGGCTGAACTGGCCGTAATGCTCCCCCACTTGCTTCCCGTTCATCCAGACGGCCGAGTAATGGCCGGCTTTATCGATCTTCAGCAGAAAGTTGCGCTCCGGCTTGCTCCAAAGGATCGGGATTCGAACGTTGTAGCGATACCAGATGGATGTGGCGGCGTCGCGGCCGGCGATCGGCAGGGCGGGGGCGCGGCGCGGCGACCATCCCGAAGCGGGGACTTTGGCGCCGTCGGCATTCAACACTGTGTCCCATGTTCCGTTGAGGCAAATCGACATTCGCGTCTCACGGGATATGTCGGGCGCGGCGCGCAGCATACCGAGCGAAAGCGGCGCCAGCAGCAGAATTGCGGACTTCGTTTGCATGGTCGAACTCATTTTACGATACTTGACTTTTGCTTCCCTTTAGCGTTCACTCGCATTTGCCGCCGGCATGCAACTATCACCCGGCATCAATCTCTGGCGAGGGTTCGCCGTATTAAGCACACGGAGCATACGACTATGAAGCCAAAGAACACCATCTGCCTCTGGTTCGACAAAGACGCGCATGAGGCGGCGCGCTTCTACGCCGCCACGTTTCCGGATAGTGAAGTAACCGCCGTTCACAAGGCTCCCGCTGATTTTCCGGGCGGCAAGAAGGGCGATGAACTGACGGTGGAGTTCACCGTAGTGGGCATCCCGTGTCTCGGTCTTAACGGCGGCCCGGCCTTCAAGCACAGCGAGGCCTTTTCCTTCCAGATCGCAACGGACACTCAGGAAGAAACGGACCGTTACTGGAACGCGATCGTCGGCAATGGCGGCACGGAAAGCCAGTGCGGTTGGTGCAAGGACCGCTGGGGCCTTTCCTGGCAGATCACCCCGCGCGTGCTGACCGATGCGCTTGCGGCGGGCGGCGGTGAGGCCAGGCGTGCCTTTGAGGCGATGATGACGATGCGGAAGATCGACGTGGCCGCCATCGAGGCGGCGCGGCGAGGCTGACGTGAATACGCCCACGCGTCCCCGACGGTCCGGGGCCACGTGCCTCCCGGGCGCGACAGGAGCGAAAAACTGCCTGGTTCTGCGCGGCAAACCGCTATCGTAGACAGCCGTCGACGTCAGAACGGGAACAACTGCTTCAGCTCCTCTTTTGACGGCTGCCGGCCGTATTCGCAGACTTCGTACGCCAGGGCGTATTTCACCTTGCGGCCGCGGTCAGCGCCGTAATGCGCTACCAGCGCGTCGCGATAACTGTCGGCGTATCCGGCGTAGCGCTTGTCCAGAGCGGCCCGCACCTCGGCGCGCCGGCGCTGCTTTCCGGCCGCGTCGTCCGGCATGATGCCGGGATAGCCGTTGGCGCCGCCTTCCTGGATCTGCGATTCCATCACCAGCAGTGCGTCGGCCGTGGCGTCCCAAACGTCGTCCATCGAGATGGCCACGTCGGCACGGAATGGATTCGGGCGCTCGAAACGGTCGGGCGCATAAAGGTACAGCGGGTTTTTCTTGAGGAACGGTACATCGGGACAGAAGAACGGCACCGTCACCATGTACGCGGAATCCTGCACGAGAATCGAAGTGTAGCGATGGTCGGGATAGTAGTCGTTCGGACGGTTTGTAATGACGATATCGGCATTCCATTCGCGGATGAGGCGAGTGAAGATACGCCGGTTTTCAAGCGTTGGCAGGATCTCGCCGTCGTGAATGTCGAGCACCTGCGTGGTGACGCCGAGGCGGCGGCCCACCTCCATGACTTCTTTCGTCCGGCGCTGCGCGAGCGGTCCGCCGGCCATCTGCCAGTGGCCGATATCGCCGTTGGTGGCGGCAACGAGCTTGACGTGGTGTCCCATTTTGGCCCATTTCATGGCCACGCCCGCACCGCGATATTCCGGGTCATCCGGATGGGCGCCGAAAATGATGATGCGCAGTTTGCCGTCCTCGGGCGGCTGCGCGGGGGCCGGGGCGGCGGCAGGCGCCGGCGCCGCGGCATTGGCGAACGCCACCCACGGACGTGGACGGCTGGCGACCGTTCCCACGACGATGCCTACTCCGCAGGCGGCTAGCAGGGCCCAGGCCGGAAATGCCATACGCGATTTCATGTCGATTGATCCTTTCAAGAGTACTTTACCTGTTTTCACCCGCCGCGCGGTACGATACCGTCGTGATGAAGACTCAGTCGAAGCTTGCGGCTGCGGCGCTTGGAGGCCTGGCGCTGGTCGCGGCCCAGGAATTGCCCGACAAGCTGGCGCTCAAGGACTACCGCCCGCAATCCATATTCAAGATTCCCGCTACGAAAATTCAAAAAGCCAAATATCCGGTGATCGACGTCCACTACCACAGCTCGCAAGGCAATGCCGGGCCTGCCGAGAGACTGAAGTCCATGGACGAGGCCGGCATCGAGAGAACCATGATCCTCACCGGCGCCGTGGGCCCGCGCTTTGACGCGATCTACGCCGAGTATGGCAAGTATCCGCAGCGCTTCCAGGTGTGGTGCGGTGTGGATACCGAAAACTTCTCCGCGGCGGAGCTGGAACGGTGCGCGCGCGTGGGCGCCAAGGGCGTCGGCGAGATCGGCGACAAAGGCAAAGGGCTCGGCAAGAGCGGTGTGCATCCCGACGATCCGCGCATGGACGCGATCTGGGAAAAATGCGCCGATCTGAAGCTGCCCGTCAACATCCACGTAGCCGATCCGCGCTGGACCTACGAGGCGATGGACGCCACCAACGACGGCCTGATGGACGCGTTCAAGTGGCGGCTGGACAATCAGCCGGACATCGTCAAGTTCGACGGCATGATCGAGATTCTGGACCGCACCCTGACGCGGCACCCGCGCACGACGTTCATCGCCTGCCACCTGGCGAATCTCGATTTCGACCTGGCGCGGCTGGGGCAGCTTCTGGACCGGCATCCGAATCTGTACGCGGACATCTCGGCGCGGCTGCATTACATCGGCACGATTCCGCGGGTGGCGGCGGCGTTCATCGACAAGTATCAGGATCGCATCCTGTACGGCACCGATACGGGATTTCGCGTGGAGATGTATCGGGCCACGTTCCGCGCGCTGGAGAGCACGGACGATCATTATTATGAGTGGTCGATTCTGCCGAACTTGCACTGGCCGCTCTACGGGCTGGGCCTGAGCGACCGCACGCTGCGCAAGGTTTATCGCGAGAACGCGCTGAAGATCCTGAAGCCCTAGTCACTCGGGCGTGATCAGCATTTGTTAGATGTATACTCGAATTGAGTATGGCTGCTTATGAGTTCGATAGCCTGGAGTTCGACGCTGCCGTTGCTGCCGCGGGCCATAAGGCCTTTGTTGAGGCTCTTGCAGCCGGACTGCCCGTCTTCTATCTCGATAATGATGGCCTGAACGTCATGCAATGCCCCGATGGGCGCAAGTTTGAGATCCGCTGGCGCCCTGAGTCTCCTTCCGGAGAGAACTACGAGATTATTCGAGAACTGAAGGCCGAAGCGGCGTAACCGCGTGCCTATCCTCACTGTGATTGCCGGCCCAAATGGCTGCGGCAAGTCCACTATCACAAGGAACGTGACGATCGAGGGACTCGATCGGCTATTGGATCCGGACGCAATCGCTCGAGATCTGAATCCCACAAATCCATCGTCCGCAGCCGTTGCCGCGGGTCGAGAGGTCCTCAAGCGGACAGCCAGGTACTTCAGCGAAGGCGTCAATTTCGTCATCGAGACGACACTTTCCGGCCGCGGTCGACTGGAATTGCTACGAGACGCAAAGGCCCGCGGTTTCGAGGTTCACTTAGTTTTTGTGGCACTGGACGACCCCAACCGATGTATCCGGCGTATACAAAACCGCGTTCGGCTCGGAGGACATTTCGTTCCTGACGAGGACGTGAAGCGCCGTTATGAACGGAGCATTGCGAATGCGGCGACAGCGCTGCGCGAAGTACACATGGCCAGGTTCTATGACAATTCAGGTGATCATCACCGCTTGGTCCTGATAGCCAACTGCGGCACGATCGTGTGGCAGGCGGATCCGCTTCCCAACTGGCTCAAGCTCTGATCCGCCCGTGACGCCCACCTACAGCGAGTACCGCCCAGCGTCGATCACGTGCTTGGCGATCTGCTTTCCCAACCCGATCGTGTCCACCGGCTCGCTCTTCGCCAGCCGGCGCAGGATCGCCATCTGGGTCCGCAGCATGTCGCCCTCCGAGGCGGCGGCGATCACCTTGCGCGCCGAGCGCTCGATCGTCTCCAGCGCTTTTGCCTCGTAGTACGCTGTCATGGCCAGCGCCTGCTTCGCCGCCGCCTCGCCCCGCGTCGCGCGCAGCTTCTCGGCCCGCAGGATGCACGACTCCAGCGCGTACACTTCGGTGATGCAGTCCGCCAGCGCGCCCATCACTTCCTGCTGGTCCGGTAACTGCATCATCCACTTCTGCGACGCTACGCCGGCCGCGAACAACCCCATCTTCTTCGCGTTCGCCAGGTTCTTGTGCTTCGCCTCGTTCACGGTCGGGCCGGCCATCACTTCATCCATGAGCTGTTTGATCGCGCCTAGAAGCGGCAACTGGCCCGACATCGCGCGCTTCATCAGCCATCCCGTGATGATCAGCCGGTTGATCTCGTTCGTACCCTCGAAAATCCGGTTGATGCGTGAATCGCGGTAGGCGCGCTCGGCCGGATACTCTTCCACGTAGCCGTACCCGCCGTAGATCTGCACCACGTGATCCACTACCATGTCGAGCATTTCCGATCCCCACACCTTCAGGATCGAGCACTCCACGGCGTATTCCTCGATCCGCTTCTGGATCTCCTTGGCCGCGCCCTCGGCGTGCGGATCCACGTCGGCCAGCGCCGCGTCGATCATCCCGATCGTGCGGTATGCCAGCGACTCACCCGCGTAAACGCCGACCGCGCACTCGGCCAACTTCTCCTGGATCAGGCCGAACTCCGAAATAGTCTTGCCGAACGCCTTGCGCTCCTTCGCATACTGAATCGCGTTCTGCAGCCCGTTGCGCGCGCCGCCGACGCATGCCGCGCCCAGCTTGAAGCGGCCGATGTTCAGGAT
>Ga0070741_10009460_pt1 | contig 18907 bp, 14 predicted proteins | sample Coa_R1_4_FD_66440 | JGI IMG/M metagenome (GOLD analysis project Ga0070741, IMG submission 66440) | Surface soil microbial communities from Centralia Pennsylvania, which are recovering from an underground coalmine fire - Coalmine... | ecosystem: Environmental > Terrestrial > Soil > Unclassified ...
TGATCGAGTTGTGGCCGAGGTTCGTGTTCGGACCGTACATCATGAAGAAGTTGGGAAAGCCCGCGACCGTCAGCCCGAGGTACCCGCGCGCGCCCGCCTGCCACTCGTCCTCGAGCACGCGGCCGTCGCGGCCCTCGATCCGGATCGGCGCGAGGAACTCCGTCGACCGGAAGCCGGTCGCGAGGATGGCGCAGTCGATCGCGCGCCGCCGGCCATCCGCGGTCACGACGGCGTCGGCGGTGAAGCGCGCGATCGGGCTCGTCACCAGCTCGACGTTCTGGCGGCCGAGCGCCTGGTAATAGTCGTCGGAGATGAGCAGACGCTTGCCGCCCACCGGGTAGTCGGGGACGAGCGCCGCGCGCATCGCGGGGTCGGCGACCTGCTCCGCGAGGTAGCGGCGGGCGTAGCGTTCGACGAGCGCGCTCATCACCCGATGCCGTCGGATGACGGGGTAGAAGCGCGATTCCAGGTTGAACCAGAGCCACCAGCGGTAGAGCCGGGCGAGCCAGGGATGGCGCGCGAAGCGGCGCTTCTCCCGCTCGGTGTAGGCGCGGTCGCCGCGCGGGACCACCCAGTTCGCGCTCCGCTGGAGGACGTAGAGCCGGCGGACGCGCGGCGCGATCTGCGGGACGAGCTGGATCGCGCTCGCGGCGTTCCCGACCACCGCGACCGTCCGGCCGTCGAGGGCGTACGCGTGGTTCCAGCGCGCGGAGTGAAACTTCTCGCCGCGGAAGTCGTCGAGCCCGGGGAGCGGCGGGATCCAGGGGCGCGAGAGCTGCCCGACGGCGCTCACGAGGACGTCGAAGACCGCCTCCTCGCCCGCGGCCGTCCGGAGCCGCCACGTCCCGGTCGTCGCGTCGAACCGCGCGCTCGCGACCTCCGCCCCGAAGCGGACGTGCGGGAGCACGCCGAACCGCCGCGCGCAGTCGTCCATGTACGCCAGGATCTCGGCCTGGGGCGACCACTTCCGGGTCCAGTCGGTCTTTTGCGCGAAGGAGAAGCAGTACGCGAACGACGGCACGTCGCAGGCGGCGCCGGGATACGTGTTGTCCCGCCACGTGCCGCCGAGGCGGTCGGCCTTCTCGTAGATCGTGAAGGGGTCGATCCCGGCCTGCTTCAGGCGGATGCCGAGGCACAGTCCCGAGAAGCCCGCGCCGATGATCGCCACCCGGGGTCGCGGCTCGCGCTCGTCCGACATCGCACGAGAGAGTAGCCGCTTCACCGGCCGGACGGAAGTCGCGGGCGACGCACCCGCTGCATGGCGCGGCACCGCATAGCCCACTCGAGCGCGCAGAGCGCCGGGTGGCGTCGTCCGTCCGGTGGTCCGGCCGCGGCATCGCCCGGCGGGGACAACCTCCATGCGCCCACCGCTTCGCCTCGCGCTCCCGCCCTACGCGCTGCTCGCCGCGCTCGCGCGGGGCCGGCGAGCGCCACCCCGTACCACGTCGTCGCGACGGTCGCCGTCGTCGAGGAGACGACCCTCACCATCTTCGTCTGCAAGGGGACGCTCATTCACGTCCAGGAGGGCCCCGTGACCGCCCGACGCTCCGCCGCGCGGCGCGGCCGCGCCGGCCGACTCGCGCCTCCGCTGCGGCGATCTGGCGTTCACCCAGCCCGGATACGACGACGCGCCGTCCGTCCTCCGGGTGCCAGAGGACACGTGGCGGAAGATGTACCTCTGCGCGCGGTACGACGGCGCGACGTACGCCCGCGGACCGATTCCGACGCGATCTTCCCCGCGGCCTCCCCCGACGGCGTCGCGTGGACGGTCGACCCCCTCCCCCGTGCTCGCAATCCGAACGCGGCCGGCGTCCGCGCCCCGTGCTCCCCTTCCTCGACTCGGCGCTGTTCGATTCCGGTCACGTCTGCGACCCGACCGTGCTCCACCGGGGCGCGATCGCCGCCGGCGGGACGGCGGTACACGTGGGCAATGTGGTACACCGGTATCTCGCGCGACGGCGCCGCGTCCGGACACAACGGGCCCACTCGGATCGGGCCCGCGCTCTCGACCGACGGCGTCGTCCGGCGCCGCTCGGTCCGGAACCCGGTCGCTCGCCATCGCGCTGACGCCCTCGCCTGATCGGGCAGCCGGCACCCGGCTGCACGATTCGCCGTCGATCTTGCACCTCTGCACGAGGTCCCGGCCGGGCCGCACGCGCTGCGTCGCCGGCCTCCGGGCACAGGCCTTGCTCCGGACCTCCCCATCCCCATGTACGCGAGCTTCTTCGGCTTCAGCGAGCCGCCGTTCAACATCACCCCGGATCCCCGCTTCCTCTACCTGAACGGCTGCTACCAGGAGGCGCTCGCCGCGCTCACTTATGGCATCGACGCGCGCAAGGGCTTCATCACCGTCATCGGCGAGGCGGGGACCGGGAAGACGACGCTCCTGAGACGCGTCCTCGACACGGTCGCGCCGAGCACACGCACCGTCCTCCTCCTGAACCCCACCGTCGCCTTCGACGAGATCCTCGAGCACATCCTCACCGAGCTCGGCATCCCGACCGAGGGGGGCCGCAAGCTCGCGCTCCTCCAGCGCCTGAACGAGTTCCTGCTCGAGCACACGCGCTCGGGCGGCAACGTCGCGCTGTTGATCGACGAGGCCCAGGACCTCGCGATGGAGGTGATCGAGGAGCTTCGCCTCCTCTCCAACCTCGAGACGGCACGCGAGAAGATCCTCCAGATCGTGCTCGCCGGGCAGCCCGAGCTCGAGGCGAAGCTCGCCGACCCGCGTCTCCGCCAGCTCCGCCAGCGCGTGACGCTCCCGATCCGCATCCGCACGCTCGCGCCCGCCGAGGTGCCGGGCTACGTTCGCACGCGGCTCGAGCGCGTGGGCGGGACGGACCCGAACCTCTTCACGCCGGGCGCCCTCGAGCGCGTCGCCGCGCTCGGCCAGGGCATCCCGCGCCTCGTGAACGTCCTCTGCGACGCGGCGCTCGTCGCCGCCTTCGTGGCCGAGAAGCGGCAGGTGACGGCTGCGATGGTCGAGGAGGCCTGGCGGGACTTCGCCCCGGCCGCGCCGCCGCCCGCCGCTTCCCCGCTCCCCCTCGAACCGCCTCCCCCCGCGGTCGCCCCCGCTCCCACGGCGCCCGCGGTCGTCCCTACCGCCGAGGCGCCCGTGGCGGCGTCGCCGGCCGACGCGCTCGCCGCGGCGGCAGCGGACGGCACCCGCGCGGCCGAGCCGCCCCTCCTCGACGCGGCGGACGACGACCCGCCGACCGCCGAGCCCGAAGCCGTCGTCGCCGTTCCCGTCCCGCCCCCCGCGCGCGCGACGTTCAGCATTCCGACCGCGATCGGCCTCGTCCTCGTCCTCGCCGCCGTGCTCGGCGCCCTCTCGCTGAACCGCGAGCGGATGGAGCGGGCGGCGATCGCTGCCCGGGAGGCGGTCCTCCCCGCGCCCCCGCCCGCGATCGAGCTGCCCGTCGGCGAGGGCCCGGTGTCGCCCGCGGAGGCGAAGCGCGTCGTCGACGCCTTCCGCGCCGCCTTCGAGGCGCGGGACGCCGACCGGCTCGTGCCCCTCTTCGCGGACGACGCCGCCGAGAACGGCATCCGCGGCCGCGACACGATCGTGAACGGCTACCGCTCGCGCCTCCGCCTCCTTGCGGAGGTCCGCTACACGCTGCCCCGCGTCGCGATCGAGCCGCGCGGAGACGGCGCCGACGTCCGCTCGCCCTTCGTCATCGCGTACCGTGCGCCGAACGGCTTCAGCGGCGAGGTCCGCGGCGAGGCCGAGTGGGCGCTCGAGCGGCGCGACGGCCGCCCGCTCATCGTCGCCCTCAACTACCGGCTGGAGGCGGACTCGCAGGCGACGGCGGCGCGCTGAGCGCGCGCCCGAGGGCGACGCGCGCCGCCGGGTCCGCGGGCACGTTCGCGTCCCCCACCGCGTCGAGCAGCGGGCGCAGCCCGCGGCGGTTCGCGAGCTGGATCGCGAGCCCCGGCCGCGCGTTCAGCTCGAGGACGAGCGGCCCGCGCCGCGCGTCGAGCACGACGTCGACACCGACGAACCCGAGCCCGACGGCGTCGGCGGCGCGCACGGCGAGCGCGAGCATCTCGTCCCACTCGGGCACGAGGAGCCCGCGGAGCGGGCGGCCGAGGTCGGGGTGCGCCGCGACCAGCCGGCGCCCGACGACGGCATCGGTCGTCCGGCCGCTCGCGAGGTCGACGCCGACGCCGACGCCGCCCAGGTGGAGGTTCGCGCGCCCGTCGGAGCGTCGCGTCGGGAGCCGGAGCATCGCGAGCACGGGAACGCCGCGGAAGACGAGGATGCGCACGTCGGGCACGCCCCGATACGCGAGCGCCCCCAGCACCGGGTCCGCGCGCACGCGCTCCTCGACGAGGAGCGCGTCGTCCCGCCCGCCGACCGAGTACGTGCCGGCCAGCACGTCGCAGGCGTGCGCCTCGAGCTCGCGCCGATGGAGGACGGCGCCGCTCGCCTTGACGAAGCCCTCGTCCCGCCGTCCGACGACCACGACGATTCCCGCGCCCCCCGCGCCGCGGGCCGGCTTCACGACGAAGTCGTGCCGCACCGCGAGGCGCGCCCCGAGCGCGCGCACGCCCCATTGCGCGTCGCAGACGTCGTAGAGCGCGGGCGCGGGCACGCCGTGGGCGGCGAGCGCCGCCTTCGTCGCGAGCTTGTCGTCGACGAGGCGATGGCGGTCGCGCGGGTTCCAGCGGAAGAGGTAGCCGTGGTTCCGGCGGTTCAGCCCGAGCACCTGGGTCCGCAGGCGGCGGAGACGCGCGATCACGGCGGCGCCTCCGGCACGGCGCGCAGGAAGCGCACGTACTCGAGGACACGGAGGCCGCGCCACTTCCCGAGGAGCACGTCGAAGGCGACGGTCGCGAGCAGGATCTCGGGGTACGCGAGCACGAGCGACTGGAGCCCGCCCCGGTCGACGACGAGGTAGCAGGTGATCGAGAGCCCGAGCGTCGTCGCCGCCGTCACGATCGCGCGACGGGTCCCGAACTCCACCTGCGACGCCGCGAAGTTCTCGATGACGTTCGACATGATGAGCATCGGGAAGATGCTGATGTTGAGCAGCGGGCCGATCCCGAGCGTCGCGCCCACGACCGTGAGCCCCGCCATCACCGCGGCGACGAGCGTGATCAGGATGGCGAGCCGCGAGACGGCCTGCAGCCGCAGCCGCAGGAGCGCCATCCGGAGGACGACGCCGATGCCGACGATGGCGAGGAAGATGAGCGTGCCCCACCAGAGCCCCGTCGTGATGAAGGCGAGCGACACGATCACCGGGCCGAACATCCCGAACGTCTCGAGGCCGACGACGATGCGGGCGACGACCACGATCGACGCGACGATCGGCAGGATGAGGATCAGGGTGAGCGCCCCGAGCGGCACCTGCGCGCGCACCGCGCGCGCCCACGCGTGCATGAGCGGGCGGCGCCACTTCGGGAGGCGCGTCCCGGCGTCGCCGAGGACGATCGCGTCGATCCCCCATCCGCCGGCGGCCTCGTGCATCGGCGTGCCGTCCACGAGGTTCGCGCGCGCCATCTCCCAGAGCGGCAGGAGCTCGGCCGGGCGCCGGACGAGCACCACCTCGCCCGGGAGGACGAGGTGGTAGAAGAGCGACCCGAGCATGAGCGCCGCCGGGTCGCTCATCGCGCCGGCGACCACGACGCGGGCGTCCGCGAGCCGGATGCCGCGCTCGCCGAGCTCCATGAGGGCGTACATGCCCGCGTCGTCCGCGGTGGCGACGAGGACGAGGTTCGCCTGCCGGATGAGCGGCAGGTTCTCCGCCACGAGCGCGGAGAGATACGACTCGCGGAAGTAGCGCGACTCGAAGCGCGCCGTGAGGAGCACGCAGTCGATCGCCGCCGCCCGCGCCTCGCCGAGGATCCGGTCGGTGACGGCGGACGGCACGCTCTGGTCCGCGACCAGCACCACGGAGGCGACGGGCTCCTTCACGTACGCCGTGTGCGCGACCACCCGGTGCCTGCCCGGTCCCCGCACGACGGGACGCCGGCCCGCGGCGACGCGCACCGCGTCCGCCTCCGCCGCGCGCTCCTCGACCGCGCGGCGCGTGGTCGGGCGGACCGTGAACTCGTACGCGACCTCGCGCCCGCGCGTGTGCACGAGCAGCGGGGCGTCGCCGCGGTAGAGCGCGAGGTACGTGTTGGGCAGCGTGGCGAACTGGCCGCCGGCGGGGTCGAGCGGCAGCCACGCGTCGCCGACCCACGCCTCCACCCACGCGCTCGTCGCGCGGCGCTCGCCGCCGCGCTCGAGGCGGAGCCCGCCGACGAGCCGCGCGGGCACGCCCGACGCGCGGAGCAGCGCCGCGAGCGCGCGCGCGCGGCCGACGCTCGTCCCCCGCCGGGCGGCGAGGACGCTCGCCGCGTCCTGCGGCCCGGGCGGATCCGTCGCGGGGAGGAAGGCCGCCGTGTGCTGGTAGAGCGACCAGAGCACCTCGTCGAGCCGCGTCGAGCGGCCGACGACGGCCCGCGCCCGCCGCACGACGGCGGGCGCCGCGCTCTGCACGAGCGCGCTCGGGGCGCGCGCGCCGGGCGCGTCGGGCGGCGCCGGCAGCGGCGCGAACGGTGTCCGCGGCGGCGTGACGCTCACCTCCGCGATGCGGACGCCGACCTCGTAGGCGAGCTCGGTCGTGCCCGTCACCGTGCCGCTCCACTCCGCGCGGAGGTTCGGCGGCTGCTGCGTCTCGCGGAACGACAGCCCGGTCGCGGCCGCGCGGCGCGTGAGGACGTCCTGGCGGCCGTCGGACAGCGGGACGAGGAGCGCGACGTGCATCGGACCTTCGCCCGCCGCGACGCGCAGCGCCGCGCGGACGTGCCAGTACGCGACCGCCGGCGGCCGCCCGGCGCGGCCCCGCTCGACGGCCTCGGTGCCGGCGACGACGTCCTCGTCATCGAGGGGATGCGCGGGCCGCCGCGCGCTCGCCGCGGGGGCGACGGCGACGAGCACGAGGGCGAGCGTCGTGGCGAAGCGCAGCATCGAACGGCGATTTGAAGTGACTAGCGAAACGTGGTGAAGTTCGCCACCACAGGGAGGATCTTCCGTGGACGATCGTTCCGAGGTGACCGAGCAGATCATCGACACCGTCCGCCGCTTCGTCGAGCGCGACGTGATCCCCGTCGCCAGCAGGTACGAGCACGAGAACGCCTACCCGGAGCCGCTCGTCGCCCGCATGAAGGAGCTCGGCCTCTTCGGCGCGATCATCCCCGAGGAGTGGGGCGGCCTCGGTCTCAACTACGGCACCTACGCGCGGGTCATCGAGGAGCTCTGCCGCGGCTGGATGAGCCTCTCGGGCATCCTCAACACCCACGGCATCGTCGCCTACGCGCTCAAGACCTTCGGCACGCGCGCGCAGCAGGAGAAGTACCTCCCCGCGATGGCGCGTGGCGAGCACCGGGGCGCCTTCCTCCTCACCGAGCCGCACGCCGGCAGCGACGCGCAGCGCATCAAGACGACGGCGCGTCGCGACGGCGACCACTGGGTCATCAATGGCACCAAGATGTTCATCACGAACGCCCGCACCGCGACGCTCCTCGAGATCGTTGCCAAGACGGACCCGCAGGCGGACCCGCCCTACAAGGGCATCAGCCTCTTCGTGGCGGAGAAGGGCCCCGGCGTCACCGTCTCGCGCGACATCGGCAAGCTCGGCTACCACGGCGTCGAGACGTGCGAGGTGGTGCTCGAGGACTTCCGCGTCCCCGCCGACGCCCTCGTCGGCGAGCCGGGTCAGGGCTTCCGCTACGCGATGTCGGGCCTCGAGGTCGGCCGCATCAACGTGGCGGCTCGCGGCGTCGGCGTCGCGCGCGCGGCGTTCGAGAGCGCGATCCGCTACGCGCAGCAGCGGACGACGTTCGGCAAGCCGATCGCCGAGCACCAGGCGATCCAGCTGAAGCTCGCCGACATGGCGACGAAGATCGAAGCGGCGCGCCTCCTCGTCAAGAACGCGGCCGAGATGAAGGACCGCGGTGAGCGGTGCGACCTCGAGGCCGGCATGGCGAAGCTCTTCGCCTCCGAGACGTGCCAGGAGGTGACGCTCGAGGCGATGCGCGTCCTCGGTGGATACGGGTACACGGAGGAGTTTCCGGTCGAGCGCTACTACCGCGACGCGCCTCTCATGATCATCGGCGAGGGAACGAACGAGATCCAGCGGCTCGTCATCGCGCGCAATCTCGTGCAGCGCTACAAGATCTGACGCGGTGCCGACGCTCCGGGGGAGGATGCTGCCGGCCGCGGCGGCCGTCGCCGTCGTCGGCCTGGTCGCCGCCGGCGTGCGTGCGCCCGGCGGCCCCTCGCCGGCTGCGCCCTCGGTCGTCGGCCCGCCGCCGCTCGCCGCGAGGTCGCGGCCGCTGCGCCCGCTCGCCGTCCCCGCGACGGCGCGCGTGATCGTCTTCTCGCCACATCCCGACGACGAGACGATCGGGGCCGGCGGCTTGATCGCGCGCCTCGTCCGCGCGCACGCCGCGGTCCGGGTCGTCTTCGTCACGAACGGCGACGGCTACCCCGAGGCGGTGAAGGAGGGCTTCCACCTCCAGCGGCCGACCGACGAGGACTACGTCGAGCTCGGCGAGCTGCGCGAGCGCGAGGCGCTCGCGGCGGCGCGCCACCTCGGGCTCCGTCGCAAGGACGTCGTCTTCCTCGGCTTCCCCGACGGCGGGCTCGCCGAGCTCTGGCGGACGCACTGGCTCCGCACCCGCCCGTACACGTCGCCGTACACGAAGGAGGACAGCCCGCCCTACCCGGACACCGTGAACCCCGACGTCGAGTACGACGGCCAGGACCTGACCTCGGTCATCGCGCGCATCCTCGAGAGCTTCCGCCCGACGGTCGTCGTCATGCCGAACCCGTTCGACCGCCACCGCGACCACGAGCACGCGGCGTACTTCGTCACCGAGGCGGTGAGCCGCCTCCAGGACCGCGGCATCCTCCCGCGGGACCTGACCGTCCTCACCTACCTCGTCCACTACCCGTCCTGGCCGATCGTCCGTGCGCCCGCGTTCGACCGCTGCTTCCCCGACGAGCGCGTCCCCTTCACCCAGTGGACGGAGACGGAGCTCGCGCCGGCGGAGAGCGCGGCGAAGCGCGCGGCGCTCGCGGAGTACCGCTCGCAGCTCGACGTGATGAACGGCTTTCTCCGCCTCTTCCTCTGCCGCAACGAGCTGTTCGGCCACCTGGACGCGAAGGTGCTCGCCAAGATCGCCGCGATCCACTGACGGGGGCGCGCCCTCATTCGAGGACGCGCGGCGCGTCCACGCGGCGGTCCGGCACCGTCGTCGGCAGCTCCTGGTGGTACGCGCCCGACGGGACGAGACCGCAGCCGCCGAAGCGCTCCATCACGCGCAGCTGCGCGACGACGTCCTCGCCGCAGTGGTCGACCGGGAGCTCCCGCCAGAACTCGAAGCCGCCCACGGCGCGCAGCTTCGCCGCGTCGTAGAGGACGCAGCCGCCGACCCACGCGACCCGGTACGTCCGGGGCCTCCGGGCGTCGAGCCCGAGCCGGCGCGCGACGTGAAGGAGGTTCGCGGCGTTGTGCAGCCGGTGGCGGTGCCACGCGCCCTCGCCCGGTTCGATGCGCTCGGGCCGCACCGGCCCGTCCCAGAACTCGATCGCCTCCTCGGCCGGCCGCACGTCCCCCGCGTGGGAGAGACCGACGACCGCGGCGCCGACGAACCCGCACCCCTCCGCCCGGATGGTGCGGTGGAGCGCGCCGAGCGCCCATGGTTCGAGGATCACGTCGTCGTCGAGGAAGAGGACGTACGGGGCGCGTGCGCGCCCGAGGAGAAATCGCCGCTGCTCCGCGAGCCCGCGGCGCGGAAGGTTGCGCCGGGTCTCGACGGGCCGGCCCGTCGCCTCGAGGACGCGGCACACGGCGCGCACCTCGGGCACGGCGAACGGGTCGCCGTCCTCGGTCTGGTCGGCGACCACCACGCGGAAGGCGACGTCCCGCTGTCCGACGAGGGCGGCGAGCGTCACGGCGAGCGCGGCCGGGCGCCGGCAGGTGGGGATCAGCACGTCGAGCACGGGGTCGGGCACCATGGTGTGCCGCGCGGGGCGCGCGGGGAATGACCCACGTCGCCCGCGATTCTCCCCGCTCGCGCCCGGGGCGCGTCCCCGCTTGCCTCGCTCGTGACCGCCGCGCTCGCGCGCCGCCCGCCGCCCGCGTGAGGTGACGGCGTCGTGTCAGGCGCCCCCGGTCTCCTCGTTTCGCGATCGCCGCGCTGCCGTACCCGCCGAGCGCTCTTTTGCTTTCGATCGCTCCGGTGCCCTTTCGGCGGGCATTCTCGACGCTGGAGGAGCGCCAGCACGTGCTCCACGAGCGCCGCTTCGGCGATCGTCTCCCGCAGCGCGTCCGCAACCAGCGCAGCCGACGGGTCGTACTCGGCGCGCCGTCGTGCCGCGACGTCTCCCTGCTTCCGCTCGAGCAGACGCCGGCGGATGTCCAGGTCCTCGCGACGCCGCGCGAGCAGATCGTCGCGGACGTCGGCCGGAACGCGATCGGCGAACAGGATCCACTCACGCATCGTCTCCGCGGACAGCGGCGCCCTGAGCCACCGCTCGAAGCGCGCCCTGCCGGCCGGCGTGATGCGGTAGGGAATGCGCCGCGGATCGGCGTTCGCGGCGTTCGGGACCGTCTCGACGAGCCCCTGCCGCTGCAGCCGCGACAACTCCCGGTAGACGCTCCCCGGACTCACCGGCCACTCCGTGCGGGCGCGGTAGACGGAGAGCAGGTGGTAGCCATGTGTCGGTGTGCCGTCGGAGAGCAGCCCCAAGAGAACGTCGGCGAACATGGTCCCCCCTTGGCCGACCGCACTACTTCGCCAAAAGCAACCGCCGCAATGCGTACGAGGACCGAGATCGATCGATCTCTCTACTCGTATCCCCCAACGGTCGCCATCCTTGACACCCTTCGATCGCCTGCGCGACGATGCGCCGTCCGATGCAGGTCCACGTCAACGACGTGCCGCGCTCGCGGATTGCGGGAATCGGTGCGTTCCTTCCCGCGACGGTCGTGCGCTCCGTCGACCTGGAGGACGGCTTGCGCTCCGCCGGCCTTCCGGTGCCCGCGGGATTCATCGAACGTGCAACGGGCATCGAGTCGCACCGCGCCGTGTCGCCGGGCGAGAACGCCTCGGATCTGGCCGTCGAGGCAGCGAGGCAGGCGCTCGCGCGCGCCGAGATCGCGTCCGACGACGTCGACCTCCTGATCTTCGCCGCCGCGTCACACGACGTGACCGAGCCGGCGACCGCGAACATCGTCCAGCTGAAGCTCGGGGCTCGGCGCGCCGTCGCATTCGACGTGAAGAATGCGTGCAACAGCTTTCTGTCGGCGCTCGACGTGGCGGACGGCTGCGTCCGACTCGGGCGAGCGCGGGTGGCCGTCGTGACGGCGGGAGAGGCGCCGTCGCTCTGCACCGACCCTCGCGTCCGATCGCGGCAGGAGCTGGCGGCGCGCTTTGCCCACTTCACGATGGGTGACGCCGGAGGCGCCGTGGTCCTGACGCGTGCCGACGAGCCGTCGCGCGGCATTCTCGCGAGCGCGTCCATCACGGACGGCGCGTCGTGGGCGCTCGGGACGGTACTGAGCTTCGGGACGATGTATCCGCGCGATCTGAGCCCGGAACGGGCCCTCCTCCGCTCCGACGGCTGCGCGCTCGAGTCGCGGGCACGCGCGGAGATGCCCCGGGTCATGACGGCGGCTCTCGAGGCCGCCGACTGGCCGCCCGAGACGGTCGACGTGATCGCCTGCCATCAGCACACGCGACGGATCGCGCACGAGCTCGCGCTCGCCGTCGGCATGCGTCCCGAATGTCTGGCGCTTCCGCTGCGGTACGCCGGCAACGCCGCCGCCGCGAACATCCCCCTCGCGCTCGTCGACGCCGCGGACGACGGACGTCTCGTCCCCGGTGCGCGCGTCCTTCTCTGCGGGGGAAGCGCGGGGTTTTCGGCGATCGCGACTGCCGTGAGCTGGTGACGCCGCCGTCGCGTCGGGGCCAGGCGTCGGCTTGGCGTGGGCTAGCTAGGCGGCGTCCAACACCGCGGGCCGTCGCACGGACCGTCGGCCGACGATGAGCGCGGCCGTCGCGGCCGTGGCCGTGCTGAGGAGCACGAGCGCGATCATCGTCCCGAGGGGCCAGTGGAGGGCGAGCCGGAAGCCCGCGACCGCGCGGGCGACCGTCGTCACGAACGTCCGACCGAGGAGGCCGCCGGCCAGGAGACCCACGAGGCTCCCGAGCAGCCCGAGGAGACCGCCCTCGGTCATGAGGAGTCGGGCGACGTCGCGGCGGCGCATGCCGAGCGCACGGAGGGTCACGAGCTCGTCCGCCCGGTCGATGATGGCGGCGCTCGTCGCGTTCACCATCGCGCAGATCGTGACCAGGACGGCGAGCAGCTCGAGGGCGCGCGTCAAGGCGAAGCTCTCCTCGATGAGGGCATTCACCGTGGCACGCAGCTCGGCTCGGGTGAGCGTGACCGCGTTCCAGCGTCCGTCCACGATGCGCTCGATCCGTCTGGCGAGCGCTGCAACGTCGGTGCCGGGCACGGCGTCGACGAGGATGACGTTCGCGGATCGCTCGGCGAAGTGCCGCGCGAAGGTGCGCCAGCCGACCTTCACGTTGCCGAGGTCGACGACGTAGTCCGGCACCACCGCCCGAATCGTCAGGTCGACGGGCGCGACCGGTGCCGGCAGCGCGAGGTGGTCACCCGGTGCGAGGTGGTATCGTTCCGCCAGCGTCTCGCTGACGACGACCTCCCCGGCGTCGTGGTCGAGTCGGAGGTCCGGATACGCTCGATCGATCGCGTCTTCACCCATCCCCTGCACGATGATCGGCTTCCCACGGAACTCGACTTCGAGAAGGCGCCACGGCGCAGCATGCCGCACGCCGGGCAGGCGCTCGATCTCGTCCAGCAGATCGAGGCTCAACGTCGGCCCTCCGAGCAGGCTCACGTCCTGGCCGGCGTTCACGAAGACGTCGGCGACGAACGTCTGATCGATCCAACCGACGAAGTCGCGGCGGTAGCTCGTGAGGAGCGTCGTGATCCCGAGCGCGAATGCCACGCCGGCGGCGAGGGCGCCGATCGTCACTGCCGTGTGACCCGGGCGGCTCCGGACCTGTCCCCAGTTCCAGGCGCCCACGAGACCCGAGGTGCGACGGAGGACGCGCTGGAGGAGCGGCGTGACGAGGGCCACGAACGCCGGCACCATGAGGGTGGCGCCGGCGAAGACGAGGCCCGCGAACGTCCCGACGGCCGCCACCCTGATCCCCACCACGGGGCTCGCCGCTGCCTGCGCCGCTGCGGTTCCGAGCCCCAGTGACAGGATCCCTACGACGGCGAGCATCAGGAGCGCGGTTGTCGACGGACGCCTCCCGTCAGCGCCGGCGTGGAGCGGTCGCGCGCAGGGAACCGCCGCTCCCGCGACGACGGCGAGCAGTCCCAGCCCAAGCCCGGTCGCGAGCACGGCTGGTCGCGGCCGCACGGCTGTGCCGAGGAGCGGGGCGTACATCGCGGCGACGACGTCACCGAACGATCGGAGAGCGACCGTCGCGAATGCCAATCCCCCCGCCACCCCGATCGACGACCCGATCAGGCCGACGGCGACGGCCTCTCCCAGGAGGTAGCGCGACAACTGGCGCCGCGACGCCCCGAGTGCCCACAGCGTCGTCAGCTCCTCGCGGCGCAGCGCCGTGGCCGTCGTGACGGTGTGATAGATCAGGAACACGCCGACGAGCATCGCGACCACGCCGCTCAGCATCAACATGGTGCGCAGCGTCGCGAGCATCGCCTGCATCCGCCGTCCTCGGCCGAGCGGCGTGTCGACCACCGCCCGTCCGCCGAGCGCGTGCGCGATCCGCATCCGGACCTCCGGCACGGACCGACCGGGGCGGACCACGACGTCCACCCAGTCGAACTTGTCACCCTGCCCGAACAGACGTTGCGCGGCTGCGGCGTCCATCACGCCGATGCCATCGCCGAGCGTTCGAAGCCGTCCCCCGGCGCGGAGCGTGCCGCGCACGGTGAGCGTTCGCGGTCCCGTGGGTCCCTGGACGTCGAACGTGGCGCCGACCTCCCAGCCCGCCGCCTCGAGCAGCGCGGGGGGAACGGCGACCGAGTCGCTCCTCGCGAGAAAGAGGACGTCGTCCGGTAGATCGAGCGACGCCTCTTCGCCGGCGTCCTCGGCGCCGAGCACGACGCCGAGGATCCGCAATCGGCGCCCGAGCGCGGGCACGGCGACGCCGTACGAGACCCGCCCAGCGGCCGACTCGACTCCGCGGACCTTTCGGATCTCCTCCACGAGGTCGGCGTCCACGCCTGCCGTCCCGTTGCTCACCTGGAGCTGTGCGGCTCCGGCGACGCTCCTCACGGAGCGCTCGAAGGACCGTGCGATCGAGTCGGTCAGCGCCGTGACGCCCGTGAACGACACCACGCCGATGGCGACGCCGAACGTGGTGAGAGCCCACCGGGCGCGATGACGCCGAAGATTCGTGGCCGTGAGCCGGAGGAGAAGCCGCCGGGCGCTCATCGTACGAACGTGCCGTCGACGAGCCGCTCCGTCCGGTCGGCGAAGGCCGCCGCCTTCGCGTCGTGCGTCACGAGAACGATCGTGCGGCCGAGCTCGTCCACCGTGCGTCTCAGGTCGAGGAGCACACGCTCGCCGGCGTACGAGTCGAGATTGCCCGTCGGCTCGTCGGCGAGCAGGACGGTGGGCTCCGCGACGAGCGCTCGCGCGATCGCGGCGCGCTGCAGCTCCCCGCCGGACACCTCCGTCGGCAGATGGGCGCGACGGCCGCCCAAACCGACGTGCTCCAGGACGGCGGCCACACGCGCGCCGGTGTCCGCCGGTGCTCGCCCGTCGAGCACGAGGGGAATCGCAACGTTCTCTTCGATCGTCAGGTCGGGCAGAAACATGAAGCGCTGATGGACGAAGCCGATCCGCCGCCTCCGGAACTCCGTCAGCGCGTCGTCGTTCATCCCGCCGAGACATGCCCCGCCGACGAGGATGCGCCCAGTCGTCGGCACGTCGAGGCCGGCGATCAGGTTGAGGAGCGTCGACTTGCCGGAGCCGCTGGGTCCCATGAGGGCGACGAACTCGCCCGCGGCCACGCGCAAACAGACGTCGTGGAGTGCCACGACGTCGATGCGGCCGCGGCGGTACGTCTTGCCGACAGCCTCGACGACGACCGCCGGCGGCGGCGTCAGCTCTTCCGCCGGCTCTGGGACGCCCCGCTCCAACGGACCTTCACCTTCTGCTCCACGTGCGAGAGCCAGCGAAGATCGGCTTCCGCATGAAAGAGCGCGGCATCGACCAGGAGCTCGGTCACGGAGAGCGAATCGTCGCCTTTCGGTCCGACGAGCTTGCTCTTCCGCTTCGAGAGCTTCCGCATTTCGAGCTGGTAGACGTCCCGGTGGCGCTGGATCATCCGGAGAATGGGTTCGGGGGACGAGCGCTTGCAGAAGAGCAGCCGCACGAAGAGGTCGTCACGCAGCGCCCGAGGATGGGCGACGGGCATCTCGATCCACTCGTCGAGCTTGCTTCGGCCCTCGCCCGTGATCCGAAAGACCTTGCGCTCCGGCGATCCCTCGGCGCCATCGGTCACGCGCTCGACCAGGCCCTCGCGTTCGAGCCGATCGAGCGTCGTGTAGACCTGGCCGAAGTTCAGCTGCCAGAACCCGCCCGTGAGACGGTCGAACCGCGACTTCAGCTCGTAACCGTGCATCTGTCCGGTGGACAGGAGCCCCAGGACGCCGTACCTCACCGACATCCGTCGATCCCCAATCGCTCCCGGTGCGGCCGCACCTCCGACGAACAACCACAGGCCGATGTGCGCCGTCAAGCACGGGCGCACGGAACCCAGGGCGGTGAGGTTGATGGCTAAAAGTATAGGATGATGGCCTGCGCCGCGCGACGGAGCCCGCGTGCTGGCTAGAGCCCCGCCACCCGCAGCATCTCACCGAGCACGCGCTCCGCCGCGAAGCACTCGCGCGCGACCTCCGCGGCGTGTGCGCTCGCGCGGGCGTAGTCGGCCTCGATCGCTCGCACCGCGGCGGCGGCCTCCTCGAGCGTCCGGAAGGCGTGCAGCCCGGGGCCGAGCGGCAGGACGTCCCCGAAGCCCGTGTCCTGCTCGATGACGGGGCGTCCCGCGGCGAGGTAGGAGGCGGCCCGGTCGCTGAACCAGCCGCTCCGGAGTCGGACGTTCAGGTCCTTCGCGACGGTGAATTCGCCGCGCGATCCGCGGAGGTAGTCGCGGTAGCGCCACGGGTCGGTCGAGACCGCGAGCGGGTCGACGATCCGCCAGCCCTCTGCCGCGAGCGTCGCGCGGTCGCCGGGGACGCTGTCGACGTCCATCGCCAGCTCGAACGTCGCGCCGCTCCGCGCCGGCAGCGCGAGGAAGCGCATCCACTCCGAGCGCTTGCGCCAGGTGAACGTCTCGCCGCCCCACTCGACGTCGCGGCCGTGCGCGTTCCACGTCCCGACGGTCGTGTAGGCGGCGCCGGGGGGCCCGGCGCCCGCCCACCACTCGCACGCGATGGGACAGCGGGTCGGATGCCAGGTGAGGCCCGCGGTCGGCAGCGGCGAACGCCCCGTACCGATGTTCTCGCCGATCGTGAACAGGCAGTCGTGCTCGGCCAGCATCGCCCGCAGGTTCGCGTCCTTCTCCGCGCGGATCTGCGTGAACGCCGGGTCGATGTCGACGAAGATCGCCGGGCGTCCGCCGCGGCGCTCGGGCGGGATCCGGTTCACGCCGGCGACGTTCACGAGCAGGTCGGCCTCGCGGAGGAGCGCCGCCGCCCGTCCCGCGCCGGGTCCGTGCTCCGTGCCACGCGCGACGTCGACGAACAGCCAACGCTCGCCGAGCCCGAGTCGGTCGAGGAACTCCGCCGCCGCGCCGAGGCCCCACGCGTACGCGGCGCCGTATTCGCCGGTGGTCGGGTTGTACGCGGGCGCGAAGTGGCCCGTGTCCTCGTAGAACCACACCTCGTGCCCGAGCGCGGCGACCCCGTGGAGGTAGTGCGCCGCCTGCCAGGCGTAGCCGCCGAGCGGGTTGCGGACGAGGTAGCCGGCGACGACGACGCGCGCCACGGTCAGAGCCCCGCGTCGGCGAGGAGGCGCGCGCACACCGCGGCCGCGTCGAACGCGCGTGCCGTCTCGCGCGCGTGCTCGCACGCCCGCGCGTAGTCGGCCCGGATCGCGGCGAGCGCGGCGACGGCGTCGTCCATCGTCGCGAACGCGTGCAGGCCGGGGCCCTCCGGCACGTGCGCGCCGAAGCCCGTGTCCTGGACGACGACCGGCTTGCCGCTCGCGAGGTACGCGGCGCTCCGCGTGCTGAACCAGCCGCTCCGGAGCGCGACGTAGGCGTTCTTCGCGACCGAGCACTCCCCGCGCGAGGCCGCGATGTAATCGCGGTACGCCTCCGGCGTCCCGGAGACGGCGTACGCGTCCCGGAGCCGCCAGCCCGCGGCCAGGATGCGGTCGCGCGGGGCGGCGCCCGAGAGCGCCACCTCGAGCGACTCGGGCGTGCGCTGCGGCAGCGCGAGGAAGCGCTCGAACTCGACGTCCTTCCCGCCGTACGCCCGCCCGCCGAGGACGGGCGGCGTGGGCTCGATCTTCCACGACATGACGGTCGTGAAGGGGCCGTCCGGGGCGGGGCGCAGGGGCCAGTTCTCGGGCGCGATCGGCTGCCGCGTCGCGTGCCAGCGCAGCCCGCACGTCGGCACGAGGCAGTCGGGGCGGCCGACGTTCTCGGCGAGCGTGAAGAAGACGTCGTGGCTGCGGATGAGACCGACGGAGAACGCGACCGACTCCGATGCGGTCCCGGCGTCCGCCGCGAGCAGCTTCGCCTGGCTGTAGCCGGGATCGGTGTCGACGTACGCCGTCACGCGCGCGCCCCGGTACGCGTCGCGGAGCCAGCACGCACCGGACACGTTGAGGAGGAGATCCGCGCTCCGGCACGCGCGCGCGACCCGCGCGGCGTCGAGGCCGTGGTACGTCCCGTCCGGCGCGCGCACCGCCCAGGCGTCGGCGAGCGCCGGCTCGAGCGTCGCGAGCGCGCGGGCGAGGAAGCGCGCGCCCGCGGCCGCGTCGGCCGTGAAGGTCTGCGCGACCGGGTCGTAGAGCCACTGCCCCGTGTCCTCGAGGTACGTGACCTCGCAGCCGAGCCGGCGGAAGCCCTGCACGTACTGGAGGTAGTCCCACGCCACACCGCCGACGGGGTACGTCGCGACGAGGCCGGTGACGACGACCCTCATGCGAGCCCCGCGTCGGCGCAGCGCCGGCCGAGCACGGCCGCCGCGTCGCGGGCGAGCGCGTCGAGGCGCGCGCGGGAGACGCCGTGCACCTCGTGCCGCATCAGGTCGACGTGCCCAGCGCTCCGCCAGGTCGAAGCGGCCCATGACGTCGCGGATCCATGCGACCGCGCGGGAGACGTCCACGGTCGCGCGGCCGGCGCGCGCCGCGTACGGCGGCGCGCCCGAATCCTCGACGTACGAGGCCTCCCACCCGAGGCCCCGGAGCGCCACCAGGTCGTGCACCGCCTGCCCCGCGACGCCCGCCATCGGGGCCCGAGGACGGCGAGCCGGTCACGACGACGCGGCACGCCCCGTGTCCTCCCCGAACTGCGTCCGGTGGAGCCGCGCGAAGTGGCCGCCGCGTGCGACGAGCGCCTCGAACGACCCCTGCTCGACGATCCGCCCGCCGTCGATCACGAGGATCACGCCGGCGCGCCGGACGGTCGAGAGCCGGTGCGCGATCACGAACGTCGTCCGGCCCGCCATGAGGCGCTCGAGCCCCTCCATGACGAGCGCCTCCGTGGTCGCGTCCAGCGCCGAGGTCGGCTCGTCGAGGATCAGGATCGGCGCGTCCCGGAGGATCGCGCGCGCGATCGTGATGCGGAGCTGCTCGCCGGCGGAGAGCGTCGCGCCGCCCTCCCCCACCAC
>Ga0070741_10009461_pt1 | contig 18905 bp, 19 predicted proteins | sample Coa_R1_4_FD_66440 | JGI IMG/M metagenome (GOLD analysis project Ga0070741, IMG submission 66440) | Surface soil microbial communities from Centralia Pennsylvania, which are recovering from an underground coalmine fire - Coalmine... | ecosystem: Environmental > Terrestrial > Soil > Unclassified ...
CGGCATCACCACCTTGAGCCCGGGCACGTGGGCGAAGTAGCTCTCCAGCGCCTGGGAGTGCTGCGCCGCGAGCTGGAGCGCCGCGCCGCCGGGCCCCCGGAAGACCGCCGGCACGCCCACCTGGCCGCCCGACATGTAGCGCATCTTGGCCGCGGAGTTCACCAGCTGGTCCATCGCGAGCAGCGCGAAGTTCCAGGTCATGAACTCGATCACCGGGCGGAGCCCCACCATGGCGGCCCCGACCCCGACGCCGGCGAAGCCGAGCTCGGTGATCGGGGTGTCCACCACCCGCATGGGCCCGAACTCGTCCAGGAGTCCCCGGCTCACCTTGTAGGCGCCCTGATAGACCCCGACCTCCTCCCCCATGAGGAAGACGTTCGGGTCCCGCCGCATCTCCTCGCGGAGGGCCTGGTTCAGGGCATCGCGGTAGGTGAGCGTGGGCATGATCGGGAGCGTGAGCCGTGAGCGGTAAGCGGTCAGCGGGCTCCGGGCGTTGGCGTCCGCCGGGTCCCGCTCACCGCTCACCGCTTACCGCTCACGCCTTTCCTCCTCCGCATAGACGTCCGTGTAGAGCTCGCTCGGCTCCGGCTCGGGCGCCTGGTCCGCGAACTCGTAGGCGTCGCCCACCTCCGCCGTGACCTCGGCGTCCAGGGCCCGGATCGCCGCCTCGTCCATCACCCCGTCGGCGATGAGCCGCTGGGACCAGAGCGCGATCGGGTCGCGCTTCCGGTGCTCCTCCACCTCCTCCCGGGTCCGGTAGTGCCCGTGGATCGGGTCGGACATCGAGTGGCCCATGAACCGGTAGGTGCGCACCTCGAGCAGCGTGGGGGCCTGCTCCCGCCGGGCCCGCTCGACGGCGCGGTCCGTCGCGTTCTTCACCGCCAGCACGTCCTGCCCGTCCACCACCTCGTTGATCATGTCGTAGGACGAGGCCCGCTCGGAGACGTCGTAGATCGCGCTGGCCCGCTCGAGCGCGGTCCCCATCCCGTAGCGGTTGTTCTCGCAGAGGTAGATGCAGGGGAGCTTCCAGAGCGCGGCCATGTTGAGCGCCTCGTGGAAGGCTCCGTTGTTCACCGCCGCCTCGCCGAAGTAGCACACCGCCACCCGGTCGGTCCCCCGGTACTTGGCGGCGAACGCCATTCCGGTGGCGAGCGGGATGTGCGCGCCCACGATGGCGTGCCCGCCCAGGAATCCGCGCGAGGCGTCGAACAGGTGCATCGAGCCGCCCTTCCCCTTGGAGCAGCCGGCGGCCTTGCCGAAGAGCTCGGCCATCACCGCCCGGGGCGGGATCCCCCGCGCGAGGGCGTGCCCGTGCTCCCGGTAGGAGCAGACGATGTAGTCGTCCGGCCGGAGCGCGGCGATGCTCCCCACGGCCACCGCCTCCTGCCCGATGTAGAGGTGGCAGAACCCGCCGATCTTGCCCAGGCTGTAGGCCTCGCCCGCCTTCTCCTCGAACCGGCGGATCAGGAGCATCTGGCGCAGCCAGGTGCGGTACTCCGCGGCGACGGCCGGGTCGATCGGCCGCGCGCTCGGGCGGGAGCGGCGGGCGGGGGCCGAGCTCGCCATCAGCCCGTCCTCGCGGCCCGGGCCCGGTCCACCTGGGCCCAGGCGTGATAGGAGGAGCGGGTGAGCGGGCTGGACTGCACGTGGAGGAAGCCGAGCCGGAGCCCGATGTCGCGCAGCTCGCGGAACTCGTCCGGGGTGTAGTAGCGGGCCACCGGGAGGTGGGCCGCCGAGGGCCGGAGGTACTGGCCGAGGGTGAGGATGTTCACGTCGCTCGCCCGGAGGTCGCGCATGCAGGTGAGGATCTCGTCCCACTCCTCGCCCATGCCCAGGATCACGCCCGACTTGGTGAGCGCGGCGGGGGCGAGCCGGCGGGCCCGGGCCAGGAGCTCGAGGGCCCGCTCGTAGCGGCCGCCGGGCCGGGCCAGGGGGTAGAGCCGCTCCGCGGTCTCCAGGTTGTGGTTCAGGATGTCGGGCTCCGCCTCCAGCACGATCCGGAGCGCCCGCTCGGAGCCCTTGAAGTCGGGGATCAGGACCTCGACCGAGGCGTCGGGAACCCGGCGCCGGATCTCCCGGATGCAGGCGGCGAAGGCCTCGGCGCCGCCGTTCGGGAGGTCGTCCCGGTCCACCGAGGTGATCACCACGTGGCGGAGCCCCATCCGGGCCACGGCCTCGGCCAGCCGGGCGGGCTCCTCGGGGTCGTAGGGCTTGGGCGTCCCGTGGCCCACGGCGCAGTAGGCGCAGTTCCGGGTGCACACGTCGCCCAGGATCATGAACGTGGCGGCCTCGTGCTCCCAGCACTCGCCGATGTTGGGGCAGTGGGCCTCCTCGCAGACCGTGTGGAGGTCCAGCTCCCGCATGAGGGCCCGGAGCCGGGCGTAGGTGGGCCCGCCGGGGGCCCGGACCTTGAGCCACTCGGGCTTCCGGGCGGGGAGGACGGGGACCGGGATGGGACGGCGGGAGGAAGAGGCGGTGCCGCCCCCCACCTCCGGGGCCGCACGCGTGAGCTGAACCAGTTCCACTGCCGCCACCCCGCCTCCGGTGAAGCGAGAGCCCGCATCCGAAACGACCGCCCGAAACCTAGCCGCGGCCGCCGCAGGCATCTACTGCGGGCCCGGACCGGCCGGGCCCGGGGCGGCGGGAGCCGCGGGGCCCGGGGCCGGGGCCTCCGAGCAGCGCCGGATCACGGCCTGCGCCGCCTGCTTCGCCTCCTCGGCGGTACGCTCCTGCACCTCCGTGGGACCGCGTTGGGTGGTGTATTCCGCGTAGGTCGCGGCCTGAGCGTGGATCGTCGTCAGTGCGTCGCCGCTCCCCGGGTCCACGTCGAACGACAGCCGGTGCACCAGGCGGCGGAACTGAACGTCGGGCCGGCGCGCGTTCCAGTCGTACTTGTGCGCCGTCACCCGGAAGTCGTCCTTGTCGTAGGAGTCTTGGATCCAGTCCAGCGCCTTGACCTGATCGCGGACGCAGGTGAACGCGTCCGGGGCCGGGATCGTGCTGTTGCCCGCGAAGGAGTTCGCGATGGGGGCGCCGGCGCACCCCGCGATGAGACCGAAGAGGACGGACGCGCTAGTCCGACGCATGACGGGATACCTCGTTCGAGGAATGGGTGGACCGACCGGGTGCCGCAATCTAACCGGGGAAAAGCGAAGCGGCGGCCTCCGTACCGGAGACCGCCGCTCCAGACAGACCTGCCGTGAAGACTAGAAGAACAGCATGAACCCGACCGCCGGCACGAAGCTCTTGTTCCTCGGCGTGCTCGGGGTGTGGTTCTTGGACCAGGCGTAGTTCCCCTCGCCGACCACCTTGAGCGACTTGGTCGCCTGGTAGTAGATGCCGCCGGAAACCAGGGTGTTCTCGGTCTTGAAGGCGCCCTCGCTGGGAGCGTTCTGCAGGTAGCTCGAGCCGTAGCTGCCGGCGATGGTCGCCTTGCTGTTGGGCACCGTGTAAGTGATCTGCCCGATGAATCCGTAGGACTTCCGGAGGTCGTTCTGGCCACCGGTCCCGGCGCCACCGGTGCCGCCGTTGCCGGTTACACCGGCGCCGTCGAACGCCAGCGTGGTGCCTAGGCCGCGGCCGTAGTAGCCGGAGCCCGTGAGCGCGAAGCCGGAGGACGCATACTGGAACCCCCCGTGCCCGCCCCACGCCGTGGCATTCGCGTCGTTGACCGGGTTCTTCGTGTTCTGCAGGATCCCGCCGACCCACACCTTGCTCTGGCCGAAGCTGTAGACGCCCTCCGCTTCGAGCCGGGGGATCTCCAGCTTCGTGTATGGGCCGTTGGCCGCAGCTTCAAAGAGCCCGATCGACAGTTGGCCGGGACGACCCGCCGGAGTGGAGTAGGTTATCTGCGCCTTGAAGTTCGGGTAGATGTACCCAAACCCGATCCGGCCCAGCGTCGTGCCCGCGCCCGTTCCAAGAGCGCTCCCGCCGGTGGCACCGACCCCGAACAGGGTCTGGTCCGTCAGAATGTTCTGGCGGCTGAAGACCCCAAGCTCGCGGCCGGCGAGCACCTGGCCCCAGCTTCCGCCGAAGGTCAGGTACACCTGACGCATGTCGATCTGGGCGCCGAAGCAGTCGTGCACGCCCGCCGCGCAGTTGATCTGGGGCGCGAACCCGAAGTGGACGCCGAGGTCCGTGTTCCCCTCCTTGCCCTTCGCGTCGAAGACGGCGAAGGCGGGGAGCAGACCCGTGCGGAGGCGCGTGGCGCCCTCGCCGGCGGGTGGTATCAACGCGCCGGGGCTCGCCGTGCCGCCGTTGTCGCTCGGGTTCTCGTAGGTGAAGAAAGCGTTCACGTTGCCCGCGAACGTGAAGCTCCAGCCGTTACTCATCTGCATCGTGAGCTGCGCGTGGGCCGTACTCGCCAACCCCAGCGCCAGCCCGAGGCAAACCAAACCGATCCGCTTCATAGGTGCGTTACCCTCAAGTGTTGAGTTGACTGATCCCACCACAGCCAGCTACAACGCCCTGCCTGCACCAGCCGAAACAGTCCGTGATCTCACTGGTTTGCGCGTTCGTGTGCCGGACGAAACAGCGTGCGCGTCACCTCCCGGGTACGGGGTTGACGTTCGCAGGGGACGCGGCCTCCTCCATCCGCCGTCGGCAGCCCCTGCGGTTCCAATAGGTTAGCACGGGGAACCGGCACGACCCCTGCAAGAACGGGACCATGCCGGCCTCCCCGGTGCACTCAGCTCCGGCGCCGCCCCGCCGGGCCCGCGGCCTTCGGCAGCCCGAACACCATCACCGCGTCGCCCAGCGGATAGCTGATCTGGAAGTTCCCCCCGCAGGCCACCGCCACGAACTGCTCGCCCTCGAACTCGAACGTCATCGGGGCCGAGTTGCAGCCCGCGCCCGCGTTGAACTGCCAGAGCAGCTTGCCGGTCTTGGACTCGTAGGCGTTGAAGTTGCCGTTCCCCTCGCCGGTGAAGGTGAGCCCGCCCGCCGTGGACAGGGCGCCCCCCATCATCGGCTGCTCCACCTTGTTCTGCCAGGCGATCTTCCCGGTCGCCAGGTTGATCGCGCTGAACAGCCCGTACTGCGGCTCCCCCGGGATGGCCACGAAGGCCGAGCCCAGCCAGAGCTTCCCCTTCTCCCACGGCACGCTGTGCACCTTGTAGTGCATCGGCTGGTGCAGCCCGGACACGAAGGCGTAGTTGAGCGTCGGGTCCACCGAGATCGGCGACCACTCCGACCCGCCGTTCGCGCCCGGGAGCATCCGGGTTCCCTCGGGCGTCGGGAGCGCGAACATGTTCTCCTGCGGGGTGAAGTTGTCGCTCCGCCGGATGAGCTTCCCGGTCTCCGCGTCGAGCACGTAGAGCCAGGCGGTCTTGCCCGCGTGCGCCACCACCTTCCGGCCGCCCAGCGTGGTGACCACCGGCGGCGAGACCGCGTCGAGGTCCCACACGTCGTGGGGGACCGTCTGGTAGTACCACTTGGTCTTGCCGTTGGTCGCGTCCACCGCAACGACGCAGTCGGTATAGAGATTGTCGCCCGGGCGGATCGAGCCGTCGAGGTCGGGCGAGGGGTTGCCCACTGCGAGGTAGATGGTCCGGGTGTCCGGGTCGTAGGCCGGGGTCATCCACACCCCGCCGCCGCCGTTCTTCCAGGCGTCGGCGTACTTCGCGCTGTCGGCCTTCTCCTTGGCCACGTCGCGGTGGAGGTCGGCGCCGTCCGGCGTGGTGGTGGGCCAGGTGCCCCACCAGCCGTTCGGGGCCTTCTCGTCGAAGGTGGGATCGCCCTTGGGCGCGGGGATCGAGTACCAGCGCCAGACCTGCTTCCCGTCCACCGCGTTGTAGGCGGTGAGGTGGCCCCGGATCCCGTACTCGCCGCCCGAGATCCCGACGATCACGTTGTCGCCGATCACGAGCGGCGCCGCCGTGATGCTGTAGCCGTAGGAGGGGTCGCCCACCTCGATGTCCCACACCACGTTCCCGGTCTTCCGGTCGAGCGCCACCAGCCGGCCGTCCAGCGTCCCCATGTAGAGATGCGGGCCGTGGATCGCGACCCCGCGGTTGTTCGGCCCGCAGCAGTAGATCGTGGTGCCGAGCTTGTGCTCGTAGCGCCAGAGCTCCTTGCGGGTCTTGAGGTCGTAGGCGATCGCGGTGTTGTAGGGCGTGGTCACGTACATCACCCCGTCCACCACGAGCGGCGTGTTCTCGAACGAGCCGAGCCGCGCGATCCCGGTCTGGAACATCATGCGCACCACCAGCTGCCCCACGTTCCGGGTGTTGATCTTGTTCAGCTTGGAGTAGCGCTGGTTCCAGTAGTTGCCGCCGTACATCATCCACTGGGCGGGCTCGTTCTGCGCGTTGAGGAGCCGTTCGGGCGTCACCTCCCGGGCCGGCGCAGCATCGCCGGCCGGAGCCTGCGCGGCCGCCAGCCCCGCAGTACACACCAACGCCGGGACCACCAACCATCGGGATCGAATCCTCATGGCTCCGTTCTCCTTCAGAGAGGTATGCGGGTGCGTAGGGTGCGGCCGGGGCTGCAGCGGGACCCCGGGGCCCGGGCGGCGGATGCATGCCGGACCACGCGGCGGCCGCGCAGCCAAGGCTCCGTGCGGCTTTGCCCTGAGTGGCCCTACAAAATGTTGCGCGGCGCGGGGTAGTCAAGAGCGACCGTCGCGAGACCGGCCGGTCGCCCGCGGAGACGGGCGCTCCGCTCCCCGCTCGTGTGCGCGCCAACCGGGCCGTCGGCAACGGGTTACCGCCGGCGCCGAGGCTCTGCAGCGCGCGCGCTCAACTCACTTGAAGAGCAACGCCGCCTTGGCCAGCGTGGTGTACACCCCCCAGGCGAGCGGGGCGCCCACCAGGAGCCACGCGACGGCCGTGAGCCACCGGGGGCTCGGCCGCCCGTCGCGCGGGTCGGAAGAATCGGACATGGGACCCCCGGTCAGGCGCGCTTGACCGCAGCCTCGCGCGGCGCCGGCACCCAGGCCGGCTCCGGCTCGCCCTCGCGCAGGAAGTGCCGCTCGGCCACCGGGCGCACGGCGAGGTTGCAGAAGAACCCGACCACGAGCAGCCCGGCCAGCACGTACATCGTGATGTTGTAGGCCTGCGCCGCCGGCACCCCGCGGTCGAGCTGGTACTCGCGGATGTAGTTCACCAGCACCGGGCCCAGGATCCCGGCGGCCGACCACGCGGTCAGGAGCCGCCCGTGGATCGCCCCCACGTAGCGGGTGCCGAACATGTCCGCGAGGTACGCCGGGATGGTCGCGAACCCGCCGCCGTACATCGTGAGGATGACGCAGAAGATCGCGACGAAGAGCGCCACGCTGCCCGCCCGGCCGGCGGTGGGGGCGAGGGCGTAGAGCAGGGTCCCCAGGCCGAAGAACACGAAGTAGGTGCGCTGCCGCCCGAGGTAGTCCGAGAGCGAGGCCCAGAAGATCCGCCCCGCGATGTTGAACACGCTGAGGAGCGCGGCGAAGGCGGCTCCCAGGGTGGCGAGCTGCTGCTTCTGGGGCTCGGAGAGGGCCCGGAACGGGACCCCCGGCAGGTGGATCAGCCGCCCGCCGAAGACCTCCTGGATCATCGGCGACGCCATGCCGATCACCCCGATCCCGGCGCTCACGTTGAGCCAGAGCACCGCCCAGAGCAGCCAGAACTGCGGGGTCTTCCAGGCCTCGTTCACGTGCACGTGCCGGGTGGTGATCATGGCGGCCTGCTGGACCGGCGGGGTCCAGCCGGCCGGCCGCCAGCCTTCGGGCGGCAGGCGGTAGCCGAACGCCCCCGCCATCATCGCGACGAAGTAGATCAGCCCCATCGTGAGGAAGGTCTGCCACACCCCCACGTCCGTGGGGGTCGCGTAGTGCTTCATCAGGATGTCCGCCAGCGGGGACCCGATCATCGCCCCCCCGCCGAATCCCATGATGGCCATCCCGGTCGCCATCCCTCGCCGGTCGGGGAACCACTTGATGAGGGTCGAGACCGGCGAGATGTAGCCCAGCCCGAGCCCCACGCCCCCGATGACGCCCGACCCGATCCACATGAGCCAGATCTGGTGGAGGTACACGCCGAGCGCGGAGACGAGGAAGCCGCCGCCCCAGCAGCACGCGGCCACCGCGCCCGCCTTCCGCGGACCCTCCCGCTCGAGCCAGGCGCCGAACAGGGCGGCGGACGACCCCAGGAACACGAAGAACAGGGTGAACATCCAGCCGAGGGTGCTGATCTTCCAATCGCAGGTGGTCGCCACCAGCCGCTCGAGGAAGCTCATGCCCTCCGGGCAGGGGACCGACCGCGTGATCCCGACCGCCTTGCTCAGCGGAAGCCAGAACACGCTGAACCCGTAGGCCATGCCGATCGAGAGGTGGATCGCGAGGGCCGCGGGCGGCACCAGCCAGCGGTTGAACCCCGGGCGCGCGATGATCCGCTCCTTTGACAGAATCCCTGCCATCGGCGACTCCTGGATTACTTTGGGGCGGGTGCGAGATCGCCAACTTACGGTTCGAACGGCTCCGGAGCCAGACCCGCCCATGTTCCCTCGCCTCGCCCTGCTCGCGCTGCCGGCGCTCGCGGCCCTGGCGCCGGTCGCCGTCGCCCAGTCCCCCGCGCCCCCGAGCCCCGACGGGGCGGCCACGCTCCCCCCGTGGATCGCGGCCGACACCGCCGCGCGGAGCGTCCGGCTCGAGCTCGAGACCACGCCCGGGACCCCCTCCGCCTCCATCAACGGCCGCCGCGAGGGCGGGCTGACCATCGTGGTCCCGCTCGGGTGGACGGTGACCTGGCGCTGGCGGTCCACCGATACCGCCGCCACCCACAGCCTGGTGCTCGTGGTCCAGCGGGAGAAGCTGCCCGAGCGCGGCGGCCGGCCGGCCTTCCCCAACGCCATGACCCGGATGGTGACGGCGGGGCTCCCGGCGGGCCGGACCGACGAGACCACCTTCGTCGCCGAGGAGGCGGGGTGGTACTGGCTCCTCTGCGGCGTGCCCACCCACGCCCTGAACGGGGAGTGGATCGAGTTCCGGGTGGATCCGGCGGCGAAAGGAGCGGGGCTGATAGTCCGTGAGCGGTGAGCGGTAAGCGGTGAGCGGACCCATGCGTTGGGGCCAGCCAATCGACCCCGCTCACCGCTTACCGCTCACGCTCTTTCTCGCAGCAGCTCCTCCACCGCCCGCTCGAGCTCGCGCACCAGCCTCCGGTGCTGGGCCCCGGTGGCCGGGCCGTAGAAGCCCGCCTGCACCCGGCGGACCCGGCCGTCCCGCCCGAGGAAAATCGTGGTGGGAAACGCGGTGAACCCCTCGAGCTGCGGCAGCGTCGCGGCGGCGGCCTCGGTGTCGTTGATCCCGGCCAGGAGCAGCGGGTAAGGGATCCTGAACTTGTCCCGGAACCGCCGGACCTGCCGCGCGTCCACCGCGGTGTCGCCGGTGACCTCGTAGGCGAGCCCCACGATCTCGAGCCCCCGCCGGTGGTAGCGGTGCCAGAGGCGGACCAGCGTCGGGGCGGCGTCGTGGCAGGTGGGGCACCACGACCCGAACACGTCCACCAGCACTACCTTCCCCCGAAACCGCGGGTCGGCGCTGGTCACCATGCGGCCGTCCAGGTCGGGGAAGGCGAAGCGGAAGGGCGCGGTCGTGTCGGCCCGGGTGACCGCGGTGGGCGGATCGAGGTGCGGCCGGCCCGTGCTCCGAACCGCGGTCCAGGGCGTCCGGGTCCGGAGGCCAGCGTGAAACACCCCGCGGAGCGTGTCGCCCTCCAGCCGGCCGGTGAGCAGGTACACGAACGACCCGTCGAAGTGCGCCAGCCAGAAGCTGTCGGCCTCGGCTCGGCCCCAGAAGTGGCCGTAGTCCCCGGTCCGCGAGACGATCGTGCCCTCGAACCCCGCCGGCCCGTTCCGGAACTCGAACACCCGCGGGCTCGAGTCTCCGTCGCGGTAGTAGGCGGCGTCCCACCGGCCCAGGAGCTGCCGCGGCGCGGGCCCCTGCGGCCACGCGCCGCGGGCGGCGCGGAAGGGGATCACCCGGGGTCCCCGATTCCCCACGTTCCGATACTCGCCCCGGAGCGAGTCACCCCGGATCTCCGCCCGGATCGCCGCCGCGTAGTCCGCGATCTCGAGCGTCACGCTGTCGCCCGAGACCCGCACCGCGGAGAGCGGCTCGCAGCGGGCGCCGTTGCAGAGCCGGCCCCGCCAGGCCCCGGTCCTCCGCTCCAGCACGAGCCCGAACCGGAGGGTCCCGCCCGCGAGGTCGAGCGCCGCGCGCCACCCGCCGTCCGGCGCCCGTCCCGTGGCGCGATCCGGCCCCTGCCGCGCCGGCGACGGGCCCGCGCCCCCGCCGGCCCGCTCCTCGCCTCCCGCAGCCTCGTAGCGCTCTCCGGTCTCCACCGCGAGCGGAAGCGCGTTGCCGGGCCACGGCGCCGGGCAGGGATAGACCGAGCTGTAGGCGCAGAAGGGATTCCGGGCCCGGTTGAGATCCAACCGATAGCGCCCGCCGCCGAGTGGCAGGAGGTCGACGAAGCGGCCCGCCGGGTACGAGCCCTTCCCGCTGGTCCCGTCCCGAAAGTAGATGAGGAGCTCGCTCTCCTCGCCGCCGGTCGAGGGCAGCCATCGCACCAGGAGCCGCGCGGGCCCCGTCGCGAGCGGGAGCGTCACCGTGCCCGCCTCGAGAGCGTCCACCTCGACCCCGTCCGGCGCGAGGAGCCGCACCGTCCGCGGGCCCTCCGGCGGCTCGAGCCGGACCGTGAAGGCGAGCGACGGGTCGTAGGGGTAATACCGCGGGGCGGGACCACGCGGCGCGCCGCCTCGCGCCGGGTCGGCGCGCGGGGGACCGCCGAACACGGACAGCACCCCGCGACCCGCGGGTCCCTGGGCGACGAGGGTGTAGGGTCCGAGCCGCACCGGCCGTCCCCGGGCGAGGAGGCGCGGGCCGTCGGGGCCGTCGAGGATGACGCCCCGCGCGGTCTCCATCGCCCGGTGCTCCGGAACGCCGCTCAAGACCAGGTCGGCGCCCTCGGGGCCGAGCCGCACCCCGGAGCCGATGGGGAGGTGGGCCAGCGCGGCGAACGGCGAGGTCGGCGCCGACTCGAGCCAGCGGGCGTACTCCGCGCGCTCATCTGCGAGGTCCGGCGGGAGCTGGGCTGCGAGCGGCGCCCCGCCCGCGGCGAGCCCGAGCGCGAGAAGCGCGGCCCTCGGTCCGCGGAGCAGCGCGACGCCCCGCCCCCGCTCTCTCACCCCCCGCTCACGGCTCACCGCTCACCGGCCCGTTCACCGTTCACCGCTTACCGTTCACCGCCCTTTAGCTCTTGGGCAGCGGCCCCGCGAGCAGGATCGGTCCGGTGGGGTGCTGGGAGCCGCCCGCCGGCTCCTCGGTGACGGCCGCCGCGCTCAGGTCCCCTTCCGCGGGCACGGTGATCTGCCGCACCAGCGCCTCGCCGCTCGGCGGCACGTCGAACGTCACCGACGGCACCGGTTCCCGGCCGCGGATGAACCAGAGCTGGTAGGTCCGGCCCTGCGGGGTGGGCTTGAGCTTCGACGCGTGCAGCACCGCGGTGTTGTGCCGGGGGTCCCAGAAAAGCTGGATCCGGGGCTCGGGGTCGCCGCTCCGGGTGAGCTGCACCAGCCGGACCCCGGGCGTGAGGATGGATGCGAGGGTCCCCTGATCGGCCACGATCTGCCGTCCCTGCTGCGCGATCACCTCCGCCTGCTCTGCGATCGTGCGCTCCCGGTCCGCCAGCTCCTCGGTCATCCGCCGGAGCCGCACGCCCAGGAAGACCACCGCGGCGAGCGAGGCGGCGAGCGCGGCCCCCGTGACGGCGAGCGGGATCGAGAGGCGGCGCGGCGCCCGGCGGGCCCGGATCGCCCGGAGCACGCGCTCCCGGAGCTCGGCCGGGGGCACGCCCGCCTCGGCGTCCAGCGCGAGCAGGGCCGCCGTCTCGCGCAGCTCGGCCACCTCCCGCCGGGCCTCGGGCGAGCCGGCGAGATACGCCTCGAAGGCCCGGGCCTCCTCCGGCGAGAGGGCGCCCAGGGCGTAGGCGGCGGCGAGGTCGCGGGGCGAGGTCTCGTCCGGGGTGCTCATGGTACCTGCTCGAAGAACAAGGGCCGGAGCGCCTCGCGCAGCTTCTGCATCCCCAGCCGGACCCGGGTCTTCACGGTCCCGAGCGGCTCGTTGAGCCGCTGAGCGATCTCGGACTGGGAGAGCCCCTCGAAGAACGCGAGCTCGATCGCCTGGCGCTGGGGCGCCGAGAGCGTCTCGAGCGCCCGCCGGACCTGGAGCCGGCGCTCCGCCTGATCGTAGCTCGCCGCCGGATCGCCCCGCCACGCGGCCATGGCGGGCGCCCCCTCGACCTCGCCCGCGGCGGCGGTCGCGGCCACTCGATCCCGCCGCGCCCGGGCGCGCACCAGGTCGAGCGCGCGGCTCCGGGCGATCATGGTGAGCCATCCGGCCACCGAGCCCCGCTCGGGGCTGAAGCGAGGCGCGTCCCGCCAGGCCTGGGCGAAGGTCTCGATCACGACCTCCTCGGCGTCGGCCCGCTGTCCCACCACGCGGTACGCCACGGCGTAGAGCACCGCGCCGTAGCGGTCGTAGAGCCGGGCGATCCCGGTCTCGTCCCCCGCCGCCGCCCGCGCGACGAGGTCTCGGTCCTCCGTGGCCGGCGAGACCGGCCCCGAGCTACGCATGGGACATGGGTCGAGGAAGCTCCCGGACGGCGGCGGGCGAGGCCGCTCGCGCCCCGGAGTCTACAGCGCGTATCCCGCCGGGGAAAGTCGCGCGCGGGCGGCGCTCAGGGCAGGAGCTTGGCGCCGTCACCCGGGGTGAAGAGCAGGGTGACCGTGCGGCCGCCGTAGCTCGCGCGCACGAGGTTGACCTGATCGCCGAACCGCTCGCAGAGGACCCCGTTCCGCACCCGCATCCCGGCCGGGCCGGCCGGGAGGTCCGCGGCGAGTCGCAGGTGGACCACGTCGCCCTCCCGCGCCGCGCCCTCCCAGCGGAGCGGGACCATTCGCCCGGTTCGGTCGAGCAGCACCAGCCGCGCCCGCAGGTAGCGCGCGGCCGCGGAATCGCCTCCCCCGGGCACCGCCGCCGCGAAGTCGTCCGCGAAGGCGCGCACCGAGATCGCGAGCGCCCGGCGGGCCGGATCGTGGGCGAGGTCGGTCACCGACGTGTGCATCGGGTGCGCGCTCCCGAGCCCTGCCGGAGTCGGCGGCAAGAGACCGGGCGCGGCCGGGCCCAGCGAGGCAAGGCCGAGCGCCGCCAGCCGGAGCCGGGCGATCACCAGGGCCTCCGTGCCACGGCCATTCCGGCCGCCGCGAGCACCACCGCGCCGGACACCCCGACCACGCGGAGCCGGAACGATGCCGCCGAGCGCCGGGCGAGCGCCCGGTCCAGCCCGGCGAGCCCGAGCCCCGCCGCCCCGAGGACCACGATCTGGCCCAGCTCGATCCCCAGGTTGAAGCCGAAGAGGGGCCCCGCGATCGGGCCCGCGAAGAGACCCCTCAGGGAGTTGGCGAACCCCGCGCCGTGCACCAGGCCGAAGAGGCCGGCGAACGCCGCGCGGTAGCGGCCGTTCCAGGGCGCCCGCCGCCGCTCGCGGACCGCGATGTTCTCGAGCCCCGTGGCGACGATGGTCAGGGGGATGAGAAACTCGATCAGACGGGTGGGGAGCACCAGCGCATCGGTCGCCGCGAGGGCGAGCGTGATCGAGTGCCCCACGGTGAAGGCGCTCACCACCCAGAGCGCGTCCCGCCAGTCGGCCGGCCGGTAGATCGCCGCGAGAGCCAGCAGGAACAGCATGTGGTCCAGCGCCCCGGGGTTCACGATGTGATGGAACCCGAGACCGACGAACGTCCCCAGCCCGCTCACAGCGCCGCCAGCAGCGCGCGGGCCCGCTCGGGGTCGCTCCAATGCCAGCGCGGGTTGAGCGCGAGCGCCGCCCGGAGGTACCGCCGCGCGTCCTCCCGCCGGCCCAGTGCGGCGGCGATGCTTCCCGCGTGGTACCAGAGCATCGGGTCCCGGGTTCCCAGGGCGAGCGCACGGCGCATGGCGGCGTCCGCCTCGGCGTGCCGGCCGGACCGGTGCAGCGCCCAGGCCAGGAGGTCGTAGCCGTAGATGTCCCGCCGGGTCTCGAGCTCCGCGGCGACCCGGGCGAGGACCTCCGGAATGCGGCGGCCGTGGTCCAGCAGGAACAGGCTCCACGCCCGGTGGTAGGGCCCGGGCTGGCCCGCGATCGAGACCTCGAGCGCCCGGTAGTAGTCCTCCGCCTTCGCCGTGTCGCCCAGGGCCGCGTACGCGTCGCCCACGAGCCCCAGGGTGGCCGGGTCCAGCGCCGTGGCGATGGCCCGCTCCCCGTACTCGACGGCCCGGCGCCAGCGGTGTCGGACCGCCTCGAGCCGGGCCAGGGCGCCGAGCACGCGGTAGTCGTGGGGCGCGGCGGCCAGGGCGGCCTCGAGCTCGCGCCGCGCCTCGCCGAGCCGCCCGTAGCGGAGCGCCAGGTCGCCGACCCGGAGGTGGAACCAAGCCCGCTGCTCCGAGGGCAGCCCGGGCGCCCCGAGGGCCCGGTTGCGCGCGGCCACGAGCAGGCGGTGGGCCTCCTCGGGCCGTCCCACCAGCTCGGCCCAGCGGGCGAGCCGGGGCGCCACCGCCAGATCGCGCTCCCGGGCCGCGAGGCTCCGGAAGGCGGCCCGGGCCGCCTCGTAGTCGCCCAGCTCCATCTCGATCTCGCCCAGGAGCGCCCGCGCGGCGGCCGCGTCGGGCTCGCGGGCGGCGAGCGCCCGCGCCGCCTCCAGCGCCTCGGCGTAGCGGTGCTGGGCCAGCAGGCTGTTCGCCAGCACCGAGAGCGCGGCCGAGTTCCGCGCCGCGCGGTTGCGGAGCGAGGCCCGGGCCGCGGCCTCGGCCCGGAGCAGGTCCTCGTTGCTGCCGGTCTCCCGCGCCCGCCGCAGGTAGAGCGCCGCGAGCCGGGCCCGGTCCGCCGCCCCGAGCGGATCGCGGGCGACGCGCGCCTGGTAGAAGGCGATGTCGAGATCGCGGACCCGCGACTCGGCCAGGGGAAGACCGGAGCCGGGGCCCGCGCCGGCGGGCGAACCCGCATCTCCTCGGGCCCACCGCGCGCCGCTGAGGAGCGCCGCAGCCAGGAGCGGCGTCGCGATCAGGGCCGCCACGCCGAGCCTGGCTCCTCCCGCGACGCTCAATTGGGAGCCCCGAGGTAGGGGAAGCCCGCGCTGGTGGGCGAATCGAACGCCACGTTGTCCGTGGTGAGCTTTTGCTTCCCCTGGGCGCCCTGCGGGTCCAGGCCGAACGGGTCGCCGAAGATCGCGAGCAGCGCGAGGTCCACCACGTCGTCCGTGAGCTTCCGGCCGCCCCAGCCGTTCGCGAGCGGCGGCACGCCCACCCAGTTGAGCCAGCCGGCGGTGGCGGGGTCCTTGTCGGTCTGCACGATCAACATGTCGGGCAGGAGCACGCTCCCCAGCACGTCCGCGTAGGACGCCGAGCGCCCCGCCACGTTCACGACGAAGCTCTTGACCGGCGCCCCGATCAGCGCGACGTCCTGGTCGGGGCCGATGGTGCCGTGCAGCGGGTGGTCCCGCTTCTCCAGCAGCACCTCGCTCACCAGCGGGTTCCCCAGCCGCTGCACCTGGTCGAACATCCGCATGTTCGCCGGATCGGTGGGCGAGGTGGCCTCCTCGCCGCAGGCGGCGCCGGCGCCCAGCAGGACCACGAGCCCGGCGCGGCGGAGCCGCCGGAGGAGAGTCGAAGCGATCATCGGGTCGTCCTTACGGTTGAAGGTCGTGGTGCCGGCTCACCGGCTGATCGTGCCCCAGATGCCCAGCTTCCCCGGCGCGCCGCGCTCGAGCATCGAGCTCGGCAGCTCGATCACGATGGAGAGCACGTTGAATCCCTGGACGTAGTTCACCCCGGGGTTCCGGAAGTAGAAGGGCGGGGACGGGTCGGCCGGGAGCGCGCAGGGAGGAGCCAGCGGCCCGCCGATGGGCTTCCGGTCCGGGAGGATGCAGAACGCGGCCTCCAGGTCGATGAAGAACGGGTCGTCCCTCGGCCCGGCGAAGACCTGGATCCCGCTCGGGCTGCCGAGCACGGTGTTGAGCGCCCCGCTCGCGGCGGGGGCCACGGCGGCCACCCGGTTGGCCATGGCGCCCTTCACCGGCGGGTCCACCGGCCCCCGCACCTCGACCCGCTGGCCGGCGCCCGCGCCCTGGAAGGTCACCTGGATCACCTTGTCCTCCTTGGCATCGCCGTCGTTGTCCACCTTGAACTGGTAGAGGAGGTTCGGGTCGAAGAAGGCGCCGGGCGTCTCGGCCGGCGTGAGGAACGCCCGGCTGTTCATCACCAGCACGATGCGCCCGGGGGCCGAGCCGGGGAACGCGTACACGTCGGTCATGTCCTGCAATGGATTGAGCTCGACCAGCGGGGTGTCCTGGTGGTCGGAGCCGCGCGCGAGCCGGGTGACGGCGGCGGTCGCGAGCGCGAGGCCCAGCGCGGCGGCGATCGCGACCGGCGCGCGCCGCCTCGTCAGGGAAGCCAACGGCATGGAGCGCACTCTCCTCGAGCCGGGGTGGGAGCCGGTGTTGCCTGTGCCTCCCCTACGCCGCTCGACCGCGATCGGATGCATGCGGGGCCGCCCCATCCGATCGGGCGCCGGCGGCGTAGACGGCGCGAACCGCTCGACTCCACCGCGCACCGGGAACCCCGGAAGGCCCGTGACCATCGTGACCGTTTGGCGCCGCGCCGGCCGCCCCGCCCACCTGCTCGCGCCGCTGCTTCTCATCCCCGGTGTGGCCGCGGGCCAGGAGGGGCGCCTGGTCCGCGGGGCGGTGCTGGACACCGCGGGCGCGCCGCTCGCCGAGGCCGCCGTCGCACCGGTCGGCGGCGGCGGGGGCGGGGGCCGCGCCGAGGGGGGCTCAGCTCGGGGTGGGGTACCGCTTCTGAGGCAACCGGGTCAGTCGCCCCAGAACCGTCCGGGTCGGAAGGGAGAGACATCCTCGGCCGGGGTCCGGCCGTCCATCATGGCGGCGAGCACCAGGGCCGAGATCGGGGCGAGGAGGACCCCGTGCCGGCCGTGCCCGGTGGCGTACCAGAGGCCGCGCACGCACGGGTCCGGCCCGAGGATCGGGAGCCCGTCGGGCGTCATCGGCCGGAGCCCGGCCCACCGGCGGCGGACCTCAAGCGCGCCGAGCGGCGGGTAGATCGCCCGGACGGCGCGCAGCACGTCGCTCAGGCCGTCCGGGGTGACCGAGGCGTCGAACCCCGCGCGCTCCATGGTGGAGCCCACGATGGCCTCGTCGTCCCGGGGCAGGACGTAATGCCGGTGGTGATAGACGATCGCGGGCTCCAGCCCGGCGGGCCAGGGAAGCGCGGCCATCTGCCCGCGGACCGGCTCGACCGCGAGCGGCCGGGGAAGCCCGCCGAGCCGCGCGCTCCACGCTCCCGCCGCGACCACCACGTCGGCCGCCGGGTGCCGCTCGCGCCGGCCGATCACGCCGAGAACCCGGTCGGCGCGGATCTCGAGGGCCAGGCCCTCGTCCGCCGCGAGCTCGGCGCCGGAGCGCTCGGCGTCGGCCCGGAGCGCCTGCACCAGCTCCCGGGGGGCCACCGCGCCCTCCCGGGGGGCCCACATCGCGCCCCGGCAATGCGCAAGCCCGGGCCAGCCCTCCCGGAGACGGTTCGGCTCGAGCCACTCCGCGCCGCCGTCCGTCCGCCGCCCGCGTTCCGCGAGCCTCGCGCGGAGCTCGGCCGCGTCGTCGTCGGTCAGCGCGACGTGCAGGATGCCGCCGCGCCAGAGCCCGATGTCGATGCCGGTGGTCTCCTTGAGCGCCTCGGCCAGTGCGGGGTACAGGTCCCGCCCGGCAACCGCGAGAGGAAGGAGGGGGTCATCGGGCTCGGCCTCGGTCTCGGCGGCCAGCATGCCGGCCGCCGCCCGCCAGGCCTGACCCCGCTCGGCGTCCGGCTCGAGGATTCGCACCCGCCGCCCGGCGCGCGCGAGCTCGCGGGCGCAGGCCGCGCCCACGACCCCGCCCCCCACCACGATCACGTCCACCGGCGCCGCCACGTATATTCCCCGATGAAACTTTTTGAAACGCGCGGGCGTACAGCCAGCCGACCTCGGGGAGGATAATAGCATGCTGCGGGCTCTCATCGGCTTCGCCCTCTTCGCCGTCGTGGCGCTGGCGGCGTTGCACCTCTTCTTCGGGTTGTTCGGCGTGGTGGTCGGCCTGGCGGTCGTGCTGCTCAAGTTCGCGCTGGTGGGGTTCCTGCTCTACCTGGTGCTGCGGGTGGTGAGCCCGAGCACGGCCGACCGGATCCGGGACCTGATCACCGGGAAGGCGGCGGGCTGAGCCGCGCTTCTCCTCAGGAGGTCGGGCCCGGAACCCCTCCGTTCGCCGGCTGGCGGAGCCGGGGCCGGGCCTGCCAGAGGGCGACCGCGGTTCCCCAGGGGTCGATCCGGCTGGGCCGCTGCCGGAGATTGTGCCGCTCGACGGCGGCGATGGTCTCCACCCGGCGGGCGTGCCGGGCCGTCTTGGCGATGAGCTCGGCGTTGGCGCTCCAGCCGTCGGTGGCGAGCAGCGGCCCGGGGCCGTCGCGGAAGGCGTTCCGGAGGGTCACCAGCCGGAAGGCGAGGAACCCCGACACCAGATCCGAGACCCCGGGCACCCGCACGGCTCCGCGGAGCAGCACCGGGGCCCAGCGCCGGATCAGCCGGCGGGCCCGCGAGGTCTCTCCCTCCAGCACCGACTGCGCCACCACCACGTCGGCCCCGCTCTCCAGCCGCCGGACCAGGTCGGGCAGGAACCCGGGCCCGTGGGCGAAGTCCGCGTGCATGAGGATGGCGGAGTCGCGCCTGGGCCGGTCGGTCCGCTCCACCGCGAGCCGGAGCAGCTCCTCGACCGAGGGCGCGTAGCCCCGCCGGGTCTCGTGCCGGACCAGGGTGAGCGGAAGCACCCGGGTGTAGGGCTCCAGCACCTCG
>Ga0070741_10009462_pt1 | contig 18902 bp, 20 predicted proteins | sample Coa_R1_4_FD_66440 | JGI IMG/M metagenome (GOLD analysis project Ga0070741, IMG submission 66440) | Surface soil microbial communities from Centralia Pennsylvania, which are recovering from an underground coalmine fire - Coalmine... | ecosystem: Environmental > Terrestrial > Soil > Unclassified ...
CCCCGATCGGGCGGTGGAGCACCTGCCGCGCCTCTACCGGGCGGCCCGCGCCTGGACGCGGTCGCGCGAGGATGCCGACGACCTCGTCCAGGAGACCTACGCACGGGTCCTCGCCCGGCCGCGTCTGCTGCGCGGCGAGGACGAGATCGCCTACCTGTTCCGCGCGCTCCGCAACACGCTGATCAGCCGGCACCGCGCCGAGTCGCGCCGGCCGGTGACGACCGAGCTCGCGGACGACGCGCCGGTCACGCGCCGGAGCGACGACCCGGCCGAGGCGGCCGAGACGCGCCAGGTGTTCGCCGCGATCGCGGAGCTCCCGCCCGAGTTCCGCGACGCGCTCGTCGCCGTCGACGTCGCCGGGCTCTCCTACCCGGAGGCGGCGCGGGCGATCGGCGTGCCCGAGGGAACCCTGACGAGCCGCCTGTTCCGCGCGCGCGACCGGGTCGCGCGCAGGCTCAGCGGGGCTCCGTGAGCTGCCAGCTGGCGAGCTCGAGCAGCTCGGCGCGCGACGCCCGGCCGAGCAGGACGCACGTGTGTCCGCCGCGGCGCCAGGTCACGGCGAGGCGCCCGTCCAGCGTGAGCGTCTGGTAGCCGACGCCCTGCCTGAGGGTCGTCCGGCCGCCGGAGGCCCGACCCAGCTCCGAGCCGGAGACGATCACGTAGGCGATCCGCCTGCCGGCCTTGCCGTAGAAGACGGCGGTCACGTCGCGCCCGTCGACGGTGCCGCGACGCGCGCCGAGGGCCCGCCATCCGGACCACTGGGCGAAGTTCGGGAAGGCGACCCCCTCGACGGCGAGCGCGAGCCTGGTCGAGCCGGCGCGCGCGGGCGGTGGAGCGGCGACGTTCGGCGGCCCGTCCGCCAGCCGGGCGGCCTCCGCCACCGACGGCGCCCCCGGGCCCCCGCTGAGCACGACCGCCGCGATGACCGCCCCGGCGACCGCCGCCGCGCCGGCGAGTGCCAGCCTGGGCGCGAGCCGCCACCGCCGCGCGCCGTGCGACGAGAGCGCCCGCCTGCGGGCCTCCACGGCCGCCCGCAGCGGCACCGGCACCTCCTCGGCCGCGAGCGCCCGCGTCGCCGCGAGTGCCTGCCGCTGCCGCTCGAGCAGCTCGGCGAGCTCGGGCGACGCGGCGACGCGCGCCTCGACCGCGGCGCGACGGTCGGCGGAGAGCGTCCCGTCGGCCAGCGCGCACAGCTCCTGCATCTCCTCGGCGCTGAGTTGCGATGCCAGGTCGCTCATCGGTCCTCCTACATGACACCACGGATCCGGTCTACCGGCGACCGGCCGTTCCTCGAATTTGGGTTCTCACCGTCGAGGACGCCCGCGGACGCCGATCCTTCCCGGCCGGGAAGGACTCGCGCCGCGCCGGCGTCGGACCCGGTACACGAACGAGAGGAGCTGTCGGATGGAACCGTGCCCGGAGCGCGTCCGCGCGCTCGTCGGCGACGACCTGGCGCCCCGCGAGCTGAAGCGCCTGTCCGGGATCGACGCCCTGCTGCGGGCGCTCGCCGTCCGCGAGGGGGCGCCCGCGGGACCCGGCGTAGGATGCGGCCGTGGACGCCTTCAGCGTGATCACCAGCAAGCGGGACACCCGCAGGTACGCCGACCGCCCCGTGGCCGATGAGGCCGTCGGGCGGGTCCTCGACGCCGGGCGCCTGTCCGGGAGCGCGAAGAACCGGCAGCCGTGGCGCTTCCTCGTGGTCGAGAGCCCCGAGCTGCGGGAGCGGCTCGCCGGCTGCGTCTACGAGCCGGGCAACGTGCGGGGCGCGCAGGTGGTCGTCGCGATCGTGTCCTCGGCCTCGATGGACGTCGGCCGCTGCATGCAGAACATGATGCTGGCCGCCTGGAACGAGGGGATCGCGTCCTGCCCGAACGGCATCGCCGACGCGGACGGGGCCGGCGCCGCGCTGGGCCTGGCCGGCGAGGAGCGGCCGGCCGTCATCCTCACGTTCGGCTACCCGGCGAACGGGCGCAGCCCGGCCGACCGCACGCCGGAGGAGTGGAGCGCGGCCGCGGACCGCAAGCCGCTCGACGAGCTGGTCGAGCGGCTCTAGCCGTCGGAGATCGACAGGACGAGCTTGCCGAAGTGCTCGCCGGCCTTCATCCGGTCGTGGGCGGCCTCGGCCTCGGCGAGCGGCCGGACGCTGTCGATCACCGGGCGCCACGAGCCTGACTCCACCATCCGCAGCAGCGCCGCGAAGTCCCGCCCGGAGCCCATCGTCGTCCCCCTGATCGACTGCCAGTTGAGGTAGATGGCGCGGACGTCGAGCGTCACCTCCGGCCCGCCGGTGCCGCCGTAGACGACCAGCCGGCCGCCGCGCCGGAGCGCCTTCGCCGACTCGCGCCAGGTCGACCCGACGGAGTCGAGCACGACGTCGACCGGCCCGAGCGCCTCCGCCCAGCCCTCCTCGGTGTAGAGGACCCCGCCCTCGGCGCCGAGCTCCTTGGCGCGGTCGATCTTCTCCTCGCTCGACGAGGTCACCAGCACCCGGGCGCCGGCCTGGGCGGCGAGCGACACCGCCATCGTCGAGACGCCGCTGCCCGCGCCCAGGATCAGGACGCTCTCGCCCGACACCAGGCCGCCGATCTCGAACAGCGCCCGGTACGCGGTGAGCGCGCCGAGCGGGAACGCCGCCGCCTCGGCCCAGGAGAACCGCGCCGGCTTCGGGAAGACGTTCTCGGCCGGCACCTTCACGAGCTCGGCGTACGTGCCGTCGCCCGGGCCCCCGAGGATCTGCCAGTCCGGCCCGGCGGCGTCCTCCTTCGGCCCCCAGTGGAGGCCCGGGTAGATGACGACCTCCTCGCCCGTGTCGCGGCGCACGCCGGCGCCGTCCGAGCCCGGGATCAGCGGCAGGTCGAACACGTACGCCGGGCCCGGCGGGGTGCGGACGAGCAGGTCGCGACGGTTCACGGCCGCAGCGCGCAGCTCGACGACGACCTCGCCGTCGCCGGCGACCGGATCCGGGACGTCCTCGTAGGAGAGCGCCCCGCCTTCGCGGACGAGGACCGCCTTCATCGCAGCGACGCCCAGGGCTCCTCGGCGGTGACGTCGATCGCGACGTAGCCGCCGTCGCCGACCGCCGGCGCGAGGACGACGCTGAGCAGTGCGGGCTCGTCGAAGTCGTTGTACGAGCCGTGCACGACGTCCTTGTCGATGTACACCGAGTCGCCGGGGCCGAGCACGGTGCTGTCGCCCTCCAGGAACTGGGTGACCTTGCCCGAGACGACCGTGATCATCTCGTCCTGGTCCGGGTGCTTGTGGAACGCGTGGAAGAAGCCCGGGTCGAGCCGGACGTCCATCACCACGAACGACTGGCAGCCCGTTCCCGGGGGCGCGCAGCGCATCCCCGCGCTCCCCCACTCGAAGCTCTCGGTCGGTACCTCCGCGCCCATCACGAACCTGCTCACGATGCTCCTCCTGTCGCAATCGCCTTGAACCGCTTCATGTTCTCCGTCATCGCCGTCTCGGTCGGCAGCCGCTCCATGCTCGACGCGCCGAAGAACCCGACCACGCCGGTCGTCCGCTCGAGCACGTACTGCGCGTCGTCCGGCTCGGCGATCGGGCCGCCGTGGCAGAGCACGATCACGTCGTCGCGGACCGCCTTCGCCGCGTCGCATATCGCCTGGACGAGCTCGACGGACTCGTCGAGCGTCTTCGCCGTCGTCGCGCCGATCGCCCCGCCCGTGGTCAGCCCCATGTGCGGGACGAGCACGTCCGCGCCCGCCTCCGTCATCGCCACCGCCTCGTCGGGGGTGAACACGTACGGCGCGGTGAGCAGGTCGGCCTCGTGCGCGGCGCGGATCATCTCCACCTCCACGCCGTAGCCCATCCCGGTCTCCTCGAGCCCGATCCGGTGGTTGCCGTCGATCAGGCCGACGGTCGGGAAGTTCTGGACGCCGGAGAAGCCGATCCGCTTCAGCTCGTCCAGGAACACCGGCATCAGGCGGAACGGGTCGGTGCCGCACACGCCCGCCAGCACCGGGGTCTCCTTCACCACCGGGAGCACCTCGGCGGCCATCTCGACGACGATCGCGTTCGCGTCGCCGTACGGCATCAGCCCGGCGAGCGAGCCGCGGCCCGCCATCCGGTAGCGGCCGGAGTTGTAGATGATGATCAGGTCGCAGCCGCCGGCCTCGGCGCACTTGGCCGAGAGGCCGGTGCCCGCGCCGGCGCCGATGATCGGCCTGCCCGCGTCGATCTGGGCGCGCAGGCGCGCGAGCGCCTCAGCCCTGGTCATCGATCAGCTCGTGGACGCGGTCGGCCATCGCGTCGGCGAAGGCGGGGTCGTTGACGTCCAGGTCGAGCTCGTGCATCTCGACGTTGGGGCCGACGCCTTCGCGCAGCGCGGCGAACAGGGCCTCGTCCGCGGCGGCGTCGTGGAACGGCCCGCCCTCGGTGGCGATCATCGAGACGCCCTTCAGCGGGACGAACAGCGCGGTCGGCCCGGTGGCGGCCGAGAGCTTCCGCGCGATCCGGCGGCCGAGCTCGGCGCACTCCTCCGGCGTCGTCCGCATCAGGGTCACGGTCGGGTTGTGGACGTAGATGTTGCGGCCCTCGAACTGCGCCGGCACGGTCTCGCGCGGGCCGAAGTTGACCATGTCGAGCGCCCCGAGCGAGACGACCTGCGGCAGGCCGAGCTCGCCCGCCGTCTCGAGGCGGTCCGGCCCGGCGGAGAGGACGCCGCCGACGAGGTCGTCGGCGAGCTCGGTGGTGGTGAGATCGAGGACGCCCGCCAGGTAGCCGCCGCGCGCGAGCGCCTCCATCGACTGGCCGCCGGTGCCGGTCGCGTGGAAGACGAGCACCTCGTAGCCAAGCTCCTCCAGCCGCTCGCGGGCGCGCGTGACCGCCGGCGTCGTCACCCCGAACATGGTGGCGCCGATCAGCGGGCGGCCCTCACCGCTCTCCGGCACGGTCACCTTCGCCATCCCGGCGATCGCCCCCGCCGCGTTCGACAGGATCCGCTCCGAGATCCGGTTCAGGCCGGAGATGTCCACGACCGAGTAGGTCATCGAGACGTCGTTCGCGCCCATGTACGGCCGCGTGTCGCCCGAGGCGACCGTGGAGACGAGCAGCTTCGGGACCCCGACCGGCAGCGTGCGCATCGCCTGCGCGGCGATCGACGAGTTGCCGGAGCCGCCGACGGAGAGGATCCCGTCGAGCCGGCCCTCGGCATGCAGGCGGCGGACGACCTCGGCCGCGCCGCGCCCCATCGCCTCGACCGCGCTCCCGCGGTCCTTCGCCTCCGCCAGCGCGGCGACGTCCTCGCCCGCGGCCGCCGCGACCTCGGCCTGCCCGACGTCCGCCTCGGCGGCGGGCTCGAAGACGCCCGCATCCACGAGCAGGACGTCGACGCCCTGCTCGCGCAGCCGCTCCCGCAGGTAGTCGAGCTCCTTCCCCTTCGTGTCGAGCGTGCCGAGCAGGACGACCGTCGCCATCGCGCCGATCCTACTTCGGCGCCACGGGCCGCCAGGCCGGAGCGGAGTCGTTGTCCTCGCCCGAGGTCAGCCGGGTCTCGGTCCCGTGGGAGATCGTCACGATGGCGCCGTCGCGCGAGAACGTGATCCCGCTCCCGTCCGGGGTCCAGGCCGGCTGGATCGCATCGCTCGTGGAGGTGGTCACGCGCGTCGGCTTCCCGCCGGCGGCCGGCACGGTGTAGATCTCGTTCCGGCCGTCGGCGGCGCTGCTCTCGAAGGCCAGGGTCGTTCCGTCGGGCGACCAGGCCGGGTAGGTGCTGACCTCGCGAAGGTCGGTGATCCTGCGGGCGCCGGTCCCGTCCGCCTTCATCACGTAGATCTCCTTGATCGAGTACCCGGGCTGGCGGTAGTCGTAGGCGATCAGCCTCCCGTCGGGCGAGTACGCCGGGTCGGCGGCCGCGCCGAAGCCCTTGCCGAGACGTTTGCCGGCGCCTCCGCGGGCGGGCACCTCGTAGATCGCCCCCTCGCGGGCGAAGACGATCCGGCGGCCGTCCGGCGACCACGACGGATGCTCGTCGCTGTGCGCCGTGTTCGTCACGCGCCTCGTGCCGGTCCCGTCGGCGTTCATCACGAACAGGTGCGTCCGGCCGTCCCGGTTCGAGGCGAAGGCGATCCGGCGGCCGTCGGGCGACCAGGCCGGGTCGTTCTGGAAGAACAGACCCCGCGGCGTGGAGGGATCGGCCTCGTGCTCGGTCAGCAGGTACTCGTGCTTGCCCTCGGCGTCGGCGCCGAAGATCGCGTAGTCGCCGTTCCTGACGCTGACGAACACGAGCGCGGGCGGCCCCTTCGGCGCCGACGAGCCTCCGCAGCCCGCGGCGAGGAGTGCCGCCAGCCCGACGGCAGCCACCCCGAGGCGCGGTCTCAATGCGCGACCGGCTCGACGCCGAGGTACCGGCGCTGCAGCTCCGGGTCGTCCGCCAGCTGCTTCGCGGTCGTCTCGGCGGCGATCTCGCCGCCGACCATGACCAGCTGGCGGTCGGCCAGCGAGGTCGCCACGCCCAGGTTCTGCTCGATCAGGAGGATCCGGAGCCCCTCCTGCTCGAGCATGCGGAAGGTCTCGATCAGCATCTCGATGATCGCCGGCGCGAGCCCCTCGGAGGGCTCGTCCATGATCAGGAGCTTCGGGTCGAGCATCAGCGCGCGGCCGATCGCGAGCATCTGCTGCTCGCCGCCGGACAGCTGCGCGCCGCCGTTCCGCTTGCGCTCGGCCAGGCGCGGGAAGAGCTCGTAGACCCGGGCGGCGGTCCAGCGGCTGCCGCCGTTCCGGCCCGAGACCATGCGCAGGTGCTCGTCGACCGACAGCGAGGGGAAGAGCCGCCGCCCTTGCGGGACGTAGCCGATGCCGAGCGAGGCGATCCTGTGCGAGCTCTTGCCCACGAGCTCGGTTCCCTCGAAGCGGACCGAGCCGCTGACGCTCGGCGGCTTGATCCCCATGATCGCGGCGCAGAGCGTCGTCTTGCCCATCCCGTTCCGGCCGACGATCGCGACCGCCTGCTCGCCGAGCTCGAACGAGACGTCCTGGAGGACGTGCGCCCGCCCGTAGTAGGCGTTCAGCCCCTCGACCGCGAGCAGCGGGCCGCTACTCATTGCGGTTGCCCCGCCCCAGGTAGAGGTCGTGGACGAGCTCGTTGGCGCGGATCTCGTCGGGCGTCCCTTCGACGATCACGCGGCCGTCGTGCATCATCGTCACCCGCTCCGCGACCCGGAGCGCGACGTCCATGTCGTGCTCGATCACGACGAGCGTGAGCTCGCGTCCCAGCGCGAGCAGCAGCTCGGTGAGGAGCTGCCGTTCCCCGCGCGACAGGCCCGAGCACGGCTCGTCGAGCATCATCATCTTCGGCTCGGTCGCGAGCGCGACCGCGAGCGCGACCTGGCGGTGCTCGCCGTGCGAGAGGTCGGCGACGCGGTCGGAGAGCTTGTGGTCGATCGCGACCCGGCGCGCCGCCTCGCGGGCGCGCTCGCGCAGCTCGGCGTCGCGCCGCGACCGCACCGGCCGCAGGTGGCCGCCGCGGACGCCGACGATCGACAGGTAGATGTTGTCCTCGACGGAGAGGCCCCCGAACAGGCGCGACTGCTGGTACGTCCGGGCCAGGCCCATCCGCGCGCGGACGCGGGCCGGCAGCGGCGTCACGTCCCGACCGAAGAGCTCCACGCGGCCCGAGGTCGCGGGGAAGTCTCCGCAGATCACGTTGAACAGGGTGGTCTTGCCGGCGCCGTTCGGCCCGAGGATCGCGCGGCGCTCACCCGGGGCGATCTCGATGTCGACCTCGCGAACGGCGTGGAGACCGCCGAACCGCCGGCCGACCCCCCGCAAGCGGAGGGCCGGCTCGGCGTGATCGGCTGCTGGTGCTTCGGTCAAGCTCCTACTTCAGGATCTGGTTCGTCACCTTGCCGTTCGCGACGACCTTGATCTTGCCCTGCCACGGGGTCGTGACCTTCTTGCACGGAGGCTGCGTGCGCCCCGGGGGCGGGCTCGTCGGCTTGAACAGACCGCCGAACGACTGGTCCACGCCCGGCACGTAGGCGATCACCTGCGGGCTGACCGACCCGTCCGGGTTCTTGACGAGCTGCAGCTGGTACTGGTCCTGGATCGCCTGGCGGCGCGCGTCGAGCTTCACGTTTCCGCCGTTGGAGATCTGGAACGGCCCCTGGATCGAGCGGGGCAGCGCTGCCTGCAGCTTCGCCCCGAGTGCGCCGCCGGACTTCTGGAGCCCGAGGACCAGCGCCTTCGCGGCCATGTAGTAGTTGTAGAAGAACCCGTCGTCCACGTTCTGGGCCGGGTAGAGCTTCTTCGCGTACGCGCGGTACGCGTCGACCTTCGGGTTGTGGACGCCGGGCATGTTGCCGAAGCCGCCGACGTAGGAGCCGACGACCTTCGGGGCCACGACCTTGTCGGCCCCGAGGAACCCGAAGAACAGGTTCCCGATGTTCTGCTTCGGATCGAGCTTGCCGTAGGCCTGCTCGTACGCCTTCAGGGCCGCGCCGGTCCCGGTGCCGCCGACGACCCAGAAGTACCCGTCCACCTGGTTCGGGGGCGGGAGCTGGCGGACGAACGGAGCGTAGTCCGTCGTGTTCAGCGGCGGGAACACGCGCTTGACGATGTCGCCGCCGACCGCGCAGAAGTCGGCGATCATCCCTGCGGCCGACGTCCAGCCGAAGCTGTAGTCGTCCATCATGATCGCGGCCTTCCGCCAGCCGAGCTTCTTGTAGGCGATCTCGCCGATGCCCGCGTTCCACTGGGCGCCGTCGCCGTGGTAGCGGAACAGGTTCTTCGGAGCGATCTGCATCGTCGGATCCTGCGACCCGGCCGTCCCGATGATGAACGTCTTCGTCGGGTGGGCCTTCGCGTAGTTGGCGACGTACACCGCCTCGTCACCCGACAGCGGGCCGATCATCACGTCGGCGTTCAGCTTCTCCATCAGCCGCTTCGTCTCGGTCACGGCGGTCGGGACGGTGTCGTTGCCGCAGCCGTACCCGACGACCTGGATCGGCGTCGAGCCGACCTTGATGCCCGTCATCCCGGCGGACGGCTTCGAATGGCTCTTCGTCACGCCGTGGGCGAACTGTGCGAAGGCGGTGTTCGCCCCGCCGATGTCCACGTCGTAGCCGAATGCAAAGGCGCCCTTGCAGTCCGTCATGATCGCGACCCTGACCGCCTTGGCATGCGACGACGCCAGCGCGCCGGTCGACAGCACCGCGACCGCGGCCGCCGAGATCACGACGAGAACTCCGGCCGTCTTCCAGCTACGCAGCTTGAGTCTCCTCACTAGTGGTGCCCTCCTCCCTCTCGTTGCTCGAAGGTGCGGACGATTCTCGCGCAGTAGGAGCGCAACTTTCAACCCGTCTCGGCAGCATGGGCCTAGTTCACGGGTTCGGGCAGCTCTGGCTGCGACGGCGGGGCGCCCCGGAGATGCAGCCGCCGGCCCGTGTCGAGGATCCGCTCCCAGAGGCCGAGGAGCCCGTCGGGGGAGACCAGGACGATCGCCAGGAAGATGATCCCGATGATCGTGTTGAAGCTGCCGCCGAAGAGCGTGCCGCCGAAGCCGAGGCCGGGGATGTGCGTGTTCGAGGTGATGTAGTTCTGCATGACCACGAAGACGAAGGCGCCGACCCACGCGCCCTCGATGCGGACGAGTCCGCCGATCACCGCGATCACGAGCAGGTCGACGGTCTGGCCGAGGTCGACGTTCCCCGGCGCGATCTGGCCGCTCCACCAGACGTAGAGGATCCCCGAGAGCGACGCCAGGAACGCGGCGAACCCGAACGCCAGCGTGCGGTGGAGCGGCACGTTGTAGCCGAGCGACGCCATCCGGACCGGCTCGTCGCGGACGCCCTGGAGCGTGAGCCCGAACGGGGTGCGGACGATGTAGCGGATCAGGACGTACACGGCGAGGGCGACGATGAGCGCGACGTAGTAGAGCCGGGTCGGATGGGCCTGGATGTCGCCGATCCAGCCGGGCGTGTACCGGTTGATGCCGCCGATGCCCGAGAAGCCGGAGATCTTCGTCACCGACCCGAGCGTGAGGTTCACGATCACCGAGTAGGTGAGCGTGATCATCAGGAAGTAGATGCCGGCGCTCCGCGAGGCGACGGCGCCGAAGATCAGGCCGATCGCGGTCGTCAGGACGATCGCCAGGACGAGCGCGACGGTCGGGTCCCACCCGAGGTGGAGCCCCTTGGACGTGCCCCCCGGACCGCCCTTCGTGGCGAGGTTGCCGATGATCACCCCCGCGATCCCGAAGAGGGCGGTTTGGCCGAGCGAGACCATGCCGCCGTACGCCGAGAGGAAGATCAGGCTGGCCGCGGCGACGCCGAACAGGAACGTCTCGATCAGGATCTGGTGCGTCCAGTACGAGCCTCCGAACGTGGGCCACACGACCACCATCACGAGCGCCGCGGCGGCGATGAGCCGCTCGAGCTTCGTCCTCAGCGTCCAGGAGCCGACGTCGACCCTCATGCGTCCTTCCCGAACAGGCCCCGCGGCCGGAAGGCGAGCACGAGCGCGATCAGGACGAAGGTGAGGACCGAGGAGTACTGCGTGCAGCAGTCCGAGCCCGTCGTCGGCAGGTACACCGCGCCGAAGTTCGAGACGAACGCGAACAGGATCGCCCCGGCGGCGGCGCCGAAGATCGAGCCCATCCCGCCGACGATCACGACCACGAGCGAGTTGAGCAGCCAGACCCCGTCCTGGCCCGACGAGATGTTCGACTGGGACGCCCAGACGACCGCGCCGAGCGCGGCGAGCGCCGAGCCGACGACGAACGCGATCGCGAAGGTCTTCTGGATGTTGATCCCCAGCGCCGAGGTCATCTTCTGGTCGTCGACGCCGGCGCGGATCACCATGCCGGTCCTCGTCCGGTAGAGCCAGAGCCAGAGCCCGATCCCGACCGCGAGCCCGATCCCGAGCATGACCAACCGGGCGAGCGAGTACTGCACGCCGCCGATGTGGAGGTTGACGAAGCGGTCGGTCCACCCCGGCCACGTCAGGTCGACGGCGTTGCCGCCGAACTTCTGGCCCTCGGAGGTGTTCCGCGGGAAGTGGCCGATGATCTGGTCGGCGACGATCACGGACACGGCGATCGTGATCAGCGCCTGCCGCAGCTCCTGCCCCTGGTTCCAGCGCAGGAACGCCTGCTGCGTGACCAGCCCGATCACCGCGATGCACGGGGCCGCGACCGCGAGCGGGACGAGCCAGTCCCACGTGTTCACCTCGCTCGACTGCAGCGAGAAGCCCTGGCCGGTCATCCCCTGCTGCACCTCGTACGCGATGTAGCCGGCGAGGAGGTAGAACGAGCCGTGCGCCATGTTCACGGTGCGCATCAGCCCGAAGATCAGGGCGAAGCCGCTGGAGACGATGAAGAGCGCGGCGGCGAACGTGAGCGAGTCGAGCGTGATCTTGAGGAACGAGGACGGGTCGTGGACCGCCGACCCGAACGTGGTCGTCCGCCAGTTGCCGGCCCCGAACGAGGCCGGGAGCGTCGAGATGAAGAGGACGTAGGCGAACGCAAAGACGACGACCGCGGCCGCGAGCAGCACGGGCAGCTTCCGCCAGCTCAGGTACAAGCCGAGCTCGTCGCGCGTCGGGATCCTGGCGGACAGTGCGCTCAACCCGCTCCGACCCTAACAGCCGGATTTCCGCCTTTCAAAAGACTAGGCCGTGAAGAGCGTCGCGCGGGCGGCGTCGCCGGCCTGCTCGACCGCGGTCTCGAGCGGCAGCACGTCGGCGAGGGTCTCCTCGGAGAGCGAGGACGCGTCCGGCCAGTCGATCTCGACCAGGTTGCCCGCCGGGTCGCGCAGGTACAGCTGCACCCAGCCCACCGGGTGGCTGCGCAGCGGCGAGCCGAACGCGCGCGAGTCGAGGATGCCCATCGCCTTCGCCTTCGTGTACAGCGCGTCGAAGTCCTCGACCTCGAACGCGACGTGCTGGCGCGGGCTCGGCGTGTCCTCGGCGCTCGTGAACAGGTGCACCTGCTGGGGGCCGAGCCGGAGCCAGAGCACGGGCTCGGGGAACCTCGCGGTCGGGATCCGCTCCATCCCGAACAGCTCCTCGTAGAAGCGCGCGGACTCCTCCAGCGAGTCGGCGACGATCGAGACGTGGTTGATCCGGGTGGCGGGCATGATTCGGGACGGTATAGCCTGCGGCCGTGGCCCGGCTGAAGATCCCGTACGAGTCGCTCGATCCGCTCACGATCGGCGCCTCCGGGGACGAGTCCAAGGTCTACCGCGAGGAGCTGGAGCTCGAGGTCCCGGACGGCAACCTGCTCGCGGCGATCTACCCCGACGAGCCGGATCCGGTCGGCGACGCGACCGAGGCCGCACGCGCGGCGCTCGAGGCGCCCGTCTCGGGGCCGCGCTTCTCGGAGCTCCTCGAGGGCGCGACCAGGGTCGCCGTCGTGATCGACAACCAGTTCCGGCCGACGCCCCAGTCGCGGCTGCTGCCCGCCGTGCTCGACGCGATCGAGGCGGCCGGCAAGCCTGCGGTACTCGCCTGCGCGAACGGGAAGGTCTTCCCGATGTCCGAGTCGGACATCGAGCAGAAGATCGGCCGCGAGAACCTCGACCGGATGGAGCGCCTCGGGATCGAGTTCCACCAGAACGAGCCCCGGAACGCCGAGGCCTACACGTACGTCGGCGTCTCGTCGCGCGGCACGCCGGTCTGGCTGATGACCGCGGTCGCCGAGTGCGACCTGAAGATCACGATCGGCCAGGCGCAGTCGAACCACTGGGGCGCGGGCGGCGGCGGCAAGCTGATCCTCCCCGGCGTCGTCTCCGACGAGACGATCGAGTCGAACCACTGCGCGTTCGTTCCCTCCCCGCAGACGCACTACGGCGCCTACGCCGGGCCGATGCGCTCGGACATCGACGAGGTGGCGACGATGTGCGGCCTCCAGTGCACGATGAACGTCGTCCTCGACACCCGCGGGCGGGTGGTCGAGTGCATCTTCGGCTCGCACCCCGACGCGCACCGGCGGGCGATCGAGCGCTTCAACGAGATCTACGCCTACGAGCACCCCGGCACGCAGGCGGACATCGCGATCTGCGGCGTCTTCGCCCCGACCGACCACCTGTTCTTCCACACGGGCTGGGGCTGCATGTCCGCCGACTTCGTGCTCCGGGACGGCGGGACGCTGATCTACACGTCGCCCTCTCCCGGCGTGAACACCGCCGTCGGCGACTTTCCCGGCCTCGCCCTGATGGACCTGATGAAGCCGTACATGCCGCCGACGCCGGAGAACTACCAGCAGGTGCTGCGCGACATCCACGGCCGGACGATCCAGATGTGGGCGGGCTGCATCTGGGTGCCGATCTACGAGGTGATGACCCGCAAGCACCTGAAGCTGGTCACGCTCGAGGAGAACCTGGAGATGGCGGCGGACATCGGGATCGACGCGACCGCGTCGCTCGACGAGGCGTTCGCCGAGGCGCTGGAGCGGCACGGCCCGGACGCGAAGGTGATCGTGCTCCCGTTCGCGCGCTACCAGCTGCCGCGGAACATGGTGCGGATGGACGCCGAGCCGCTCCGCTTCCCGCAGGAAGCGCACGCCTAGACCGGTCCGGTGACCCAGCAGCGGGTCATCGGGCTCGAGGCACGCGGCACCGCGCCCGACCGTCCGGCGTCGCGCGAGGTCAAGGGGTCGACCACGATCGTCGAGCTGCTGCGGATGTACCCGGACGGCGAGGCCGGCCGGCTGATGTCGGCGCTCGCGCTGCCGTGCGCCCACTGCGGCGGGGCGTTCCACGAGCCGCTGACGCTGGCCGCGAAGCGGCACCGGCGCGATCCCCGCGCGGTGCTGGAGGCCTTCCGCGCGCTCGAGCACGGCGGCCCGACGGCGGAGCAGGTCGAGGCCGCCGGCCGGCGGGTGACCTGACTCAGCCCTGCCCGCCGAGCTCGAGGTGGTGCGCGACCTCGGCCCGGTGCGGCTCCGGATCGACCGCGTAGAGCGCCTCCAGCACCGCCGCCACGCGGCGGTGGAGGCGGGCCCGGTGGGCGGCAGGGATCTCGCCGTACAGCGACTCGCGCTCGTCGGCGCGGACGAAGCGCAGCCAGCCAAGCGCGCCCGGAACCTGCTCGACGACCCTCGCGGCGAGCGCCTCATCGAGCACCTGCAGCAGGCGGTCGATGCCGGTGTAATCGGCGACGCGCTCGAGCGCCACGAGCCCGAACTCCCGTCCGAGCACGGACGCCAGCGAGAGGACGCGCCTGCACTCGCTCGAGAGCGTGCGCAGGCGGTCGCCGGCCGCCTCGTCCCGGAGGTCGCCGGCGCGGAGCTCGAGGCCGGGATCCTGCTCGAGGATCCGCCGCTGGAGCTCGCGAAGCTCGCGTCCCGGCTCGATCCCGAGCTCGTCGACGAGAGACCGACGCGCGGCCTGGTACGCGGCGAGCGCCTCCGCCTGCCGGCCGCTCCGGTACAGCGCGAGCATCAGCTGGCCGCGCAGACGCTCGCGCAACGGGTGCTCGGCCACGAGGGCCTCGAGCTCGCCGGCCAGCTCGGCGTGATCGCCCTCGCCCAGGTCGTCGTCGATCCTGTCCTCGAGGCAGCCGAGACGGAGGTCCTCCAGGCGCGCGATCTCGGTCCGGGCGAACCGGCTCCTGGCGAAGTCGGCGAGCGCGGGCCCTCGCCAGAGAGCGAGCGCTTCCGCGGGCCGGCCGCTCTCCCGCAGCTCGTCGAAGCGGTGGCGGTCGAGCTCGCCGTGCTGCAGCGCCAGCACGTAGCCGGGCGCCTTCGTCTGCAGCCGCTCCCTGCCGAGGGCCTTGCGCAGGCCCGACACGTAGACCTGCAGCGCCTTCGGCGCCGTCTCGGGCGGCGCGTCCTCCCACAGCGCGCCCACCAGCCGGTCTCGCGAGACGACGGTGTTCGCGTCGAGGAGCAGGACCGCCAGCAGGGTGCGCTGCTTCGCGCCGCCGAGATCGATGGCATGCCCGCCGGAGAGGACTTCCAGCGGGCCGAGGATCCGGAACTCCATTCGCCTCCCGACCGCAGTCTGTTGGGCGCCGCCGACGTTAGCTGCTTCGCGGCCACGCCGCCCGCCGCGCCGCCGGCTTTACCGGGCTCTTACCGCTCCTTTGGCGCGCCCCCGTCCTGAGGTCAAAGGGGCGACACAGCCCCGGGAAACAGGAGGCGAAGATGCAGCGTTCCAACTACCTCACCCGGTTCAGGAGACTGGTGGTGCTCGGTGCAGTCGTGGCCGGCGTGTCGGCCTCGACGGCCACGGCGATTCCCCTGGTCGATCTCCCGGACGGCGGCACGGCCGCCTACTCGGCGCCGGCCTCCCGCCCGCCGGACGTCCGGGACACGGCGACCGGGCTGTACGCGGCGACGGATCCGTCCGGCGCGGCCTCGCAGGCGGCCTCCGTGGGCCGGCCGCCCGACGTCGCCGACGCGTCACTCGCCGTCCAGTACGGGTCGGCGACGCGCCTCGGCTCCAACGGCTTCGACTGGAGCGACTGGGCGATCGGGATCGGCAGCGGCCTCGGCCTCTGCCTGCTCGTGGGCGGGGCGGTGCTGATGGGCCGCCAGCTGCGCCATCGCGTGCAGCCCGCCTGACCTTCGCCTCCGCGAACGAACCGAGCGGGCCTTCGGGCCCGCTCGGTTCGGACCGGCTCGCGCGGCGCGACCCGACCGCCGGGGCGTAGGGTGTGCCGGGTGAGCGAGGTGCGGTACGCCGTCCTCCGCGACCACCTCGCGGAGACCTGGGACCTCGTCAAGCTGGGCGGACTCGCCGGCTGGGACCAGCAGACGATGATGCCTGCCGCCGCCGGGGCCGTCCGCGCGAGGCAGCTGGCGACCGTCTCGAAGGTCGTCCACGAGCGGATGGTCTCCGACGAGCTCGGCGACCTGCTCGAGGAGCTCCGGCCGTACGAGGAGTCGCTCGACCACGACTCGGACGAGGCGAGCCTGATCCGCGTGACGCGCCGCGACCGCGACAAGGAGCTCCGGGTTCCCGCGGAGCTGCGCGAGGAGCAGACCCGCGCCGGCGCCGAGGCGTTCCCGGTCTGGGTCGAGGCGCGCCGGACGAACGACTTCGAGCTCTTCCGGCCGTACCTGGAGCGGAACGTCGAGCTCCGCCGCCGCTACGCGTCGTGCTTCGAGGCCGACGAGCCATACGACGCGCTGCTCGACGACTTCGAGCAGGGCATGAAGACCGCCGAGGTGCGCAAGGTCTTCGCGCGCCTGCGGGAGGGCCTCGTCCCGCTCGTCGCCGAGGCGGCCGGGCAGGACGTCGACGACTCGTGCCTGTACGGGCACTTCCCGGTCGAGAAGCAGCGCGAGATGCAGCACGTGCTGCTCGCGCGCTTCGGCTTCCGCGAGGACAGCTGGCGGCTCGATCCGGTCGCGCATCCGTTCGCGGCCTCGTTCGCGACCTCGGACATCCGGATGACCACGCGGTACCCCGAGGACGAGATGCGCGGGGTGTTCGCGGCGATGCACGAGGGCGGGCACGCCCTCTACGAGCACAACGTCGACCCGGCGCTCGAGCGGACGCCGCTCTGCCGCGGCACCTCGCTCGCGCTGCACGAGTCGCAGAGCCGCATGTTCGAGAACCTCGTCGGCCGCAGCCTCGAGTGGTGGAGCTGGGCGTACCCCGAGCTCCAGGGCATCTTCCCCGAGCAGTTCGGCGGGGTCTCGCTCGAGGAGTTCCACGCCGCGATCAACAAGGTGCAGCCCTCGCTGATCCGGATCGAGGCCGACGAGGCGACGTACAGCCTCCACATCATCCTGCGCTTCGAGCTCGAGCAGGACCTGATCGCCGGCACGGTCGAGCCGAAGGACCTCCCCGAGATCTGGAACGAGCGGATGCACGAGTACCTCGGGGTGTCGGTCCCCGACGACGCGCACGGCGTGCTCCAGGACGTCCACTGGTCGCGCGGGACGATCGGCTACTTCCCCACCTACGCCCTCGGCAACGTGATCTCGGTGCAGATCTGGGAGCGCGTGCTCGAGGACGTGCCCGACCTCTACGACCACATCGCCCGCGGCGACCTCGGGCCGCTCCGCGACTGGCTGCGCGAGAAGCTGTGGCGGCACGGCCGGAAGTTCACGCCGCGAGAGACGCTGGAGCGCGTCGTCGGCGGAGGGATGGATCCCGAGCCGTACCTGCGCTACCTCGGCACGAAGCTCGGCGCGCGGGCGGCGTGACCCGCCGCGAGCGTGCCGTTCGGCATTAACGCAATCTTCACGCACTCCTACTACCCACCGAACACGCTCTGTGGCACTGTGAGCCCATGGAGACGGTCGAACAGGAGCTGCGCGAGCTCGACCACCGCCTCGGCGACGGATTCGAGGTCCGGCTGCTCTGGGGCGCCGAGGACGGCGAGCTGAAGGTCGTCGTCGACGACTGGCGCACCGACGAGCACTTCGAGATCAGCGCACGCGCCGACAACGCGCTCGACGTCTTCAACCATCCGTACGCATACCGCCCGGCGTAACCTCGGCCGACATGGCGGTGCGTTTCCTCGCGGTCGGCGAGCTTCTCGTCGACGTCGTGGCCGCGGGCGCCGGGCACGGCGCCCGCATCCGCGTGCGGCCGGCCGGCTCGGCGTACAACGCGGCGGTGGCCGCCGCGGCGGCGGGTGCGGAGGCGTCGGTCGTGGGGACGGTCGGAGACGACGCCGCGGGGCGGATGATCGTCCGCGAGCTCGAGGCCCGGGGCGTGCAGCCGCTGGTCGCCGTGGTCGAGGGCGGATCGACCGGCACGTTCCTGCTGGCGGACGGCGGGATCAGCGTCGACCGCGGCGTGTCGCACCGCCCGGGGCCCGCGGGCCCGGTCGAGGCGGATGTCGTGCTCGTCTCGGGGTACCTGCCGCTGGCGGGCGAGGTGCTCGCACGGGCCTCGGGCAGGTGGGTGATGCTCGACGCGGCCCGGCTCGACGAGCTCCCGGCCGGCGGAAACGCGGTGGTCGCCAACGAGGAGACCGCGCACCGGCTGACCGGCCTGGAGGGCGACGACGCGGCGCGCGCGCTGGGCGAGGGCCGCGAGCTCGCGTGCGTGACGCTCGGTGCACGTGGGGCAGTGGCCGTCGTGGGCGACCGGGTCGAGCACGTCCGGCCGGCGACCTCGGCGGCGGACGCGCCGGGGTCGGGGGACGTCTTCGCCGCGACCCTGCTCGTGGCGCTCGCGCAGGGCGACGACCTCGCCGACGCGCTCACCCGTGCGACCGGGGCGGCCGTAGACTCGCTCGCGTGAACCTCGCGCTCAGCCTCCGGTACGCGGCCGAGCGACACCCCGATGCGGACGCGGTGGTCGACCGCGGCGTCCGGCTCACGTACGCGGACCTGCAGGAGCGGGCGGCCCGGGTCGCCACCGGGCTCGAGCGCGAGGGCCTCCGCAGCGGAGACCGCCTGGCGGCCGTGGTCCGCTGCCGGCACGAGTCGGTGCAGCTCTACTGGGCCTGCCAATGGGTCGGCGCCACCTACGTCCCGCTCTCGCCGAGGATCTCGCCCGCCGACCTCGCCTACTGCCGCGAGGACTCCGGCGCGACCCTGTTCCTCGAGGACGGCGTCGAGCTCGAGCCGCTGCTCGGCGACCCGCATCCTGGCGCGCTCGACGCCGCCGACGAGGGGGAGAGCCTGATGCTCTACACCTCCGGCACGACCGGCAGGCCGAAGGGCGTGCCGCGGTCGCACCGGGCCGACCGCGCGGGCGCGCTCTCGCAGGTGATCCACCAGAGCACCCGCTTCGGCGACCGGACGCTCGGCGCGATGCCGCTCTACCACACGATGGGCATGCACTCCCTGCTCGCCATGCACCTGGTCGGCGGCTGCTACGTGTGCCAGCCGGAGTGGGACGCCGAGACCGCGCTCGGCCTGATCGAGCGCGAGCGGATCACCTCCCTCTACCTCGCCCCCACGCTCTACCACGACCTGGTCACGCATCCTCGGGTGGGCGACTTCGACCTCTCGTCGGTCGAAACGCTCGCGTACGCCG
>Ga0070741_10009463_pt1 | contig 18901 bp, 19 predicted proteins | sample Coa_R1_4_FD_66440 | JGI IMG/M metagenome (GOLD analysis project Ga0070741, IMG submission 66440) | Surface soil microbial communities from Centralia Pennsylvania, which are recovering from an underground coalmine fire - Coalmine... | ecosystem: Environmental > Terrestrial > Soil > Unclassified ...
AAAATCAAATACTTCGGGTTCAGAAAACGGCTCCGTCGTGTACCAGCCGCGCCCTTTTTCCCAAATAATCGGGGGATTTAGACATTCTTCAATCGTCGTCCATATAGAAAACGTTGGCGCAAAAGGATAGCCGCGCACGACCAAGTTCCCCCCATCGCGCACGCCAATCTCGTCAATTTCGTCAAACAATTCGTCCGCTGCATATTTTGCAAACACATCCGAAAGTCCCGGCTCGACACCCATACCGACGAGCGCAAGAATTCCCTTCTGTTCCCATTCTGCCGCTTGCCCGAATTGATAATCGCCAAGCTTGACACCGACTTTTTGATAGGGCTTTTGCGGATGTGGCTGCGAAAGACTCATCGCCATATCCATATAATTCTTGCCCGCCTTGAATGCCGCATCAAAAATAGAGGGGTTGAACACCGGATCTACAGCATTCATAATCAAATCTACATCATATTTTTTCGCGAGCGCGGCAATCGCGTCGGAATCGCTCGCATCGCGCTGTTCAATGGGAAAGCGTTTCGGTGCGCCAAGTTTTCTCTGAACATCCGCCGCGCGTTCCAGGTTGTAATCTGCCAGGACCATTTGTTTGAGCCAGGCGCGCGGTCTCGCAATTAACGCAATCGCTTCGCCGACGCCACCCGCGCCAACTAACAAAACTTTCACACGAGACCTCCTTGAACCAAGGCTTAACAATTTGCCAAACTCGCAGAACACAATGTACACTCGATTACCATAAATATGAACTCGCAAGAAAAAAAGATTGAAGCAAGAACCGCGCTCTTTGTTTACATTCCATATTGTCCCACGATTTGCACCTACTGCGATTTTAACGTGTACGCGCGGCGCGAGGGTGAATTTGAGGCGTATATTAACGCTGTAACACGCGAAATCGAACTGGTTGCAGAGCACATTCCGAATCCGCGTCTGGCAAAAACACTGGCCTTTGGCGGGGGCACGCCTTCCATTCTTACGGCGTCCTCGATTGAAATGATTGTAAACGCGGTTCGAGAGCGGTTTGAATTTCCGCCAAACGCGGAATGGACGCTCGAAGCGAATCCCGGTACCGTCAATCTCGAAAAATTACGCGCGTTCCACGAAATGGGTTTTACGCGGCTTTCGCTCGGCGTGCAGACGTTTGACGATGCGCGGCTGCGCGCGTTTAATCGCAATCACACTACTGCTGAATCATACGATGCGTTCGCCCTCGCGCGCCGCGCGGGTTTTGGCAATTTGAACCTAGACCTGATATATGGACTGCCTGACCAAACGCTGGAGGAGTGGTGCATCACGTTAGACCGCGCACTGGCGCTGCAATCGGAACACCTCTCGTTATATGGCTTGCAGGTCGAAGACGGAACAATTCTCAAAAAGCAAATTGAGCAAGGGCGTGTTCATTCGCCAAATTCTGAACTCGCGGCAGAGATGTACGAGCTCGCCGTCGAAAAGCTAGCGAGTGCGGGATTTGTGCATTACGAAATCTCAAATTGGGCGCGACTCGGTTTCGAGTCCCAGCACAATAAAACGTACTGGCTGAATGAACCTTATCTCGGCTTTGGGGCGGGCGCGCACTCCTCTTGGCAAGGCACGCGCTATGAAAATGTAAAGCATCCGCGCGAGTATATCAGGAGACTTGAGGTAAGGAATTCGCCGATTGCCGCACGCGAAGAAATCTTGCGCGAGATGCAAATGTCAGAAACAATCTTCTTGGGCTTAAGATTGGCGGAAGGGGTCTCCTGGGCGCGCTTTCACGAACGATTCGCTGTAGATGCGCGCGAGGTATATCGGGAGCCGATTGCGCTGTTGAAAGGATCAGGACTGTTACAAACGGATGATATGCGAATGTGGCTCACGGAAAGCGGGATGCTCGTGTCGAATCAAATCCTATGGAGGTTCTTGCCGTAGGGGCGGGGTAACCCCGCCCCTACTATTTTTCGCGGTCCACCATCTCATGGACAAGGTTTTTCAAACGCGTGACTGCCTCGTTGTGCAGTCCACTGCTTTCCAGAGCGGAAAGCCCGCGCTGCGCGTATGATTTCGCTTCTCTAATTGCTTGTTCGCGCACACTCGTTTCCATGAAGATTTTTTCAATATGCTGAATATCTGGCTCACTCCACTCGCGTTTTTCATAGAGAGCGCGTAATTCTTCGCCCTTGATGCTGTACATTGCCGCCAAAACGGGATACGATTTTTTGCGGCTCAACAAATCCGTACGCGCCGATTTGCCCGTCACTTCGGGATCGCCCCATAGTCCCAGAACATCATCGGCAATTTGAAAGGCAATTCCTGCATTTTCGCCATAGTCTACGAATGCGCGAATGATTCGCTCATCCGCCGTCGCCAGTCGCGCGCCGATTTCACATGAGACCGCAATGAGCGCCGCCGTCTTGCCGCGCACCATTTCAAAATATTGTTCCAACGTCACGCCGGTCGCGCCTTCATAGCCAATATCAAGATATTGTCCATGCGTGAGTTTCAGCGTCGCCGCGTCAAAAGCGCGATGAATTTCGCTATATCGGTCTAGTGAAATGTTTGCGCCGAGCTTGTCCAATGCGAGATGCGCGAGAACGAACATCGCATCGCCCGCATTAACCGCTTGCGCGAGTCCCCACACATTCCAAACGGTTTTGCGCCCACGTCGCTCTTCACTCTGGTCTTCTATATCGTCATGCAAGAGCGAAAAATTATGAATCAATTCGAGCGCGGCTGCGGCGGGAAGCGCCTTGCGCCAATCGCCGCCCGCCGCCTCGCATGACCACAAACAGAGCAGGGGACGCAGCCGCTTGCCTGTATCGGCACGCGCGGGATTCCCGTTCGCATCGGTCCATCCCAGATGATATTGAAAGATATTATAAAAATCCGCATAACGTGGACTGCTTGCTCGCGTTACGTCACGTAATTCTTGTTCGATTGCAACAAAGTATTCGGAGGACATCAGGTGGGGAGAAGACAGGGTGTATCGCGGAGGGTGGTTAAATTCGAGGCACCGATGCCGAACATTGCCACACGGAGTTGCGCGCAGAGAGCTTCAATGCCTTCAGTTGCTGCTTCTGCCGATACATTCGCAAGTTTCAACAAGGGCGAGGCAAGACCCACCAGCGTCGCACCAAGCGCGATACATTTCGCAATTTCAATGCCGTTGCGAATACCGCCACTGGCGAAAATGGGAATGTTCGGCGCGGCGCGTCGGACTTGCACTAAACTCTCCGCTGTTGGAATGCCCCAATCCCAAAAGGTTTCGGCGAGCGCGCGTTGTGTAGGATTCGCGGCGCGACGCGATTCCACAGCTGCCCACGACGTGCCGCCTGCACCCGCCACATCAATTGCACTGACACCCGCATTGAACAATTGGCGCGCGACCTGTTCTGAAATTCCAAAGCCAACCTCTTTGACCACGACGGGCTTATCGAGCGCGCGACAGACTTGTTCAATTTTTTCAAGCAAGCCCGACCAGTTTGTATTGCCGTGATTTTGTACAGCTTCCTGAATCGGATTCAAATGCAAAATAAGCGCATTGGCGTCCACCATGTCCATCGCGCGCCGACACTCGTCTACCCCGTACCCATAGTTCAACTGAATCGCGCCGAGATTAGCAAAGAGCAAAATGTCGGGCGCGACATCGCGCACTTGATAGGTCGAGGCAAGAGACGCGTTGGCAATCGCCGCGCGCTGCGAACCGAGACCCATTGCGATTCGGTTCGCTTGCGCGGCAATAGCGAGGTTGTGATTAATGCGTTCCGCTTCCGCCGCGCCGCCTGTCATAGAGGAGACCAGAATCGGCGCACCGAGTTTTTTCCCAAACAATTCGATGGAAGTATCTACCGCTGCGAGGTCAAGTTCTGGCAGCGCCTGATGCATAAACCGATACTTTTCCAGCCCCGTGCTGACATCAAAAAATTGAACATTCTCTTCCAGATTGATGCGAAGATGTTCCACTTTGCGATTGCTAACAGTAGATTCGTCAGGCATAAGCTTGAGTTGATTATAGCATAACGGTTGTTACGGCCCTTCTCATTTCGAGCGCCGCGCAGTATGCGGCAGAAATCTCGTCCGCAACTTACCTCCTCGAATGGTGTTGTTGCTAAAGATAACGCGTGCGAGATTGACGCTGCACAGCATAGCGCATATACTTGCGCCCGCATTAACACCCATTTTCTATTTCTCTGGAGGCGATTTATGGCAGAAGGCGATACCTTTGAACAGGTCAAAGCCATTATAGTTGACAAACTCGGCGTGGACGAGAGCAAGGTCGTACCCGCCGCGCGGTTCCGCGAAGACCTCGAAGCCGACTCGCTCGATTTGGTTGAACTGATCATGGAATTTGAAGAAAAGTTCGGGGGTGAGATTTCCGACGAGGAAGCGCAAAAGATTACGACGGTGGGAGAAGCAGTCTCCTATCTTGATTCGCACAAGAAATAATTGAACTGGCGCGCTCGCGCTGAATTCGATGCATCTTTCGCTTTAGCCTCGATCCCGTCGAGGCTATTGCTGTTTGTAGGGGTTTTATGTTGGAGGACGGATGGATGCACGCGGGGTTCAACGATTGTTGGATAAAACGTATGGTTTGGCAGAAACGGCGCTCACGGTTGGCGCGAAAACAAGCGAAGCGGCGCTGCGCGATGCGCGCTTGTCCGACAGAGTCAAGGAAAAATTGATTCCGCTCTACGGCGAAGAAGCATTACGGCGAACGCTGAATTACGCAGGTTTGGGTCTGGCAATTTGTCGAGTGATTGAAAGTGAGTTAGACGATGATGCTGCGCGTGAGCAGTTGGAATTTTACCGCGTACGCCTTCAGGCGATTTACGTCAATGCGCGTGTCACGTTCGATAAAGACTTTGGTGAATCCCACGCGCTGGAGCCGCAGTGAATTTTTCCTCGTTCCTTTTACAAGAAGTATTGGATGAATGGACTGCGGCGCTGCGCGAGAATGAACCGCGCGCCTTAGAATTGGCATATACGCTTGCACTTACGTTGCCGAAGGGTGAAGGCACAGCGCCCAGCGAGAATGCGCTTTCGCCAGAACTCCGCGAGCTATTATTAAGCGCCTATCAAAAATATGACGCGCTGCGCGCTGGCACAATCGAACCCGTGGATTTACGCAATCCAAACATCCTCGCCTTTCAGCGTGTGAGTGGTGACGAACGCTTGCTCATTGTGAATAACCTTTCGCGCCGTTCCCAGCCCGTCAAGTTCGGCGCATACACCGGACGCGCGGGATGGGATATATTGAATCGAATTGAGTTCACGTTTCCCTCGCGCGCGCAGCTTGAGCCGTACGAATTTCTCTGGTTACTCGTGGAATAAAAATGACCCGCTATTACAAGCGGGTCAGCTCATTTATTGCAAAGGCGGAGTCCAATCATCGCCGAGAATGATGCGTATGTCCGAATCGCGTGAAGCAGTTGGGTTGCGCCGAATGTTCGTGCTGTCCACGTTAAAGCGTTGCGCGATCCAGTCGAGCGTCGCGGGCTTGTCGGCGAGGTCAACGAGAACGGTCTTGGCGTAATCGCGGCGTTCGGCGTTCCCGATTTGTGTTACGTTAAAGCCATTGCTCTTTAAATAGCGCGATGCCATCGCGGCCAGTCCATCCTTATTCGTCCCATTGAGAACAATGATGCTCGCCGCTTCCGCTTTAAGCGGACTGATGGCGGCGACGCTCGGCGTTTCTGTTGTGCTAAAGAGCTCTTGTACGAGCGCGCCAATTTTCTCGCGGTCAGGCCACAGGACATCTGCGCCCGTATTCAATTTGATTTCATAGGTCATCGTCAGGTCAATCGAGCGCACCTTGATATTATCAGGTCGCACCTGCGCGGCGATGGGCGCGAGCGCGAGGATTTGGTCGGGCGTCATATCCGTTTGAATCGCAGCGCGTAGTTGTGAAATAAGCTGCGGCGCTTGCGCGAGCGCATTGATCTTGAGCGCCTTGTCACGCGCGGCGAGGATGACTTGCATCTGGCGGCGCGAGCGATCAAAATCGCTGGTTGATTTGCGCGAGCGCGCATATTTCAGCGCCAAATCGCCATCCATGTGCTGCATTCCCGCCGGGATATAGATATGCGTGATGCCATAATCTTCTGTCGGATATTCGGGATCGTCAATCGCTTCAGGAACGTTAATGTCAATCCCGCCGAGCGCGTCAATAATCTTGCGAAAGCCATTGAAATCCAACAAGACATAATAGTGAATCGGAATCGCAAAATTGTACTCGACGGTCTTTTTTGCCAACGCCGCGCCGCCGCCCGGATATTTCGAGGAATCGCCGTAAAAGTTCGCGGTGTTGATTCGGTTATCGCCAGCACCGGGTGCAGGAATCGGCACATAGAGGTCGCGCGGGATGGACAACATGCCTGCTGTTTTTGTTTTCGGGTCGAGCGTTGCGACAATCATCGTATCGGTGCGCCACGGTCCCTCTTCTCCTTCGCGGCGGTCAATCCCTAGCAACAAGACATTGATGCGTTCACCCGCCGCCACATTGGGCGGGGCAGGCACGACGGGCGAGTTCTCTGTGTGTTGTGGAAAGTCGGCGACGATGTCGCTGATATTGGGCAAATTCGCGGAGGCGGTATATTCACGAACGGTATCAAAAAAATAATAGCCCGCGCCCAGACCGCCGCAGACAAACAGGGTAAAGATCATCCCGGCGAACACCCAGGCGAGAAATTTTACAGGGCGTGATCGTTGCATGGGTTTAACCTGCACTTGAAGCTTGGTCAGCGATTATATCACTCTGACGCGGTTAGAATAAAACTTGAACGCGAAACTTGGAAAGACACAAAAACCGCGAAATGAAAAAATACGAGCGATTATGAACAATAGACGTTAATCTACCGCTTGAAGTTTCATAGACCTCGAATCTCCAAACTCTATTGCTCTAATGCCCTAATGTCCCAATGCCCCAATCTCGAATTTCCAATCTCCAAACTTGGTGCTAGAATTCAGCTTCCATGACCGCCCTCGTTCCGGTACTGCCCGCCGTCATTCTTCTTGGCGGTGCGCTCATCGTCCTCCTGCCGCTCCCTATCCCCCTTCGATTTCGCAATTGGATTCCGCTACTGGCGAATGCGTTGGCAGCACTGGCTCTCCTTCAACTTGCCCGCACAACGACCGAGCCGGTAACCCTGTTCGAGCCGAGCGATGTACTCCCCGCATTGAGTATTACGCTTCAATGGAATGGCGCGGCGCTGCTCTTTGGGCTATTCCTGCTCCTCGTTCTGACTGCACGCCTGCTGATCGGGATTGGGGAAGATGCCCCATCCTTTTTAGCGGGGACGCTCACGGTCGAGACCGGTGCGCTCTTGTTTCTCGCGGCGGACAATTGGACAACCGTAGCAGCCGCATGGCTGATTGTCGAATTCGGTTTGCTGCTCGTGCCCGACGACGAGAGCCAAGACCGGGAACGGGTAGGGCGCGCGCTCGGATGGAATCTCGCGGCGATTGTTGCGTGGCTGGCGGCAGGAATGATTATTTTTAATGAAGGCAGCTCGCTGCGGCTCGCGGAAATCGCAATCCAAGGGACCGCGGCGCTGCTGGTCTTTTTGGCAATCTGGATTCGCAGTGGGTTGTATCCATTTCACGCCGCAACGCCCACCACCGTTTCAACCTCTCCTGTTCGTCTTGGCATACCCCTGCTGCTCGCCGGATATTTGATGACGCGCTGGCTGTCGGCGAGTCACGGCGCGATGAGCTTTCAAAATGATATTGAAATCCTCGTCCTGCTCGCAGTGGGAATCAGCGCACTCTTGACGATTGGACAGCCGCACGGCGGCGATGCCTTTGTCTGGATGCTGCGCGCGGCGGCTGCGCCATTATTGCTCTTGCCGTTTTGGGTGAGCGTGCGCGCCGCGCCTTCCATTGGTGTCTGGTTGACGCTTGGCGCGCTAGCGGTCTGTGCGATGGTGTCGGTCGCATGGCTGTGGCGCGCCCAAACTCCGCGTGTACCATTCACGCTAATCGTCTGGATTGCCGCGCTCGTGCTGACCGCTTCGTTACCGCTCGCACCCGGTTGGTGGGGGCGTGTCGGTTTGCTGGCAACCGTGTACGGGCAAGGACAAATTGCTCTATGGCTGCTGCTCGTCGCTATCATGTCGCTGATTTTGATTCCCATTTGGCGCGAAATTTTTGCCGGCCGTGAGACCGCTCCAAAAGCCATCACGCGCACTGAAATCGGCGCGCTCGTCTGTCTTGCCATTGCCTCCGCAGCGGTAATGTTTGACCCGTTTGCCTTTGTGACACCATTTGGTCGCAGCGCCCAGGAAGGGAGCAATATTGCGCTGAATGCGCTCGTGCGACCCGCCGGATTTGCGTCGTTCATCTTTTTGATTGCAGGCTTGGGAGTTCCGCTGCTCGCTTCGTTTGAACTCGCGCGGCGTTGGGACCGACGTGTGAATCTTATTCCACTCGGCGTCACGAATTGGCTGGACCTCTCGCGTCTCGCTCGCGCGTTGGATGGGTTTTATCGCTTTCTGCGCGCCCTCATTGTCCAAACACTCGTTATCTTGGAGCAGCCGCCCATTGCATGGCTCATTTTTTTGGCAATCTGGGTGGCCGTATGGCTGCGCGGGCTAGGCAATCAGTAGGACAAGTTCGGAAAATGAAATGGCTCTTGGTCGTTTGTTTACTGTTTCTCATTAGCTGCCAGTCCGTCGCGACAACGTCGAGCGCGTTCCCTTCACCCACTACGCCTCTCTCAAATACGCTGCCCACCTTAACCCCGTTTCCCCTCAATGATCCTCAACTGCTTCAAGCCAAAGAGCTACTTAAAGAGGCAATGGAGCAGCAGGATGCTGCAAAACTCGAACGCGTCATTTCTGTGACAAAATGGGTCGCTTCGATTTATCGGCAGGGCGGGACGCCGCCAATTGACCCCCGACGCGCTCTAAATCTCGCACTTGAATTTGCAAAAGAAAACAAGCTCGTCGTAGATTTACAACGCACAACGTACGAACCCCTGTGGAGCGTACCCGCCGGCGATACCTCCGTTCTCGTGCGAGTCATGCCGCCGCAGGGCGATGCCTATTACGCGCACTTGTATCTTGCCCATGAGCCGAGCAGCTGGCGCTTTACAGGAATTCTCACGCGAATCCCGTATTATGACGCGCCGAGCGTCGCCCAATTGCGCGCTGCGCCGTCAAAATATGTAGGGAAGGAATATATGTATGTCGGAAGCTATGACGGAAAAGCCAGTTCGACCCAAGTAGGCGCGCCACCTACATCTAATGCGTTTCTTCTAAACACCTTCTCCGGTCCAATCTGGGTTCTTTTGAAGAACGAACCGTATGTCCCAAGTCTGCCCGCCAATGCGAATTCAAAAATCGGACAGCTGATGCGCGTATTTGGCACCGTGACGCTGAAAGACGGTGCGCCGTATCTTCTTTCGGATAGTGCGGAATTCATTGACTCCAATTCATGGATGCATGTGCAAGGAACAATTGATAGCGTGAACCCCACAACCCGTCAGGTGAAGCTCAAAACAGAAGGCAGTGGCGTATCTCTCCTCTCTCTGACCCAAACCTCATTTATCTCCCTGCCCAATGGAACACCCGGCGCGCTTTCCGAGCTCAACGCCGGTCAAACCATTGACGCTACAGGTGTACCTCAAAAGGACGGCAGCCTCATTGTCGAAGAACTCTTTCTCGCGCCATGAATTTGTTAACGCGATGACGCGACAGTATCGAAGGTCCCCAATTTGGAACAAATAAATATCGTCTAACGTTACATATTCAAATCAGCTCGAGCTGCCAATCTGATTCAATCATCGTCGCCGACACCCGTCAACCGTCGGTGGCGGTAGGTCGTCACAGGACAACGGGAATGGGACGACCTATCCGAGGCGGTCGGATTCGGAGGTCCCATGTTCAGTCGTTTTATTCAAGCCGCTAGTGTTTTTGGCATCAGCACCATTGTACTCCTGACAGTCATCGGTTTGGCATCACGAACCAGCACTGCTACTGCGGCACCAAATGCGGCAGATGTAGCCACGTCCAACGTGATTGTCGTGTCTGGTACGGGAACGGTAACAACCAAGCCTGATCAGGCGACCATCAGCATTGGCGTGCAATTCACTGCGCCGACGCTGGATGCAGCGACCAAACAAGCCAGTGACACCATGACCAAGGTGCTGGATGCCATCAAAGCACAGGGGATTGATGCAAAGGATATTCAAACCAGCAATTACAATTTCAACCCAATTACCAATTATCAAAATGGTCAGACCCCGCAAGTAACTGGCTATCAAGTCACTAACATTGTGACTGTCACCGTCAGAAATCTTGCCAATGTCGGCAAGGTGCTAGATGCGGGTGTCGGTGCGGGGGCAAATTATCTGGGCGGCGTTACGTTCGATGTTGCCGATCGCTCACCTTACCAAAGTCAAGCGCGCACGCAAGCTGTTCAGAATGCGACACAAATCGCGCAGACCCTTGCCCAGGCAGCCGGAGTAAAGCTAGGACCCGTCATTTCTATCACCGAAGGCATCAGCGCGCCGCCCGTGCCACTGCCCGCCAAGACCTTTCTCGCATCGGACGCCGTTGCCCCCGGTCCTGTCGAAAGTGGCTCGCTTCAAATCACGTCGTATGTAGAAGTGCGTTTTCAGATTAGTCAATAATTAGCTGTCATTTCGAACGGAGTGAGAAATCTCGTTCTCTCCAAAACGAGATTTGTCGCAAGAACAGCTCGAAATGACATACATCAATCAGAGAGGAAAACAACGATGAATCGCTTTGCAAAATTCGTACTACCCATGCTGCTCGCCTCGGGGACTATTATTGCCCTCGCCACGTTCGCTATTACCAACGAGAACAGCGCGGCACATGTGGCACACGCGCAGGTCGCCCAAACCCCAACGCCGCCGCGCTCGGACATTGGCGTAACGGGTACGGGCCAGGTCTTTGTAAAACCCGATACGGGAATCGCCAGCGTTGGCGTCAACGTGACCGCGCCGACGTTAGACGCGGCTCTGAATGAAGTCAATCAAAAAATGACGGCGGTCATTAATGCCATCAAAGCGCAAGGCGTTGATGCGGCGGATATTCAAACGACCAGCTACAATGTCTCGCCGATTACGAATCAACCAAAAGAGGGCGAAAGCGCGGTTGTGACCGGGTATAACGTCCAGAACATCGTGACGGTCAAGATTCGCAACATTGACAATGTGGGCAAGGTTCTTGATGCCGCGCTCGCCGCAGGTGCGAATTCCATCAACAGTGTGTACTTTACAGTGGACAATCCGACCCAAGCGGAAAATGACGCGCGCACGCAAGCGGTTAAAAACGCGATGGCGAAAGCGCAAACGCTCGCCGCCGCTGCTGGTGTCAAAGTGGGCAACATCGTCTCGATCAGCGATATTTCACCGCAAGTCATCCCGTTCGTACGAACTGCCGAATTCGCAGTTCCCGCCGCTGCCAACAGCGCAGGTCCTATAGAAACGGGACAAACAAGCGTCATGGTCAACGTCGAAATGCACTTTGAAATTAGCCAGTAACGTAAAAACCGAAGGGTCTTGGAGACCCTTCGGTTTTTAACTTTCAGTTGCTGACGAGTGTATCATCTGTTGCGCGAGCTCAAATTCGCGCTCTAGCCCAGATTCCTCAAACTGCGCCGCCGCGCGTTCGAAATGCTCACGCGCGGCGATCCAATCTCCACACTCCTGATTGAGCTTGCCCCATGCCATATGCGTGCGCGCCGCTTCCAAGCGCGCGTCACCTGATTCAAATAGCTCCAGGCTTGAAGAGAAATGCCGCGCCGCGTCATCCCAGTCGAGCGGATTCAGAACAGCGAGTGCCTGCGCCCAAACTCGATGTGCGAGTGCAGGAGCATACAAGCTATCAACGAACCTCTCAACCACGTTTTCAGCACGCGAAACTGCGGTCTCATATTCCCCTGCATTGAGCGCGAGTTCCGCTTCAAAGGCATCTATCCAATCGTCAATGAATAAACGCCCGCCAAACTCTGCCTCCGTATCCCGCGCTTGCGCAAGACTTGATTTGGCGGCCTCATGCTGCCCCAATCGGCTTTGAGCAATAGCGAGAGTCGCAAGTGCACTATAGACTGTCAGCAGATTGTGAAAGCGTAAACTCTGCTCCAGGCTTGTCCTGCTCATTTCCACAACTCTCTCCATATCATTGCCCGTCAAGTAAATCAAGGCGAGACAATTGTAGGCGATGGCAAGACCATCCGCATATTGAACTTCCTGTGCCAAAGCCATTCCTTGTTCGGCGTGATGCAGCGCAGTCTTGTACTGCCCACGCGCCGCCGTCGCGCTACTGCCTATTACCATGGCCAAAATCCACTCGGTCCAATTGTTCGCCCGTTCAAAGGGGCCGAGCGCGCGACCAAAGAATTCCTCCGCTTTCTGAAAGTCACCACGAAACATCATTATTCTGCCCATTAACGAAGACGCTAATGCGGCGAGTTCTTGCTCTCCCGCCTCTTGTGCGACCGGGACGACTCGACTGGAATAGGCGAGCGCCGCGCTGCGATCATTGCGATAAAAGTGGATACGCCCCAGCCACGAATACAACCGCGCAAGAAGTAATAGCTCCTGTGGCCCGCTGTCCCCTCCAGCGGCCAATTCCCGCGCAATTGGTTCCGCACCCGCTAGCCGAGCCAAAATCCGTTCGGGGTTTTCTGTAGCAAAGGAAACACTTGCGCCCTTTACGGTGAGCTCTACCCGCAGACGACGATTCCCTTTATCATCAGGCAATCTTGCAAGCGCCTCTAACGCTTGGTTATAATGCGCCCGCGCTTCGGGGTACGCGCCTCGCCTGTACTCGAGGTCACCCGCCATTCGAGCATATTGAACAATCTTGGAATCATCCCCCGCTTGCGCGTAATGATATGCCAACAGCGCTGCATAGTCATCCACGTTCTCAATATATAATTGCTCGAGTGCCCGCGCGACGCGATGATGAACCTCGCGCTGCCTCCTGTGCAAGAGTGAACCATATGCCGCCTCTTGGGTGAGCGCGTGCTTGAATAAATATGCCAAATCTTCTTCCGGCAGTCGTCGGATCAGCTGCGTATTTTCAAGCTGTGCTAATTGAGTGCCTAACGTGTCCATGTATAGCCAAGTCTCCTACTTGAATTACGTTGGATAGCCATGAAAGCGTACGATCTTGAACAATCACTTTCGGAGGGCCGGGCACAATCAAAAATAAAACACTCTCTTTGACATCAAAGAGAGTGTCCAATTAGACTTAGACGATCGCCTGTCATGGCAATACAGTGATCACCCCCATCATCGGCGTCCCCGGAATCCCTCCATCCGGTCCCGGCGCGATTGGCTGGTTGCTTGCATCTAGTGTAGCATGGAAGCGGCAATAGTATACAAACGTACCGGCTCGGCGAAACGTCATATTGAATACGCCTGCCTGCCCGCCATTGTTATCAGTCCCCAAGATCAGATGATTGGTATTTTTGTGACCGGCTGTATTGAGCGCGTCAATACTGACTACCGTATGATCATCCGTATCTCGATTAACAAATCGAACTGTTTCGCCAAGATGGATCGTAACGGCGAAGGGCGTAAAGCGGTCTTCTTCAGGAATGATTACCCTGTGGATGCTGGACGCCTGGTCTTTTGCCAGCCCTGGCGTGACGAGCGCCAGCATCAAAGCGATGCCAAACACAGCAGCACTCGCAACCACGAAAATGACTCTCCATTTACGTTGCATAACGACCCCCTTTCGTCGAACCGAGCGGAGCGTATTCGTTCATAGCTAAATACGCTTGCCTTTGGTTATCCGATTAGCAGCTAGCCCAATATAGAACGCCCGTTCGATTCGTGTAGAAAATACGTTATCCAAGACGCTTGACCTCGAACAAAAGTACCAGTACAATTAGACCAGATGTTCGTTTGAACTGTTGCGGGCGGGGAAGCCCCGTCGTCACCCCTACTTGAGAATTTTACCCGTGTATCACTTCATAGTTCCAAGTACTCCGGAGGCACTCATGCCCGAAACATTTATCGCGCAATTAAGCGATACGTTGACGAAAAAGCGCAGCGAACTCAAAACGAACTTGCATAATAGCGGCAAGCGAATTGATGCAGAATTTCGCGCGGCAGTCCTCGATCACTGGCATTCTCCACTGCCGCCGCGCGCCAACGGGCAGAAACGGCCCGCCTATGCGATTGATGGCTCTCGCCGCCGTGCCAATCTCACCAATGGTTCCACTGTCTTTGTCGCGCAAGCACTCATCATGGGAGAGGATATTAACGAGCCAGTCACCGACGTTGAAATTTTGCCCGGCACGGTCCGCGCGGAGACGATGGACCGCTTTGCCGACCTGATGCTCCGCGAACTCGAAATCCACCTCGCCCGCGAGTATGTCGAAAAAATTCCAGAGGGCAGCATCTTGTATCTCGATGGCGCAATCTATGGAATGCTCCCGCAGTTATACCCGTTACGTTCAGAAGGGATTCCCGAAGACCGCGATTACGCGACGATGCTGTTAGAAGATTATCGAACGCTGTTCGACGTTTGCGAATCCCGTCATATCGTCCTCGTCGCGGTTTCCAAGACGAATCGGCAGGCACTCTTTTCGAAAAAGCTGCAACTGCAAATGGGGCGCAGCGAGATTATGGAAATCTCGGACAGCGCGCTCTTTGACGAATTGACCGAGCGCAAAATCGGCTATTCGACACCGCTCCTATTGGGCAAGTACAGTTTTGAACAAGGCAAATCAAACGTGGTGCTGGAAGGCGCGAACGTTCAGGATGAACCTGCCATTCTTTCCTTTTTTGTTCGTCTTGATGATATGGATGATGCGCTGCGTGTGGATGTCCCTTCGGTCTGTGTCGGACGAAAGGAACGGATTGGCGACCTTGAGTGGGACCTCGTTATTCCGCCCGATTGCATCATTCCCATCGTCCAGCTCTTGTCCAGCGACTATGGTGGGCTACAAGTGTACAACGCGCTCATGTATGTTACCGACATGGAAGTTCGTCTGTCCAAAGACAAGATGTATAATATCTACCTGCCGATGGTCTCCGAAGTTCTCGGTGAAGAACTTCGCATTGACCGCAGCGAGCGACGATTTGTCGAATAGGAAGGACAGTTCAGTGAATCCGTAGGATTCAAATTGCCCCTACACATGACATTCGTCGGGCGGAATGGCTCCGCCATGTCGTTCAGCCCATGCCAATACCTGACTTGAAGCCTGAACCGCCCGACATTGCCACAACCTTTCTGCTGGCGGAACATTCGCGGTTATGTGAACTCTATCTCTCCACGCGCGAAACCGCAGAGCGCCGCGTAACTCTTCTTTTGACGCTGACGACCACCATCGTTGGCGTTACTGTTGCCCTCTACCAGTTAAAGATCCCCACCGCGCAGATGCTTGAGACCGGCATTGTCGCCGCGCTGGGCATTTTCTTTTTGGGAATCACCACCTACCATCGCCTCCTTGAACGCGGGATGCAAAGTACAGAATACTTGCGCGCCATCAATCGGATTCACCATTATTTCATCGAACGCGCGCCAGAAACCGAACCCTATTTGTTTTGGGCCGCCTATGACAACATTCCGCATTACGACCCACGCGGGGTAGGGGGCGCAGAAACGCGCGAAGTCATTTTATTGATAGATTGTGTTTTCTTGGGATTGGCAGTCGGCGGAGTGATTGTTCTGGTGGATTTGAATCTCATCCCGCTTGCGATTATTGCGGGCTTGATTGGCTTCGGTATCTGCTTTATCGCACATCAACGTTATGAACGTTTTATGCTTGACCGCGAGGAAAAACGCAAAAGCGCTCTCGTACGCTATCCGTTGCCGCCAGACCGTCACCCCATAACGGGGCAGCAATTGACGACGAACGAATGACCAATTTGATCGTAAAGCCCGAAAGCGTAAAAAAATTACGCAATCTATATCCATGGCTATATGCGGATGAAGTCGCGGAGATTGACGGGCTAACGGAAGCGGGCGACGTGGTGCAGGTCAAGGATACGCGCGGCGAATTCATCGCCAGCGCGTTTTTTAGTCCCACCAGCCATATTACGGCGCGCATTTTGACCTACGACGCGTCGGAAAAAATCAACCGCGCGTTTTTTGAAAAACGGTTTGAAATGGCGTTGGCGCGTCGCACGAACGCGATACGCGATACGAACGCGGTTCGCCTCGTTCACGGCGAAGCCGACCAATTGCCCGGACTAGTCATTGACCGCTATGCCGATACACTCGTTGTCCAATTTCGCAATGCGGGCGTAGAAGTGTTGCGAAAAGAAATCACGCAAGCATTGAAAAAAACATTTAGCGCGCAAGGCGCGTTCGAGCGAAGCGATACGCAAGCGCGCGTAGAAGAAGGTTTAGAACCGCGCGTGGGTCTATTGTATGGCGACGTGCCGCAGGAAATTCTAGTTCACGAAGATGAGATCGAGTTCCTCGTCAATCCGCAGGCAGGGCAAAAGACGGGTTTCTACCTCGACCAGCGCGACAATCGGCGGCTGTTGCGAACGATAGTGGGGCAGGGCAGTCGCGTCTTGGATGTGTTCAGCTATACTGGCGGATTTTCCTTACATGCCGCGAAAGCAGGCGCGCACGCTCTAGCAGTGGATAAAGACCAAGAGGCATTGCAGCAACTCGAAGCGAACGCGCGACGAAACGCGGTGAGTGAACGTGTTGGCGCGCGTTGGGGCGATTCCGAGCAAGTACTGGCGGGATTGGTCGCCGAAAAGCGCACGTTTTCGCATATTGTCCTCGACCCGCCAACTCTTGCCAAGCACAAGAATGAAGTTCCTAACGCCAAACAACTATTTACGCGTTTGACTGCCAAGGCGCTGCAACTCCTCGAACCAAATGGGATTTTGTTCCTTTCGACATGCGCGTACCATATTACTGTCAACGATTTAATTGAAGTGACGCGAATTGCGGCGAGCAATGACGCACGTCGAGCGCGCGTGATTACTGTGACCTATCAGCCCGCCGATCATCCATGGGTTTTGCAGATTCCTGAATCGTTATACTTAAAGACAATCGTGCTGTGCGTCGAATAGAACAAGTTTCAAACTTGTCCTACTTCTTGCGCGTTGTTTGGCAAGAGATGTATAATTCTCATAGATTCAAATGGAAATACCCGAACGCGATTTGCCGCTGTTCCCCCTCAACACCGTACTCTTTCCCCGAATGCCTCTCGCGCTGCACATTTTTGAACCGCGTTATCAAGAGATGATGACGCGCTGCATTCGTGAGCGTATCGGGTTTGGCGTGTTGTTGATTAAAGAAGGGGAGGAGGTCGGCGGCGATGCGGAACCATTTACGGTAGGAACGGTTGCACGCATTGTCAACGTGGATGAATTGGAAGATGGGCGGATGAACATGATGGCGATGGGCGTTGTCCGCTTTCGATTGCTTCAATCGCGTAATGAGCATTCATATCTAAGCGGCGATGTCGAACGGTGGGAAGATGAAATGGGCGATTTGAAAGCGCTGCCAAAATTGACCAAAGAAGCGCACAAGGCATACATTCATTATGTCGCGCAGCTAGCTGAACTCTTGGATGAAGAAAATCGCCCATCGCAAATTGTCGCACCGAATGACCCACAAGTTTTGTCCTATACCATCGCCGCGAATTTACAAGTGCCGAACGAAGATAAACAGATGCTGCTCGAAATCGAGAGCGTTGAAGAACGGCTCGTACGCGAACTGGCATTATTAGAATCAGAACGCAGTTTTTTGCAGCGCGTGAAAATCATGCGCGAAACCTTTGCGCGCGGTGATTCGCCGACATTTAGTAAGAACTAAACCTCTATCTTCAAAACCTTCGAGGTCTTGGGCACCTCGAAGGTTTATGACGATGTGTGGTTCTACTGATTTTTGGGTGGTCAGGGGGAGGCGACGAGCGGGATTGTCCTTGCAGGTGGCGCGAGTCGCCGCATGGGACGCAACAAGGCATGGGTCGAGCTGGACGGAAAGCCCCTTGTCCTCCGCGTGATAGAGGCGCTGCGCCGCGTGTGCGATGAAATCATCGTCGTCGTCAATGATACAACAGGATATGAACAACTTGGTGTGCGGTTAACGGGGGACGTTTTTCCGAATACTGGTTCGCTCGGCGGGATTTATTCAGGACTGCGCGCGGCGAAAAATGAATTCGCCATCGCAGTAGCATGTGACATGCCGTTCTTGAATCCCGCGCTGCTAGAATATTTATTGGGGCTTGCGCCGGGATTTGATGCCGTGATTCCGAGCGTTCCCGACGAACGCAAGGCGCAGCAAAAGAAAGATAAAGGAGAAGCAAGACCCAAGACCGCGAAGGATTTCCATTTGCATCCGCTTCATGCCGTGTATGCAAAAACGTGTTTGAGTGCGATGGAGCAAGCCATCCGACGCGAGGATTTACGAATGATTAGTTTTCACGATGCGGTACGAGTGCGGATCGTGGAAGCTTCGGAATTGGACTCACGCGACCCGCAACGCCTTTCATTTTGGAATGTGAACACTCCAGGCGAATTGGCGCGAGCGGAGGAATTTTTAAGGAGAGAAACACATGCCAAATCTTGGCGTACCTGAACTTTTGATTGTGCTGGTCATTGTGTTGGTGATTTTCGGCGCGAGCCGTCTCACCGACATTATGGGCGCGCTCGGTAAGGGAGTTGCCGAATTCCGCAAAGGCTCCGAAATCGGCGCAGCGAATACCGAAGAACCGAAAAAGGAAGAGACTCCGAAGACGAGCTGATGATTTCGGTTGAAGAAGCCCGCGAGTATATTCTCCAACATTTTCAACCGCTCGAAGCAGAATCCGTTCCGCTGCTCGACGCGCTAGACCGCGTACTGGCGGAAGATGTCATTTCGCCGATCAATGTACCGCCGCACGACAATTCCGCGATGGACGGGTATGCGCTGCGCGCGGAAGATATTCGCGGCGCGTCCGCAGACAAACCGATTCGGCTGCGCGTCGTCGC
>Ga0070741_10009464_pt1 | contig 18900 bp, 11 predicted proteins | sample Coa_R1_4_FD_66440 | JGI IMG/M metagenome (GOLD analysis project Ga0070741, IMG submission 66440) | Surface soil microbial communities from Centralia Pennsylvania, which are recovering from an underground coalmine fire - Coalmine... | ecosystem: Environmental > Terrestrial > Soil > Unclassified ...
TCAAGATTGATCTGGAGACGGGACAGTGGGGTAACATTGCTCCGAATTTTGGTTCTGACGCGAACCTGTATGCGGCAGTCCGCGATTTTTGGAAACGATTCGACACCGCATTCGACCCGAAGGCGATGTATGTCGGTTACAACTGCATTCTGGTAACGCGGGACAGCGGCGAGACCTGGAAATCCTTCAGCCCCGATCTCACCGCGCCAAAGGGTCAGCCGATGCAGCAATGCGGCGTTGCGCCTCCGCCTCCGCCGACACCAGCTCCTGGAGCTCCTCAGGGCGGACGCTTTGTGCAGCGACCTGCGATTTCCGATTTTTCGATTTCGACTGTCAAACAAGGTGTCGTCTGGACAGGCAGCAGCAACGGTCAGATCTATAACACGATGGACGGCGGCAAAACGTGGAACAATGTGACGAACTTCACTGATCTGCCGCAGAACGCAGACTTCGTTACGGTGGAGGCAGGGCACAACGACGTTAACACTGCCTATGTGCTGGCGAACATCGGCTTTGGTCGTGGCGGCGGCGCACCGTCACCGGAAGCTGACCAGCACTTTATCTATCGCACTCATGACGGTGGCAAGACCTGGACACGTATCGTAAACGGATTGCCCATGGATGAGCGCACGGGAAGTCAGGTTCACGTTATACGCGAGGATCCGAAACAAAAGGGCCTCCTGTTCGCGGGCACCGAAACGACCGTCTATGTTTCCTTCGACGATGGCGATCACTGGCAGTCACTGCGGCTGAATCTGCCCAGCACTTCAATCCGCGACATGGTATTTCATACCGACGATCACATGAATGATCTGGTGATTTGCACTTACGGTCGTGGGTTCTGGGTGCTGGATGATATGAGCCCGCTGCGTGATATCGCGGCAAAGGGCCAGCAAATCGCGACAGCGCCGGCCTATCTGTTCAAACCGGGCGATGCGATCCGGTCGCGAATGAACTCTAACTGGGACCAGCCAATGAATCCCGAAATGGCGCACGCACTGAACCCGCCGTTCGGCGCGCTGATCTATTATCATCTAGGCAAGACGCCGGCCGGCGAAATCAAATTGCAGATTTTCGACTCCGCGAACAAGCTGGTGCGAACGATCACCAGCACGCGGCCTCCGATGTACGAACGGCCGCCGTATCCTGATTACTGGCTGATGCCTTCGGAAGAGAGAGCACTCTCGACCAACGTCGGGACCAATCGCATCAACTGGGATCTGCGCTACGACGATCCGCCCGGCTATAACCCCGACATTAATAACCAGATGAACTCGGCGCCTGCTCAGGTTACTCCGGCCCCGCATGGACCGCTGGCGTTGCCAGGCACATATATCGTCAAGTTGCTGGTTGACGGCGCCACCTATACCCAAACCCTGGTAGTTCACAATGATCCTCGCCTCGGCGAAGGAGCGGCGTTGATGGCGGCGCTGCGCTCGCAGGACAAACTGGCAATGGCGGCAGTGCAGGGCATGAAGGACAGCTACGCCGACAACGAGCAAGTGGCGGCAATGCGCGCGCAACTGGAAGAAATCATGAAGGGGCAGTTGCCGGCGGATGTTGCGGATGCTGCCAAGGCGCTGGACGCAAAGCTCGGAACCTTTGGAGGCGCCCTCGGCCGCGGCGGACGTGGCGGTGGTGGAGGCGGTGGCCGTAATGCGGGCGGCGCCGCGCCTGGCGGTGTAGTCTCGTTCTTTACGATCAACGCGCAGTTTAACAACGTTCTCGGACCATTGTCGCAGAACGGCATCGACATTCCGCCCACCAAGGCTCAGATCGACACGTGGGAATCCAGTTGCAAGACCTTCACTGCGACGGTGAATGCGTGGAAGGCAATGGTGGACGAGAACGTCTACGGATTAAATAGCCTGTTGACGAAGAACAATCTGACGCCGCTGAAGATCCCGGCAACACTTGCGGCGCCAGGATCGTGCACGTTCGGTTCCACGACGACTGCGGGCAAATAGATGTGAGCTCTTGCAGCGGCCATAAACTGGCATCTGCAACGAGGCTCAAAGAATCCAAACCAGGAGCCACCCGATTATCATTTGCAATAAACGGGTGGCTCGTTTTTTCATACCAACACATTTGCTCTGACACCGCAAAAGTTGTAGATTTTTGATTATGGCAATCGATAAAAAATTGATGTCGACCGCTCATCTAAGCGAAAACGGCGAATTGACGATTCCTGCTGAATACCGCCGCGCTCATTCCCTCGACCGGGACTCGACTGTTGTAATGATAGAAATGGGGGATGCGCTTGTCCTTGTCCCGCACGATGATGTTTTAGAATCGGTTGCGGATCGTCTTACTGCTGCGTTAAAAGGCGCAGGGTTCGACGCTTCTGATCTGATCCTTAGCGCACAGGAAGCTCGTGCGGAAATCGTCCAGATGGAATTTGGCGCGTCCGGCGAGGAAACGCATTGAGCGCAGTTCCTGTTAGAGTCTTTATTGATTCAAACGTACTTATTGAAGGCCTTATCGCTCCATGGAGTTAATCGCGGGCAATTCTAATCCTCTCCCGATCCGGAGTTTTTAGACTGGTTCTCTCGCCATATGTAAAGGAAGAAGTGGAGCGCGCTCTTCTGAAGCGCCTGGCGATAAATGAGGAAACGGGGTCGCATCTTATCGATGATTACGCGTTAGCTCTTAAACTTTTAAATCCGGAATTAACCGACGGAATTACAAAAGCGGAGTTCGACAAGCATCAATCTTTTATTCGTCACCGTAACGATGTTCCGGTTCTGGTAACAGCTATCAAAGCTCGTCCGGATTGGCTGGTTACTGCTAATACCGAGCACTTTTCACCTGAAGTTGCCGCCCGGACAGGTCTGCGTATCGTTGCACCGTCAGAATTTCTGCGAATATGTGGCATTATTAAAACCACATGAGAATATTCTGGACCGCTCGTTTAATTACCGGCGCTCTCGGCTGCTTTTTTGTCCCTGGCCTCGATAAAGCTTCTCAGCCAATGATATTGCTGAACATATTTGCTGGTCTCTGATCTGAATACCGGGTAGTTGTAGTATTTGGTCACGTACGTCGTGCGGTATTTTCGGCCTTTGACGCGGACTCTGACCGGTACTCTCTCTACAGTAGTCACGGTCGGTTTTTCGTTGCGGTCCGGATCGTCCATCCAATCAGTGTTGTTTCGACGAAGAAGAGTCAGAACGTGCCCTACTCCACCGTTATAGGCCGCGGCCAGATATGGACCGACCTTTTCCGCCGGTAGCGGGTGCACCTCGTTAATAGCCTGCCAATCTGAATCGCAGAGAAGAACCTGAGCCATCACGGCATTAATCGGGTCCGCCATTCCAAGACCGAAATTCGGGTTTAATTGCGCGGTTGGATATTTACTCAGCATCAGTCTGTAGGTCGAAGGAATCATCTGCACCAGCCCGAATGCCCCGGCCGGACTGATAGTATAGGCGTAAGCCGTTTCCTTGTTCGTTCCGATTATGACCAGCACTCGTTCAGCCAGTGAACTGGCAAGTCCCGCCGATTTGAACTCGCTTGGGTCGATGTGCTCGTTCAGCATCAATGTTTTCAGAACATCTTTGGGGATAACTTTGGTGATCTTTTCTCCCGGAAATGCGTGCGAGAGGACGTCTTTCTCTTTCAGTTTGTCGTAAGCCTTGTCAACAAACTCGTCCAGGACCTTGTTTCCCTCTTTCACGGTTTTAGCAGTGTTGATTTCGCCGGAAAATGGAGTGTAAAGGATCGGTCGCATCGCCTCGCCGGTGCCAAAACGATTGTGTTCGTTCAGCAGAGGGTATTTAACTGCCAGCACCATTCCATTGGCTGGTGTTACGACTGCGATATCCGAATTGAAGCCGTTGTCGCGCCTGAGGTTGAGCACCACTCCTGGCGTAACAGTTTCCAGTCCCCGCTCCCGCTTTATACAGCGCACAATGTGAATCTTATCTTCGGCATCGGCTATGGCAACGGCCATTTCGCGACCGATGACGTCGATGATCGGTACTGTTTTATACTTTCGCCGTCCGATTTTTACTCGGCGGACGCCTACCTGAGCGCGTATGACATCGACTTTTTCATCCGCCAGGTTTTTGCGGGCTTCGTCGATCAGCTTGAACAGATCTTTGTCCTTGGAAACCTCTTGTGGATGAATCGCTGGTACAGAAGTGAATAACAGAAAAAAGATCGCTAAGCAGTATGTGAGCCTTTTCAAAACTGCCCTCCCAATAACTGTTTGCCGGATATATCGGCGCGGTGTCTGAGGCAGATTATATTGTACAGGATGATCCAAGATACCGCATACTGCCAGCTTGCCTTCTTTGTAGCGCGTTCTTCTCGATTGCGCACGCCGGGTAACCAATCTGCTGTAAGATAACTTGACGCGTTTCCTGACGGGCGCAAGCCATCAGCATGCGCTACGTCAGAAATGTTGCGATGTTCTACCAGACTAGGAAATAACTCGGGGATTTGCGGTAGAATACCGGCGAGGCAGATGCAGATGACGTGCAATTCAGACGGTCCAATCGCTGGCATCAAATAAAAACGAATAGCCACAAGCCTCGCCGTACTTGAGGCAAGGAGTCTCTATGAGAAAAGTAGCAGCTATAGTCCTGGCAGTGCTCGTTTGTATTGGATTTGCGAATTTTGGTCGGGCACAGTCAGCAGACCCGATCACTGGTGAGTGGTTAATTACTCGCGTTATCTCCGGCGGTACGCAATTTCAAAAGTTCATTCTCAAACTCGAGAATGGCAAAGTAACCGGCGCCTTTGGTTCCGGCAAAAAGCTCGAAGGCACACTGCAGGGCGACGTTCTGCACTTCACCGCTGTCGATGGCTATAGCACCATCGAATGCACCGCGACCCTGAGCGGCGGCACGATTTCCGGGAAGTTCGTTGAGACACTCAAAAAAGATCCGAATGATATCCGCCAGAGCGCCATTACGGCCGTCCGCAGGCCCGCGCCGCGCACGGGTCCGCCAGAACGCCACGAATTCACGCCGACAGCTTTCTATCGGGAGTTCTCCTCTACCACGCAGCCTGTGCTGCACGTCTGGCCCGGCGACACGGTTCACACCACCACGGTTGACGCTGGCGGCTCGGACGAACACGGCGTATCGCGATCGCTGGGTGGCAACCCTCAGACCGGACCGTTCTACATTGAAAGCGCGTGGCCCGGCGACACGCTCGCCGTACACTTCACCCGTATTCGTCTTAATCGCGACTACGCCGTCAGTGATGACGCAATCGTCAACCGCGCCGTTGACAGCGAACTGGCCGTGAAACTCAAGGATACAGGCAACGAAGTTCGCTGGCATCTGGATCGCGAGCGCATGGTCGCGACCAGCGAGCGCCCTGGCGATCACCTGAAAAGCTTTACGGTGCCGCTTCGTCCAATGCTCGGGTGCGTGGCTACCGCGCCTGGGCGCGGCTCAGTGGTGACGGGCGATTCCGGCGGATTCGGCGGCAACATGGACTTCAACGAGATTGTTGAAGGGGTCACGGTTTACTTGCCCGTTAGCTGGCCGGGCGCGTTGCTCTATGTCGGCGACGGTCATGCCGCACAGGGCGATGGCGAGCTAAACGGCAATGCGCTGGAAACGTCGATGGAAGTGGAGTTCACTGCAACTGTTATCCACAACAGGCGATTTACCACGCCGCGCGTGGAATCGGACTCGCAGATCATGACGGTCGGACTGGGCGGGTCGCTCGAAGACGGTCTTCGCGAGGCTATAAGCGGCATCTCAGAGTGGCTGGAGCAGGATTATGGCCTAAAGCCATCAGAGATCGCACAGGTGCTGGGAACGTCTGTCCAGATCAACATCAACGAGGTGGCCGATCGTAATGCCGGAGTCGTTGCGAAGCTGAGTAAACAGCGGTTGTCAGCTCTGACAAAAAGGCAATAAGCATTCTGTGGTCGGACAATCGCCTTTCTGAACGACGAAGATCCATAGAAGTCTTTGCCCACACCATGAAACGAAGATTAAGCTATTTGTTAATTGCGGTTCTGATATTCGTCTGCGAAGTTTTGATCGCGACGAAATTGTCGAGCTTAAAATTCCTGCGCGAAAACTTCGGAGATTTTCTGGTTGTGATTCTTATCTATTTCGCGGTGAAAACGGTTTGTGATTTCCGAGCGTTGCCATTAGCGATTTCGGTATTTCTTTTTGCGTGCGCGGTCGAGATTTCGCAGTATTTTCACCTGGCGGATGCGCTCGGGTTGCGACGCGGCAGCATCCTGAGAATACTTCTCGGAACTACTTTCAGCTTCTACGATATCGCGATGTATCTGGCTGGATCAATCACAGCCTATTTCATTGATAGCTTATGTTTTCGCAAACGTTCGGCGGCTAAAGTCTGATTCATATCGCTCAGGCGCTGCCCACCTCTGACCGTGCATTTGCTGGCGGTTAAATCGACGCAGCATAGCGCCCCGGCTGATTGACCGATGGTTTTCAATTCGACACCGAATAAACAATTGGTTCTATGCAAATACGCGATAATGGCACTTGTGCGCAGTCCAATTCGTACCTTATTTTGATCTTTTCTTTGCCGCGTCGATTCGTTTGAGCCATCGCCAGACGTTTCAACTCGTCAGTGTCAGTAGATCTAGACCATCGAATAAAAGAGGCGCATCCGAATGATTGGAACACTGTGCAGTAGCGCGATTCAGCTTCCGCAGATGGCCGTGACTGGTGTTTTCGCACTGGCACTGCCTGCCTGGTTTTGGAATCCTGTCCTATCCTATTTCACCGCAGCGCCGCTCCTGGTTATTGGCATGTGCCTCGCGATTAAAAATGCCCCGCGGCAGGCGAGCTGGCTGGATAAAATCATCCTTTGCGGTCCGGTTTTCATCGGCATGCCCATGGTGGTATTCGGTGAGGAGCACTTCATTGACCCCGCCGGGATGGTGGGACCTGGTGGAATAGCTTCGCTGGTGCCGGCCTGGATGCCCTTCCATGTTTTCTGGGTCTATTTAGTGGGAGCTTGTCTCATTCTGGGTGGCTTGAGTATCGTGTTCCAGAAATACGCCGGGTTGTCGGCTGGACTTTTTGGAGTCCTGGTTCTCATTTTTGAGATAACTATTTGGGTGCCCCAGGTAGTGCGCTTGTCTGGCGTTGGCTTCGCCTGGGAACTGGCTTTCAGAGACCTTTCCTTCGGTTGCGGCGCTTTGGCGTTTGCCGCAATGCATACGCAAAAATGGAAAACAAAAGGGAGCCATTGGCTTGTCACTGTTGTGCGCATTGTTCTTGGAATTGCCTTAATTTTCTTCGCCGCGCGGTATTTTCTTCACCCCGAAGCTCTTCCGGGTGTTCCTCTCCGGCGGCCGACGCCCGATTACATTCCAGGCCATTCGCTGTGGGGTACCCTACGGGCGTAGTCTACGTGATTGGCGGCGTCTCCCTGCTCATCAACAGGAGAGCACGTTTAGCGGCGACCTGGATCGGGTTGTTTGTACTTCTTCTCGTGATCCTTTTTAATGTACCGCTGATGGTCCAGTATGGTTCTGACATCGTAAAAGGGCTGAATTTCCCTGTCGACACTCTTATGTTGAGCGGAGGAATGCTGTGCCTGGCTGGAAGCCTGCGCGAGCGGTCTAGGACAAGGGCAGGGACCGCGGGAGCGGGATTAAAAACTTCTGATCCACGAGCACTAGAAAGTTTGGCCAACTGATGTCACGCCAGTCACAGCTAAGTAAGTCCTTTAGGCTGTGCAGATTAAGCTGTGACACCAAGCGTCGCGCAAGAATCTGAGGCCAACTGATGTCACGCCGAATCAGGGATTGTGAAAGCAGGGGCGGGTAGTCAGGGACAGGGATCGGGGTCAAACCTCCCGCTTCGGCAATTGGACACCTGACCAGGGAGTTTGGCCAACTGCTGTCACACCTGTCACAGCTCCGTAAGTCTTTTATAATATATAAGTACCGCTGTGACACCTGGTGTGACACGACCCTCACAGGTCCCGAATTTGGCCATTTGGCGTCACAGCTTTCCCGCAAAACAAAACCTGCTTCAAGTTCCAAAAGCGGTCACCGCTTTGTCTTCATGTTGCGGATTGAAATGATCGAGATACGCTTGAAATACCGCATCACCGGTTATAACCTTGCCGAACGGCGATGACTGTAACCGAATGGGGTACAGAAGCGTCTAAGTATTCTACCTTTCAAGCCTTTACAAACAGCTCTTTTCTGGAGGAAACATATGAAGAGAATCTATCTGCTTTCGCTCCTCTTCCTGCTTTGCACTCCACTTATCGCACTCGGCGACGTACAGCTTGTGCGCTATCCCCATTATTCGAATGGTCGGATAGCGTTTACGTTCATGGGCGATATCTGGACCGCAAACGAAGACGGCAGCGATGTTAAAAGGATTACGGCTAACAAGGCGCGCGACGCTTATCCGCGCTTTTCGCCCGATGGGAAATGGATAGCCTTTTCCAGCGACCGCAATGGCAATATGGATGTCTTCATTGTGCCTGTCGAAGGCGGAGTGCCCAAACAGTTGACGTTTCATTCGGCAGATGACCTGGTTCTGGGCTGGACTCCGGATTCAAAAAACGTCCTTTTCAGTAGCAATCGCGGCGAAGATTTCATGGGCAAACTCTACACCGTCAGTATCTCAGGCGGAATCGAGAAGAACGCCGGCGCCGATATGGGCGTGTGGGCTAGCTACTCTCCTGATGGCAAAAAACTCGCTATTAACCGCAAAGGTCAGGTTTACTGGCGCAAATATTACAGGGGCGCATACCAGACCGACGTGACCATTCTGGACGTCGCCAACAAGAAATTTACGGACGTTACCGATTTCGACGGATTGGATTCGTGGCCGATGTGGAGTCAGGACGGCTTCATCTATTTCGTCAGCGACCGCGACGGCAACGGACTGACCAACATCTGGCGAGTCTCTGAAAACGGCGGCAAAGCCGAAAAGATTACCCAGTTCAAGACCGGCGACGTTCGCTGGGCCGCTATCAGCGGCGACGGCAAAGTAATCACTTTCGAGCACGATTTCGGCGTCTGGAAACTGGATCTTGCCTCCCGAAAGGTCAATCAGATCAAGCTGAACATTAATGCCGAGGGTCAGGAGAACATGGTCGAAGTTCGCGATTTCAATTCGACCGTCGATGATTTCAATCTTGCTCCTTCCGGTCATCGGATCGTCTTCTCGATCCACGGCGAAATATTCACTGCTCCGACTGAAGAAGGCGATCTGCACCAGATTACCGACAGCGCTGCTCGCGACAAAAACCCCGAGTATTCGCCGGATGGAAAATGGATCGCATATATCTCCGACAAGAGCGGTCGCGAAGAGATTTACATCACGGCCTCAGACGGCAGCGGACAACCGCAGAAGGTTACCGATCTTGATTCACTGAAATTCGGTTTCTCGTGGGCGCCGAATTCGAAGGAGATCGCTTTCGTTGACTCCAATGACAAGCTGAGGATTTACGATACTGACAGCAAAAAGACTTCGGAAATTTCGGCATCAAAGTATGGCAACATCAGTACTCCTGCATGGTCGCCGGACAGCAAATGGCTGGCATTTTCGAAAACAGACGATGCGCGAATCAGCAGCGTTTATCTTGTTCCTGCTGCGGGTGGCGAAGAGAAGAAGATCTCTACTGAAGGTTTGAGCGAGCGCAATCCGAGATTCTCTCCCGACGGTCGCAAGCTCTATTTCATCCGCACCGACGACATCGGAGGCGGTGGAGGTGGGGCCGGCGCAAGAGGCGCTGGAAGCCAGCTTTATTCGGTGACGCTCGATAAATTGGATCGCGATCCTAACGATCCCGAAGATCGACCAGAAGGCGCAGACGCAACCGATCAAACAGGCGACAACGCCGGACGCCGACCGGGCGGCGCGGCGCGACCACAACCTGCAAGAGAAGTGAATGTCGATTTCGCAGGATTGCACCGGCGCGTGCGACAACTCACCAATATGCCATACGGCGTGTTCGGTTATACGATCAGTCCGGACAGCCGCACGATAGTTTTTGCAACGAGCGAAGAAGCCGGATTGAGGAATGCTCCGGTGATCTATTCAGTGGGTGACGACGGACGCAGACTAACCAGAGTTACGTCCGCTGCTGGTGGCGCTGAAGATGCTGCTGGCGGTGGTGGTCGCCGCGGAGGTGGCGGCGGAGGATTTGGTGGCGCTGTCTCTGAGCTCACCTTTAGCCGCGATGGTCGCACACTCTTCTTCCGGGAAGGTCAGGGCGTCTACGCTCTGACCATGGGCGCGGCTAATCAGGCTGGCGCTGCTGCTGGACGCGGTGGAGACCTCCCGCGACGTCGCATCAATTTCGACGTCAAGGTCAAGGTCGACAGATCGGCCGAATGGGCAGAGATGTTCGACGATGCCTGGCGCACGATGAAATATCGTTTCTACGATCCGCAGATGCACGGCAAGGATTGGGACGCCGCTCGTGCGAAATATCAACCGCTGGTTGAATACGTGGGCGACCGTCAGGAACTGCTGAACATCATTAACGAGATGATCGGTGAGTTGAATGCCTCGCACACTGGATCGGCTCCGCCCCCGGGACGCGAAGGCGTGCAGACTGCGAATCTCGGAATGGATTTCGAGGCTGATGATCAAGCTGGTCGTTATCGCATCAGCTATGTTTACGAAGATGGTCCTGCTGACAAAGATTGGGTGAAGGCCAGCAAAGGCGATTACCTGATTGCTATAGATGGCAAGCCAGTCAAGGCTGGAGACAATTATTGGGAGATGCTCAACTACCGCCTCAATCGCAAGATTGAAGTGACGCTCAATAACAAACCATCGGAGGACGGCGCATGGAAAGTTCGCATTGAGCCGATCAATCAAGGCGCGTATCGCCAGCTTCGTTACGAACGCTGGGTGAAGGAACGGCGCGAAGAAGTCGACAAGCTGTCAAACGGCCGCATTGGTTATGTTCACATCCAGGCTATGGACCAGCCTTCGCTTCACAAGTTTGAAAAAGAATTGAGAGAGTACCGCAACAAGGAAGCTTTGATTATCGACGAGCGCTGGAACGGCGGCGGCAACATCGAGCAGGAACTGCTGGCAATCCTGGTTCAGCGCGAATACGAGATCTGGCAGCCACGCGGTACTGAGCCGACAGGTCGTCCGTTCGCTGGATTCTTTGGACCGAAGCTGGTGCTGCAGAACTGGCGCTCGGCTTCGAACTCAGAGATGTTCCCGGCGGGATTCCGCGCTCTCGGTCTTGGCAAAGTCGTCGGAACTCCGACAATGGGAGCGGTGATCGGAACGGGCAGCTATACCTTGATTGATGGATCGACGGTTCGCACTCCGGGCGTGGGTGTTTACCTTGCCGACACGAAGAAAACAAACATGGAGAATTACGGCGTCCAACCTGACATCAGGGTTGAGAATTCTCCGGAGGACAATCTGGCCGGCAAGGATCGACAACTCGAAATGTCAGTGCAAGAGCTGATGAAAGAGCTCAACCAGAAGGGAACAGGTCTAAAGGCGGCTCAATCCGGTCAGCGATAATGTAGGGGCAGGGCTCGTCCCTGCCCGGATCGTGCGAAGCGCGATGAAACGGCTGTTAAGAAAGGAACAGGGGTTTACAAAGGCCCCTGTTCCTTTTTTATTTTTTATGTGGAAGGCAACCGGAGAAACGGGCTAAGCTCTCCAAGTATCGTCTATTTTCAGCTTCAAAAAGATGTTCTGATTTATCGGAGGGATCTCTAATGCTCTTTGGACGACCGACCAGAATTGGCTCCTGCGTTCTGTCCATTTTGATTTTGCTTCTTTTTTCAGCAAGCTTTGCTTTCGCTCAGGCCGATCCGTTACAAACCAGGATAACAACAGCTTCCGGCGTTCGAGTCCGCACCGCTCCGCAAACCGCCGCCGAAGAAGTTACGCGATTGCCGATTGGCACAATCCTGACTCCGATGGAACGAGTCGGGTCCAAAGAGAAAATCGGAAGCGTCGAAGAATATTGGTATCGAATAAAGACTCCCGACTCAAAAGAAGGCTGGGTATTTGGGGGATTGACAGGCCCCCTTCAAACCGGAGCGGAAGAGGCAGCCTACTTAAAAATCGCGAGGGACAGACTGCAGGTTCAAAATCCAGTATTTGCCGATATGGTCGATCTGTTTGAATTTCTCACGCGAGTTTCGAATGCTGCGACGGGAGCAAAGAAACCCGAGCTGGAGTTGGATCGACTGCTAGCTCTGCAGAAAGTTCTGACGGCGATTCCAGTTCAGGAACACGATCAGGCAAAATACAAGAAATGGGTTAAGGACCACGACAGCGATGTGATCTACAGCGAACCCGGTGGTCAATGGATGGTCAAATCAGTGCTGTTCTGGGATCTGCAAAAGAAGTACGCAAGATTGCCGATTGGCGAGCAGATCGCGTGGGCGGGCGCCCAGAATCCCTTACCGGGAGAGTGTGAAGGGTTTATGGACTGCGAGCTTGGATACTTCAATCTCACTTCTGGCCGGTACCTGAATCTTTATCCGAGCGGCGCGCACGCGGAGGAGGCTCTTTCGCAACTTTCTGAGGATATCACTCGGATGATGGAGGATTTAAAACAACGATCAGATGCGCTTCAAGTCAGCGACAAGTCCGATTTTCACAAGGAAATGGGATTGGCAAAAGCAACTATCGAGAAGACGAACAGTCCGCGAAAACGAAAGCTAATCGAGGATTTGAATCAGATAGAAGCGCGAATTAAGTAGCGCAATCCTCCCCGAGTGCGCCCTCGGTAAAACAAGAATGTTTTTGGATAACCTGGAAGCTAATCGACCAGCGCAATCGGGGACGATTGCGCTACGATTAAGCAGTGGCCGGTTGATAACCGTTGCCAGCACCAGCAGCAACTGTCTGCGCCGGAGCTAAGACAGTCGGTTCAACGATCAACTCTTCATCCATTGATTCATCAATCGATTTGCCGGCGATCAATCGGCGAATCTGAATTTCATCCAGAGACTCGTATTCCAGCAGCCCTCCTGCCAGTCTAACCAGTGCGGCTTGATTCTCCAGAATTAAATGTCTCGCGCGATTGTATTGCTCGGTGACTATTCGGGTCACTTCCTGATCGATCTTGATTGCGGTGTCTTCGGAGATCGCGTGTGAGTTCTCGCCTTCTTTCTTAACGAAGCATAGCGGTCCCAGATTCGACATACCGTAATCGCAAACCATCTTGCGCGCCAATTCGCTCGCCCTTTCGATGTCGTTCGACGCGCCGGTGGTCATTTGGTTCAGGAAAATCTCTTCAGCAATTCTTCCGCCCATCAGAATTGAAATCTGACCTTCGATGTAATCCCTGGTGTAGAGATATCGATCATTCTGCGGCAGTTGCTGAGTAACGCCCATCGCCATTCCACGTGGAATGATCGTCACCTTGTGAACCGGATCGGCCTTCGGAATCATCATTCCGACCAGAGTGTGACCTGCTTCGTGATAAGCAGTCGTTGTCTTCTCATCATCGCTGATGACCGCAGAGCGACGCTCAGCGCCCATCAACACTTTATCTTTAGCCAGTTCGAAATCCGCCATCACAACCGATTTCCGATTGCGGCGCGCTGCATTGAGTGCAGCTTCGTTGACGAGATTGGCAAGGTCAGCTCCGGTAAATCCCGGTGTGCCGCGAGCGATTACTTTTACGCTCACATCCTGACCAATCGGAATGTTGCGAGTGTGAACCGCAAGGATACCTTCGCGACCTTTAATGTCGGGGCGGTTGACCATTACTCTGCGGTCGAAACGACCAGGTCGCAGCAACGCTGGGTCGAGAATGTCAGGTCTATTGGTTGACGCGATCAGGATCACACCGTCGTTCGATTCGAAGCCATCCATCTCAACCAGCAACTGGTTCAATGTCTGGTCTCGCTCGTCGTGGCTTCCCGTAGCACCAGCGCTGCGCTGACGACCAACAGAATCGATTTCATCAATGAAAACAATGCAGGGAGCTTTTTTCTTTGCCTTGGCGAAGAGGTTGCGAACTCTGCTTGCGCCGACGCCGACGAACATCTCGACGAAATCCGAACCAGAGATCGAGAAGAACGGAACATTTGCTTCACCAGCAATCGCGCGCGCCAGCAAAGTCTTGCCGGTTCCCGGAGGTCCCATCAACAATACACCTTTGGGAATGCGACCGCCGAGTCGCTGGAATCTCTGCGGTTGTCTGAGGAACTCGACAACTTCGTGCAGCTCTTCCTGTGCTTCTTCGACGCCGGCAACATCTTTAAAAGTGACTCGTTTCTGCGATTCGGTCAGCAGCTTTGCGCCGCTGTTTCCCATCTTCATCGAAATGCTGCCGCCCGACCTGAGCTGCCTGAACAGCAGAATCAGACCGACACCAAAAACCAGGAAGAAACCAAGCAAAACAATGTTCGTAAGAGAGAAATCTTCTTGAGCCGTTTGAAATGCAATGGCTGCGGCTGGGTTCTTCGCGTGAATCCGGTCAGCGATATTCGACAGCTCCGATCCGGTGTAAACCGATACAGTGTAATTCTGCCCGTTTGAAAGTGACACCAGGATTTCATTGGGTTTGACCGTAGCGCTCTTAATTTCGCCGCGATCGATATTTCCAAGGAACTGATCGTATGACTGGGTTGTTATCTGTTTTTTTGCTAACCGGTGAGACGAGAACAGTGCTAGTCCCACGATACTGACAGTTAATATTGCCAGCGCAATATAGGTAATCCGTGCTCTCAAGATTATAGCCTCTCTTTTTTGTTGTTTGTTCAGCATTGCTCCGGTAAGCGGAGTTATCCGTCACTTTTGATAACCGGCTTTGTTGCTCGAAGCCGAGCCACTCATCAATAAAGGATTTAGACAGTTGCTGACGCTTTGTTCAAAAAGATGTCATTGCCGTAAACCATAGCAACAACATTCTCATAAGACGTATCGACAGTTTAAATGGTTGCCGCTAAAAGATCATCTAATAAACGGCAAAAGTGCAGTAGATTCAGGTTCTTCCCACAGAAACTACCCGATAGCGTACCAACAGCCTAATGGTACGCTACGGGAATGACCGAAACGAGGGTTTTGGGAATCGGTGTACTCAGATATGGGAAACAACTTTCCCAGAAACGGGCGCCACTTTTTTATATTTATCGTCTATTGGTTAACTTAAATACGCCAGCCAATTGACTTACGATGTGAATCAACTGCTGGCACGCGGATTGGATGCAAGAATAACGATCGGCAAACACAACTCTCTTGGCCGGAAATGGCCGTTGTTTTTGCGACCTTTTTCATTTTACGGTCACTCACAGAATGGACGCAGGTCTGTTATACGAGAGTAGGCAGGGTTGAGAAAAAAGAAACTCCTGATGATGACATACGTTACTTCATGTGAGAGTAACGAGTCAGACAGGTCGACAAAAGAAAAGCGCGTGTTGCAGTGGGGTATTAAAAAATGATGTCGATGGCTAGCTTATATTCAACCACACCCAGAACCCTGATCGCGGATGATCAACCTGACGTCCTCGAAGCTCTTCGCCTGCTTTTAAAGGGCGAAGGCTATCAGACCGAAGCTGCTTCATCTCCCGCAGCGGTAATCGAGGCCGTTCAAAACCATGATTTTGATATTGTCCTGATGGACCTCAACTATGCTCGCGACACTACCTCGGGACAGGAAGGCCTGGACCTGCTGACTCGCATTCATGATCTGGACGATACATTGCCGATCGTTGTGATGACAGCGTGGGGAAGCGTCGAGCTTGCGGTCGAAGCGATGCGACGCGGTGTCCGTGACTTCGTTCAGAAGCCTTGGGAAAACAGCCGACTGCTAACCACTCTGCGCGCGCAGATCGAGAGAGGGCAAGTTGCGCGCAAACATCATTTCTTTGAATGCGAAAAGAAGCTGCTGACCAAAGAAGTACACGGGGCTCAGGACCTGCAGATTCTGCTCAATTCGGTTGCCGATCACGTTCGACGCTCTCTGCAAAGTCGTTCGGTTGTAATTTTAACCACTGGCAACGGTGAGCACTCCTATGGCGTTTCCAGCGTGGCAGCGAATTCACTGGCGCAGACGTGGGCGCGAAATACAGGGCGACTCTATAAACCAGATCCGCTCCCTAACATTATTCATGCGGATTTACCCACAAGCGAAAAAGCGAATCTGATTAAATCCAGCAGTACTCTCTGCACGCCAATCTATTTCCGAGATGAGTTGATTGGATATATCGGCGCTGGACCAAAGCTTTCGAGTTTCGAGTACGATCCACCCGATCAGGAATTCCTTGCAGAGATCGCCGAAATAGTCAGCGTCGGCATTAACAACGCTCGTTTGCGCCGACAGGAATGGGAATTCGAGGAAGCGCGCGAAATTCAGCAGGGACTGCTGCCAAAACAGATCGCACAGGTTCGCGGTTACAATATCGCCGCTGCGTGGAGACCGGCTGGAACAATCAGCGGAGATTACTTCGACGTTCTAAAATTCAACGAGGATTCGGCCGGGCTCTGCATCGCAGACGTTTCTGGCAAGGGAATGCCAGCCGCTCTGTTGATGTCGAACGTTCAGGCGATGGTAAAGGCTTTCGCATCGGCCGAAATTGCTCCTTCAAAGTTGACCGAGCGGATCAATCGCGTAATTTGCAACAACACGGCCTCTGGTAAATTCGTTACGTTCTTTTACTGTTCGTTGAATACTCAGCAACGACGCCTGAGTTATACCAATGCAGGCCACAATGCACCGATTCTGCTTCGCGATAACGGCACTGTAGTTAGATTGGATGCTGATGGTGGCGCGGTTCTGGGCGAGTTTCCTGAATGGTCTTACAAGGAAACGGAAGTCCAGTTGCGTTCGGGTGACACACTGCTTATCTTTACCGACGGTATAACAGAGATCAGGAACGATGATGGCATTGAATTCGGAGAAGATCGGTTGATAGAACTGTTGAAAGATAATCGCGGGGCAACGGCTTCCGCGCTTCAGCAAAAGATTATGGCCGAGGTATCCGAATACAGTAGTGGGAACTTTTTGGATGACGCAACGTTAATAGTAATGACAGTGGATTGATTTGTAGTCTTCGCGTTCTGAGAAAATCTCCTTAATCTCCTGGAAAAGGGGTCGTTTAACGACCCCCTTTTTGTGGCCCATTGCCTTTCATTCGCGATTCCAACTCCTGTATCAATGGTTGTGCGTCCTTATATTCCGGTGATGATTCGGGAATCGCATTCAGGTGATCTCTTGCCTTGCCGAGTTGCGCCGCGCTTGCGCCACCGGCCAGTAACTGTTTTGCGGCGGCCAAATGCTGTGATGGGGACATCGTTTGAAATACCGTTCCTGAAGCATCGGGATTATTGCTTGCATCAATAGTTTGTTGTTCTTTGGTTGCGGAGTCGGGACCGGGTTGTACAAGATAAAAGGCCAATCCTGCTGCGATTATCCCCAGGATAAGCAGGCCAACGATGACCAGTCCGACTTTGCTCTTCTTTTGCTCGACTGGTCGGACTGTCACAGGTCGTTGCGACGGAAAATCGCCTCTTACAGAGGAGGACGTCTGGTTGCGCTGGCTGGTTGGAGATACTGCCGGAGCTGATGTCTGAGCGGTTGCCGGAGCGACCACCGGAGCACGAGAGAATACCGGACCTTCGACAGGTTTTTTGATCGCGTCGGTCTTTGCAACCGCGGGCGACTGCGCGACGGCCGCGCCGGGTTGAGGTCCGGGCGTTGCCGCTTGCGGTGGCGGCAGAGGCGCAGTTACGGGAGTCTTCGGCGTGATGGGAGCATTGGCTGCGGGAACAGGAGTCCGACGTCCTGATGGAGTCTGTACATAAACAGTCGCTGCCTCTGTATTCGTTGAAACGACCAGATTGTTAGCATCACGCAATTGTTTGCGCATGATTGCGGCCGACTGCAGGCGGTGCTCGCGATTGATCGTCATCGCGGTGCTCAAAACCGAAGCGATTGCTGGTGGCACTTCAGGGTTTAACTGGTTAGCCGGTTTCAGCGGATCCGCAAGCCCTGCGTGAACCTCTGCAACCCGCGTGATGACATCCGGAGGAATCGTGCCGGTCAGCAGTATGTACATCGTTGCCGCAAGCGAAAACACGTCGCTACGGGCATCGGTACCCGCGCCTCGTATTTGTTCCAGCGGAGCGTAATTCGGCGTATACCCGACGATGCTTGAACCGGTGGTATTTTGCGAGCTTTGCGCTGTAGATCCCTTAGCCAGGCCAAAATCCAGCAATATTATTTCGCCGGCAGGGGTTAGTTTCAGATTCTGCGGTTTTATATCGCGATGAATAATCGGTGGCTGCTGTCCGTGTAAATACTCTAATGCTTCCAGAAGTCTGTCGGCCCACGACAGCACTTTGGCTGTTTCGAATTTGCCGCCAGCCAGCTGACGAAGCTTTTCCAGATCGTCGCCCGGAATGTAATCCATCACCAGGAATTGGCCGTCGTCTTCTATGAAGTGATCGATAACGCGTGGAAGCGAAGGGTGGCGCAAGCCATATAACAATCGAGCTTCGCGCTCGAACGCCTTGCGCGCCTGTTCGTCGGTGTGCAGCGTCTCTTTCACCGCGACTATGCCGTCGAATCTCTGATCCAAAGCTTCATACACGGCTCCCATACCACCCTGGCCGATCGAACGCCTGATCAAATAGCGGTTCTGTAAAACTGCGTTTGGCGCAAGCATATTAACTCCTACTTCCCATAAAGGATGGGCAATGGCCGGGCAGCACCAGAGCCGAAGGCATCGTCCCACCAGATTAGCGTTAGATTAACAACAGTGGTAGCCCAATGGTTAGCAATGATAAGCGACAGATTCCGCTCATTGACCAAACAGAAGCCTAACAAAGGAAGACACTCGGAGCCAAGGGAAAAACGAACGCAATGTCGTTAGCAAATGAAGTGACCGGTCGAATTAGCAAATGAAATGTCCGCTTTTGAGCGGTTGCGGTAGAACTTCAGTATGAAGTTTTATTGTGAGACCGCAGCGGAGCGGGCGATGAA
>Ga0070741_10009465_pt1 | contig 18898 bp, 19 predicted proteins | sample Coa_R1_4_FD_66440 | JGI IMG/M metagenome (GOLD analysis project Ga0070741, IMG submission 66440) | Surface soil microbial communities from Centralia Pennsylvania, which are recovering from an underground coalmine fire - Coalmine... | ecosystem: Environmental > Terrestrial > Soil > Unclassified ...
AGCACTGTACGAGAAGGGATACTCGGCAGCGCAGAACTTCCTGAAGACCTGGGACTGGCAGGCGTATCTCGCGGAGTATCGGTAGAGGATGGCCGAATTCGACGCGCGGCAGCGATTCGCCGACTCTCAAGTGGCATACCTCGCCACCGTCTCGCCGGATGCCGCGCCGCATCTGGTTCCGGTGGTGTTCGCCGTCGCGCACGACGTGGTGTACACGGCGGTCGACACGAAGAGGAAGACGACCCACCGGCTGCGCCGCCTGGTGAACGTCGAGCAGAACCCGAACGTCTGCCTGCTGACGAACCACTATGCCGACGACTGGGACCAACTCTGGTGGGTGCGTGCGGACGGCGTCGCCGAGATCTACGACCGTGGCGAGCAGATGGCCACCGGATATGACCTGCTACGGCGCAAATACCCTCAGTATCAACGGCTTTCGCTGACCGGACCTGTGATGCGCATCCAGATCAGCCGTTGGTCGTCCTGGCACGCTTGAGCCTCAGTGATGGCCGGTCGGCGTCAGCAACCGCTCGAGTTCTTCGAGGGCTCGCCTCGCATATCCGCGCCACAGCCTGCCGAACACCGGCAGCGCGGGTGCGGCAAATCGAGATCGCGGGTGAATCGTCCAGCGCCAGGTCACCGTGGTGCCGTCGCCGGCAGGGGCGAACAGCCACGTGCCGTCGACCCGGTTCACCAACGGTGACATCGGCCCTCTGATGTCCGAGAGGATGTAGCCGAAGGCTTTCGGCGGATCCATTTGCGTGAGCTCTTCGCGCATGCTGCCGCCACCTTTGAGCAACACCGTCCGGCTCTTGCCGACGGCATCCCAGTCGCCGGTTTGGTTCAACACCTGACTGATCGGCGGAATCGGTCCATACCACCGGCGAAACAGCGTCGGCAGCGGCATCGGCAGGGTGCCGTCGAAGGCCTGCTGCACATCGACGGGGATGACGTGGGATTGCTCGACGGTCAGCGGCTGGGACATGAGGCAGATGGTACTGCTGGAATCATGCAGCGCCCTGTGACACTGGGTCGGGTTCGTCGCTCGGCTCCTCAGCGCGTTCGTCAAGCGGCGATTCGATCACTGCCACTTCGGATTTCGCCGCTCGCCAGGATTCCCACCGGCTGATCGTGAACATCACGACTCCCGCGAACGCCCAGCCGAGGAGGATGTCGCTGACATAGTGTTCCGCGGAGTACACCAGCGTGAACGCCATCATCAGCACGTACGCGGCCAGCACCGGACGCCATTTGCGGCTCACTCGTCGCCACAGGAAGACCGCGATCATCATCGCCAGCGCTGCGTGCAGCGACGGCACGGCCGCGACCATGTTGACGCTGACTTGCCCCGAGTTCACCAGGTCGCGTGCCACGTGCAGGTGCAGGGTGGCGAATCCGCGCGTGGAGATTCGTTCGACAAACGGGTTCGCGCCCGGCTGAGCCGTCTGCATCGCGCCGAGGAGGCCGCCGTCCGGCACGCCTGCGGAAGTGCCGAACATGCAGGCCGGATACGACGGGCCGCCGGCGACTTCGGCCGGTGTGCACCGGGCAGCCGCCCACGGCGGAGCGGCGGGCAACACGATGTAGATCGCCAGCGCCGCGAAGGACAACGCGACGAATCGCCGGACGAACGCCTTCCAATCCTCACGGTCGCGCAGCCACAACACACCGGCCACCACGTAGGGGAGGATGAAGAACGACATGTAGACCGTGCTGATCGACACTTCCCACCAGGGCGGCTCGGCCTGCTTCAAGTGTTCCTGCAACCACACCGTCGGCACGGTGCCGAAGAACAGCCACCGGTCCCACTGCACCTGCGGCTGCCACATCGTCGGCGTGCCCACCAGCTTCGCCGCGCCGCGGCTCACGTCGTACACCAGGAGCACCACGGCGAACGGCAGCCAGTCGCGGATCACCATCAGCATCTTGTGGCGCCCGATGCTGGCGGCGATGAGGCCGGTCGCGATGTACAGCAGCAAGAGTTCGCGGTTGAACGCGAAGCCGGCGGTCGCCGTGCGGTAGATGATGATGGCCGCCCAGGCAGTTACCGCGACGCGGCGGACGATGGTCAGCCGGCGTTGCCGAATCGCCTCCGTTTCGGGATCGAGCGGTAGTTCTGGGTCGGTGCGTCGGCGCGTCGGCAGCCGCTTCACCCGAGCGGCCGTCCCCTGCATGTCAACGCCGAACACACGAGCCTTTCCGCCAGCTGAAATCAACATCGCAGCCGACAAGGCTTTTCGGCCACCCGTCAACGCAGTCTAGGGAACCGGACACCTCACGTCCGTCGCTGACGGGAAACGAGTTGGTAACCGCTGGTGCATTGGCCGTTCAGCCAACGCGCCGGGAGCTTAGGGAAACAAGAGTGAGTTGCTGGGAACGGTCACATGCCGTTCCAGTCACCGCCCTTGAACGGCTGGGCCTTGTTCGACGGCGCCGCGGACGGGATGCTCGGCGTTGTCAGCACCGACGTCGTGTCGGCGATGACCGTGGGAGCTGAGCCGGATGAGCTGTCCGACGTCGCCGCGACGACCGAGACGATGCCCATCGCGGCTAGGGCACCCGCTGCCGCGAGCAGCGATACGGCCTTCGTCTTCGCGACTCGTGCTGATTGCATGAAAGACCCCCAAGGTCAGATCCAGGTTCTGGGTTTCTCGGGAGAAGCCAGGTCGCTTCTCGACTAATGGGAACGCTATTGGTGCTCGGCCGGCGGTGCGTTTCCTCCGAAGCGACCTCAACTGAAATTCCAAGCTGGTTTTCAGGTTCGCAGGTCAGCGCCTGTTGTTCGGCTGTGCATTGGCCGGCCCGGGCAACCCGATTCGCGGAACATCGGGGGTGCCCAGCTGGCCCGCCAGCCACGGAAGTGACGCCGCAAACGTGTCGGTGGCGAAGGGCCAGTCGTGCTTTCCGGGGGTGGCTACCACCGCGCACGTGATGCCGTTGGCCCGGCCGAGGGCACACAGCGTGTTGGCGGCCTCAATCTGGTCGCCGGGGTTGCCGGCGGCGTCGCGCCCGCCAAGCCCGACTGCGTCGTTGCTGGCCTGGACCGCGCGTTTTTGGGTCTGCGGAGTGCTCGAGATCGCGAACCAACCCGAAACACCCGTGTACGGGCCATGTTTGGTGATGACGGTCGACGGGTCGAAGGCGGCCCAGGCGTTCGCGTCGCCGCGGAACAGCCGCTGGATCGTCTGTTCTTTGGTCCCGGCCGTTGGCGCGAGGTCGCCGGCGATGTCGACGAACGAGCTGAACAACTCGGGATGCATCACCGTGAGGTCGACCGCGCAGGTGCCGCCCATTGACCAGCCGACGATTCCCCAGTTGGCGCTGCTCGGGCTGACGCCGAACCGCGAAATCATGAACGGCACGACGTCCTTGGTCAGGTGGTCGGCGACATTGCCCCGCGGGCCGTTGACGCATTCGGTGTCGTTGTTGAACGAGCCGCCCGAGTCGACGAACACGAACACCGGCGAGTTGCCTCCGTGAGCCGCGGCGAAGTCGTCGATCGTCTTCGCCGCGTTGCCCGTGCGCAGCCAGTCGGCGGGGGTGTTGAACTCGCCGGCGATCATCATTACGACCGGCAGGTTCGGGGGCGGGTCCGAGGCGAACCACGCCGGCGGAACGTAGACGAGCTCAGTCCGGTGCTTGAAATGTGATGCGTCGCTGGGAATGGTGACGGGCACGACCGCGCCCTTGGCCGGCACGGCGTGTTTCTGCTGCATTGCGGTGATCGTCGTCATGTCGGTTTCGTCGGGCAGCGGTCCCGCCGTCAGCTGATTCCAGGCGGTCTGCACCGTCGGGAAATAGCCGACCCATTGGTTCAATGCGAGCCCGCTGCACAGCACGCACAGCGGTACCGCCAGAAACGAGATCGCGCGTCGCCACCACCTTGTGTGCCGCCAGCCAAGCACCAGAACGGCGACGGACAGACCGGTGAACCCGATCCAGAGCCACAGCGACCGCGGTGCCGGGTCGTCGGACATTCCTTCCAGGTCGATGTACCAGTGCGCCCACGCCGCCGCGCCGACACCGACGAGCAGCGCCAGCGGCAGCCACAAGAAACGCCACTTGCGCGACCGCCAGCCGATCGCGGCCAGCAACACCGCGGCGGCGACCGCCTCGATCAGCCCGGGCAGCCAGCCGTGCAGCAGCGACACCCCGTGCCGGTAATGCTCCGCAGGCGCTTCGGCCAGCAAAGAGATCGTCGACGCCACGCCACTATGGTGAAGGCTCTACCTTGGGGATCGCTGTGTGGCGGCTGGCTAGCAACAGCGCGCGCCCGGGTTTTCGCCGGCGGCGTGGCGCATCTTCCAGTACTCGCCCTCGGTGGGCACCGGCTCGCCGGGATGGGTTCGGCGACGGTGCTCAACGTATCGCCGGTAGTGCGTGTCGCCCATCAATGTGCCGCAGTACCAACGGATTTGGCGGAGGATACGGCCAGCGTGTCCCATTGTCGTTGCACCTCCCGTTCTGTCGCGGTGGGTATCAGTCCCGCGGGCGCGAAACACCGTGAGGGGGCGGGCTCGTCTTCGGCCAGTGGAGTGCCGCCACCGCGGGCCGCGCGCAGCACCATGACCGCACCGGTCGCGAAGACGACGATCACCAGCACGGCGAAGACGATCGACAGCGTGCCCTGGATGAACGTGTTGCGAATGACCTGGTTGAGCTGATCGACGTTGCGTGCGGTGCTGCATTTCGTGGTGCGGGCGGCCAGCGCTTGTTGGCAGTGGTGGTGAAGCGACCAGTAGCCGACATTGATGTCCGTCGAGAAGATCTTCTGCCACGACGCCGTCAACGTCACCACGAGATCCCACAGCAGCGGAATCACCGGCATCCACAACCACTTCCAGTAACCCTTCTTGGCGACCACCACCGCCACGAGTGTCAACGCGATGGCGGCGAGCAACTGGTTGGCGATGCCGAATAATGGAAACAGCGTGTAGATCCCGCCGAGGGGATCGGTGATACCCATCAAGAGCATGCCACCCCAGGCCGCGACGACCACCAGGCTGCACAACCACGCTCCGGGGCGCCAGCTGGGGTTGCGGAATCTACGAAGCGGGCCGCCGAGGTTGCCGAGCGCGTCGGACAGCATGAACCGCGCGACGCGGGTGCCGGCGTCGACGGTGGTGAGGATGAACAGCGCCTCGAACATGATCGCGAAGTGGTACCAAAACGCTTCGAACCGCGGACCGCCGAACGCGCGATGCAGGACCTCTGCCATGCCGACCGCCAGAGTGGGTGCACCACCGGTTCTCGACACGATCGATGCTTCACCGACGCCGGCCGCCTCCGCCTTGATTTGCGCCGCGGTGATGGGATCGCCGCCGACCGGCAACGTGTTGACGTATGCCGCAGCCGATTCCGCGACACCGCCGGTCTTTGCCTCGGGAGCGTTGATCGCGAAGTACAGATGCTGGTTGAGGATCGCGGCGGCGACCAGTGCCATGACGGCGACGAACGATTCGGTGAGCATGCCGCCGTAGCCGATCAGTCGCATTTGGCCTTGCTTCTCAAGGAGTTTCGGTGTGGTTCCCGACGAGATCAGTGCGTGGAACCCCGACAGCGCTCCGCACGCGATCGTGATGAACAGGAACGGGAACAGCGAGCCCGCGAACACCGGGCCCGTGCCGCTGTGCGCGAACTCTGAGACCGCAGGGGCCTGGATCGTCGGCCGGGCGATCAGGATGCCAAGGGCGAGAAGGGCGATCGTGCCGACTTTCATGAACGTCGACAGGTAGTCGCGTGGTGCGAGCAGCAGCCAGACCGGCAGCACCGAGGCCGCGAAACCGTAGATGACGATGCACCACGACAGCGCGATCTTGGACAAGCCGAACCAGTCCTGGCCCCAAGAGGTTTCGGCGACCCAGTTGCCGGCCAGAACCGCGAGGAGCAGCAACGCGACGCCGATCAGCGTGATCTCGGAGATCCGGCCGGGCCGCAGGAAGCGCAGATACACACCCATGAAGAGGGCGATCGGGATCGTCATCGCGATCGAGAAGACGCCCCACGGGCTTTGCGCCAAAGCGTTGACGACCACCAGAGCCAGAACCGCCAGCAGTATCACCATGATCACGATGACGGCGACGATTGCGGCGGCTCCGCCGACCGCACCGACTTCGTCGCGGACCATCTGTCCCAGCGATCGGCCGCGCCGCCGCGTCGACACCCACAACACCAGGTAGTCCTGCACGCAGCCGGCGAACACTGCGCCGATGATGATCCAGATCGCCCCGGGCAGGTAGCCCATCTGCATGGCCAGCACCGGCCCCACCAATGGACCGGCGCCGGCGATCGCGGCGAAGTGATGGCCGAACAGCACCCGGCGGTCGGTCGGCATGTAGTCGACGTCGTTCTCGAGCAATTCAGCCGGGGTGGCTTCGTCGTCGCGAGGCCGGACGATCTTCATCTCGATCAGCCGGGCATAGAACCGGTACGCGACGACGTAGGTGCAGATCGCCGCGATCACGAACCAGACGGCGTTGACGGTCTCACCGCGGGCGAACGCGATGAGCGCCCACGCGATCGCACCGAGCAGCGCGACGACGCCGAAGACGATCTTGTGCCGCAGGGTGATCGGCGAGCGGTCGATGATCGCGACGGGCGGCAGCTCCGGATCGGTGCGGACGTAGGTGACGTCGTCTTCCTCGACGGCAGGTGCGGCCATGCGCTGATCTTGTCAGGTGTCAAAGGAATTGGCGCACGGTGTCGATGGTGTCGGCCTCGGCCGGACCCTTGTCGTCGCGGTAGCGCAGCACCCGCGCGAACCGCAATGCCACCCCGCCCGGATACCGCGTAGAGGATTGCACGCCGTCGAACGCGATCTCGACCACCTGCTCGGGCCGCAGCTTGACCACATAGCTGTCGGTGCGACCTTCGGCCAGGTCGAGGAACCTCTGCGTCTGCCACTCGAGCATCGCGTCGGTCATTCCCTTGAATGTCTTGCCGAGCATCACGAATCCGCCCGTCGCGGGGTCGCGGGCGCCGAGGTGGATGTTCGAGAGTTTGCCGGTGCGTCGGCCGTTGCCCCACTCGACCGCGAGCACGACGAGGTCGAGCGTGTGCACGGGTTTGACCTTCAGCCAGCCCGCGCCGCGCCGGCCGGCCTCGTACGGCGCGGTCAGCGATTTCGCCATCACGCCCTCATGGCCGGCCGCGAGTGTCGCGTCGAGGAACCGCGCGGCCTCTGCGGCATCGCCGGTGACGAGCCGGTCCACCCGCTGCGTGTCCGGGACGAGGGCGTCGAGGACCGCGAGCCGGTCTTTCGTCGGAAGGTCGAGCAGGTCGTCGCCGTCTCGGTGCAGCACGTCGAAGAAGAACACCGAAAGTCGCTGTGTGTCATCGTTTGTCTGCTCTTCGCGCGAGCGCTCATCGCCGGCTTTCGCACGCCCGAACCGGGACGCGGTGACCTGGAACCGGTGGGGGCGCCCGTCAGGCCGCAGGGCGATCGCTTCACCGTCCGCGATCAAGGATCGCACCGCAAGTGCCCGTGTCGCCTCGACGACCTCAGGCAGACGTGCGGTGACGTCATCGAGGCTGCGTGTGTAGAGCGCGACAGTGTCGCCGTCGCGGTGGATCTGCAGACGCGCGCCGTCCAGCTTGGCCTCGAAAACAGCTGTGCCGCCCAGTCGTTCGAGAGCATCGACCACATCGGTGGCGGTCTGGGCGAGCATCGGGCCTACCGGCCGCCCGATCGTCAGCGTGAACTCGTCGAGTGAGCCGCCCGTCAGGACCGCTGCGGCGACAGCGGGAAGGTCGCCGGCCAGCATCGCGGCCCGACGCACGTCGGCGGCAGGAAGCCCCGCGGCCTTCGCGACCGCGTCGGCCATCACACCGGCCAACGCTCCCTGCCGCAACTCGCCTTGCAGCAGACGGCGCAGGAACGTCTGCTCGTCGGCGGTGGCAGCCGAAAACAGTTGCGCGACAAGGCCGGCACGCTTCTTTTGCGAGCCGGCGCCGCTGACGCTGCCGATCTCGGTGAACGTGGCGTCGACGATCGGCACCGTCAGCGTCGGCTCCGCCGCGGCGGACGGCAGGCTGCGCAGCGCAGCCCACCCGACGCCGATCTGTCGCTGTGGCAGCTCGCCGGACAGCCACGACACGACGACCCCGACCTCGTGGGCGTCGCCCGACGCGGCGTCGAGCAGTGCCGCGATGCGGGCGATCTTCACAAGCCGCGACGACTGCGCACCGATCTCTGCCGATGCGGCGGCGACATCGGCGAGCAGCATGCGTCTCACGCGGCCGTGAACGTGACGGTGTGCCAGCCAGTTGCGCCGTCTGGCATCACCGGAGCCTGGTCCGCGGTCTGCACGGCGCCCGTGTTGTCGGTGGCGCGCACACTCATCGTGTGCGAGCCTGCGGTCGCTGCCCAGCTGTAGCTCCACAACCGCCAGGTGTCGTTGCTGTAGTTCGCGCCGAGATCTGCTGGCCGCCACGGCCCGTCGTCAATGCGGACCTCGACGGCGCGCACACCGCGGTTCTGCGCCCACGCCACACCGCCGAACGTGACAGGACCGACCGGCACTCGCTGACCGCTTCGCGGCACGTCGATGCGTGACTCGGTTTTGATCGGCGCGCGCGCAGACCAGCCCAGCCGAGTCCAATACGCTTCTGCGCGGTCGAATCGGGTGAGCTCGAGGTCGGTAACCCATTTCGTCGCGGACACATAGCCGTACAGCCCCGGCACCACCAGCCGTGCCGGATAGCCGTGCTCGATTGGCAGCGGCTCGCCGTTCATCGCAATCGCCAGCAGGGAATCGCGGCCATCGGTGAGCGCCTCGACGGGGGTGCCCGCAGTGAAACCGTCCGTCGACGTCGACAGGACCATGTCGGCGTCGTGGTGAATTCCTGCTCGGCTCAACAGGTCTCGGGTTCGATATCCACGCCAGACGGCGTTACTGATCAGGTCGCCGCCGACGGGATTGGACACGCACGTCAGCGTCACCATCTTCTCGACAAGCTCGAATTCCTTGAGATCGTCCAGGCTGTAGCTGATTTCACGGTCAACCATGCCATGGACCTTCAGTCGCCAGTCGTTTCGGCTGACCTGGGGGACGAGCAGCGCCGTGTCGATGCGGTAGAAACTCTTGTTATCGGTGACGAAGCTCGGCAACGCAACGCCTTTGGGCTGCGCTCCGGGCGGCACCGGCGGGGCGGGGGTGGCGGGACGCGGCACGACGACTGCATTGCGCTCGCTTGCCACGGAATGCAGCCAGCGACTCAGGACACCGCCGAGCACCGCGGCAACCACGCCGGCTCCCAGAAAGGCGAATGCGACAAACGAAGAGCGCCTGCTGGCGTCGGGCGGCGAATCACCTTGCAGCTTGGCCTCTTTCACAGTGAGTATGCGCAGAACGAGGATCCCGCATCCCGCGCCGACGACCGTCGGAATCAGCTCGAGCGCACCTCCGCCGGGACGCGACAGAATCGCCGCGCACGCCGCGACACCTGCCGCCGCGATCAGCGCGCTGCCGATCGGGCGTCGTCGCGTCTCGAGCGATCCGGCGACGGCCGCCAGCACTGCGATCACGATGATGATCGCCACCGACAGGAAAAGCTTGTCCGCGGTGGCGAACGTCTGGATGGCCCACTCCTTGACCCGACCGGGAGTGAGGTTGATGACGGCGGAGCCGACCGCATTGAGAGCATCCGCCGATTGGTCGAACGGTGCCGCGAGGAGCTCGGTGACCCCAACGGCGACGCCGGCCGCCGCGAGGCCGTTCAGCGCGCGGCTCGCCATGCCGCCAACCTACTTTTTTGCGTCGGCTCGCGCCGAAAGGGGATGCTGGGTTGGTGCCGCGATTCGCACCGCTGCCGGGCTGGGACCCGTTTCGCTCGCGTGAGCGGCTGACGTCGCTGTGGTCGTCGGCGGCAGTACCGACAGTGGAGACCGGCGTCGCAATTGCCTACCGGACGCTGTTCACCACGCTGCGCAGGCTCGTCGTCGGACGCGACCTCACCGTGCGCATGGACGGAAAAGACCTGACGTTGAAGGTCACCGAGTTCGACTTCCGTCTCGAACTTCGCGGACTTGCGGTGGGCCAAGTCGGGGACGTGCTGATCGTCGCGGAGAACGTGGGGTGGCGGGAGTACCGGTTCGACCAGGCGATGGCGGTCGCCAGCAACGTCCACTTCCGCCCGGGAGCGACGTCGGAGATCGTGGCCGCGCCGGTGGAGTTGTCGCTGAAGATGTCCGCGGAGGTGCTCGAGGAACTCGTCGCGCAGGTGTCGCCGCAATTCGTCGCCGAGCTGGGTGACGACGGCATCGCGCGGCTGTTCTGGCGGCGCCGCCCGGGGTGGGGCCATCTGGAAGTCGACATCCGGATCGTCGGCACGGCACTGTGGCTGCAGCCGCGGGCTCTGGTGGTGGGTGGACGGCGAGTGGGTCTGCCGGCGCGGCTGCCGATCTATCCCGTCGAGTTGCCCGATCTGCCGAACGGCTTGCTGATCACCAAGGTCGACGCGCGGCCGGGCGCGGTGCTGCTGTACGGATTGCTGCCCGAGTGGCACATCGACTTGCCGCTGAGCCGTCTGGAGGACATCGTCGCCCAACTCAGCACCCGCAGCGGAATTCTCAACCTCGCACGGTCCGCCCGGCTGATGTGATCAGCCTTCGCTGCTGTCCCGGCCCGCGAGGAATGCGAGCAGTCGGGGGTCGGACGAATTGATGCGGTCGACCTCCTCGCCCCCGTCGCACTGATAGAGCCCGACGGTCACGGCGTGCTTGGCGCGGTGAATGACTCGCCAGACCGCGCCCGCGTCGGCCCACCGCTGCAACACCGCGACCGGGTCGTCGGCGGCCGTCATCGTCGTCCCTTCCGTCGCCGAGCGAGTGCAACAACCGTACGCTCGGCGCATGGCGAACTGGTTGCTCAACCCCAACACCTATGACCCCCAGCAGTTCGACCCCGAGACGCGGCGTCAGCTGAAGGCCGTCATCGACTGGTTCGAGAGCCGCGGCAAGACAAGGCTGCTGCAGGACGACCTCGACGGCGCGTGGGTGTCAGATTTTCTGGATTTCAACAAAGCCGAGCGCATCTTCGCGACCTTCCTGACGCCGTCGGAATACGGCGGTGGTGACCCGAACAAGCGCTGGGACACCGCGCGCAACGCCGCGCTGAGCGAAATCCTTGGGTTCTACGGCCTGGCGTACTGGTATGCCGAGCAGGTGACGATCCTCGGCCTCGGGCCGATCTGGCAGAGCGACAACATCAAAGCGAAGGAGCGCGCAGCCGGGCAGCTCGAAAGTGGCGAGGTGATGGCGTTCGGGCTGTCCGAACGCGAGCACGGCGCGGACATCTACAGCACCGACATGATCCTGACTCCCGCTCGCGGCGACGACGAAGGCGTTGTCTTCCGCGCGTCGGGGGAGAAGTACTACATCGGCAACGGCAATGTGGCTGGCATGGTTTCGGTGTTCGGGCGGCAGGCAGACGTCGACGGCGCCGACGGCTACGTCTGGTTCGTCGCCGACAGCCGGCATCCGAACTACCAGCTGATCGACAACGTCGTGCACGGACAGATGTATGTGAGCAACTTCGCGCTCAACGACTACCCGGTACACGAGGAGGACATCCTGTGTACCGGTCCCGACGCGTTCTCGGCGGCGCTGAACACCGTCAATGTCGGAAAGTTCAACCTGTGCAGCGGGTCGATCGGGATGTGCGAGCACGCCTTCTACGAGGCAATCACGCACGCGAACAACAGGATTCTGTACGGCAACCCGGTCACCGATTTCCCGCATGTGCGCGCAAGCTTCGTCGACGCGTACAGCCGGCTGGTCGCGATGAAGCTGTTCAGCGACCGCGCAATCGACTACTTCCGCAGTGCCAGCCTCGACGACCGTCGCTACCTGCTGTTCAATCCGGTGACCAAGTCCAAGGTGACGTCGGAGGGCGAGACCGTGGTCGCGTTGCTACGGGATATCTTGGCCGCCAAAGGCTTCGAGAAAAACACGTACTTCTGCGAAGTCGCTCGGCTGATCGGTGCGTTGCCGCGACTGGAGGGCACCGTGCACGTCAACGTCGCGCAGATCTTGAAGTTCATGCCGAACTACATGTTCAACCCCGCCGACTATCCGGAGATCGGCACCCGCACCGACCCGACCGACGACGTCTTCTTCTGGGCACAGGGACCGGCCCGCGGTGCTTCCAAGGTGCAGTTCGCCGACTGGACGCCGGTGTACGAAAAGTCTTTGGACATACCGAATGTCGGGCGGTTCTACGAACAGGTCACCGCGTTCAAGCAGCTGCTGGCTACCGCAGCGCCCGACGCCGACCAGATGCGTGATCTGGATTTCCTTCTCGTCGTCGGGCATCTATTCACGCTCGTCGTGTACGGACAACTGATTCTGGAGCAAGCCCGCCTCGTCGGTGTTGACCGCGACCTCGTCGACCAGATCTTCGACTTCCAGATCCGCGACTTCTCCGCACATGCCGTCACGCTGCACGGAAAGCCGAGTTCGACAGCGGCACAACAGGAATGGGCGTTGTCGGCCGTGCGCAAGCCGGTCACCGATGCCGACCGCTTCGACCGGGTGTGGGACCAAGTAAAGGCCTACGACGGCGCCTACGAGATGCGGTCCTAGCGCAGCTAAGGACTGTTTGACTGCGTCAATGCGTCACCCCAGGCCGAGTGGGCGCCAGAGTCGCCGATTCGGTACACCGTGATGATCGTCGAAATACCCACGGCCAATGCAAGAATCGCGACGATCACCGGCACGACAACCCGGCGCTCGTCCGAACGGCCTTCGCGCATATGCAGAAACAGCAGCAGAAGGGCGACGACGGCCATCGCGACGGAGAAATAGATCATCCAGCCGCCTCGCTCCGCGTGCTCGCGCAGGATGGCGGGTTTGGGGTCGGGCTGGCGGTCGAAAAACCACTCGCCGGCCTCGGTCGTCACCGGTGTCAGCCCCAGCGTTACCAGCGCCAGCACCAAAACCAGCCACACCAGCCGGCGGCGTACTGCGGGCACGAAGCCGCAGAGGATTTCGAGCAGCGCGGTCAGCGGCGCCAGCACCACGATCGCGTGCACGAGAAGGACATGGGCCGGCAACCCCGAGATCGTCGTCACGCCTTCATCGTCCCCGCGAGCGGGCAGTGTCGTGAGCGACACGCCGTCGCAGTTGCCTACGATCGTCGGGTGCCCCAGACGCTCACCGACGCCGACGTGGCAGCACTGCAGCGCTGGGTCCGCGAACAGCAAATCGGTTCGGAAATCACCGACCTCACTCCGCTCGCCGGGGGTACGCAGAACATCGTCGTCGGCTTGCGGGTCGACGGGCGCCGAATGGTGCTGCGCCGCCCGCCCGAGCATCCGCGCCCGACGAGCAACAAGACCATGCTGCGCGAGATCGCGGCGTTGCAAACACTGGCCGGCTCGGACGTTCCCCATCCCGAATTCATTTGCGGCTGCGAGGATCTCGATGTCCTTGGCGTGGTGTTCTATCTGATGGCTCACGTCGACGGGTTCAACCCTGGCAACGAGGTGGCGCCGGCGTATGTGCAGCAGCCCGTTTTCCGCCACGACGTCGGAATCGACTATGCGCGAAGCCTTGCCAGGTTGGGTCAGGTGCCATGGGAGGGCCGCCCGCTGGAAGCACTCAAACGGCCCGGCCCGTTTCTGGAGCGGCAGGTTCCGCAGTTTCGCGGCTTCGTGCAGACGTATCGGCAGCAGGAGAACTATGCGCACGACTCGCTGCCGGGGGTCGACGAGCTCGCGGACTGGCTCGACGACCACCGGCCACCGGATTCGGCGCCGGGCGTCATGCACGGCGACGCGCACTTGAACAACGTGATGCTGCGGTACGACCGGCCCGAGGTCGCGGCGTTCGTCGACTGGGAGATGTGCACCGTCGGCGACCCGCTGGTTGACCTCGGCTGGATGCTGGTGTGCTGGCCGGTGGAGGCCACGGCGCTGGCCACGGGCGCCCCGCTGGCGGCTCACGGTGGCTTGGCGACGCGCAGGGAACTGCTCGACGCGTATCTGTCGGCCGGCGGGCGGCGCTCTGATCACTTGGCGTGGTATCTCGCGTTTGCGTGCTTCAAGCTCGGGGTGGTGATCGAGGGCACCTGGGCGCGCTACCTGGCGGGGCAGGCCAGCCGGGAGGCCGGCGAATACCTTCACGCGTCTGCCGTCGCGCTGATGGAAACGGGAACACGTATCGCGGCCGGCGAAGACTTGCTGGGCTGACCGGATTCGCGCCGCTTGCCGATCGGGGCCGAGGGCATCCAGTGGTTGCTGCCGGATGCAATGAAAACCCGGTTTACACAAAAACCGATTTTGCCCTAACTATTGACACAAAGCATCTATGTGTCTAAAAGATCGGGAAGCGTTATCGGTCTGTTATCGACAGCGCTGTTGGTACGACCGTCTCACTAAATGAGCCTGTTTTGGCTGGTCTTTGAGGGATTTTGTCCGGAGGGGAGACACATATCATGTACTCAGTCCGACAGCTCGCTGTCGTGATCACGGGACTGGCCGCGGCAGGCACGCTGGCTGCCGGTTGCTCGAACAATTCGGGCACCGGTGCCAGCGCCAGCAGCAGCACGAGCGCCGGTGCTACCAGCAGCTCTGCCGTCGGGACCCCCGCCGATAGCGGCCAGCCGGGTGCAGCGGGCGCGCCAGGCGCACCCGGATCCGGGGCCGCGCCGGGTTCCGGGTCGGAGCAGGCCGCCGCGGACAGCACCAAAATCACGACACCATCCGGCGACTTCGTCGTCCAAGGCGCCATTCTGCAGAAGTACAACGCGTTCGGCGGTGCGAACAGCCCGCTGGGATTGCCGACCTCAAACGAAGAGCCCGGGCCAAACGGCGGCCAGTACAGCACATTTGCTGGCGGCGCGATCTATTGGACGCCCGAGACCGGCGCTCACGTTATCTGGGGAGGCATCCGCAGTAGCTGGGAGCACGACGGCGGTGCCGGCGGCCCGCTGGGATACCCGACGAGTGACGAGAAGACGATTCCCGGTGGATGGGAGTCGGAGTTCCAGCACGGCACGATCACCTATACCGACGGCCCGCACATCCAAACCCGTTAACGAATTGGGGTGACGAACGATGTCCGTGACTGAGGAGCGAACCAGCGCAGACGTGAACGCCGCGGAGCACGACGAAGATCCGCTTCACCACGCGGTGGACATCGCCGCCGCGGACACCGTCGAGACGCTGCTGGACGCCGGTGCTGATGTCGACCTGCGTGACCGATGGGGAAACACCCCACTCTGGCGCGCGGTCTACCTCGGCACCGGCGGGGAAAAGATCGTCGACCTGCTTCTGGCTCACGGCGCCACCCGACGCTCGAAAACAATCACGAAGTCAGCCCGCTCGATCTCGCCCGGCGAATGGGCATCGACGACATCGTCACCACGCTTGAGGCCGCGGGTCGAGTGAGTGACAGCGAGGCGTAGGAGCCGGCCGTCGCGTGTGGCGGATCAGCCGCAGACGGGAGGTTGCAGCAGCGACGGACCGGGGTCTATTGTCGGCAACGTGCGAAAACTTCTCGTAGTAGTGCCCCGCAGCGGGGTCTGATCCAGACCGACCCCCCGCTGTGGGTCGAAGCTACTACGACGTCGGTCGCCTCCCTCTCGACAAGAAGACCGGCACAATGACCTCACCTTTTTCCACCACCATCGCCCCCGCGCCGAACGACATGCCCTCGCAGCGCTTCGGCGGCATGCAGTTGCCCCGCGGACTGCGCGAAGACGCCGAGAACATGCCGTGGAGCACGTTCACCGCGACGTACAGCCCAGTGTCAGGACCACTGCGTTTGGGCCGCTTCGAATGCACGGACACCGATCGGCCGTCCACCCGGCTCGGACCGCAGGCCCGCACCTTCGAGGCCACGTTCGCGATCGGCGACCGCATCGAGACTGCTGCCGTTGCCGCGTCCGGCCCGGTGGCCGCTCTGTCCGCGATGCTGTTCGATCAGGGCATCTCAATTGACATGTTGCGCTTCCACCAGCTGGAGTCTGGCGACCACACCGCGACCTTCATTCAAGGCAGCGACGGCACCCACGTCGAATGGGCGATGGGCTGGTCTGCGGACAAGACGGAGTCAGCGCTGCGCGCCATCGTCGCGTGTGCGAACCGGCTGATGAGCGTCGCGTGGTACACCGAGATCGACAAGGCGCAGAAGAAATACGTCTGGCGCCGCCGCTAGTGATTTCGGTGCGTTTTCATGCGCTGAGCGCCGGTTAACGCACCGAAATCGCTGCTAGTGCAAGGGGCGCAACATGATTGGCATGCCGTCCATCGGCACGGGCATGCCGCCGTAGTCCCACTTCGCCTTGTAACCGGATCTCGGCAGCTCTAGCCGGTAGCGGCGCAGCAGCCGGTGCAGGATCGTCTTGATTTCCAGCTGACCGAACACCATCCCGATGCACTTGTGTGCACCGCCACCGAAGGGTGTGAACGCGTAGCGGTGTCGTTTGTGCTCATTGCGCGGCTCGGTGAACCGTTCCGGGTCGAACTTCAGCGGGTCCGCCCACAGTTCGGGCAGCCGGTGGTTCATCCCGGGGTAGGCAATGACGTTGGTGCCCTTCGGGATGTAGTAGCCCAACAGTTCGGTGTCGCGCACGGTCTGCCGCATGGCCCACTGCACGGGCGTCACCAGGCGGATCGACTCGTTCATCACCAGATCCAGTGACTCCAGCTTCTCCAGCGAATCGATGTCGAGCGGGCCGTCGCCGAGCCGGTCGGATTCGTCGCGGCAGCGATCCTGCCACTCCGGGTGGGCGGCCAGGTTGTACGCCATCGTCGTCGCCGTCGACGTCGACGTGTCGTGCGCGGCCATCATCAGGAAGATCATGTGGTTGACGATGTCCTCGTCAGAGAACTTGTTGCCGTCCTCGTCCTCGGTCTGGCACAACACCGACAGGAGGTCGTTGCCGTTCTTGCCGCGTTGTTCCTTGACGCGGTCGCGGAAGTAGTTCTCCAGCAGCTCGCGCGCCTTGAGTCCGCGCCACCAGGTGAACGGCGGGACGCTGGTGCGGATGATCGCATTGCCGGCGCGGGTGGTGATGGCGAAGGCCTTGTTCACCTTCGTCACCAGTTCTTTGTCGGTGCCCGGCTCGTGGCCCATGAACACCATCGAGGCGATGTCGAGGGTCAGCTCCTTCATCGCGGGATAGAGCAGGAAGCGCGGGTCGTTGACCACCCAGTCGTTCGTAATCACTTGCGAGACAACGTGATCCATCTGCTCGACGTAGCTGACCAGCCGGGAGCGGACGAACGCTTCCTGCATGATCCGCCGATGGAACATGTGCTCGTCGAAGTCCAGCAGCATCAGGCCGCGGTGAAAGAACGGGCCGATGACCGGCACCCAGCCCTGTTGGCTGTAGTCCTTGTTGCGGTTGGAGTAGATGACCTGAGCCGCGTCAGGTCCGAGCGCAGCAACCCCGGGCAGTACCGGCGAGTCGCCGAACACCACCGGGCCCTTTGTGTTGTACAGGAACATCAGGTAGTCGGGGCCGCCGCGCAGCATCTCGATGATGTGCCCGAGGACCGGCAGGCCGGCGTCCCCGAGGACCGGCTTGAGCCCACTGCCGGGCGGCGGGTCGGCGAGCTTCTTCTCGGGGAATTTCGTGTTCAGAAGCCGGCGTTCGACGGCGCCCATGCCGGGAAAGTTATTGATCGACGGGGTCAGCCGGCGCTTCGCTTGATCCAGCAGATATTCCGGTGTGCTGATCGTCGCCACTCAAACGCTCCTGGGGTGAGGGTTGTGAACGGGGTCACTCCAGTCCATCCTGACGACCATACTTGACGCCTGTCAAGTTTTGATCTTTGCTTTGGAAATGACAACGCGGACCCGTGGTGACAGGCAGCGTGAGGCGATCGTCAGCGCGGTGCGGGAGTTGTTGACGCAGCGCTCCTTCGACGAGCTGTCGGTCAGTTCGATCAGCGAGCGTGCCGGCATCGCCCGCTCCGGTTTCTACTTCTATTTCGAGTCGAAGTACGACGTGCTCGCGCTGATCTTCGACGAAGTCACCCACGAACTAGAGGAGCTCACGCATTACTTTGCGCCGCGCGGGCCCGACGAAACACCGGAGGCGTTTGCCAAACGGATGGTGGGCAGTGCGGTGGCGGTCTACACACACAACGACCCGATCGTGACGGCATGCAACAACGCGCGCTACACCGACGTGAAGATCCGGGAAATCCTGGACCGCCAGATGACGTCGGTGATCGATCAGATCGTGAAGATCGTCGAGGACGAGCTTGCGGCTGGCACCGCTCGGCCCATTAGTGACGACATCCCGGCTCTGGTGCGCGCACTCGGTGCGACGACGGCGCTGATGCTCTCGGGCGACACCTCGTTCATCGGGCCCGACGGGGACTTGCAGCGCGGCGTTCAGATCTTGGAACGGTTGTGGCTTGCGGGGTTGTGGGGCGGAGCCGCGCTCGACCGGTAGGGTTCGGCGCGTGGTGAAGACGTTCGCGGGCAAACGAGTCTTCTTGACAGGTGCGGCCAGCGGGATCGGTCGTGCGACCGCGTTGAAGCTGGCTTCGGAAAGCGCGGAGTTGTTCTTGACCGACCGCGACGCCGACGGGCTGGCGACGACGGTGGCCGACGCGCGCGCTTTGGGTGCGACGGTGGCCGCGCATCGTGCGCTGGACATTTCGGACTATGACGAGGTGGCCGCGTTCGCAGCCGACATCCACACGCACCATCCGAGCATGGACGTCGTGATGAATATCGCCGGTGTCTCGGCGTGGGGGACCGTCGAGCAGCTCACTCACAAGCAGTGGAGCTCGATGATTGCGATCAACCTGATGGGCCCGATCCATGTCATCGAGACGTTCCTGCCGCCGATGGTGGCCGCGGGCCGGGGTGGGCATCTGGTCAATGTGTCGTCGGCCGCCGGGCTGGTCGCGCTGCCGTGGCACAGTGCCTACAGCG
>Ga0070741_10009466_pt1 | contig 18897 bp, 18 predicted proteins | sample Coa_R1_4_FD_66440 | JGI IMG/M metagenome (GOLD analysis project Ga0070741, IMG submission 66440) | Surface soil microbial communities from Centralia Pennsylvania, which are recovering from an underground coalmine fire - Coalmine... | ecosystem: Environmental > Terrestrial > Soil > Unclassified ...
GTGCAGGCGCTCGAGCTCGTCCTCCGTCCCGAGCGCGACGCCGACCTGCTCGTGCTCGTCTCCCACGAGGGTGAGACGCCGCTCACGCTCGCCGCGGCACGCGCGTGGGACGGCCCGCGCTGGCTGATCACCGGCAAGGCGGACGGGCCGATCGCCGAGCTGTGCGAGGAGGTGGTCGTCTGCACGCCGGCGATCGAGGAGAGCTGGTGCCACACCGCGAGCTACACGGCCGCGGTCGCGACGCTCGCGGCGCTGCGTGGGGAGGACGTGTCGTGGCTTGCCGACGCCGTCGCGGCCGAGCTCGAGGCGCCGCTCCCGGAGGTCGGCGAGCAGGAGCGGTTCCTCGTCGCCGGCGCCGGGCGCGACCTCCCGACCGCGCACGAGGCGGTGCTGAAGCTGCGCGAGGGAGCGTGGGTCGCGGCCGAGGCGTACGAGACCGAGCAGCTGCTGCACGGCTACTTCGCGGCGATCGACGAGTCGGTGCGGGCGTTCGTGCTCGAGGGGGAGGGAGCCGCCGCCGGGCGGGGCGCCGCCGCGGCGGCGGGACTGCGGAAGCTCGGCTGCGACGTCGAGCTGATCCCGACGCGCCATCCCGTCGTCGACATCGTCCGCTTCCAGCGGCTCGCGCTCGAGCTTGCCGTGCGGCGCGGTCGCGAGCCGGACCGGATCCGGCGGCACGACGAGCGCTGGGCCGGCGCCGCCGCCGCGGCGAAGGCGGACAACGCGGCCTAGCCGAGCGCCTCGAGCAGCCGGTCGACCTCGGCCGGCGTGTTGTAGTGGACGAAGCCGGCGCGGACGGCGCCGTCCGGCTGAAGCCCGAGCCGCTCCATCCCCTCGACGGCGTAGTAGTCGCCGTCCCAGACCGCGATGCCGCGCTCCGCGAGCCGCTCCGCCGTCGCGCGCGGCGACTCGCCCGCGACGCGAAAGGCGAAGGTCGGCACCCGGCCGTCCATCGTCGGGAGGCCGAAGAGCGTGCAGCGCTCCGGCAGTCCGTCGAGGAACCGCTGCCCGAGCGCGCGCTCGTGCTCGCGGATCGCGTCCCAGCCGAGCTCCTCGAGGTGGTCGACCGCGGCGACGAAGCCGGCGAGAAGCTCGTGCGCGAGCGTCCCCGTCTCGAAGCGGCGCCCGGCCGGCTCGTCGGCGGCCGGCCGCACCTTGTACGGTCGCCACGACCGCAGCAGCTCCTCCCGGCCGAACGCGAGCCCGAGATGCGGCCCGAAGAACTTGTACGGGGAGCAGAGGAGGAGGTCAACCCCGAGCGCGGCGACGTCGATCGGCGCGTGCGGCGCGTAGTGGACGGCGTCCGCCCAGGCGAGCGCGCCGGCGCCGTGTGCGAGCTCGACGATCCGCGCGACGTCGGTCGTCGTGCCGAAGGCGTTCGAGGCGAGCGGGAAGGCGACGACGCGTGTGCGGCCGCTCAGCTGCCGCTCGAGGTCGGCGAGGTCGAGCGTCGTGTTCTCAAGGATCTCGACGAAGCCGACGCGGAGGTCGAGGTCGGCGGCGAGCTCGAGCCACGGCGAGACGTTAGCGTCGTGGTCGAGCCGCGTGACGAGGATCTCGTCCCCGGGCTCGAGCGTCCGCGCGAGCGCGCGGCTGAGCGCGAAGTTGAGCGTCGTCATGTTCGCGCCGAAGGCGACCTCCTCCGGCCGGCAACGGAGGAAGCGCGCGGCGGTCGCGTGCGCCCGCTCGACGAGCTCGTCGCTGCGGCGGCTCGTCTCGAACGCGCCGCCGAGATTCGCGTTCGACTCGCGGAGGCAGCCGGCGATCGCGTCGATCACCGAGTCGGGGCACTGCGTCCCGCCCGGCCCGTCGAAGAGCGCGACCCCGGAGGCGAGTGCGGGGAACCGCGCGCGAACCGCATCGACGTCGACGCTCATCCGCGCTCGAGCGGCGCGAGGGTCAGGCCGTGCTCCCGCAGCTGCTCCCAGTAGAGCTCCGCCTGCTCCTTCAGGCCCGACCAGACGATCGCCTGGCCGGTGTTGTGGATCCGGTCGGCGAGCCGCAGGCCGGCCTCGTACGAGACGCCGGGGACGACGCTCGAGAGCGCGAACGCCACTCCCTGGAACGTGTTGTGGTCGTCGTTGAGGACGATCACGTGCCACGGCCGGCCGAGGCCGGTTCCCTCGCCGCGATCGAGCCGCTCCCGCGGCGGTGCCACCGTGCTCACGCGGCGATGGTACGGCCGTTCACGGTCCAGCCGTAGCGGGGCTTCGCGGTGAGCGACGCGCCGATGAAGCAGTCCCGCTCCGCCTTCGCGAGGAGGTCGGAGAGCTCGTCCGCGCCCGGCTCGGGCTCGAGCTCGACGGCGAGCTCGACGTCCGCCTCGACGACCGCGTAGCGCTCGTCGTCCTCCCGCTTCGTGACGAGCACGCGCCCCGAGCCGGAGGCGCGGGAGACGGCGAGGCCGACGCGGTCGGCGTGATAGCGGAGGCTCGTGAGCGAGCAGCGGACGAGCGCCGCGAGCATGAGGTGCTCCGGTGTCCACTCCGGCGGGACGTCGAGCGCGGCGCCGTTCTCCTCCCGCAGCTCGCCCGAGGCGGAGAGGTCGACGGCGAAGCGGAATTCGCGGGCGCGCACCGGCATCGCGGCATCGTCTCAGATGCCGTCCGAAGTGCCTCGTACGCTGCGGTTCGTGCGACGGCTGCGCACTCTCTCGGAGGCTGAGTGCTACGTCCGCTGCTATGGCGGCTGGGAGCCGACGGTCACGATCGTGAGACTCGAGCCGCGGCGGCCGCGCTACCACCTCGCCGTGTCCGGAGAAGACCTGCGGCGCGAGTTCGAGGCGCGCATCGACGCGCGGCCGGACGACGCCCCAGCCGAAGCAGCCTGACGACGCCGAGCGACGTCCCGGACGTTCTCGCGCCCGGCTTGCGGGTCGTCTTCGTCGGGATCAACCCCGGCCGGGTCTCCGCCGCCGCCCGCGCCCACTTCGCCAATCCCCGCAACGACTTCTGGCGCCTGCTCCACGCCGCCGGCTTCACGTCCCGCCTCTACGAGCCGCACGAGCAGTTCGCGCTGCTCGAGGACGGGATCGGCGTGACGAACGCCGCCTATCGCACGACACCCGGCTCGGGCGACCTGCGGCGCGCCGACTTCGCCGGCTCCGCCGAGCGGCTCGAGCGAATCGCGCGCGAGCTGCAGCCCGCCTGGCTCGCCTTCGTCGGCAAGGAGGCGTATCGCGGCGCCTTCGGCGAGCGGCCCGAGCTCGGCCTCCAGGCCCGCCGCCTCGCCGCGACGCGCCTCTTCGTCCTGCCGTCGACCTCGCCCGCGAACGCCGCCGTGCCTTGGGAGGAGCGGCTCCGCCGGTTCAGGGAGCTGGCCGCCGCGTCACGGTGACGCGGACGTCGTCGGACAGCTGACGGCGGCCCCGCGCCGCGACGTCGACGGCGGCGAACGAGAGCTCCCACTCCCGCGTGGCTTCGAGCAGCGCGACGAGGCTCCGCATGGCGATCGCCTCCCCGAGACAGCGCCGGTCGCCGATCCCGAACGCGGCATAGGAGAAGCGATGCTCGGCGGTGCGACCGTCGAGCCAGCGCTCTGGACGGAACCGCTCCGGCTCCTCGAACACGGCCGGATCGCGGTGGAGGGGGGCGACGTGGACGACGACGAGCGACCCCTTCGCCACCGGCTCGACGCCGACGCTCGTGTCCGCGGTCGCGACGCGGACGATGAGGGGGTTCGTGGGATGGAGCCGCGTCACCTCGCGGACGAACGCCTCGGCGTCGTTCGGCGGCGCCTCCGTCCCGAGCCGGTAGAGGAGCCAGCCGCTCTCCTGCACGAGCGGCCCGATCGCGCCGAGCAGCAGCTCCCCCGCGAGCGCCTGCCGCTCGCGCGGCGGCAGATCCGCAACGGCGCTCAGCTCCGACGGCCGGCTCAGATCCGCGTTCGCGAGCAGGCTCCCGACGACGAGGGAGATCTGCGCGTCGCGGAACGGGCGCGTGACGCTGCGGAGCCCCGGCCCGCCGCGCGAGACCCGCGGCGCCTCGCCCGCCTTGCGGACGATCTCCGCGAGCCTGGCGACCTCGTCGTCGGAGAGACGGCTCGCGAATGCTCCGCCGACGACCGCCCGCGCGACGCGCGGACGCAGCCAGGGCATGAGCGGAAACGTGTCGCCGTCGGCCCAGTCCGCTGCCGCTGCGAGCAGCGCCGCGGTCTCCTCCGCGCGGTCGGCGCCCATTCCCTTCGACAGCTCGCGGCGCAGCTGCGCGACGCCCTCGCCCGGCAGCGCGATCGGCCCACCGCCGAGCGGGATCGCCTGCGAGCGCGGCTTGGCCAGCTCGCCGGCCCGCTCCACCAGCACCTCGCGCGCCCCGGCGGGACTGCTGACGAGGAGAAGACGGCGGCTGCCGGCCGTGACCCAGACGACCTCGCCGCGCGCCGTCTCCGCGAGCAGGGCCTGCTCGGGGTCCCGTCGCAGCTCGGCGACCTCCAATGTCAGCTCCGCCAGCGGTTCGTGATCGGCGTGCGCCGGTCGCGGCCGAAGGCCTTCGGCCGCAGCCGCACGCCGGGCGGCGCCTGGCGGCGCTTGTACTCCGCGCGGTCGATCAGCGACACGGCGCGCGCGACGACGTCCGGGTCGAAGCCGTCCGCGCTCAGCTCCTCGAGCGTCCGGTCCTCCTCGACGTACGCCTCGAGGACGCGGTCGAGCTCGGAGTAGGGAGGAAGCGAGTCCTCGTCGAGCTGGCCCTCGCGGAGCTCGGCGCTCGGCGGCCGGTCGATCGTCGACTGCGGGACGAGCTCCCGCCCGGCTCGCTCGTTGAGCAGGCGCGCGAGCCGGAACACGTCCGTCTTGAACACGTCCTTGAGGAGCGCGAAGCCGCCGGCCATGTCGCCGTAGAGGGTCGCGTAGCCGACCGAGAGCTCCGACTTGTTGCCGGTCGTGACCACGAGCCAGCCGAACTTGTTCGAGAGAGCCATGACGAGCGTGCCGCGGATCCGTGCCTGGAGGTTCTCCTCGGCGAGATCGGGCTCGCGGCCGGTGAAGGACTGCGCGAGGACGCCGGTCGCCGCCTCGACGACCGGCTCGATCGCGAGCTCGCGGAAGTCGCAGCCGAGGTTCTCCGCTAGCAGCCGCGCATCCGAACGGGTCGCCTCGGACGAGTAGCGCGACGGCATCGAGACGAGATGGACGCGCTCCGCGCCGAGCGCCTCAACCGCGAGCGCGGCGGTCACGGCGGAGTCGATCCCGCCCGAGACGGAGACGACGACGTCGCCGAAGCCGTTCTTGGCGACGTAGTCGTGGAGGCCGAGGACGAGCGCGCGCCGCATCTGCTCGAGGTCGTCCTCGAGCGGCGCGAGCGACGCCGGCCCGGCGTGCTCGAGGTCGACGACGAGGAGCGTCTCCTCGAAGCCGGGCGCCCGCGCGAGCACCGTGCCGTCGCGGTCGATGACGAGCGAGTGCCCGTCGAAGACGAGCTCGTCCTGCCCGCCGACGGTGTTGCAGAGCGCGACCCGCACGCGGCTCTCCCGCGCCCGCGCGCTGAAGATCTCCTCCCGCTCGCGCTCCCGCCCGACGTGGAACGGCGAGGCCGAGAGGTTGACGATCAGCTCCGCGCCGGCGGCCGCGAGCTCGGTCGTCGGCGGCCCGGGGATCCACATGTCCTCGCAGATCGTGATCCCGACCTTCGTCCCCGCGACGTCGATCAGCGTCGGGTCGGCTCCCGGCTCGAAGTAGCGCTTCTCGTCGAAGACGCCGTAGTTCGGGAGATGCTGCTTCGTGGCGAACGTCGTGACCGCCCCGCCGGCGCAGACCGCGCACGCGTTGTAGAGCTCGCCGGAGAAGTGCGGCACCCCGACGAGCGCGACGATCCCCTCGACCTCGCGCGCGATCGTTTCGGCGCACGCCTGCGCGGCGCGGACGAAGCCGGGACGGAGGAGGAGATCCTCGGGCGGATAGCCCGTCACCGCGAGCTCCGGCAGGACGACGAGATCGGCGCCCGCGTCGCGCGCCTCCGCGACCCTCCGGAGGATCAGCGCGCGGTTCCCGTCGAGGTCTCCGACGACCGGGTCGATCTGGGCGAGGGCGATCCTCACGGTTTTAGCCTACCAGGCGAAAACCTACGGACGCCGCAAGCGGATCGCGTTCCAGTCGTGCTCGAGGATCTCCTCGACCCGGCCGCGCAGCGCCGCCGGCGGATCGTGCTCGGCGTGGAGATACCGGCCGGCGAGGGCGTCGAACTCGCCCGACGCGAGCGCGAGGACGAGCTCCGGCGCGCACTCGGGCGGCGTCCACATTGCGTCGTCGCGGAAGCCCGCGGTCATCTCCGTCCGCACCATGCCGGGGCTGATCACGAAGACGGGGATCCGGTCGCGAAGCGCGTTCGCGAGCGTCTCGCCGTAGCGGCAGACCGCCGCCTTCGACGACGTGTACGCCGTCTCGCTCTGTCCCGGGAGGTGGGCGGAGCCGCTCCCGACGATTACGATCCGGCCGCCGCCGCGCTCGAGCATCCCGGGGATCGCGGCGCGACAGCAGAGATGGACGCCGAGGATGTTCACCTCGAACGTCCTCCACCACGTCTCGACGTCGTCCTCCCACGGCAAGCCGCCGAAGTTCGCGACGCCGGCGTTCGCGACGAGGATGTCCACCGCCCCGAGCTCGCCGAACCAGCGCTCGACGTCCGCCTGCCGCGTCACGTCGCCGACGAGCGGAATGCCGCCGATCTCCGCCGCGACGGCCTCCACCTGCTCGGCGGTGCGGCCGCTCACCGCGACCTTCATCCCCGCGGCCGCGAGCTCGCGCGCGATGTTCGCGCCGATGCCGCGCCCGCCGCCGGTGATGAGCGCCGTGCCTGCCAGCTCAGCCATAGGCCCCGAGTCTAGAGTGGAGCGGGTGAGGGCTCGCGTGCTCGCGGTGGTGCTCGCCGAGGAGAACCGCAAGTGGTGGACGCTGCTGGCGGTCTGTTTCGGCCTGTTCATGATCATGCTCGACAACACGGTCGTGAACGTCGCGCTGCCGTCGATCCAGAAGGATCTCCACATCTCGCTCGCGTCGCTCGAGTGGGTCGTCACCGCCTACGCGCTGACCTTCGCGGCGCTGATGATCACGGGCGGCAAGCTCGCCGACCTCTACGGTCGCCGCCGCATCTTCCTCGTCGGCCTCGCCGTCTTCACGCTCTCCTCGCTCGCCTGCGGCCTCGCGCCGAGCGACCACTACCTCATCGCCGCGCGGGCGGTGCAGGGCGCCGGCTCGGCGCTCATGAACCCGGCGACGCTCTCGATCATCACCGCAACCTTCCCGCCGAAGCAGCGCGGCCAGGCGATCGGGATCTGGGCGGGAGTCTCCGCGCTCGCGCTCGCGATCGGCCCCCTCGCCGGCGGCCTCATCGTCCAGAACCTCAACTGGAACTGGATCTTCTTCGTCAACGTCCCGATCGGCGCGCTCGGGCTCGTCGCCTCGCCGCTCGTGATCCGGGAGTCGCGGGACACCTCGCGCGAGCAGAGCATCGACATCCCCGGCCTCGTGACGTCCGCTGCGGGGCTCTTCGCGCTCAGCTACGGCCTGATCGAGGGGAACACGAAGGGCTGGAGCTCGACCGAGATCCTCTGCTTCTTCGCCGCCGCCGCCGTTCTTCTCGTCGCGTTCGTCGTGCTCGAGGCGCGGCAGCGGCTGCCGATGCTCGACCTGTCCCTGTTCCGGATCGGCGCCTTCGCCGGCGCCAACGTCGTCGCGATGCTCGTCTCCCTCGCGATGTTCGGCGTCTTCTTCTTCGTCTCGATCTACGTCCAGAAGATCCTCGGCTACTCGCCGACGAAGGCGGGCGCGATCTTCCTGCCGATGACGCTCCTGATCATCGTCATCGCGCCGCTCGCCGGCCGGTTCTCGGACCGGGTCGGTTCGCGCTGGCTCATGGGTGCGGGGATGACCTTGCTCGGCTGCTCGCTCCTGCTCTACCAGCGGATCGGCGTCCACTCCGACTTCTGGACGCTCCTGCCGGCGCTCCTCGTCGGCGGCGTGGGGATGGCGATGACGATGTCGCCGATGACCTCGGCGGCGATGGGCGCCGTCCCCGTCGACAAGGCGGGCGTCGGATCCGGCGTCCTCAACAGCTTCCGCCAGGTCGGCGGCTCGCTCGGGATCGCCCTGATGGGCGCGATCCTCGCCTCGTACATCCACCATCCGCAGCACTCCCTCGCCGGCGCGCACGACTACGTGAACGGCCTCCACGCCGCCCTCGCCGTGAGCGCAGCGATCAGCTTCGGCGCGGCAATCGTCGCCGTCCTCACCGTCCGCACGAGACCCGAAGTCGTCCGCGAGCACATCGCCGAACTGGCGTAGCTCGCTTTCCGCGTGAAGAGCTGCGCTCTTCACGCGGGTGGTGACGGAACTGCTCCGTGCTGTGTCGTCGCGAGCGCGCAGGCCTGCGGCGTGCCCGCTCGCTGGTTCGCGGCGTCGTAAGCCTTCGTCTTACGCCGCCGCCGGGGCGTGTGCGCGGGTCGAAACGGTTGAAGTTCGCTTCGACGACGGGCCGGAGGCTAAGGCCTGCGAAGCGGCCTTAGCCTCCGGCCGGACCGCGCTCGCGCCGGCCTCCGCCGCGCGCGAGCGCACAAGAGCACCCTTCCGTCCGGAGCATCTCCAACAGGACAGCACGGAGCGCGGACGAGACCGCGCTCTCGTCCGCGCGGAGTTCCTTCAAGAGCGAGCGGGTGCGCAGCACCCTCGAGCTAAGGAAAAGGCCCCGGCTGCGGCTCCGGGGCCTTTCCAATGAGGCGCGCTCCTTCATGTGGTTCCGGGAAGCGGGTCTGCGGCTGCCCCTCTCCCCGTACACCGCCAGAAGCCTGGCGCGCCCCCTGCAAACCTCGGCCTGGCGTCCGGCCCGGTTGCAAGGTGCGCTCACTATAGGAGGTGAATCCGAACTCGTCAAGTAGCTCGGTCAAGTGATTTGGCGTTCTCGGCGCTTGACCGCCTTTCCGCATGAACACGCCCAAACGAGGGATGTCTCGTCGAGACATCTTGCGCATCTATGAAGTATGCGCTTGACTACGCACACCCCATGACTGCCAAAGACACGAGCAAGCGCGAACGGCGGCGCATCCCCGAGGCGGCCCTCGGCCAGCGCCTCCGCCAGCTCCGCGCGGCGGCCGGCCTGACCCAGAGCGATCTCGCCGGCGACCGCTTCTCCAAGGAGTACCTCTCGCAGATCGAGCGCGGCAAGACGCGGCCGACCCGCGAGACGATCGAGTGGCTGGCGGCGCAGCTCGGTGTGGACGCCGGCTATCTCGCAAGCGGCGTCGCCTCCGACGAGCGCGGCCGGATCGAGGGTGCGCTCGCGCGGGCGGAAGCGTTGTACGAGGCGAACGAGGACGTCGAGGCGTCCGAGGCGTTCGGGCAGCTCGTCTCCGCCGCCCGGCGGACCGGGATCCCCGAGCTGCAGTTCCGTGCGCTGCTCGGCGCGGGCCTCGCGAAGATGCGCGTGAGCGACCACCGCGCCGCGCTCGCTCTTCTCACGGACGCGCGGGCGATCGCCGAGGCGGAGTCGTTCTCCGACGTCGAGCGCGCCAACGTCCTGTTCCGGCTCGGCGCCTGCCGCTACCAGCTGAACAGCATCCAGTCGGCGCTCGGCCTGCTGAACGAGGCGTTCGCGCTCGCCGACCGGTCCGGGCTCCCGTGCGACGCGCTCAAGGCGGACATCCTTTCCTGGCGCTCGCGCTGCTGGCGCCGCCAGCGCGACTACGAAGCAGCCCGCGACGACGTCGAGGCGGCTCTCGAGCTCGCGCGTGGCGTCGACGATCTGCGGACGATCGGTGCCGCGTACTTCCAGGCTTCGCTCGTCGCCGACCGCGAGGGCCACTGGGTTCTCGCCCGCACGTACGCGGAGCGCGCGCGTGAGGCGTACGCCCAGCTCTCGGATCGCGTCCACGTCGGCGAGCTCACGAACAACCTCGGCGGTCTCAACTTCCTCCTCGGCAACACCGACGACGCCGTCGGCTTGCTGAAGGAGGCGTTCGCGATCGCTCTCGAGACCGGCCGGGACGGAGACGCCGGCCGCGCCGTCTCGTCGCTCGCCCAGATCCATCTCCGCACCGGCGACCTCGACCAGGCTGAGGAGCAGGCGCGTCACGCGCTCCAGCTGCTCGACGGTCGCGTCGACTATCTCGACGAGATCGGCAACGCCCAGCTCGTGCTCGGACGCTCGCTGCTCGAGCAAGGGAGGCTCGACGAGGCGGAGGCGATGTTCGGCGAAGCCGACGGGAGCTTCGCCCAGCTCAGTTCGGGAAGCCACCGGGCTGCAACGTGGGTCGCTCGGGGCGACCTCGCGGCCCGGCGCGGCGACCATCAGGAGGCCGCGCAGCTTTATCGTGCCGCTGCCGAAGCGCTACAGGACGTCCGGTTCTAGAGGAAGAAGGAGGTGACGACGTTGACGAAGCTGCGGTTTACCCTCGTTCTGCTCATCGCTTCCGTCTCGGCCTACGCTCTGGCCGTCGCGGCGGTGACCATCAGCGCGCTCGGAATGAGCGACGGAGGCGGCTTCTAGTCGCCGTAGTGCCAGTCGCGCCCATGGCCGGCGGCGTTTCCGACGCCGCCAACGGTGGGATGAAGGGGCCGTGGGCGCACGTCTCGAGCGCGCGCGGCGCGCGCTGACTGTCGGTCGGGTCGCTCACCGGAGCGGACTCCGCCGGATCCTCGCCGAGATCGGCGTCACCGGGAGCCGCGAGGCGACGCGGGAGCGGGCCCGGGCGTTCCGCTGCGCGCTCGAAGAGCTCGGCCCGACGTTCATCAAGCTCGGCCAGCTGCTCTCCTCGCGGCCCGACCTGCTGCCGGACGTCTACATCGACGAGCTCGGCGGGCTCGTCGACGACGTGCCGCCCGTTCCGTTCGCCGAGATCGAGGCGGTCGTCCATGAGGACTTCGGTGCGGACGCGTTCGTCCGCCTCGACCCGGAGCCGCTTGCGACCGCATCCATCGCTCAAACCCACCGCGGGCTCCTCGCGACGGGCCACGACGTCGTCGTCAAGGTGCGGCGGCCCGGCATCGTCGAGCAGGTCGACCTCGATCTCGCGCTCCTGCGATCGACGGTCGGGTTCCTCTCCGGACGCTCGGAGGCGGCGCAGCGCCTCCAGCTCGAGGAGCTCGCCGACGAGCTCGAGGTGCATCTCCGGGCCGAGCTCGACCTGGTCGAGGAGGCGCACAACACCGAGCTCGTCGCCCGGCTCGTCGAGCAGTTCGACGGGCTCGTCGTGCCGCAGGTGATCCGGCCGTACGTGAGCGAGCGCGCGCTCGTGCTCGAGCACATCGCCGGCGGGAAGGTGACCGCGGAGCACGGCCTGACCCGGGAGAGGGCGGCGGAGCTGGCTCGGGAGTTCTTCCGCGCCTACGTCTTCCAGGTCGTCGTCGAGGGCGTCTACCACGCCGACCCGCACCACGGGAACGTCCTGCTCACCGACGACGGCCGGCTCGCTCTGCTCGACTTCGGGCTGCTCGGCCGGCTCGACGAGGCGACGCGCGCCAACCTCGCGCTGCTCCTGCTCGCGCTCGCCCAGAACCGGGCCGACGACGTCGCGGATCTCGTGATCGCGCTGTCGCTCACGACGCCGCGCTCGGATCAGCCTGGCTTCGTCCAGGACGTCCGCCGCACGCTGCCCCGCTTCCACTGGCGGCCGCTCGCCTCGATCCAGGCGGGTCACGCGCTCGCCGCCCTGCAGCGGGCAGCGCTCGACCGCGACATCCGGCTGCCGACGTCCTTCGCCCTCGTGGGCAAGACGCTCGCCCAGGCCGACTCGATCGCGCGTCTCCTCGATCCCGCGCTCGATCCGGTCGAGCTGATCGAGGAGCAGGCGCAGGAGGTGCTCGCGCGAGAGGCGCAACACCGGCTCGAGCCGAATCGGTTCGTCGCCGAGGCGTTCACGCAGCTCGAGCCGCTGCTGCGGCTGCCGCGGCGGATCGGGCACATCGCGACCGAGCTCGAGCAGGGGACGTTGAAGGTCGGCGTCGTCCCGACCGGCCTCGGCGAGCTCGAGCACAACCTCCGTTCGATCGCGAACCGGGTCGGCGCGGCGATGATCATCGGCTCGCTCCTGCTCGCGTCGTCACTGCTCGTGCGCGTGCACGCCTTCGAGTGGCTCGGTGTCGCCGGCTTCTGCCTCGCCGGCGTCCTCGGGCTCTACATGGTCTGGAAGATCATCCGGACGCCCGGCGAGCTCTAGGCGTCGCCGGCGACCGAGCCCACGCGCTCGACCACGACCTGCGGGATGCGCGCGGCAGGGCTGAGCCGCAGGCACATGCGGACGATCTCCGCGCAGTCCTCCGGCCGGATCATCTCCTCCTGCTCGAGACCCGACCACTGCGCCATCGGCGTGTCGACGAAGCCCGGGCAGATGGCGATCGCGCGCACGCCGTCCGCGTCGAGCTCGCCGTTGAGCGAGCGCGTCAGAGCGATCACGGCGGCCTTCGTCGCGCCGTAGGTCGCGAGACCCGGCGTCGGCAGCGTGCCGGCGATCGAGGCGAGGTTGACGATCCAGCCGCGCGACTCCCGGAGGAGCGGGATCGCCGCCTGCGTGACGAGGAAGAGCCCGCGAAGGTTGATGTCGAGCTGGAGGTCGAGCTTCTTGAGGTCGAGCTCCTCCACCGTGCCGGCGATGCCGACGCCGGCGGAGTTGACGAGGACGTCGAGCCGGCCGAAGCGGTCGCGGTGCTCGGCGACGGCGCGCGCGCAGTCGTCCGCGTCGGCGACGTTCGCGGCGACCGGTACGGCGCCGAGCTCGGCCGCCGCGGCCTCGATCTTCTCCTTCTGCCGCGAGACGAGCGTCAGGTCGAAGCCCTCGTCGCGCAGAAGCCGCGCGATCGCGAGGCCGATGCCCGAGGAGCCGCCGGTGACGAGAGCCGCGCGATCCGCCATGCCGCCGCCTACAGTAAACGGCGTGAAGACCGAGACGGAGGGCCTGGCGAGTCTCAGTGTCGGAGGCGGCTGCGCGGCGAAGTACTCGGCGTCGCGGCTCGAGGAGCTGCTCAGAGGCTTCGTGCCCGTCGAGGCGGAGGATCTTCTCGTCGGTCTCGACCCGGCGGACGACGCGGCGGTCTACCGGCTCGACGCCGAGCGCGCGCTCGTCTTCACGGTCGACTTCTTCCCGCCGCTCGTCGACGAGCCGCGTCTCTTCGGCCGGATCGCCGCGACGAACGCGCTCAACGACGTCTTCGCGATGGGTGGGACGCCGCTTCTCGCGCTGTCGATCGCCGCCTTTTCCGAGGAGCTCCCGACCGGCGTCGTGGCGGCCGTCTTCGCAGGCGCGGACGAGCAGGTGCGTGCTGCCGGGGCGATCCTCGCCGGCGGGCACACGATTCGCGACGCCGAGCCCAAGTACGGCCTCGCGGTCGTCGGCACCGTTCATCCGGACGGAGTGTGGGTGAAGAGCGGTGCGAAGCCCGGCGACGCCGTCTTCCTCACAAAGCCGCTCGGCACCGGTCTCGTCCTCGCGAGCAAGGGCGATCCGGACGAGGCCGCTCGCTGGATGACGACGCTCAACGACCGCGCCGCCGAGGTGCTGCGGCCGTTCTCGCCGCACGCGGTCACCGACGTCACCGGCTTCGGCCTCTTCGGCCACGCGCACGAGACCGCCGAGCGGAGCGGCGTGCGGCTCGTCCTCGAGGCGTCGTCCTTCCCCGCGCTCGCGGGCGCGGTCGAGGCGGCGCGGGCCGGGACGCGCACCGGCGGCGATCCGCGGAACCGGGAGTTCGCCCCGGTCGAGGCGGACGGCGTTCCCGAGGAGCTGCTCGCGCTCGGCTACGACGCGCAGACGGCCGGCGGCCTGCTCGTCACGCTGCCGGCGGAGAAGGCGCTCTCGCTCGAGGCGGAGTTCCGGCGGCACGATCTCTTCCTCGCGCGCGTCGGGTCGGTGGAGGAGGGGGACGGTGTCGTCGTTCGTTAGCGTCGCCCACCGCCTGCCGCTCACGCTCTCGCCGGCCGCTTTTCGGCGCGTTGCGCGCACCGCCGTCGGCGTTCTCGTCCTGATCGTCGCGAGCGGGGCGACGGTTCGGCTGACCGGCTCAGGGCTCGGCTGCCCGTCGGTGACGGTCGACCTCTCCGCATGCGTGAAGGCGTACGGCGCTCGCGGCTATCACGCGGACATCGAGTTCTTCAACCGCGTGGCCTCGGGCCTCACGGTGCTCGTGGCGCTGGCGCTCGCCGCGGCCGCCTGGCGCACGGACGGCCTCGGCCGGCGGACGAAGCTGCTCGCGACCGGTGTGTTCCTCGCGACGTTCGCGCAGGCGCCGCTCGGTGCGATCACCGTCCACTTCCACCTCAACCCGTACCTCGTCATCTCGCATCTCGTCCTCGCTCTCTTCGCGCTCGCGCTCGGCGTGCTCGTCCTCCTCGAGGCGACCCGCGCTGTCGAGGGCGGCGGGGACGCTCTGCCCCGGCTCGCGCGTGCCGGCGGCGTCGCGCTCCTCGTCTCGGTCAGCGTGCTCGTCGTGTCCGGGACGGTCTCGACCGCGGCGGGCAGGTTCCCGGGAAGCTCGGGCTCGACCGTCGTGAGCAGGGTGTGGGACTTCCACTCCGCCGTGTACTGGCACGTCCGCGCGGTCGCCCTGTTCGGCGTCGTGTTCCTCGTGCTCGCGGGTTGGGCGTGGCAGCGGCGCGACCGCTTCCCGTGGCTCGTCCGCGGCTGCGCCGGATTGCTCGTCCTCCTGCTCGTCCAGATGGGGATCGGCGAGCTGCAGTACCGCACGTACGGGACGGTGCCGTGGGGCGTGGTCGTCGTCCACGTCACGCTCGCCGCGGCCCTGCTCGCCTGGACGGTCGGGCTCGTCGCGCGCCTCTGGCGTCCCGTGGGAGCGAACTAGACTGGCCGAATGTCGGAGCTGATCGTCTCCTCGCGGCCCGACCTGCGGCGGCCGGTGCTGCTCGCGGGCTTTCGGGGCTGGAACGACGGCGGCCAGGGCGCGACGCTCGGCGCGGGCTACCTCGCGCGCCAGTGGGGCGCCGAGGAGTTCGCGGAGATCGACCCGGAGAACTTCTACGACTTCCAGGCGGTGCGGCCGCAGGTCTCGCTCGAGGACGGACTGACCCGCAAGCTCGAATGGCCGGCGAACACGTTCTTCCACGCCCCGATCCCCGGCCTCGACCGCGACGTCGTGATCCTCCTCGGCGTCGAGCCGAATCTCCGCTGGAAGACGTACTCGCGCCTCGTCGTCGAGCTGACGCGGGATCTCGGCGTCGAGCTCGTCGCGACCTTCGGATCGCTGCTCGCGGACGTCCCGCACACGCGGCCGGCCCCGGTGAGCGCCGCGGCGAGCGACACGTCGCTCGTCGAGGAGCTCGGCGTCGAGCCGTCGCGCTACGAGGGGCCGACCGGGATCGTCGGAGTGCTGCTCGACGACTTCCGCCGCGCCGGCGTGCCGTCGGTGAGCCTCTGGGCCGCCGTCCCGCACTACGTCTCGCTCGCGCCGAGCCCGCGTGCCGCGCTCGCGCTCTGCCGGCGCTTCGGCGAGCTCCTCGGCGTGGACATCGACCTGGCCGAGCTCGAGACGGCGTCGGAGGAGTACAGCGAGCAGGTCACCGAGGCGGTCGCGTCCGATGCGGAGACCGCCTCGTACGTCGAGGAGCTCGAGCGCCGCGTCGACCTGATGGAGGCGGCGGAGGATCTTCCTTCCGGTGACAGCCTCGCGGCCGAGCTGACGCGCTTCCTGCGGGAGCGCGAGCAGAACGGCGACGACGAGAGCGCCGGCGGGCCGGCGAGCTAGCCCGGCTCCGCGGCGCCCGGAGGCTCGGCGGGCTCCGCGGTGTTGCTCTCCTGAGCCGCCTGCGTCTGCGCCTCGGGCTTCGCCGCGCCGCCCTTCTTCCTGCGCCGGCGCCGGCGCCGGTTGCGGTTCGAGCCCTGCTTCGGAGCGGGGAGGTTCTCGGAGAGCGCGAGCGCGACCTCCTCGATCGTGCCGAGCTTCTCGCGTGCCTCGTCGAGGAGCTTCGTCGCGCGCGGGGTGTAGCCCTCGGCCGAGGCGAGGAGCGCGGCGCCGACCGGGAGCGGCAGCTCGAGCGCCGCCTTGACGAGCTTCGCGGCGTTCTCCTCGTGCCGGTGCCCGCGTGAGTTCGCGAGCGCGCCGAGCAGCCGCTTCGCCTCGGGATACTCCGCCGAGGCGCGCCGGTCCTGCACCTTGCGCGTCGCCCGCGCGAGCCGCCATGTCCAGCGCGCGAGGATCTGCTCCGGCGCGTCGGGCTTGCCCTCGGCGATCGCCCGCAGGAGGATCCGGATCCCGGCGAGCCGTTCCTTCTCCCACGGCGGCGCCTGCGTCACGAGCGTGACGAGGTCGTCGAAGTCGGCGCGCTCGACGCGCATCGAGACGCGGTCCTGCAGCGCCATCATCCGCAGCCGCCGGTTCGGGTTCTCGGCCGCGGCCGTCGTGAGGAACTGCTCGAGTGCCGCCTTGCTCGCGCTGCGGTCGGTGAGCTTCTGGACGAAGTTGGCGCGCTCGTCGAAGCGGATCTGGCGGCCCGCGATCGTCGCCCAGTAGCGCTGCTCGTCCTCGTCGAGGTACTTCGGGTCGATCCGTTGCCACTCCCGCTGGATGACGCTGACCCGGCGGCGAACGTCGGGCGTGACCGGGACGAGCCACGGCGCCGGGGTCAGCTTGCGGCGGGCGCGGCGCTGCGAGCGGCGGCGCGGAGCCGGCGTGACGCGCGCGCCCTCGCGGTAGAAATCCGCGTCGAGGAGCGAGTGGAGGGAGACGACCCGCTCGTTGTGCGTCGCGCCCTTCGGGACGAAGTCGACGACGATCCCGGCTTCCTTGCGCGGATGGAGGCGCATGATCCGGCCGATCCGCTGCTGGTAGACGCGGCGGGAGGCGGTCGGGGCGAGGTGCATGCAGACGGTCGCGCGCGGCGAGTTCCAACCCTCCGCGAGCAGCTGCGCGTTGATCAGGACGTTGATCTCGCCGCGCTCGTAGGCGGCGAGCGTCTCGGCGAGGCGCACCGGCGGCGTCCGTCCCGAGACGGCCTCCGCCTTCAGCCCGGCGGCGCGGAACTCCTTGGCGAGGTTGTAGGCGTGGTCGACGCCGGCCGCGTAGACGATGCCCGGCGTGTTGTCGAAGCGGTCGCGGTACATCCCCGCCGCGGCCTGGTTGAGCGCCTGGTGGTCGAGCGTCTTCGCGAGGATCTCCTGGTCGAAGTCGCCGCCGACGATCGGCACGGCGTTGATCGCGGCGACCGGCGGCACGCGCAGGTCGCGGAGCGGCGCGATCAGCCCGCGGCGCGCGGCGTCCTGCAGCGGCAGATCGTCGACGGAGGCGGGGAAGACGTCCGAGACCTGCTTCGCGATCAGCTGCTCGGTCGCGGTCATGCCGATGTAGATGGGCTCGGGGAAGGAGCGGATCGCCGCGGAGGTCTTCTCCCCGAGCGCCGTGTGCGCCTCGTCGCAGATGACGAGCTGGTACGCGTCGCGGTCGATGGAGTCGACGTGGCGCGCGAACCACGCGTACGTCTGGATCGTGAGCGGCGCCTTCTTCGGGTGCTTCGCGCCGGTCGTGATCACGTCGACGAAGCGGTCGCCGTAGCCCTCGGTCGTCAGGTCGCGGGTGAACTGGGAGACGAGCAGGCGCCGGTGGGTGAGGATCAGGACGCCGAGCGTGCGGGCCGCCTCGACGAAGCCGGCGGCGGCGATCGTCTTGCCGGACGCGGTCGGGTGGCGGAAGCGGTAGCGGCGGACCGCGCCGGGGTCGTCCTCCGGCAGCGGCTCCGGCTCTTCGGGAAGCTCCGCCTCCTCGATCGCGACGACGAGGGTCGAGTCCTCGTCCTCGTCCTCGATCTCCGCGGCGGCGAGCTCCTCCGCCGTGGCCGTGTGGCCGTTCCCGTTCGCTGCCGCCTCGTCGTAGTGCTGGCTCGCGGCGATCAGCTCGGTGAGCATTCCCGCCAACGCGTCGACCTGGTGGCGGCGCAGCGCGGTGCCGGAAGCGGTGCGGGGCTCCGGCTCGGCGAGGACGCGCTCGAGGCCGAGGAGGAGGCCGTAGCGAACCTTCCACTTCGAGGACGGCGCTGCGAGGCCGGCGTCCATCTCCGCGACTGCGTCGTCGAGCGCGCGGCGGCGGGCGGTGCCGTCGGCAAGGACCTGCGCGGGATCCTCCCCCTTGCGCAGGAACGGCTCGCCGGCCCACGCTTCGGCGCGAGCGGCAGCGGCGGCTATCGGGTCTGCCGCCGCATCGGAGATGGTCGGCTGCTGAATCGCTTCTTGCATATGCGCAGCACGCTTCGGTGCTGCCTTCCTTACAAGAGGTACGCGCTCGCCTGATTCCCCCTGGGGCGAGCTGCGTGGCTGAAAGGATACCCCGCAGCGGGGGTTCGTCAACGTGTCTCTATGCGCCTAGTCCGCCGAAGACGGCGAACCGGTTCTTGGGCATCTCTTCGTAGACGACCTCGCCTCCGAGCTCGACCTGGCCGTGCAGACGCTTCGCGAGCGACTCGGCGTCCTCCTTGCTCGCCGTGCCGACGATGAGATAGCGCCAGCGGCGGACGGGTCTGTAGCCCTCCTGCTCGAGCTTGTGGGCGAGCGCCCTGGCTTCCTGGTGGGAACCGCAATTGACGTGCACCTCCCACGGCGCGTAGCCCTCGTCAAGTTCTTCCTGCTCCCAGGTCTCCTCCTTGGGCTCGTCGTCCCAGCGTTCCTCGGAGTCGAGCCAGTGATCGATCTGACTCGTCTTCGCCGGGATGCCAAGGCTCTTCAGCTCAGCCTCGACGATCTGACGCGCGCGCTCGGCGTCGGCACGCGATCCGGCGTAGACGAAGACGGTTTTCTCGTCGAGGGACACCCCGAGGCGTCGCCCCTTCAGATCGTCGGCTAACTGGAGCGCCTCGGGCGACACGAGCTCGCCCTTGCCGAAGTGATCGGTGAACACGTCCGCGTGCTCGTCGTCGACCTGGATCGTGATGCGCCAGTCGTCGCTCGCCATAACGGGAGGTTAGAGCTTCGCCGCGGCCG
>Ga0070741_10009467_pt1 | contig 18897 bp, 17 predicted proteins | sample Coa_R1_4_FD_66440 | JGI IMG/M metagenome (GOLD analysis project Ga0070741, IMG submission 66440) | Surface soil microbial communities from Centralia Pennsylvania, which are recovering from an underground coalmine fire - Coalmine... | ecosystem: Environmental > Terrestrial > Soil > Unclassified ...
TCCGAGGACCCGATCGCGTGGCGCAAGGACGAATATCCCGACTGATCAGGATCAGGTGGATAGCGTCGCGATGCCAGATGACCCGGTGTGGCGCTACATAAAACCGCCGGGGCGTAGCTTCGTAGGCAGGAAAGCGAACCGCGCCGACGAAAGCATGGGCGGTGGAGAGTTCCGGGCAGATCCCGCCGACCCCGCCAGGCGCGACCCCGCCCGGCGCGACCCCGCCAGGCGCGACCCCGCCAGGCGCGACCCCGCCCCCAGGCGCGGGTGGGTCGTCAGGCGCAGGCGCGCCCCCGCCCCCAGGCGCGGGTGGGTCGTCAGGCGCAGGCGGTTCGCCCCCGCCAGGCGCGACCCCGCCGCCCGCGGGCGGCTCGCCGGTCGGTGGCCATAACTACCCGTTGACGTTTTCCGTCGACTATCCCGACCGAAGCCTCGACCGTCTTAGCACGGCTCTGCGGATCTTCTGGATCATCCCCATCGTGATCCTTGCCGCGACGATTGAGGGCGGCAGCTATGCGGCCAATTCGGGGGGGAGGGGAGCCGCCTACGTCGGCGGTGGAGTCGGAATTCTGTTCATCCCGGTGGTGTTGATGCTGCTGTTCCGCGAGAAGTACCCGCGCTGGTGGTATGACTGGAACCTCCAACTGTCCCGTTTCACCAACCGGATCGTCGTGTACTTCGCGCTGATGGACGACCGTTACCCGTCGACCGACGAAGAGCAGGCCGTCCGCCTCAATTTCCCCTATCCCGACGTCGAACGCGATCTGAGCCGCGGACTCCCGCTGATCAAATGGCTCCTGGCGATCCCTCACTACTTCGTCCTCTTCTTCCTCACGATCGGCGCGTGGATCGCAGCGATCGTCGCCTGGTTCGCGATCCTCTTCACCGGCCGCTACCCGCGCTCGCTGTTCGACTACATCGAGGGCGTGATCCGCTGGCACAACCGGGTCGGCGCGTACGCATTCCTTCTGATCACGGACCGCTACCCGCCGTTTAGCCTTCAACCCTGACGCCCGGCTCTGCTGTCGGCGCAGGCCGGCTGGCCGGTGCCTCGGTGCCGGTACCTTGCAGTAATCGCGCACCACACGGGCAATCACCGCGTAATCGTGGTCGGTGGAGGATTCGGCGGCCTCCAGGCAGTGTTGAAGCTTCGCCACGAGCCAGTCGAGGTAACGCTGGTCGACCAGCGGAACTTTCATCTGTTCCAGCCGCTCACCTATCAGGTCGCGACGGGGGCGCTATCCCCGGGGGAGATCGCCTATCCGCTGCGGGCCATCTTCAAGCGCGACCGCAACGTCCGGGTTCTGCTAGGGGAGGTTGTCGACTTCGACCTGGAGGCGCGCGAGCTGTTGGTGCGTTCAGCCGACACGCTTCCTGATCCAAGCTCGATCAAGTACGACACCCTGATTGTCGCCGGGGGCTCCCATTACTCGTACTTCGGCCATGACGAGTGGAGCGAGTTCGCGGCCGAAGTCAAATCGCTCGAGAGCGCACTGGCAGTGCGCAGCCGCATCCTGAGCGCATTCGAGGCCGCCGAAATGGAGACGGACGAGGACGACCGGGCTGCATGGCTGACCTTCGTCGTGGTTGGGGGAGGGCCCACGGGAGTGGAGATGGCCGGCCAGATCGGCGAGCTCGCCAGCGACACTGTCCGTCGAGACTTCCGCACAATCGATACGCGGACGGGGCGGATCCTCCTGGTCGAATCGGCGAGCCGGCTGCTCACCACGTTCCCGCCTTCGCTTTCGAAAAAGGCCGCGCGATCGCTGCGCGAGCTGGGGGTCACGCCCATGGTGGATTCGACCGTCGTCGGGGTGGACGCGAACGGCGTGACGATAGAGGCCGACGGCGGAAAAACGGAGCGCATCCCCGCCAGGACCGTTGTGTGGGCGGCGGGGGTCACGGCCTCGGGCCTCGCGGGCAAGCTTGGCGAGCTGACCGGCGCCGAGGTTGACAGGGCGGGCCGGGTCAGCGTCGAGGCGGACCTCACGCTTCCTGGGCACCGCGAAGTGTTTGCGATCGGTGACATGGTCCGCGTGCGCGGCAGCGACGGTTCCGTGACGACCCTTCCGGGAGTGGCGCCGGTGGCCATGCAGCAGGGCCGCTACGTCGCGAACGTCGTGCGCGCACGGCTGCGCTCCGCGAGCCATCCACCGTTTCGCTATCGGGACAAGGGGAATCTCGCCACGATCGGCCGCGGCGCCGCGGTTGCCGAGATCAAGCTGTTCAGGTTGAGCGGCCTGCTCGCCTGGTTCGTCTGGCTCCTGGTGCACCTCTGGTACCTGATTGGCTTCGAGAGCCGTCTGCTTGTGCTGATCCAATGGACCTTCAGCTTCGTCACCCATGGCCGTGGAGCACGGATCATCTCCGAGCCGATGGTGAGCCGGGACCACCCGATCTCGCCGCCTGCCAAACCCCGCGATTGACACCAAGCTCGTTATCGATATAGTATCCCCGTGATATCACATGAGCGTGGCACGCCGTAAGACCGTCGCTCACGATCCCATGGATCAGGGGGCGTTTGCGCCGCGCCAGACCCATGAGCAGCGACCCGCACGGGTGCTCTCCTGCCCGCCCATAGTCGCGGTTGCGGTGGCGGTGCTCGGCGTGGCGGCGGTGGCAATAGCCTTCGGCACGGGGCAGCTGAGCTCGGCGGCGAGGATCGTTGCGGGCGTGGTCATTGCGGCGGTCGTGCTTGTGGCCCCGGGATTCGTCGTCGTGGCGCCGAACGAGTCGCGCGTGCTGATCCTGTTCGGCCGCTACGTCGGAACCCTGAGCGAGGCCAGGCTGTGGTGGGCCAACCCCTTTACCGTGTTTTGGCGCAAGCGGGTCTCGTTGCGCGTACACAACTTCCAGTCAGAGCGCATCAAGGTCAACGACTCAGCCGGCAACCCGATCGAGATCGCCGCCGTGGTCGTCTGGCGGGTGACCGATACCGCCAAGGCGGTGTTCGACGTCGAGGACTTCGAGCAATTCGTGACGGTGCAGAGCGAGACTGCCCTACGCCATCTCGCCAACGAATACCCCTATGACGATTACCGGCACGACACCTCCTTGCGCGGCAATTCCGACGAGGTCCGGGACGGCCTGCAGCAGGAGCTGCAGACACGGCTCCAAACCGCCGGCATCGAGGTGCTGGAGACGCGACTGACGCACATCGCATATGCGCCGGAGATCGCCGAGGTCATGCTGCGACGGCAGCAGGCCGAGGCCATTCTCGCCGCTCGAAAGACCATGGTCACCGGAGCGGTCGGCCTCGTGCAGATGGCGCTCGCGCAGCTCGCAGACTCGGATTTGGTCGAACTCGATCCCGAGCGCAAGGCAACCATGGTTGCCAATTTGATGGTGGTCCTGTCAGGTGACCATTCGCCCACGCCGGTGATCAACACGGGCTCGCTCTACACGTGAAGGCCAGCTGACATGCCTGAGAGCAAGCGGTTTCTGCTTCGACTCGACCCTCGCCTGTTCGAGGCCCTGCGCCGCTGGGCCGACGATGATCTGCGCAGCATCAACGCCCAGATCGAGTACCTGCTAACCGACCAGGCCCGCAAGGCTGGGCGGCTCCCCGCCAAGCGCAGAAGCGCAACGCGTCGTGCCGCTTCACGGACGGAGGACCGTACCGCCCCCGGGCAAGCGAGCAGCACGGTCGAAGCGGGCGGCCAAAGCGCGCACGTGGTCAGCTAGCTCAGGCGGCTCTCGCACCTCGAAGTCCACGCCGAGCATCGCGATCCGCAGCGCCAGCCACCTGAGGTCGTCGTCGCCAGTCCTGAACTCCGACGTGTGAGCGTCGATCGGCTTGATCGCGCCCCAGTGAATGGGAAGCCGGCGGGCCAGTTGCTCCGCTTCCGCGTGAAGAACGAGGACGGCCTCGAATCGATTCGGCGCAGCGGCGATGCTCCGCTCGACAAAGGCCGCGGCGTCGTTGGTGGGCAGCTCGTGGGCCTCGAAGCGCACGCCGGTCGATGTGGGCTTGGTCAACCGGTCGATGCGAAAGGTCCGCCAGTCGTCGCGAAGACGATCCCACGCCACGAGGTACCAACGGTGGCCACGATTTACGAGCGAGTGGGGCTCTACCTCTCGACGGGTCTCGCTGCGGTCGCGGCGGCGATAGGTAAAGCGCAGGCACTCCGCATCGCGGCACGCCGCGGCGATCACGGTCAAGTAGTGCGGCTCTACCGTTGGCCCTGATACCGGGAGCGTGACCGTCATCGAGCCAAGGGCGCGGACGCGACGGCGCAGGTGCGACGGCAGGATCTGCTCGACCTTGACGAGCGCCCGCAGAGCGGTCTCCTCGATGCTGGCCACCGAGGCATGAGCAGCAGTGAGGAGGCCGACCGCGATCGCGATCGCTTCCTCGTCGTCAAATAGCAGCGGAGGCATCGCGGCGCCGGCGCGAAGCCGGTATCCGCCGGCTGGGCCGCTGAGCGATTGCACGGGATAGCCGAGGTGACGCAGGCGCTCCATATCTCGCCGGATCGTTCGCCCCGACACCCCGAGTCGGTCGGCCAGCTCGTTTCCAGGCCAGTCGCGGCGCGCTTGAAGCAGCGAGAGCAGCTCCAACATGCGGCTGGCGGTATCGGCCATGGGCCTATGGTCTCGAAAATTGAGGACGCATACTGACCTAAACCGTCCGTACCGTGAGCGCGATGTCAATCAATCAGTCAGGAGCAACGATGCGTGAGCGTGACGGATACCCGGCCGGAGTTCCGTGCTGGATCGACACCAGCCAGCCCGATCCGGAAGCCGCAGTGTCCTTCTACGGCGGCATTTTCGGGTGGGAGATCGAGGACGCGATGCCACACGGCTCGCCCGGCAGCTACTACATCGCCCGCCTGCGCGGCGGCGATGTCGCCGCGATCGGCTCGCTTCCGGAGAGCAGTCCACCAGTTGCGCGGTGGAACACGTATATCTGGGTCGAGAGCGCCGACGAGGCCGCATCGAAGGTGCAATCCGTGGGCGGGCGCGTGATCAGCGATCCCTTCGACGTGATGGACGCAGGGCGGATGGCGGTGTGCGCGGATCCCGAGGGAGCGGTCTTCTGCATCTGGCAGGCCAAACGACACCGGGGCGCAAGGATCGTGAACGAACCTGGCTCGCTCAATTTCAACGGTCTTCACACTCGTGACCCGAACGGGGCGAAGTCGTTCTATGGGTCCGTGTTCGGATGGGAGGTGCTCCGGACCGCGGATGACTGGCAGGCTTGGCGGCTGCCCGGCTACGGCGACTTCCTTGAGCAGAGCGACCCTGGACTGCGCGAGCGGATGGCGCAGAGCGGAGCGCCCGCGGGCTTCGAGGACGTTGTCGCGACGCTCAACCCCATCACCGATGGTCAGGCCGAAGTCCCCGTCCATTGGAGCGTGACGTTCGCGGTCGACGATGCCGACGCCACAGCCTCCCGCGCCGCGGAGTTGGGCGGTCGGGTGATCGTCGCGCCGTTTGATGCGCCGTGGGTGAGGATGACCGTGATCGGCGATCCCCAAGGGGCGACGTTCGTCGCTAGCAAGTTCGCCCCCGAGAACAAGGACGTCGGAACTGGGAATGGGTCGGCCACGAGTGCGGCATAGACCGTTCACGACATCGTTTCGCGACTTTTACCACTGCGCAACAACCGCTCGCATTGGCGCGCATAGGCTGCCCTCCGACTCGAACTCCAGTTTCGTCCCCCGGAGGTTCAGATGCTTCGTCCGCTATGGCGCCACCGGCGCTCGTGGTACCTGACGCTCGCAATCGCAGGAGCCGGCGTGATCGCGATGTCCAGCGGTGCGTTGGCCCGCGAATCCGCACGGGCTCGCGGTCGGTCCCGCGGCGCCACACAGTTGCAGGGCGCGACAAATGCGACGGCGACGGCCACGCCGATCAAGCACGTGATCGTGATCATCGGCGAGAACCACACGTTCGACAACGTGTACGGCACCTACCAGCCGCCAAAGGGCCAGACAGTGCGCAACCTGCTCTCCGAGAGGATCGTCACCGCTTCGGGCAACCCCGGCACCAACGTGGGCGCGGCGCTCCAACGGACCGCGTCGGACACGACCAGCTACATGGTCGACCCACAGAGCACGGGCGCTTACAAGACGCTCCCGCGCCTCAACACCACATACGTGTCCAAGGCCTGTGATGGGCAGGGAGGAGACACGATCGACAAGCGTTTCCCACCACTGCCCAACGCGCCTTATCAGATAACGAAGTACGTCCCGTATTTCGACGACCACGGCGAGTACAGCAAGTACGGCACTTGCGAGTTCAACGGCGCCTACGTCGGAGACCCGATCCACCGCTTCTACCAGATGTACCAGCAGGTCTCCGGAGGGGAGAACGACCTCTGGACATGGGTTCACGAGCATGCCGGCGACTCCAATGGCGCGCCTCCGCCTACGCCGTTCACCGGTGAATCCACGGACCAGGGCGCCCTGGACATGGGCTTCTACAACATGGCAGCCGGGGACGCGCCCACCTTCAAGTTCCTGGCCCAGCACTATGCGATGTCCGACAACTACCACCAGGCGGTGATGGGCGGCACGGGCGCCAACCACATCGCGCTGGGGACCGGAGGCGCCGCCTTCTACCAGAACTCGAACGGCAAGGCCGTCAAACCGCCCAAGGGCGAGATCGAGAACGCCAATCCCCAGCCTGGCACCAATGACTGGTACACCCAGGACGGCTACGGCCAGACCGGCACTACCGCCGGCGGCAGCTATTCCAATTGCTCGGACCACTCCGCTCCGGGCGTCGCTGGAGTGACTAGGTACCTCAGCACGCTCTCCTACAAGGTGGTCAACCTATGTGCGCCGGGTCACTACTACCTACTCAACAATTACAACCCCGGCTACAACACCGACGGCTCGCTGAACACCTCGACCTTCACCGTCCCTCCGCAGCACTCGCTCCGCACGATCGGAGACGAACTCTCCGCGCACGGGATCACGTGGGGTTATTTCGGCGAGGGATACAACAACGGTCATCCCGGGCCCAACTACTGCGGGATCTGCGATCCGATGCAGTACGCGACCTCCGTCATGACCGATCCGGCAAAGCGCCGCAACACCCAGCACGGAATCAAGGCTTTCGACGACGAGGCAGATCACGGGACGCTTCCCGCGGTCTCGCTCCTCAAGCCCGGTGATGACGACGGGCACCCCGGATACTCGACGCTGGCGGCGTTCGAGGCGTTCGTAACCCATGCAATCGACGAGGTTCAGAGCAACCCCTCGCTCTGGAAAAGCACCGCGATCTTCGTCACCTTCGACGAGGGCGGCGGCTATTACGACTCGGGCTATATCCAGCCCGTTTCGTTCTTCGGCGATGGGACTCGCGTGCCGATGGTGGTCGTGTCTCCGTACACGAAGCCTGGCTACATCAGCCACACCTACGAGGACCATGTCTCGATTCTCAAGTTCATCGAGCGCAACTGGCACCTTTCACCGCTGTCGTCGCACAGCCTCGACAACCTGCCGAATCCCATGAGCTCCGCCGGTAATCCGTACGTGCCTACCAACCGGCCGGCGATCGGCGATCTGTTCGACCTTTTCGACTTCAGCCATCCGCAGGCAGTCATGGCTAGGCCACCGAGAGAGTCCGGCGGTTGGCGGACCGGCACCAAGCCGCAGGCGATTCCCAACTCCGCACGCTAACGAGGGGGCGTGGTCCGGCTGGCCGGATGATCCGGCCGGCCGGACCAATCGGCGTTCTTGAACGCAGCGGATCCGGCTCAGCTGCAGCTGGCCGGGTCGCCCCCGCTCCGCCGCCGTGCAAGAGGTGAGCCGGGCGCGTCTCGCCACGGCGCCCGATGACGAGCAGAGTTCCTCGCGGTCCAACCGTGGGCAAAATCCTTCCCGCCTCCACCGTCGTGGTGGGGCGGGAAGAATCTTTGCCGCCCGCCGGGCAACTTTCGTCCCGCCCGCTTCGGCCGCGTCAGGTGGGATGAATCTTTCCCGCCAAGGGTCATCACTCTGTGTCAGACGGCGGCGCCGCCCTCTGGCCTACCGGCGCGTATCGGCTGCGCAGCATCAGGTCGTAGCCCGTCGGGATCGTTGAAGAAGGCCATCTTGCACACGCCGGTGTCGAAGATCTCACCGAGAAACTCCACGCCCTTGGCTTCCAGTTCGGCGCGGGCGTGGTCGATGTCGTCGACATGGAGGGCGATGTGGCCTCTTTTGCGGACTGAATGTCGAGCCGAGCCGCCCGGGGTTCCCAGATCCCAAAGCATGTCCGTGCGACCCAAATTCCGTCTGGGCGTGCCCGGCCCGCAGGCCGCATGCCGTGCGGTTAGCCTCGGAGAACCCCTCGATGCAGCCCGAGGGCGGCAACCCCACACACCTGCCATGACTCTGCTCGCCGATCTCGTCACCGCGTCGGAGCAGGTCGCTGGAGTCAGCGCGCGCTCGCGAAAGGTCGCGATCCTCGTGGACCTGCTGCGCCGGCTCGACACAGAGGAGGTCGCGATCGCCGTGGGGTTCCTCTCCGGTGCTCCGCGGCAGGGGCGCGTTGGGGTTGGCTACTCGACGATCTACGGGGTCGAGTTGCCGCCCGCGACCGAGCCGTCACTCACAGTGAGCGATGTTGACCGCGCGATCTCGGAGATTCAGTTCGCCGTCGGAAGCGGCTCCTCCGGCCGACGCAAGCAGATTCTGAGCGAGCTGCTTGGCCGGGCCACCGAGCAGGAAGGCGACTTCCTCAGACGGCTCGTCACCGGCCAGCTGAGGCAAGGCGCCTTGGGAGGGGTGATGGCGGATGCGGTCGCGAAGGCCGCGGGGGCCTCTGGTGAGATCACCCGCCGCGCGCTGATGCTCTCAGGTGACCTGCCGCGGACCGCCGAGATCGCGATGGCGAGCGGGGAGGAGGGGCTTCGCGAAGTGGGCTTCGAACTCTTTCAGCCGATCCTCCCGATGCTCGCGTCCACGGCGGCGAGCGTGGCCGAGGCGATCGCGGGGTTCGAGCGTGCATCCGTTGAGTGGAAGCTCGACGGGATCCGTATCCAGATCCATCGCCGGGAAGACGAGGTGCGCATCTACACCCGCAACCTCAACGACATCACCGCAGCATTGCCCGGAATCGTCGCCGCCGTGCGGGGTCTGCCGATAAGCCAAGCGGTGCTCGACGGGGAGGCCCTGTGGATGACCCTCGACGGACCGGCCGCCTTCCAGGAGACCGTGTCACGAATCGACAGCGACGCACCGCCGGCGGGGATCACGACGTTCCTCTTTGACCTACTGCATCTGGACGGCCGAGATCTGCTCGACACGCCCCTCCACGAGCGCGCCGCCGCCCTGCGCTCAATCGCTCCAGACCTGAAGATCCCCGCCGTGGTCACATCCGACCCCGAGGAGGGCCGGCGCGTCCTCGAGGAGTCGCTGGCCGCGGGACACGAAGGCGTCGTGATCAAAGATGCCGCATCGCCCTATGCAGCTGGTCGGCGTGGCAAGGCCTGGCACAAGGTCAAGCCCGTGCGTACCTACGACCTTGTGGTCCTCGCTGCGGAGTGGGGCCACGGTCGCCGGCAGGGTTGGCTTTCAAATCTCCACCTCGGTGCCAAGGACGCGGCCACGGGCGAATTTGTGATGGTCGGAAAGTGCTTCAAGGGTCTCACCAACGAGCTCCTGGAGTGGCAAACGAAAGCGCTGCTCGAACGCGAGACCGCGCGGCGCGGGATCGTCGTGTCCGTCCGCCCGGAGCTGGTGGTCGAGATCGCGCTGGACGGTGTCCAATCCTCGACGCGCTACGCGGGAGGTGTGGCGCTTCGCTTCGCACGCGTAAAGCGCTACCGACCGGATAAGCAGCCAAGCGAAGCTGACACCATCGACGACTTGCGCGCGCTGCTGCTACGCCGGTAGTGCGCCCAGCCTGTCGGCGGTTACCGCCTCGAGTGCGTCGCGGAGCGCGGCTATACGCTCCTCGCCGTAGCGCTGCGCCCACTCGCGCTCCAGATCGTCGATGAGCCGGCGACCGATCGCGTAGGCCTCGCGGCCGGTCGCAGTGAGACGAATGATCTTGGCCCGGCCGTCGTCGGGGTCGGCGATGCGCTCGAGATAACCCCGCTTCTCGAGGTCGCTAGTCACTTCTCCCACCGATTGCTTGGTCATGCACGCGCGCTCCGCCAGTTCGGTCAGACGCGAACCGTTGTCGGGATCGATACCCCCGAATACGCAGCCATGGCCGGGCCGGATGTCCCCGAGTCCTTCGGCCGCCATCCGGCGGTAGAGCTCCTCGGCGAACGAATCGAACGAGATGCCGAGCAGCCGGATCATCGGTGTTTGGGACGTGTATTCGAGATCGTCTTGCATATCGTCAGGTTACCTGATAAGGTGGCCGAACTGTAAGGAGACCTTATAAAGCTGCCTGACGATTATAGCTAAACGATCGGAGAGTTCGAATGGAACGCAAGTGGTGGACATTGATGGCGGTGAGCGTGGCAACGTTCATGCTGCTGCTCGATATCACGGTTGTGAATACGGCGCTTCCGTCGATCGCGAAAGACCTTCACGCGACCTTCAACGACCTTCAGTGGGTCATCGACGCCTATACGCTCGCGCTCGCCGCAATCGTGTTGACCGCGGGATCGCTGGCCGACCGCCTCGGCCGCCGCGCGGTGTTTGCCGCCGGACTTGCGATCTTCTCCGTGGCGTCGTTGGCTGCCGGGCTGGCGCCGGACGCGACCTTCCTGAACATCTCTCGCGCGGTCGAGGGGATCGGCGGCGCCGCGATGTTCGCGGTCTCACTCGCGCTGGTCGCGCAGGAGTTCCCGGCCGGCAGAGAACGCGGGACTGCCATGGCGATCTACGGCGCGACCATCGGCATGTCCGTCGCGGTGGGTCCGCTGGTCGGCGGGGCGATCACCGACAGCCTGGGCTGGCGTTGGGTGTTCTTCATCAACGTCCCAGTGGGAATTGCGGCGCTGGCGACGACCTACATGAAGGTTCGCGAGTCTCGCAACCCGAACGCGGGCCGAATCGACTGGCTCGGGCTTGGCACGCTCAGCGGCGGCCTGTTCCTGCTCGTCCTCGCTTTGCTGCGAGGCAATGACGCGGGCTGGGGCAGCCCCCAGATCATCGCTGAGTTCGGCGCGGCCGCCGCGCTCCTGGCAGCGTTCATCGCCGTCGAGCGCAGCGTGCCCGACCCGATGCTCCCGCTCGGTCTGTTCCGTCGCCGCGCCTTCACAGGCGTTCAGCTCGCGGCCGTTGGAGTCTCCGCTTCGCTGTTCGCGCTTTTCCTATACCTCACCCTGTACCTCCAGGACTACCTGCACAACTCACCGCTGCAGGCCGGCGTGCGGTACCTGCCGATCACGCTCGGGGCGTTCATCGCGGCGCCAATCGCGGGCGTGCTGCTACCGCGCGTTCAAGCCCGTGTATTGATGGCGGTGGGGCTGGCGGGAACGGGTGTCGGGCTCGTGCTGATGTCCGGCATCGACGCTGGATCCAGCTGGACCGTCTTGCTTCCCGGCTTCATCGTCGCCGGCTTGGCGGTCGGAATCCTCAACCCCGTGATCGCAGACGTCGCGCTGAGCGTCGTGCCCAAGGAACGCAGCGGCATGGCGGCAGGTGTAAACGACACCTTCAGGCAGGTCGGGGTGGCGGTAGGGACCGCGGCATGGGGAGCGGTCTTCCTGGCCCGTGGATCGGGCAAGGTCGCCACGGTGCTCGCGGGGACGCCGGGTGCAGCCGCCGGCCGGCCGCGGCAGTTGATCGAGGCGCTGACGGGCGGTCACCTAGCCGCAGCCACGCAAGCCATACCGCACGGGGCCCGCGAGCTGGCCGTAAACGCCACCAACCAGGGCTTCCTCAGTGGCCTCAACGCGATCCTCCTGATTGGGGCCGTGGTCGCGTTTGTGGGGGCAGCGCTGGCGCTATGGCTTGTTCGCGAGCATGAGATCGAGCGCGACGCTCCGGCCGAGGCCGCGCCCGAGCCCTTGGAAGCCGACGAAGTGGTCGAGCTCCTCGCGGCCTGATCCGAAAAGCCGGAGTTGGGCCGAGTTCCACCAGTGTGCTAGTCAGTTCACTGGTGGAACTCGCCCCCGATCGAAAAGACCTGCGCCGCCGTCGCGCGATCTGCGCGACGGTGCTGGTGCTAGGAGGGCTCTACTCGCTGGTGCTGTTACCCCTGGTTCCCTCTCTGTTGGGGAGCGATCCCGTGCTGCTGGAGGCCTTGCGCGGATCGATCGCGGCGATGGTTGCGGGCGGCGCTTTCGCTCGGATCGGCCAAGCGTCACTCGTGCTCGCGCTGCTCGCTCCGCTGCCGACCCTGATGATGACCGACCCGTTCATCTGGTGGGCTGGCCGGTTGTGGGGCCCGGACGTCGCCCGGTATCTCGGCGTGCAGGGTCCCCGGGGCAAGCGGAGGATGGAGCGAGCCGTCCGCTTCTCGGAGCGTTACGGCTCGTGGGCGGTGCTGTTCGCATATATCTTGCCCGTGCCAAGCGCGCTGATCTATGCGGCGGCGGGCTGGACCGGAATGCGTCTGCGCCGCTTTTTGCTGCTTGACCTCGCCGGAACGTTTCTCTGGGTCGCGCTGATCGTTGGGCTCGGTTACGTGATCGGGCGCTCCGCAGTCAACGTCGCCCACGAGATCACCCATTACAGTCTCTTGCTCACGGTCGCGCTCGTCGTCGTGGTCGTGGTTGTGGCGGTCGTGCGCGGCGTCGCGCAAGCGCGCAATGATGAGTCCCTGAGGACTTGAGAAGTCTCGAATGGGCAAGCAGCCTCGGCGCGAAGGCTGGTCTGACTCACCATCAGAGGTACGGATCACCGTGCTGCAGGACCCGGGCGATCGGGGTCTCTGGGATCGTTTGCGAGCAAGAGGCGGCGGCGCGGGACGGCACGGGCGCGCGTCCGCGATGTGGGCGGCCGCGGCGGCCGTTCTGGCGGCCGCGGTGATCGTCACGACGACTTCCTTTGCAGGTGGTGCCGGCAGGTCGCACGAACTCGCGGCGGGCGCGGGTCAAGGCGGTTCGCCTGGGGTCGCGGCGGCCTATGGCTATCCGACTCGTTGCCTGAGCGTGACGATCGCTTCCTCCGACCACGCATTCGCGCGCGCCGACTTCAATCACGCCAGCCCGTGCGGGCAGTACGCGGGGTACCCGACCGCGATCTTCCACGTGGTCCGCGGATCATGGCGGCCCGTACTGGAGGCGGTGAGCTATCCGTGCCCGGCGACGGGAATTCCGCCCGCGGTGCAGAGGGAGCTCAGCGTATGTCCGCAGACGGCTCGGTCCCACCGCCCGCGACGGGTACTCTCGGGTCATTCTCGAGCTGGACACGCCCCATGGGCCGGCACGGATCCATCCGTACCTCGTTGAGCACCCCATCGGGGCCTTGGTGCTTGGGCATGGGGCGGGAGGCGGCGTCGAGACGCCCGACCTGAGGGCGGCGGCGCGGGCCGCGCGCAGAGTCGGCTTCAACGTCACGTTGGTTGAACAGCCCTATCGAGTAGCGGGCCGACGCAGTCAGCCGCCCCGTTGGCAGCTCGATGTCGCGTGGCTGGCGGTGATCGAACAGTTGCGACACGGAGTGCTCAGACGGCTGCCGCTGATGGTCGGCGGCCGATCAGCCGGGGCCCGGGTCGCCTGCCGGACCGCCGGCGAGGTCGGCGCGGCGGCGGTGCTCTGCCTTGCTTTCCCGTTGCACCCGCCGGGCCGGGCCGATGACCCGTCCAAAAGCCGGATTTCCGAGCTCGAGGCAGTGCGTGTGCCGGTGCTCGTCGTGCAGGGGGACAACGATCCGTTCGGGATGCCGCCGCCGGGCCCTGCCCGGAAAGTCGTGCCCGTGACAGGCAACCACTCGCTCAGGAACACCGATGCAATCGAGACCGCCGTCGCCGACTGGTTGCAGGAGTGGCGGCGGCTACGGTTTGCGCAACCTGAGAGGAGCCGGCATTGATTGCACGGTGTGGCTCACCGGGTCCGCCGCTCGCGTAGAGTCCCGCCGCTGATGCTTTTGAACGCCGACGCTCGGGAAATCCCCGGCGCGGACTCCCTTGGCGTCCTCGTCGATGCCATGGAGCGCGCCGACGATACCTTGCCGCTGGCGGCGCGCCACCTCGACCGGTCCCTCGTTGACGTCCTGCAGATACTTGGATTTGACGCGGACTACACGGCCGCCCAGGGCTCCTATCTATATGACTCCGCCGGTCGCGCGTATCTGGACTTTCACACGGGCGAAGGTTTTGCGAGCCTGGGTCACAATCATCCTGACGTTCGCGAGGTCCTCCGCGCCGTGCTCGATGCTGATCTTGTCGACGGCGTGCAGATCCACTTTTCGGCGCTGGCGGGGATCCTTGCCGAAGGAATCTCGCGGCTGCTGCCGCCCGGCCTGGACTCGGTTTACTTCACGAGCACCGGTGCCGAGGCAGTCGATTCTGCGATGAAGTTCGCGCGGGCAGCGACCGGCCGGCCGCGCCTGATCTCCTGTGACTCGAGCTTTCACGGCGTCACCTTCGGCCCGCTTTCGCTGGTGGGCGACGACTACTTCCGGCAGGGATTCGGACCGCTGCTACCGGGTTGCGAGCGCGTCCCATTCGGCGACCTGCCGTCCTTGGAGGCAGAGCTGCGGCGAGAGGATGTCGCGGCGTTCATCGTCGAACCGGTCCAGGGCCGTACCGTGGCGCTTCCGCCCGAGGGCTATCTGAAGGCCGCCCAGGCGCTGTGCCGGCGGTACGGCACGTTGTTCGTCGTGGACGAGGTCCAGACCGGACTGGGGCGGACCGGGAAATGGTTCGCACTCGAGCATTGGGGGCTGGAGCCCGATGCCGTGCTGATCGGAAAGGCCCTGAGCGGCGGTTACATGCCTGTCGCGGCGATGGTCACGAGGCGAAAGATCTACGAAAAGGCGGTTGGAACGCTCGAGCGCTGTTACGTGCACCAATCGACCTATGGCCGCAACCGTCTATCGATGGCGGCGGGATTGGCGACGCTTCGCATCATCGAGCGAGACCGCTTGGTCGAGCACGCCGAGCGCATCAGCGCCGTGCTGGTGGACGGGCTCAACGAGTTGGCGAGTCGCTTTGAGATCATCAAGGAGGTGCGCTCCAGCGGGCTGATGCTGGGGATCGAATTGCGTGCTCCGAACTCAATGACCGGCAGGATGAACTGGCGCTTGTTCCATGCCGCGAGCGAAGGACTCTTTCCGCAGCTGGTGGTCATTCCGCTGCATCGCGACCACGGCGTGATCACGATGGCGGCTGGTCCCAATGACGTGATCAAGTTGCTCCCTCCGCTGACGCTCTCGGAGTCGGAGGCGTGCAGCTTCCTGGATGCGCTTGGTGCCGTTCTCGCCGACTGCCAGGGCGAAGCAGGAAAGAACTGGGCCGTGGTTCGGGGCATTGCGAAAGCAACGCTGCGCCGCCGGATCGCCCCGGCTCGCCGGTGACCGACGGTCACCTCCCGGCCTCCAGCGCGTCGAAGCCACCGGCTGGAGCGACCTGCTTTCTGACGGGCGCCACCGGGTTCATCGGCGGGCACCTCGCGGAGCGGCTTGTGCGCGAAGGCCACCGCTTGCGCTGTCTGGTGCGGGCGACCAGTGACACCTCGCTGCTCGACGCGCTGGACGTTGAGCTTGCGGTCGGTGATCTCACCAGCTTGAGCTCGCTGCTCGAAGCGCTCGATGGTTGCCGCTACGCGTTTCACTGCGGCGCGGTGGTATCCGACTGGGCCACGGCGAAAGAGATCGCGGCGATCAACGTCGAAGGCACCCGCCACGTGCTCGAAGCCTCAGTTTCTGCGGGCGTGGAGCGGCTAGTCCACTTCAGCACGACCGACGTCTACGGGTATCCCGGCGGCGTCGCGATCGACGAGGCATACCACCCCACCCGGTTTCGCAACTGGTACGCGCAGACGAAGCTCGAGGCGGAGGCGGAAGTCCGACGCGCGACCGCGGCGCAGTCAGTCGCCGCTGTCATTCTGCGACCCGCAACGGTCTACGGCCCTCGTTCGAAGGAGGTGGTCGGCGAGATCGCGCGGGCAATCCGAAATCGCAGCATGCTCCTGATCGACCACGGGCGCGCGGTGGCCGGTCTGTGCTACGTCGAGAATCTCATTGACGCCGCCCTGGTCGCGCTGCACCATCGAGACGCCCCCGGCCAGGCGTTCAACGTCAGCGACGGTCTCGATGTCACGTGGAAGCAGTTCACGCAAGACCTTGCCCACGGGCTTGGCTGCCCGGCGCCCCGGTTCAGCATGCCGTATTGGATTGCCAACGCCGTCGGCTTCTCACTGGAACACAGCTACCGCCTGTTGCGCGCCGCCTCGGGTCTGACGACGCCGCCTCTGCTGTCTCGTCAGGCTGTCCAGGTCATGGGCTTAGACCAGGATTTCAGTAACCGCAAAGCGCGGGAGCTGCTGGGCTGGGAACCTCACGTCGGCTATGAGGCCGGTCTTTGCGCCACGATCGAGTGGCTGCGGGCCGAGCACCTCAGTCACGCTTAGAGTCGCGGCCTGGTCTCTACGGGGCCAGCCACTCAAGCCACGCCGCGCCCGGATGCGCAACCCCAAGCAGCGCGGCCGTACGCTCCCCGCGACGGTAGGCGAGCCTGCCGATGAGGCCGAAGACGCCTTCGTGTCTGCCGCGCTCGATTAGTGCTGACGGGACAGGAACGCCCAGCACGCTTCTGGAGGCAGCGCTACCCATCGGGACCAGCGGATCGATCGAGATCCAGTCGAGATCACGCACGGCGCCCGCTTCATCGATGATCGCGTGAAAGCGCGCCAGTTCCTCGTCGCTGAAGAAGACATGGACGAAGGTGTCGATAAGGCACACCAGGAGATCCTCCGGCAGCGAGTCGAGCACACGTGGAAGGACGTTGTCGGCGTCGCCCCTAACCACGCGCGCCTGGTGGCTCATCGCCACGCGGACTGCCTGGTGAAACCGGGTCACGGCGCCGATCTCCTGCGGGATGCACGCCGCAAGCCAGCTGCGGACCGCGGGGTCGGTGAGGTCGAGCGGCTCGATATCGATTCCGACGCGCTGCGACACATGCGGAAGCGCCGCTTTCTCCAGCGGGGCAGCAGAGCCGCGGACCGCGGTCTCGATCTCCACCTCGCTGCTTGCTTCGCCGACAACGGTCACGCCTCCGTCCGGCCGCCGGTAGCGATATCGGTAGTGGTCCAAATGCAGCCCGAGCCCGGCGCCGGTCCCGATGTCCACGAGTGCCACCTCACGACCGTCGTGGGCGGCATCTCTCAGTGCGGGAACGACGTGGGCACATCGGCCGACTTCGTTCATCTGATAGCGGTGGCGGTCGCAGAGGTCGAGCAATCGGTCGCGATGATCGAGGCAGAAGGAGCGGTACTCAGCCGCGAAACGGGAGCCGATTGCCGGTTGCGGCTGCCCGACCTGAGGAAACCAGCTCCGCAGTGGCTCTGGCCCGAGCTCGAGTACCAGGTATGTGGCCGCCGCTTGGAACAAGAGCGCGGGGAGCTTGTCTGGCGGGACGGTCGCGGCGATCTCCAGGAGCTCCCGGTCTGCGCGCAGCACCTCGAACTGTGCTGCCGTGAGTCTCCACGTGGCTGGTGCATCGTCCGGGGACCAGGCCGCAGCCACCATCGCGGCCTGATCGGCGACGGTGGACGGATTGGTCGCGAATGCGCGCGGTATACCGGACTCGTTCACGCCTGCAATCATTCCAGCGCGGGGGCGTCGCGCTGGAGCGACCGGGCCCGAAGGCAATCGGCACCCCGGCTTCTGGCCCTGACTGGAGTCGCTGAGGTACGATCGACCCCGTCATTGCGGGCGGGGTCGTCGCCGGAGCCAGGGGTGCTCTCGACATAAGGCCTCAGCGGGGCGGAACGTAGGAGAGCACATGGAAAGAAGCAGCCGTAATCGCGCGGGTCTGGGCGGCCGAATCGCCGGGCGGCCTCTGCTCCGGCTAACGCTGGTGGCGCTCGCAGCCACGACTGGGCTCGCAGCCACGACTGGAGTCATCCTGGCCACCTCGCTGTGGGCTCGAGCACGGCTGGCGGCCGCGGGCCCCACGTCCTCGACTGCTGCGAGTCCCCGGCGCCCGGCCAACGAGGGCGGCTTGGTTGTCGTTGGGCACGGTTTCACCCACGCATCGCGCCCGCCCACATCCTCGGAGTGCAAGAGGGTGGTCGGGCTCGCCTGCTACTGGCCACAGCAGCTCCAGAGAGCCTACGAACTGCGCAGCCTCTACGCGAAAGGTTTCACCGGCAGAGGCCGAACGATCGTGATTGTCGATCCCTTCGGCTCACCGACGATACGCCACGACCTCCGGGTGTTCGATCATGCCTTGGGGCTCCCGGCGCCGCCATCCTTCCGGATTCTTCAGCCCGCCGGTCGCGTGCCGCCGTACAACCCCGACAACCCCGAGATGACGGCCAAGGCGGGGGAGACGACGGAGGACGTCGAAATGGCTCATTCGCTTGCGCCGGAAGCGAACATCCTCCTGGTCGAGACCCCCGCGCCGGAGACGGTCGCGGGCGGCGGCTTCCCGAAGATGATGCAGGCCGAGAACTACGTGATCAAGCACAAGCTCGGCGACGTCATCAGCCAGAGCTTCAGCCTCCCGGAGGAGAACCTGGGCCTCCCGTTTGTCACCTCACTGCGCTACGCCTACCGCAACGCGCGCCGCCACCACGTGACCGTGCTCGCGGCATCCAACGATCAGGGAGTGACCGGTCCGACCCGGACCGGCGCCTTCTACACCCACCGAATCGTGCAATGGCCGGCGTCGGATCCCCTGGTCACAGGAGTGGGAGGCACCAAGCTGCACCTCGACGCGGCCGGCAGGCGAGCCTCGCCCGACACCGCCTGGAACGACAGCCACAGCCTGGCTGTGTATGCCTACGAGAAGTTAGATCCATGGGCCAGCAATGGCGGCGCGTCGATGCTTTTCGGCCGCCCCGCTTACCAGGACCCGGTGCGCTCGATCGTAGGAGACCATCGAGGCGTC
>Ga0070741_10009468_pt1 | contig 18896 bp, 14 predicted proteins | sample Coa_R1_4_FD_66440 | JGI IMG/M metagenome (GOLD analysis project Ga0070741, IMG submission 66440) | Surface soil microbial communities from Centralia Pennsylvania, which are recovering from an underground coalmine fire - Coalmine... | ecosystem: Environmental > Terrestrial > Soil > Unclassified ...
GGACTGCGTCTTGGGCGTGGCGCGGTTGATCTCGTCGGCCAGCACAATATGGGCGAAAACAGGGCCGGGCTGGAACTTGAACTCCTTCTGTCCCGCCGCCGATTCGAGCAGCAGGTTCGTGCCGGTGATGTCGGCAGGCATCAGGTCGGGCGTGAACTGGATGCGCGAGAACTTCAGGTGCAATGCCTGCGCCAGCGTGCGGACGAGCAGCGTTTTGCCCAGGCCCGGCACGCCTTCCAGCAGCGCGTGGCCGTTGGCGAGAAGGCAGATCAGCACGCTGTCAATGATTGGCTCATTGCCGACGATGACCTTGCGTATCTCGTTCTTCACCCGGTCGAAATCGTCTTTGAACTTGGCGGTCTGTCGCTCGATGTCGCTCATGGAGTTCCTTATATTGGCCGGGTACTGAAAGTACCCGTCTTGGTGGCGCTTCGCGCCGAGCGTCCTGCCGGACGCGAACTGCATTGTCCGTCCGTGAGGACGGTTGGCCGCAGGCCCTCCAGACGGGTACGTTCTGTACCCGGCCAGAGGTCACGGCTTAATACTGTCAAAGTAGTCGCGCACCTGCTTCTTATAGGCGGCGGGAATGTTTTCCTTGTTCAGCGCGTTCTCGGCAGCGCGGCGGTTCGTCTGGTACGCCTGATAGTAGGGCGAGCGGCTCTTGAAGGCTTCGGGATCGCCCGTCAGGTTCTGCTGCAACTCCTGGCCGTTCTTCGAGCGCGTCCCGGCGATTTTGGCGTTCGGCAGGTATTTGCCGTGCTTCGCCTGCTGCGCCAGATACCTGGCGAACTCCTGCGCCGAGCCGTTCTTGCCTGTTCCCGGCTTACCGTCGGCTTTCCCTTCGGCCAGCAGGCGCGCTTTCGCCTTGTTGCCGGGGTCTTTCATCGCCTGCGTCGGATCGCCTCTGCCGCCCCAGCCTTTGCCCGCTCCCTTGCCGCCTATCCCTTTGCCCTGGCCGTTGCCGCGCCCCATTCCCATGCCCATGCCTTTGCCCATGCTCATTGTCAGGCGGCCATCTTTGAGCGCCTGAACAAGCTGCGCGAGCATCTGCGCGTCGAGTTGGGCCTGCATGTTGCCCATGCCTTTACCCATCTGCTTGGCGATCTGGTTCATCCTCTGGGCCATCTGTTGGAGCGTGTTCGGATCGAGATGGCCCTGGTTCTGCGACATCATCTGCGCCAACTGCTGCAACTGCTGCGCCGCCTGATCCTGGCTCGTGTTCTGGAGCGCCTGCGCCAACTGCTGCATGGCCTGGGCCATCTGCTGCATCGCTTCCGGTGACATCTGGCCGGACTGCATCTGCTGCGCCATCTTCTGCATCGCCTGCTGCATGGCCTGCGGGTCTTGCTGCTGCATCGCCTGCTGCATCTGTTCCAGCGCCTTGCGCGCCTGCTTCATCGCCTCGGACTCTTTAGGCTTTTTCTGGCTCTGCGGATCGCTCTTGTTGGCGTCCTTGCTGCCGTTCGTGTCGTTCTTGGCCTGCTGGTTCTTCGCTGCCTGCCGTGCCTGCTCCACCCGCTTCTGCTGCGCCGCCGCGACCTCGCGCTGCATCTGGTCGAGGGAACGCTTGAACTCCTGCTGCGCCTGCTGCAGGGATTTGGGCGGCACAGCAGCGGCGAGACGCTTCTGCGCCTCCTCCATCTTGCGCGTCAGCTTCTGCATCGCGACGAGCGCCTGCTTCTTGCTCAGTTCGCCCCTGCGCATCGCCTCGCCGAGTTTCTGCGCCTCCGCCGCCGCCTTCTTTGTCTCGTCGAGCTTCTGCTGATCGGCGGTCTTCGTCGTGTCCTTCGCCAGTTTTTCTATCTGGATGCCCTGCTTTTTGACCTCGGCCATCTCCTCGCGCTGCTGCTTCGACCAGAACGCGGGCAGGGTGGGGAGATAGAACAGCAGGAACAGCGCCAGCGTCGCGACGAGGCCGACGCCGAGTTCGCGCGGCAAGCGGGCCGGATAGAGCGCCTTGATATTGAGATCGGCGGCGTGCTGTTCCGCGTCGGTCAACTGGGCGGCATAGAACGCTTCGGAGCCGGGCGCGTGCTGGCTCTGGAACTCGACCGCGCTGCTAAGCCGCTCCTTGAGGTCGGCGCGGCGCTCGGTCAGGCGGGCGACATCGAGCGGGGTGAGCGGGCGCAGGAAGGCCAGCACGATCCCGGCCAGCAGCCCGACGCCGATGACGGTGGCGAGCGTCCAGGGGGGCGGCGTCTCGAACAGCCGCAGCTTGCTCATCCCCACGACCAGCAGGCAGGCGACGGACGTGACGCAGAGCGCGCCCGACAGGAACCGCAGCAGCAGCAGCGCGCGGATTCGGCGCGCGGCGGCGGTCAGTGTGTCGCGCAGCGCAGGCGGCATCGGCGTGGCAGCAGGCGCGTTCTGGAACCGAGATGTGTGAATGCTCATGGCTTTCTCCTGCCGGGCATTGAAATACCCGTCTGGCAAGCCTACGGCTAATCGTCCTGCGGACGAAGCGCTTATTGTGTCTGCCTCTTCGTATCGTATTCGCCTGCATACGAAGGCAGAGACTTTCCAACCGGGGCGTCCGCTAGGACGCTTGGCGCGTAGCGTCTCCCAGACGGGTATTTCAATGCCCGGTCTGGGTTCTCCGCGAAGCCAGCGGCAGCATCAGGGCCAGCGACAGCCCGCCGACGAGCAGCCACAGATAGGTCGTCACCTGCCACATCGGGGTCGTGCTGAGGAGCAGGGGACGCGAATCGAAGTAGTTGCCGCGCCCGCCGTTCAGAGAACTCATCTGGATAAGAGACTGAACCGGGTTGAAATAGTACAGGTTGATGGACGGGCCAGGCGGCGTCTCGCTATTGGCTCCGACGCGGGCCAACTCCGGGCCGACCCATATCCACAGGAGGAACAGGTAGGCCAGGCAGAGCGCGACCCACCGGTTCCGAAACGCGACCGAGAACAGCATACAGAGCAGCGCGAATCCGCCTGCCGATACCAGCAGGACGAGCGCCGCCTGTGGAAAGTCACCGGCCAGCGGGTCTGCGGCTGCCGCAGATTTAGACGCCTGTCCAGGCGGCGAGGCGACGCCATCGGGCGGAACCGGAGCCGTCTGTGCCTGTGTGATCTGGGGAGTCGTCGGGTTCGAGGCTGCGCCGGAATGCAGAATGTCTCCGGCATGGCCGACCAGCACGAAACCGAACCCGTAGAGGCCGAGCGCGAACAGGGTCATCAGCAGCACGAACGGCAGGCCCGACGCCATCCGGCCTTGCCGCAAACCCTGCGGCGTCCAGCCTCCGGCCAGGTAGCTCGGGAAGCGGCGCGCTTCGTCGGGCCGCAGGTCGCCCGTCGCGAAGATGGGGATGAGCAGCAGGAGCAGCGTGCCGGTAATGATCAGCGAGGTCAGCGGCGGGTCTACCTGTATCTGCACCGCCTGCGCCGCCCGGTTGTACCACGCCTGAAGCCACCAGAGCGTGAGGCTTAGCAACTGCACGCCGAGTACCAGCAGCGTCAGACCGCGCAGCAGCGGCGCGCGCCGTTCCGGATAGGACTCGATATTGGTCATCGCGATGGCGGAGAGCAGCAGCCCGCCCAGCACGCAGAAGACCGCAAACCCCAGGCCGGTCGGAACCTGGAAGCCGAAAAAGCGGTTGCCGAACCAGGTCTCGCCAATGGCCCGGAATATCTGGAAGACCAGGTCGCTGTTGGAGTTGGGAGACATCAGGGCGGCAACCGTGCCAAAGCCCAGAAAGACCGGCAGAATGAGCGTCGCGTAGGTATAGAGGACAGCGGCAGAGGTCGAGCGGGCGATGGACGACCACATCAGGCCCATCGCGCCGACCAGCAGGCTGCCCATCAGCAGCAGCAGGTAGGAACTGACGACCATGCCGGGGTCTACGCTGCCGAGCATGAAGCAGATGGAGATGAGCGGCAGCGACGACACCAGCAGCAGCGCCGTGAACGCGACTGCCGACAGCAGCTTGCCCGCGATGATGCTCCGGCGGGAGAGCCGCGTCATCGTGAGCATGTCGAGCGTGCGCTGCTCCTTCTCGATGGTCAAGGAACCGCTCGTGATGGCCGGGGTGATGAACAGGACGAGGAACACCTGTGTGACCATGACCCAGTTGAACATCTCGGCCCCGATGCGCGACGCCTCCGATGCGCCGACGCCCCGGTTCTGCACCTGGTTCAGCCAGCCGAAATAGTTGAGCAGCAGCACCAGCGAGAGGAAGCCCAGGTAGCCGAGCAGAATCCAGTAGGCGCGCGCCCCCCGCATCCGCACGCGCATCTCTTTGACCAGCACCGGATTGTCGGGCCGCAGCCCCGCCCCTATCGCCATTTCAAACCTCGCTTTACCCACCCCCCGGCCCCCTCCCCACAAGAGAGGGGCCGAGGGTGGGTCACTACGCCACCTGCCCCTTCGTCACGCGCAGGAACACGTCTTCCAGGTCGGTCTCCGGCGTGTAGAAGGAGCGCACCTTGATGCCCGCCTCCACCAGCGCCGTCAGCACCCGATACTCTTCATCTACCTCGCCGACATACCCGATCTGCAACAGGCCGCCGGTCGTCCCGGCGTTGTGTCCGTTGCGCTGCAAGGTCTGCGGGCGGGCGGGCGCGTCGGGAGTCTCCTCCGCGCCGTCGTCGGCGTCGCCGCGCTGCCGCCGCCCGCTCAGCATCTTCACCTCCCGCACGACTTCGCCCATCTGGAGCAGCAGGTCGTGCGCCCGCTCCAACTCGTCCACGATGCCGATCTCGATGGTATGCTGCCCGCGCACCTGCCGCGCAATGGTGTTCACGTCGCCCGCCACGATCAGTTCGCCGCGCTCGATGATGCCGATCTTGTTGCAGAACTCCTCCATCTCCGGCAGGATGTGCGACGAGATGATGATCGTCTTGCCCATCGCCTGCAGCTCTTTGAGCAGTTCGCGGATCTCGATGCGGGCGCGCGGGTCGAGGCCGGAGGCCGGCTCGTCCAGCAGCATCACCTTCGGGTCATGCACCAGCGTCTTGGCGAGGCAGAGGCGCTGCTTCATGCCGCGCGACAGGGCCTCCACGTAGGCATCTTTCTTCCCGGTCAGGTCGGTCAGGGCCAGCACGTCGTCAATGATCTGCGGGCGCTGCTGCTTGGGGATGCGGTAGGCGGCAGCGAAGAAGTCCAGATACTCCCACACCTTGATGTCGTCGTAGACGCCGAAGAAGTCCGGCATATACCCGACGATAGAGCGCACCTGCTCCGGGTATTTCACGACATCCAGGCCAGCGATATAGGCCGTGCCGGAGGTCGGCAGCAGGAGCGTGGCGAGCATCTTGATGGTCGTCGTCTTGCCCGCCCCGTTGGGGCCGATGAAACCGAAGATGTCGCCCTGTTCCAGTTCCAGGCAGAGGTCGTTCAGGGCGGGTTCCGGCTTGTCTTTGTACTCTTTCCGCAGGTGGCGGATGTCTATCATCGGAGGCATCGAGAGTCGCTCCTTTTGGACATAACCCCCCGTCCCCCTTCCCTAAAACGTTCGTTCCTCACTGGGAAGGGGGAGAGTGCAAATTGGTAGCTTTTCCCTTATACTGAACTCGGAAGCGAGTTGGAAGCAAGGGAGCGGCTTTGTGTTTTGGCTCCCCCTTCCCAGCGCAGCGTTTTAGGGAAGGGGGACGGGGGTTAGGTCATTCATAAGCCAGCGCGCGAAAACGAGCGATCATATACGTGAGCAGCAGCACACTCATCGCCGCATAACCGAACAGGCCGCCGAGCAGCGCGACTTTGCTCTGCCATCCGGTCGGATCGAACAGCGCCGCGACGAGCCGGATCGGATTGAACCAGGTGATCGGCGATGTCTCGAACAGGCGAAAGTCGCCCGTCAGCGTGCTGAGCAGCGAGGCGAACAGCGCCGTGCCGATGCAGAGAACGCCGATGACGAGGACATACGACGTGACAATGGCATAGAGCGTGCGCTTGAGGCGCAGCGAGAGAAACAGGCCGATGGTCGCGAAGAAGAAGGCCGAGACGCCCATCAGCAGGTAGGCCACGCAGAACTGCCAGGGGGCGACATAGTCGGAGGAGGCGACCCCGCCCAGCGCGGCGCGCGCCCAGCCGAACAGGGTGAAGGGCAGGAAGATGCCCAGGATGATGCCGACGGAGGCGAGCCGCGCCAGCAGCTTGCCCAGCACGATCTCGGCGGGCTGAAGGCGTGTAAAGAGGAGCATCTCCCAGGTCTGCTGCTCTTTCTCCTGCGTGATGGCGTTGGCCGTCAGCGAGGGCGCGACCAGGCAGATGATCATATATTGCAGCACGACTGCGACCGTCCAGGCTTCCTTGCCGGTCGAAGGCGAAGCGTCGCCGAGCATCCAGACCATGCCCTGCCAGTAGAACCAGAGAATGCCCAGCGCCACCAGAAGGCCGATGCCGATGCGCGTCGGCGTGGGCTGGCGGAGGCGAAAGCGGAGCAACAGTTCTTTGCGCAGCACGGGATTATGGATCATTTGAAGATTCCCTGCCGCGAGCCGAGCGGCGTCACGTCTTCCAGCACGCGCGGGGGCGGAGCCAGGAACGGGTTCGCAGCGGCGCGGAGCGCGGGCGGCGCGTTTGCCGGAAGGGGCAGATGCGCCACCAGCAGATTGACCTCCTCGCCCGCCGGACTCTGCCCGTTCACCTGCACGTTCAGGATCGGATCGTAGCACCAGCCGACGAACACGTTGGCGGCGCGTCCGAAGGTTTCGGCGGCCTCATTCACGAAAGGCGAGCCGTAGTTCTGCCCGTTGCTGGCGAGCGCCTGCGCGAGACCGTGCCGTATCTTATCGCGCGCGGCGTTCTCGTTTCCTCCCGAAGCGGCGTCCGTTTCCGAGTCCGAGGTGTCCGGCAGCCGGAGGCTGCTGGAGCCGTTGCTCTTGTTCCACAGAATCGCCTGCTGCTTCGTCTCGCCCGGAGCCAGATCGCCCAGGGAGACGGTGTCGTTGCCATTGACCAGCGCGCAGTCTTTGAGGGCGAAGCGCGTCCTGTTCGTCACCGTGACCTGGACTTTCCCGCCATCGAGCCACTGCGTCTGCGCCGCGAGAGGGCCGCCGAGCGGGGCGAGTACGGGCGTGTCGAAACTGCGCTTATCCCACAGTTTGATGAGCGCGCCGCGCAGCGTCGTCGTCTTATCGTGTTCCACCGTCAGCGAGTCGGTGAGGGCGGTGTCGCTGGCGTATATCTCGCTCGGCGCGACGGTGCGATACGAGCCGCCCTCGCCTGCGCCGCCAAAAGTGATGTCGTAGGCGGCGCGGCCCGGCGAGTAGACGGTCATCTGCGCGTAGCCTGCCGCCTGATCCGAGTTGGCGATGGTTTCCAGCACGACGGCGCGATTGACGGTCAGCAGTCGGCCCTTGATGGACTGCGCGATGACGTAGGAGGCGACGGTGAAGCCGCAGATCAAGAGCGGCGCGGTCAGCCAGGCCAGTTCCCGCTTGTCCAGCTTTTTAAGGAGAAGATAGCTGACCGGGACGAGCAGCAGGAGATAGGCGGCGAGGAAGATGGCGACCGTCCACCAGGAGGGCGTGTTGCCCGCCTGCTGGCCCGCCAGCGCGTCGGCCAGAGGCGTGCTGGCGTTACCGCCATAGTAGAAGCGCCGGTCATCATTGGCAAGGCTGGCAAGCGCGCTGCGCGGCGAGACGGCATTGTTGCCGCAGCGCAGCAGATCGCGCCAGAAGGCAGGCGCTCCCGCCCAACCCCGAAACTCCGGCGCGAGATAGTCGAACGCCGTGAAGACGATCACGCCTGCGCCATAGGGCCGCGAGACCACGAGCGGCAGCCGATCTGTGCCGAACAGTACGCCCGCGTCCGGCTTGAGCGTTCCCGTTGTGCAGACGATCCTCGAGTCCGGGGGGAACGACGCGCGATAGCGCGGGTAGAGAGCCAGATTGAGGTCGGCCTGCGTGGTTCCGGTCGGCTGAAGGGGAAGGAGTTCGGAGAGGAACTGGCCTTTCAAGCGCGCCAGGTCGCTGCCGCCAGCAAGGATGAGCAGTCCGCCCTGCCGCACATACTCCCGGATCGCCTCCTGCTGGTCTTCCGTCAGGCTGTCGGTCGGCAGATCGGCCAGCGCGATGGCGTCTATCATCGCATAGCCCTGCGCCATGTCCGGCAGCGCGCGCGAATCGGCGTAATGCACCTGCGTCGTGGCGAACTGCGCCGCGCCGCCGCCCTGCATCATCAGGCCGTTGATGGCGGCCGGATTGACGTGCCGATGCACCAGGGCGAGCCGTTTCTTCATCAGGAAGTTGAGGCCGCTGCCATCGCGGGTGAGGGCGAGGACGTTGAAGGTCTCCGCGCTGACGGCGGCGGGCAGGGAGAGCGACTTTTCGGCCAGCTTGCGGCCTTCCATCAGCAGGCGCGCGGTGATCTCCGTGTTTCCGGCCCCGGCGCCGCCCATCATCGGCGCGGAGCGGGGCAGGCAGACGAAATGCAGGGCTTCGTTGAGCGGGCCGTCGTGGAGGGGAACGCGGCGCGTGTAGAGGGTCGTGCGCCCCTGAAATGTCGCGGACAACTGCAACTGCCCGACGCCGTTGACGCCCTGCCCGCCGAGATAGATCGTGACCGGCGTCCAGGTGTCGGGACGATAGCGGGAGGGCAGGCCGCTGCCCGGCCCGAACCCGATCAGACCGTCTATATCCACCGCTCCCGCGCGTCCCACGCCTGCCAGCAGCGCGCACAGCATCAGCAGGCCGGGCCAGGATGCGCGCCCCAGGCGGCAGAGTGCAAACGCAGAGCGAAGGGCGAAATAGGCGAATCTCATGGGTAGTGCGACCTCTGGAAAGCGCTCTCTACTGAATGCCGGGCTTGTTCTTCCGGCTTCTATATGAAGAGACGCGCCCAGATGACACACAGGCGCGTCTGCTATTCGGAAAAATCGCTTTGCCGGGTGCTAAACGTACCCGTCTGGAGGGCCTCCGGCCAACCGTCCTGCCGGACGGGAACTGCATTGGGCGTCCGCGAGGACGCTCGGCGCGTAGCGCCACCGAGACGGGTACGTTTAGTACCCGCCCACAGAGGCTAATGCCCCGCCGCCTCCAGGACTTCATCGGGGATGTCGAAGTTGGCGTGGACACTCTGCACATCGTCATCCGCTTCGAGGGCGTCCATCAGCCGGAGCATCTGCGCGGCCTCCTTGCCGTCCAGAGCGACCGTATCGGTCGGCTCCATCGTGTACTCGGCGTTCAGGATGGGGATGTTGGCCGCCTCGATAGCCTGGCGCACCGCCGCGAAGTCCTCCGGCTGCGTGATGACCGAGTAGGTCTCTTCATCGCTGCGCACATCGTCCGCGCCCGCTTCGATCGCCGCGTTGAACAGCGTCTCCTCGTCGGTCGCGCTCCTGGCGATGGTGATCAGCCCAATAGGACGGAAGCGATACGAGACGGAGCCGGACTCTCCCAGACGTCCGCCATGTTTGCTGAAGATACTACGGATGTTGGGAACCGTTCGGTTTCGGTTATCTGTCGCGCACTCCACCAGCACGGCGACGCCACCCGGCCCGTAGCCCTCATAGGTCACGTCTTCATAGGTCACGCCCTCGATCTCGCCCGTGCCGCGCTGGATGCTGCGCTTGATGTTGTCCGCCGGCATCGAATTTTCGCGCGCCTTCTGAATGGCGAGGCGCAGGCGCAGGTTCGAGTCCGGATTGCCGCCTCCCGCCTTCGCCGCCATGATGATCTCTTTTGCCAGTTTGGTAAACAGGTTGCCCCGCTTGGCGTCCTGCGCGCCTTTGCGGAGGCGTATATTATGCCATTTCGAATGTCCAGACATCGGGCATAATCTCCTTTCCGGTATCTATCGTGTCTGCGTGGAGGTTCGGCTGAAATCGGGGCGGACGGGAGCCGATGGCTCCCGAATCGCCTCAGAATTATATCACCAAAGCCGCCTGCCCGTCAAACAAAGGGAAGTATCCGAATTCATGTGGGCAGGCAGTCAATGCGCGCGAAATGCGTACATTGACACGGGTGCGCGCGTCTGCTATACTGCTGGCATCGCCCCCGGTCTCCGCCGGACGCTTGCGGCGCTCCGGGCGGCCCACTTCCTAACTCTGAGGTAGCTTGCCATGCTCCGCGCTCTCGTCACCGGCGGCGCCGGTTTCCTGGGTTCCCATCTGTGCGACCGACTGCTCCAGGAGGGTCTGCATGTCGTCGCTATGGATAACCTGGTCACCGGCTCCACCGACAACATCGCTCATCTGGTGGACAACCCTCGCTTCCGCTTCATCCACTACGATGTCACCGAGTACCTCTACCTCGAAGGCCCGCTCGATTTCATCTTCCACCTCGCCTCGCCCGCCAGCCCGGTGGACTTTCCCACCAAGCCCATCCAGATTCTCAAGGTCAACGCCCTCGGAACGCACAAGAGCCTGGGACTGGCAAGGGCGAAGGGGGCGCGCTTCTTCCTGGCCTCCACCTCCGAGATCTACGGCGATCCGCTGGTGCATCCGCAGACCGAGGAGTATCTGGGCAACGTCAATCCGATCGGCGTGCGCGGCGTCTACGATGAATCCAAGCGCTTTGCCGAGAGCATGACGATGGCCTATCAGCGGTATCACGGCCTGGAGACCCGGATCGTGCGCATCTTCAACACCTACGGGCCAAGAATGCGCCTGGAAGATGGGCGCGTGGTTCCCAACTTCATCGGGCAGGCATTGCGGGGAGAGCCGATCACCGTGTATGGAACAGGGAAGCAGACGCGCAGTTTCTGCTATGTCTCGGACTTGATCGAGGGGTTCTGGCGGCTGATGAACTCGGACATCAAAACGCCCGTCAACATCGGCAACCCGACAGAGCGGACGATGACCGAGTTCGCCGAGCAGATCAAGGCGCTGACGGGCAGCAAGAGCGAGATCGTGTTCGTGCCGCTGCCGACCGAGGACGATCCCAAGCAGAGGCGACCGGACATCACGAAGGCGCGGGAGTTGCTGGGCTGGGAGCCGAAGGTCGGCCTGGAAGAGGGCTTGCGGCTGACCATTGACTACTTCAAAGGCAAATTGGCCCTCACCCCCTAGCCCCCTCTCCCACAGCGTTGGGAGAGGGGAACTGTAGGGGCGTTGCTTGCTGCGCCCTGACTTGCTCCCTCCCCTTCACAAGGGGAGGGCTAAGGGAGGGGCTTTCCAGGAAAGGAGAGATTCGATGCGGATTCGACGCACGCTGATTGGAGTGGCGCTGCTCTGTGCGGCGACGCTGCTTGTCGCTTGCGTCTCATCGCAGCGCGACGCACAGGCGGCCCGCCGCGCCGGGAAAAAACGCCTGCTCGTCGTCACCGTGACAAAGGGATTCCGGCACGACAGCATCCCCGTCGCGGAGGAGACGATCCAGAGCCTCGGCGAGAAGACAGGGCGGTGGGACACGGATTTCGTCCGCACGGACGAGGAGATGCAGGCGAAGATGAGCCGCGCCGCGCTCCAGAACTACGATGCCATCGTCTTTGCCAACACGACCGGCACGCTGCCTCTGCCCGACCCGCAGGGCTTCCTCGACTATATCAAGGCAGGACACGGTTTTGTGGCGATGCACTCCGGCAGCGACACGTTCCATGAGTGGCCGGGCGGCTCTCCCGGCGAGGTTTCGGCCTATGTCAGGATGCTCGGCGCGGAGTTTGCGGGGCATCATCGGCAGTGCGCGGTGGACGCGCATCTGCTCGACCCGAAACATCCAGCCTTGAAGCCGATAGCGGCGGCAGGCGCGCACACTCCCGTGACGACGGTGAGCGACGAGCAACTGCAAAAGGCGTCGGTGGCGCAGGGAGCGACCTGGAAGGCGTTCGACGAGATCTATCTGTTCAAGAACATAGATCGGGCGAATATGCGCGCGCTGCTCACCCTCGATAAGCATCCGAACGACGGCAGCCCGGAGGCCAATCAGCCTGGCGAATATCTCGTCTCCTGGTGCAAATCCTACGGCAAAGGCCGTGTCTTCTACACCTCGTTCGGCCACCGCCAGGAGATGTGGCGCGATCCGCTCTACCAGCAGCATATCACGGGCGGCATCGAATTCGCGCTCGGCCTGGCAAAGGGTTCTACACAGCCCAATCCGCTCTAAAATCGAACCGGGCAGAGACGCACTGTCTCTGCCCGGGAACTTCTCTAGAGAAGTCGGAATATTTTCGGGAACGAATAACGCCGATACGCCGTCTCATCAATGTATTCATAGCTCCGGGCTGACGCTCTCTTGCCATGACTGTAAGAAAGCCATGCCCTCTTGTGAATACATCGGAGACGGCAGCGGTAGCTCTGCTAGGTCTGCCGTCTCCCTTTTCAGGCGGGCAGACCGCGTCACTCTCTTGAAGCTACCAACCAACAGACGAGACCTGCCGTAAAAAGGTTCCTCCATCTTTACCTCCTCGCTTTCGCTTCCAGACCCTGAAGATTCGGCATCGAACCGGTCGCCTTGCGAGTCCGCGAGGGCGGCCGTTCCGCCGCGCGCCCGGAGGCGTGCCGCGCCCGTCGTCCGGCAGCCCCCGCAAAAATACGTGCAGAAGCCCTCCCGACCTGCCGACAATCAGAGACGAGGAACTCCGACAGGAAAGGAGGTGAAGCCTACATGGTCACTCCCTCGACCTCTCTCCCAATTCCCATCCCCGCCAGTGGCGGCGCAGAGGGCCTGGACACGAGTCCGGCTTTGGGCGCAGGTTCTGTAGCGGCCCGAAACAGCGCGCAGAGCGCCGGGCCGTTTGCGGCGGCGCTCGGTCACGCCTTTGCGCAGCAGCAGAGCGGCGTCCCGGCGCAGGCAGGCAAGCCCGATGCGGCGAGCCAGGCTGCCGGTACGCAGGCGGGAATGAACGCCCCGTCGGAACCGGCTCAGATAATGGAAATGCCCTCCATTGCGGCCTCGCCGGAAATCTCCGTCTCTGCCGCAAGCGGGAAATCGGAGAGTGCAACAAACCACCAGGAAGAGACCGAAATACCCGACGTCTCGGTTGCCTATGCGCCGCCTGTCCCTATGATGGGCGTGCCGATACCGGCAGCGACTCTGTCGGTTCCCTCTGTTCCAACGGCAGCGATTCCCCAGAATCCTGTCCTGTCGGTTTCGCCGATGTCCGCAGCAGCGGAGGTGCCGATGCCCACGACAAAGACGCCGCTGTTACCGGAGGAGACTGCGCCGGTTTCGTTCGTTCCGGCGGTCCCGGCTCCGGCGACGTCTGCCGTCGTGGTTCCAACGACGGCCATGACATCGGCTGTGCCGACATCCGCAGCAGAGGCGCTGTCCCCGGCGAGGATGGCGGCGAACGGGGCGATACAGCAGGCAGAGACGGTCTCTCTCTCCATGCCGCCGACGGCCCCGGTGACGAGTGCGCCCGGAGTGTCGTTCGGCGCACAGGTCCCCACTCCAATTGCGGTGACGCTGCCTCCGGCGGCGAACCCGTCCGGGCCGCCGCCCGTTGTCACTGCGCAGACGCCCTCCGGCGTTCCGCGCATGACCCCCGCGAACCAGTCCCCCAGCGCTCCTATGGACTCGCACGTGAGCCAGATTCCGCTTGCGTCGGGAGTAGGGGATGCTCCTCAACCGACCGTCTCCGCGCCATCGGCCCCGGCTCCTCTGGCCGCCGCGCCGCAGATGCCTGCGGTCACATCTCCACCGGCGCAGAGCGCGCCGCCGTCGGCGGAACCTCTGCCCGGTGAACCGCCGACATTCGTCCGCAGCGCACCGGCGGCGCTTGTCGGCGTTGCGCCGGTAGCGCGCCTCAGCATGGAGACGCCGACGCCGCAGCCTGCTCGCCCGCCAGTAACGGCGGACGTGGCTGTGGTTGTGCCACAAAGCGCGAACGCCCTGCCGACGATGGAAACCGGGACGCAAGCCCCGGTTCCGGCGGCGGCAAGCCAGGCAAAGAGCGCGGCGCCCGCTCGAAGCGCCGCCGTGCCTGCGCCGGGCGTGGTCTCGCTTCCCTCCGGCGCTCCGCACGCAGAGAACACTCCCGTTCTCGTGACGACGCCGGAATCACCGACTGGAACCGAGCCGACAAGCGCGCCTGCGGCCCTGCCGACTGCCGCGCAGCGGCTCGATCATATAGACAGGCTGCTGGCGACCGGCGACCTGCCGGTGGCGCGCGCCGCCGTGCCTGCGCCGAACGCGCCGCAGGTCGGGACGCTGCCGATGGCGTCGTCTGCGACAGCCTCCGGCACGCCGTTGCCAGCGCCGGTAACGCGCCACGCCGAACCAAACGCGCCGGCAGCGCACAGCACGGCCCCTGCCAGCACGCAGGGCATCCCAATCAGCGTGCGCCCGGCAGCGCCGCAGGGCATCGCTGCTGCCGACCCGGCGGTGTTGGCCCCGGCAAACGCGCAGACAACGGCGGTGGACGCCTTCGGCCCGGAACCGATCCAGCCGCTCACGCCGCTTCCCTTCGCGCTGGCCGCCGCCAACCCGCCGGCCAATGCGAAAGGAACCGGCGTTCCCGCCGGGGCGGAACCGACCGAGAACATCACGCTCCTCTCCGACCGTGCGCTGACCTCTCATGCCGGGGCGATCTCTCTCGCCTCGACGCACACGGAGGGCCGCGCGGCGACCGGCCAGGGGCGCGATACGCACGACGAACCGCAGCCACCGGTCGAAGCGCCTGCGCCTCGACCGACGCCGAATGTGGCGACGGTGGATGCCTCCCATCAGAGCGCGGGCAGGATCACACCTGCTCCGGTCTCCGCGCCGACAGCGCGCCCCGGCCTTACCGCCGAGCGCGCCCGGATCGTGGAGCAGGTGACGCGCCATCTCCAAGCGATGCGCCTGACGAACGGACGCGGGGAGATCACGCTGCGCTTGCAGCCCGAATCGCTCGGCTCTCTGCATATCACGGTCGCCTCGCGCGCCGAAGGGGTCCTGGCCCGCATCGTCGCGCAGACCGAACAGGCGCAGCATGTGATGGAGTCCGCCCGTGGCGAACTCCGCGCCGCTCTGGAAAGCAGGGGACTGCGCCTGCACGATCTGGATGTCTCGGTCGGGCAGGGGGCCGTTTCCGATGGACGCACGGCCTTCGGCAGTTCTTACCAGACACCGCAGGAACGCGCCGAGACCGCCTACGGGCGCTCCTTCGCGCGGCCTGTCGTCCCGGCGGAGACGCTCGAAGCGGTCACACCGCTCCCGGCTCTGGCCGCTCTGAGCGGTCGCCACAGCGCCTCTCGCCTGGACTACCGGGCCTGAACGTCTGCCCGAAGCGGAACGCTCTCGTTCCGCTTCGGGCCATCACTCTGAAGCGCAACCTCGCAAAGGAGGTTCTGAAATATGGCTATCAACTCGGTCAATGGCGGGAGCGGCTACAGTTCGCTCACCGATGCTACCCGACAGATCGCGAATACGCAGCAGTTGGGGCAGGACGCTTTTCTGAAGCTCCTGGTGACCCAGCTTACCAATCAAGACCCGCTCGAACCGCAGGATCAGTCGCAGTTCCTGGCGCAGTTGGCCCAGTTCTCTACGGTCGAGGGCATCAACAACATACAGACCAGCCAGAGCCGCCAGCAGGCCGCCGGTCTGCTCGGCAAGACGGTGGATGCGATGGTTGTCAAGGACAATACCACGCACGTTGTCAGCGGCAAAGTCAATTCGGTGCGCTGGGACAGCGATGGCGTCCATCTCGGCGTAACCGGCAGCACGGACGAGGTCACGCTCGACCAGTTGATGCAGATACGCGATAACTAGCAGAAGGTGAGCTGGCTATGGCCGACCCGACACGCATACAGAGGGTGCAAGCCCCTCACATACCGCACGAGACCGGCCCGGCAGCAAAGGCGGCGAAGGGGGCCGCAGGCGCGAACTCCTTCGCCGAACTGCTGCGGGCGCGGCAGGGCCTCGCGCCTGCTCCGCCGGTTCCGTCACGTGGCGCAGTCGCGCCTGCGGCTTCGGAATCGGTGCGGTTTTCGGCGCACGCGCAGACCCGCCTGCAATCGCGGCAGATCGCGCTGGAAGCCGGGCATCTGGATCGGCTGCAAGGCGCGGTACAGCGCGCCGCCAGCAAGGGCGCGCGCGATGCGCTCGTTCTCATGGACGACCTGGCGATGGTCGTCAGCGTTGTCAATCGCACGGTCGTGACCGTCGTGGACAAAGACAATCTCAAGCAGAACGTCTTCACCAATATTGACAGCGCCGTGATCGCTTGAAAACCAGAACCCCTCCTCTACAGAGGGGTAGGTCGCAGGCTGGACCGCCGTTACCGAAACATGCGGAAGCCTGCCCTGGCTCTTCTCCGACCGACTGAGGAGGAGAGCCGCGACACAATCAACGGAGGTCAGACTACTCATGCTACAGGCCATGTTCTCCGGAGTCAGCGGACTCCAGGCCCATCAGGTGCGACTCAACGTCATCGGCAACAATATTGCCAATGTCAATACGATCGGATTTAAGGCGGGGCGCGTCACGTTCCAGGATCAGTTGTCCCAGACGCTGCGCGCCTCCGCCCGACCCAGCGCCTCTGTCGGCGGCCAGAACCCGTCGCAGGTCGGCCTCGGCGTCGCGCTCGGCGCGGTGGATACCGTGCAGGCGCAGGGCAACCTGCAGACGACCGGCAAGCCGACGGATATGGCGATCCAGGGCAACGGTTTCTTCCTGGTCTCTACCGGCAACAACATCTACTACACGCGCGACGGCTCCTTCGATCTGGACAGTAACGGCGCGGTCGTCAACCCGGCGAGCGGCCTGAAACTGCTGGGCTATGTCGCCGATGCGAACGGCAACATAGATACCAGCCAGCAGATCACCAGCGATAGCGTCATCAACGTGCCGGTCGGAACGCTGACTTCCGTCAAACAGACGACGCAATCGAAGTTCCAGGGCAACCTGGACGCCGCCGCTGCCCTGCAGTCCACGAACATCAAGGTGAGCGGCGAACTGGATACCGCCGCTCCCGCCGCGCCGATGAATTCGACAGTCTATGATGCGCTGGGCAACCCCCATACAGTCCAGATCGCGCTCTCCACGCCGGTGCATAACCCGGCGGCGGGCGCGGGCGTGCCGGCGGGCGCGACGCAACGCTGGAACGTGGACATCAGCCTGGACGGCGTCTCGCTCGGAACCCAGAAGATGTACGCCGTCCCCAACGGTTCCGGCGGGAATAACTTCGTCTTTACGGACTCGGCCAATCCCGGCAACTCGCTCGGTTCGACCCTGACGCTCAACGTCAGTGGGAGCAATGGCGCGCCCAATTTCCCGCTGACGGTGGACTTCGGCGGATTGCAGGCTGAGTCGAAGGTGACGGCGGCTTCGAATGGTCAGGGCGGCACCAACCCGATCCAGACCACCATCGTCACGCTCAATGGCAACCTGAACCTGGATGGCGGCGTGCCGGTCGTCAGCACGAAGACGATCTTCCGCGCGGACGGCACGGCCTTCAATGTGCGTATGACCTTCTCCAATCCGGTCTATAGTCCGGCTGCCGGCCTGAACGTGCCGCCCGGCGCGCTGCAGCAGTGGGACATGAAGGTAGAGGTGGATACGGTTCCGCCCAGCGGATATACCACCGTCTACGACAGCAGCGTGGCCGGGAACCAGGAGTCGAAGGTCTACTATGTCCCCGGTTCCGGCTTTGTCACGGCGGACGGAGCCAATCCGGGCAATATCCTCAACAGCACGATACAGCTTGTGGCGGGCGCGCTGCCTCCGGGCAACTACAACCAGGGACTTCAGACGGCCAGCAACTTCCCCTTTACCATTGACCTGAGCGGCCTGACGACCACCAAGACGGCGAGCGTTGCGGACGGCCAGACGGGCAGCAATCCGGTCTGGAACACCTCGCTCAAGGTCTTCGACAGCCTGGGCGTCAGCCACCTGCTGAACTTCCAGTTCACGCGCGCCCTGGTCGGCGGCGGCGCTCCCGCTGCGGCGACCGCGCGCTGGGAGTGGACGGCCACGGAGAACGGCAATGTCGTCGCCAGCAGCACGACGAACGGCAACAACCCGCTCTTCTTCGACGCCGCCGGAAACCTGCTGATCACGCGCAACCAGACGCTCAACATCACGCCGCAGAACGGCGCGGCGCCGTTTCCGATCACGATAGACATGAGTTCGCTGACGCAGCTTGCCGGCGATTCGAGCGTGGCCGCCACTGTCCAGGACGGCTTCCCGGTCGGCACGCTCCAGAACTTCTCGATCTCGCAGGAGGGGCTGATTACGGGCATCTTCTCCAACGGGCAGACGCGCGTTCTCGGCCAGATCGCGACGGCCTCCTTCTCGAACCCGGCAGGTCTGGAGAAGATCGGGCAGAACCTGTTCCGCGACTCCAGCAACTCCGGTCTGGCACAGATCGGCCTGCCGAACATCAGCGGGCGCGGCAAGATCAGCACGGGCTTTGTCGAGATGTCCAATGTGGACCTCTCCACCGAGTTCACCAACCTGATCATCACGCAGCGCGGTTTCCAGGCCAATACGCGCATCATTACGATAGTGGACGATCTGCTTCAGGATGTCATCAATCTGAAGCGGTAGTAAAGCGCCTACCCCCTTCTTCATAGAGTTCGGGGGCGGACAGGCGGCAATCGCCCTGTGACGAGGCACGAGGGAAGGAATTCCCTCGCTGGGTAGCCTCCGGCTCAGTGTCCTGCGGACACGGTGCAGACCTAGAGTGGGTGCGTGTCCGCAGGACACTGGGCGGAACGCCACACAGCCAAGGGTTTCAACCCGTCGTACACTGTCCGCTTTTGTAGACAAGGGGGTAGGTCAGAAATACCCATGATCAAAGTCACCCGTTTCAATCACACCGAACTGATCGTCAATGCCGACCTGATCGAGTTCGTGGAGAACACGCCGGATACCATCATCACCATGCTGACGGGCCGCAAAGTGCTGGTGTTGGAATCGGCGGATGAGATCGTCCGGCGCGTCATCGCCTACCGGCGGGAAGCGGGCCGGGCGATACCGCGCCTGGATGGAGCGGACACCGAACGGATGGATGCGGAAGAGGCGGCCTGAACGACGGCGCCGCGCCGTTTTGGGAAAAGGTGAGAGTGGATGGACCTGGCGACCATAAT
>Ga0070741_10009469_pt1 | contig 18891 bp, 9 predicted proteins | sample Coa_R1_4_FD_66440 | JGI IMG/M metagenome (GOLD analysis project Ga0070741, IMG submission 66440) | Surface soil microbial communities from Centralia Pennsylvania, which are recovering from an underground coalmine fire - Coalmine... | ecosystem: Environmental > Terrestrial > Soil > Unclassified ...
TTCCGCGCCCAACCTTTTTATGACCCTGAACGACTCCTGCATATCCTGTAACTGGCCAGAGCAAGTTAACCGGAGATATTAAACACACTCAGGACGGAAGTCAATCGATTATCGCTTACCAACACCCCCATTACCTGCCTGAGCGCGCGAGAATTTGCCTCTGCCATTCCGAGCGACGGCCGGGAATCCCGGCAACAGTGAGGAGTGAAAAGTGACGAGTGACCAGAGACAAGAAAAAAGCCGAAGCGTCGAAAGCCATCTCTTCATTCGTCGCTCATCACTTTGTCACTGTTTTTGCGCTCTCTATGCGCCTTGACGTCTTGAGCGAGGCATTGTTTTTCCGTTGTTCCATCAGGCGATCTGCCGCGGTCAAGCTTGACATGTGATAGGCTACTATTTTAGCCTATCCATCAAAAAGGGCCTCCTTCCTCCTTACCCCTCTCGCCAGGACGACCTTTGACAGCCGCTAGGGGAAGGAGGGCGGCAGGAGACCGGCATGGAATTGGAAATGGGGACAAAAGGAGAATGAGTATCAGGATGGATAGGAGCAGACTTCACTGGGGCCGTGGGAGAGGCTTGTATCGTGGTTTGGATAGCTACGATTCCACAGAAAAGTGCGGGAAAAGAGAATGTTTAGGTCTGGTGGTGCTGAGAAAAAAACTATCGTATTGTAAGCCCGGATGTTATTGGCTTCTTATTGGCTCACCTTTGGCCAACAATTTCCAAAACTACTTGTATCTAAAAGAATCTAATCGACTTATGAATCCAATTCGTTCGTTGTATATTTACAAACAGAAAAGAATGGACTTAGCTGAAAATCGGGAAATTGTTCGTCATCCGGTGGCGCAAAATTGAGCCCTATTGGGCAGCATGAGCCTTGGCTCTTGACAACTGGTCAAGTCAGATTTATAGTTACATAGTCTATCTATGCTTAAAGGAGGACGCTTTGCCCCGCGACGAAATTCCGCCTGGCACGCTTTACATGATGATCCTGAAAACCCTGGCCCGCGCGGAGGAGATGCACGGCTTCGAGATTGCCAGTTCCATCCAGCGGTTGTCTGAGGACGTTTTGCGGGTTGAAGAAGGGTCGCTCTATCCGGCTCTTCAACGGATGCTTCTGAAAGGCTGGGTGACGGCGAAATGGGGCCGGACGGCGGACAATCGCCGGGCCCGCTATTACCGCCTGACGTCCGCTGGCCGTAAGCAACTCAAGGCCGAGCTTTCGCAGTTCGAGCGCGTGATCGGCGCAATCCAGCGGGTGATTCAGACGGCGTGAAAAACAGAGACGGGAGACACGCAAGCGGTAAGCGATCAATGTTCCTCTGCCATTCTGAGGAGGTCGCCGCGGCGACCGACGAAGAATTCCCCGTATTTCAGCTCAGAATAAACTCCGTGCGGCATCTCGACGACAGTGACGAGTGGCAGGCTGAAAGCTAATCGCTGATAGCTGAATTTGTAAGGTTCATTATGCAATGGCTCGGTGAAATCTGGCGGCGGTTGGTCTTCTTCCTGCGGCGCGAGCAATTCCACCGCGATCTCGAAGAAGAAATGCGTTTGCACCAGGAATTAAGGGCGCAAGCGAACGCGGAAGAAGGCATGCCGCCCGAGGAAGCTCGCTATGCCGCGCGGCGCGAGTTTGGGAACGCCTTGCTTCTGCGCGAAAAGAGCCGGGACCTGTGGGGTTGGCGCTGGCTTGAAGAACTGTTCCAGGGCCTGCGCTTCGGACTGCGGCAACTTCGCCGTAACCCCGGTTTCACGGCGATAGCCGTCATCACACTGGCGCTTGGTATGGGGTCGACTACGGCAATTTTCAGTGTCGTGAACGGCGTTCTCCTCAAGCCTCTACCGTACCCGAACCCGGACCAACTAGTCGCCGTCTGGCTCACGGCTCCAGGCATCGATATCAAAAATCTCAATCCATCACCGTCAATCTACTTCATCTGTCGTGAGCAGGGCCGCGCCTTTCAGAAGATTGGTCTTTACACGGGATATTCGGTGAACGTTACGGGCGTCGCGGAGCCGGAGCACGTAGCGGGACTCGAAGTGACCGATAGTGTGCTTCCGATTCTGGGGGTCACGCCCATGCTGGGGCGAGAGTTCACACGAGCCGACGATGTACCAGGAAGCCCGGACACGGTGATGCTGACATTCGGATATTGGCGCCGTAGGTTCGGCGGCGACCGCTCGGTGGTCGGAAAAACCATCACCGTGGATGGGAAAGTAAGTCAAATCATCGGGGTGCTGCCGCAAAGCTTCCACTTCGGCGGACCTGATCTCGCCCTGCTCCTTCCCCTCCAGCTGGACCGCGCCAAGACTTCCCTAGGAGATTTCAGTTTTGATGGCATCGCCAGGCTGAAGCCGGGAGTGACGCTTACCGAAGCGGATGCGGATTTAGCTCGGCTGCTCTCCATAATGCTCAGAAGCTTTCCGCCGCCACCGGGATACACCACCAAAATGTTCGAGGACGCGCGGATTGGGCCCAACCTCCGGCCATTGAAGCAAGATGTCGTCGGCGACGTAGGTAACGTCTTATGGGTTCTGATAGGCGGAATCGGCCTGGTGCTGCTCATCGCTTGCGCGAATGTCGCAAACCTTTTGCTAGCACGAGTTGAAGGACGCCGGCAGGAGTTTGCCATTCGCGCCGCGCTCGGCGCCACGCGGAGCCGCATCGCTGCACAAATGCTATTAGAGAGCTTTGTTTTGGCGTTTCTCAGCAGCGTTCTGGGCCTCGGGCTGGCTTATGTAGCCGTGCGCGCACTGATCGCGATGGCGCCGGCCGGGCTCCCTCGCCTCAACGAAATCGGTATCGATGGTTCTGTCGTGCTTTTTACGCTGGCTGTGTCGCTCTTTGTGACCCTGCTGATCGGCCTGATCCCAATCTTGAAGTATGCGGGCGCGAGTCTGGGAACCCGAATGCGAGAAGGTGGACGCTCAATGAGTAAGAGCCGGCAAAGGCATCGGTCGCGCAGCGTGCTGGTGACTGTCCAGGTGGCCCTGGCTCTCGTCTTGCTGGTCAGCGCGGGACTCATGATTCGAACTTTTCGCGCCCTGACCCGAGTGGACCCCGGATTCGTCGCGCCTTCCAATATCCAGACGTTCCGGATTGACATTCCCGAAACGCAAGTGAAAGACCCAGTACGGGTAGTTCGAATGGAACAGGACATTTTGCAAAAGATCAGCGCCATTCCGGGAGTCTCCTCAGCCGGTCTCTCGATGAGTGTTCCGATGGACGGCAACGAATGGAGCGATAACGTTTTCGCCCGGGATCACACGTACGCTCCGGGTGACGTGCTACTCCACCGGTACAGGTTTGCGTCGCCGGGATTTTTCAGAACTCTCGGCACACCGCTGATTGCCGGTCGCGATTTCACTTGGAGTGATATTTACAACAAGGCTCCGGTGGCCATCGTATCCGAAAAACTGGCGCGTGAGTACTGGGGGAACCCGAGAAACGCCGTTGGTAAGCAAATCCGTTCAACCAGGAAGGATGAGTGGCGAGAAGTGGTCGGCGTGGTAGGAGACATCCACGACGATGGCATGGATAGGCCAGCGCCCAGTTCCGTGTATTGGCCTATTTTGACGCATTTCGGGGGCATAGACACGATTGTGATTCGATGGGCCGTGTTCTCGATTCGCAGCCCGCGGGCGGGTTCGGAAAGCTTGATGAATGAGGTCCGCCGAGCGGTCTGGTCAGTAGACCCCGATCTTCCGCTCGCCGGTGTTCATACACTCGACTATTACGAGCAGAAGTCGATGGCGCGCACTTCCTTTACTCTGACGATGCTGGGGTTCGCGGGCGGCATGGCCCTGTTCCTCGGCATTGTCGGCCTCTACGGCGCGATCACCTATTTGGTATCCCGGCGCACGCATGAAATTGGCATCCGCATGGCACTGGGTGCACAAAAGAGCGACGTGCTTCGGCTCGTGGTGGGCGAGGGAATGATACTTGCCTTGATCGGCGTGGGAATCGGGATCCTTGGCGCGCTGGGTCTGACGCGTTTCATCTCCAGCTTGCTCTATGGCGTGAAGCCGACTGATCCACTGACATTCATTGCCGTCACGTTTGTACTCATCGTTGTGGCCTTGCTTGCCTGTTATATCCCAGCCCGGCGCGCAACGAAAGTCGATCCCATGACGGCTCTGAGATATGAATGAAAGGCCGAAATGACGGTTCCTTTACGCTCATCCACTTATAACTCAACACTCATAATTTCTCGCTCGTACTTGTCACTGCCGTTGAGATTTCTCGCAGAATTTGTCTCGAGCGAACCCGAAGGGCTCGGAAGGGCAGGCTGAAAGGATATGTTCAGCAACGTGCTCATGCTTGCTGAAAGCTGGCCGCTGATGCCGCGTTGTTTCGTGCGGCGCGCCCCAAATCCCCTCATTCTTGGCCATCTCCCAAACACCCTCGATATGTTAAAGTAGGCTGTTGACCGGTTTGATCGTGAGTGAAATATTTCACAGAGCCCAGCAGGGCAGGCGATAAGGCTAAGGCAGGAGAAGCAGCCTGATGCTCATCGGCGTCCCCAAAGAGATTTTTCCAGGCGAGCGGCGCGTAGCCCTTGTCCCCGGGGTCATTCCCAATCTCACGAAAGCGGGCTGCGAAGTGGCCATCGAAGCCGGTGCGGGAATGGCGGCTGGTTATCCTGACGAGGCCTATGCCGAAAAGGGTGCCAAAGTCCTCGCCGACCGGGCCGAAGTATTTCGCACCGCCGACGTCATCGTTCAGGTGCTCTGCTACGGCTCGAATGACCAGACAGGTCGTGCTGATCTGCCACTCTTCCGCCGCGGTCAGGTTCTGATTGGGTTCCTTCGTCCACTGGGGTCGCTTGAAGTAATTCAGCAAATCGCCGCAACCGGCGTCACTTCTTTTTCGGTTGAATTAATGCCCCGCACCACGCGCGCCCAGGCTATGGACGCGCTCTCTTCCATGGCTACCGTCTGCGGCTATCGTGCCGTCGTGCTCGCCGCAGACACTCTGCCTCGCCTTTTTCCGATGCTCACCACGGCGGCCGGCACCATCACTCCGGCGCGCGTTTTCGTTGTCGGAGCGGGAGTGGCCGGGCTTCAGGCCATTGCCACCGCGCGGAGATTGGGTGCGGTGGTTTCAGCCTACGATCTGCGACCGGTAGTGAAAGAGCAGGTGCAAAGTCTCGGTGGACGCTTCGTCGAGCTACCGCTTGAAGCCAAAGACACGCAGGACGCACGAGGCTATGCGCGGCAGCAGGATGAAACTTTCTACCAGCGCCAGCGCGAATTGCTGGGCCATGTGGTGGCCGAAAGCGACGTGGTGATCACCACGGCCGTGGTCCCTGGCAAGAAGCCACCTGTGCTCATTACGCGCGAGATGGTCCGAAGCATGGCGCTTGGCTCCGTCATTGTAGACCTCGCCGCTGAGCGCGGCGGCAACTGCGAGTTGACGCGCGCAAGCCACGTGGTTGTGGAGCACGGCGTCACCATTATTGGTTATATCAATCTGGCGAGCACTGTGCCTTACCACGCCAGCCAGATGTATGCCAAGAATCTCACGGCTTTTCTCCTGAATCTGATCAAAGGCGGAAGACTTCAGCTCAATCTTGAGGATGAAATCATTCGGGAAACACTCTTGACACGAGAGGGAGAAATCGTCAATCAACGAGTGCGCGAGTTTTTCTCGCTTCCGGCTTTGGTTGCTCAGACAGGCGCTCCATGAGGGCAGGGAAAGATTTGGATTATCCCCCTCATCCTGACCCTGCCCCCGGGGTGGAGCCCGACAAACCTGTGGGACGAGCGAGGGCACGGCTCGTCGGCCCGAGGCAGAGCCTCAATGGAGCTGTAGCGTAACAATTCCCTAGGAGGGAATCATGCCTCATGATTTTGTCACAAACCTGTATGTTTTCGTGCTGGCGGGATTCGTCGGATTTGAAGTGATCCGGCGGGTTTCGCCGCTCCTGCACACCCCGCTCATGTCCCTCACCAACGCGCTGGATGCCATCGTCGTTGTCGCGGCCATTGTCATTGCCGGACGGCACGAAACCAAACTCGCCGTCATCCTGGGGGCGGTGGCGGTCGCCGCGTCATTCAGCAACGTGGTGGGCGGTTTCCTGATTACCGATCGCATGTTGCGCATGTTCAAGCTCAGCAGGTCCAGAAAACAGTGATCCCACTCGGAACCTCACAGCTGATCGATTTTGCCTATATCGTCGCCATCGCTCTTTTTATCCTGGCGCTCAAGTGGCTGAGTTCGCCGGCCACTGCGCGGCGTGGCGTCCTGAGCGGGGAGATTGGCGTCGGGCTTGCCATTGTCACCACGTTCTTCAATCCAGGGCTCGTTCAGTACAAATGGATTATTCTGGCGCTGGCGATTGGCGCCGCGGTGGGCATTCCACTGGGCCTGGTGCACATGACGGCCGTACCGCAGCGGACGGCTCTCAGCCACTCCTGCGGCGCGCTTTCTGCGGCCCTGATTGGAATCGCGGAGTATTACATGAGCCTGCCGCGCGTCTCACGGTTCGAGATGACGGAAATCGCGCTCGAAGTCATCATCGGCTCGCTTACTTTCACCGGCAGCCTGATCGCGGCCGGCAAGCTTCAGGAAATTCTGCCGCAGCGCCCCATCACTTACCGCGGCCAGAACTTCGTCAGCCTTTCAGTGTTGGGCGCGGCGGTGGTAATCGGGGTCTCGCTGGTCCTTAATCCCAACAACACTCATCTCTTCCCTGCCATGGTAATTGTGGCGTTGATCTTCGGCGTGCTGCTGGTCACGCCCATCGGCGGTGCGGATATGCCCACCGTGATCTCGTTGCTGAATTCCTACGCAGGGTTTTCAGCGGCTCTGCTGGGCTTCGTGCTGAACCTTAAGGTGCTGGTTGTCGCCGGAGCGCTCGATGGCTCCTCTGGTTTTATCCTCTCGGTGATCATGTGCAAGGCCATGAACCGTTCGTTTACCAATGTGCTGTTCGGGGCGTTCGGAGCCGTTCAGGTCTCCAAGGCCAAAGGCGAAGAGGAACGGACCGTGCGCACGGCCTCGCCGGAAGAAGCGGCAGCCATCCTGGGCGCAGCAAACACCGTGCTGATCGTTCCCGGCTACGGCATGGCTGTGGCCCAGGCGCAGCACAAAGTGCGGGAGTTATATGATGCTCTCACGCGGCGAGGCGTCGATGTGAAATTTGCTATTCATCCGGTAGCAGGCCGCATGCCGGGGCATATGAACGTCCTGCTGGCTGAAGCCGACATTCCTTATGACAAGCTGCTTGAGATGGAATCTGCAAATTCTGAGCTTCCGCAAACCGACGTGGCGTTGATTATCGGCGCGAACGACGTCACCAATCCCGCCGCGCGGGACGAGCAAGGCAGCCCCATCTACGGCATGCCGATCATTGAGGTGGATAAGGCCAGAACGGTGATGGTGATCAAGCGCAGCATGAGCCCGGGTTTCGCGGGCATCGACAATAACCTTTATTACCTCGATAAGACCTTCATGCTCTTTGGCGACGCGAAATCGTTTGTCAACGATATTCTCCGCGAACTTTCGGGCGGCTCGTCAGCGTAGCACTGCAACCCATAACCGGCGGTTTCGCTCACGGCATCATTATAGAATGCCGCGCAGTTCTCCTTCTCCTACAACTCCTTTGTCTCTTCAAAATCTACGTGTCGACAGCGATGATCTCACAGGAAATTTCACCGTTTAACCGGAGAAATCAGATCTAAACCAGCGACTTGCAAGTGGTCCAGCATCGCCCGTTCTGCCAGTTCCGGTTGCCTTAAACGAATAGCTTCAAAAATGGTCTGATGCTGCTCGTAGATTTTTTTGAGGTCCAACGTCGATCGGACGGTGATCTGTCGGCTCTTAAGCAGCATCGGAGCCAGCAATCGGCTGATGTCCACCAAAATCTGGTTACCCGCGGCCCGGAGAATCCCTTCATGGAAATTAAAATCGTTCCTGACGAACGCAGGGTAACGCACCAGATGCGCTTCTTGGGCGCGAAGCTCACGTCTGAGGTCCTGCAGCTGCTTTGGAGTCGCTCGAACCGCCGCCAGCGCAGCTGCCCGCGGTTCGAACATCTTTCGAACTTCGAGCAGCTCGAGCAGATCGAAGTTCTCTTCGATCCGGTCAAGCTTCACGGACCACCCCAGTGAAAGGCCTGCCAGCGACTTGATATAAGTCCCGTCACCATGCCGACTCTCGATGACATCAAGGATCGACAATGCTTTAAGCGCTTCTCTTATCGCAGGCCTACCAACGCCAAGCTGGGCCGCCAAAGACCGTTCAGAAGGCAGTCGTGTTCCTGGCCGCATCCGCTGAGTCTCGATTAAATTGCGGATCTTTTGGAGCACATCCGTAGCAACGTCTGTCTGCTTTTGCATAAACACATGACCTTGACTCAGCCCCCCTGATTCGCTGGGCTGTCTCGCTCTTCAGGCATACACCCCCTCGCTTGGAAGCAGTAACATCCCCTCGCAGAGGGGTCAGGACCTTGAAGGGTCCTTTATTCCAAGTCGGTGATCCTCCAGACTTTCTCTTGACAAACCTTGGAACAAATAGTATACGGACAAATATGAGGTATTACCACTATATATATCTGGTCTTTCCACTGAAAGATCAGGAAGTGAGTGAGGCGTCGAGAATGGACCGTAATTTCTTTTCGAAAGCCACCGGAACAAGAGTTGTTTCCCCTTGCAGGAGAAAAACGACCCTTGGCCATCAGGGTAATTAACTAGAGCGGGATTTGAGAAGAAATTAGCTGCCCGATTTTGCTGATTTAATCCCTGCATAATCCTAGTAGAGATTTCTCCCATCATGCAATTAACCGAATGACTCATCGAAGGAGCAGCAATGGAGGTGAAAGGAAATGAAAACCTATTATCCACATCGAGTATTGTTCGCAGTTGGCATTCTGGCGTTCATCACGGTGTTTGTACCCAGAGTGCGCGCGCAGATTACCTATGGATCTCTTGTTGGCAATGTTCGTGACGCCAGCGGAGCACCTATGCCTGGTGTGAGCATAACGGTCACGAACGAACGTACGGGGGAGCAGGTCAAACAACTCACCAACTCAGTTGGAGCTTACGCGTTCACAACATTATTTCCGGGCGAGTATAGCATTCACGCCGAGATATCGGGATTTCGCCCAGTCGATATTCGGGGCGTTACCCTGCAGGTGAACCAAACAGCGCGTTACGATCTCACGATGCAAGTCGGCCCCGTTATTCAGCAAGTTGAGGTCGCAGCCTCAGCGCCCGTACTACAGACAGATAGCGCAGATGTAGGAAATGTAGTGACGACCACTCAGGTCGAGAATCTTCCTCTCAACGGCAGGAACTACATGCAACTGGCAAGCCTGACGAACGGAGTCATCCTTACTGGAAGCCACGAGTCAGTTGAAAGCGGAGGGCCAACTTTCATCAGTGAGGGGGGGCGCGTCACCCAGAACAGTTTCCTGGTCGATGGTGTGGAAACGCGAACGCAGCGAGAGGGAGGCTACGGATTAAATCTTTCGGTCGATGCCATTCAAGAATTTAAAGTGATGCAGAACTCATTTGATGCGGAATATGGCAGGGGCACATCCATTGTCAATGCCGTCATAAAATCTGGAGGTAACGAATTTCACGGAACGGCGTTTGAATTTGTCCGGAATGATCAGTTGGATGCCCGGAACGCATTTGACTTAACAGGCGTGAAACCACCCTTGCGGTTAAACCAATTCGGCGGAAGCATCGGAGGGCCAATTAAACATGACAAGACTTTTTTCTTTTTCGACTACGAAGGGCAACGGGTCCGCACAGGCAATACTTCGTTTACAAACGTCCCTACGCCGGCCATGTTAAATGGAGATCTCTCTGGAACGACAGTGGCCACAGATCCCCTCACGGGACAGCCGTTTCCCGGCAATAAAATCCCCACAAACCGCTTCAGCACATTTGCTAAGGCTTCAATTCCTTACTATCCAGCTCCGAATAGCACGTTGCTGCCAAACCTCAATTACGAAGCGATCATCAGTAATCCGACAACCATGAATCAGTGGGTGACCCGGATTGACGCTGACCTGACTTCGCGAGATCGCCTCAGTGGTCATCTCATTTTTTTCCGCTATCAATGGATTCAGCCGGGCATCCTGCCGTACAGTGGCCAAAGTGGGCACTCCTATGTCATGCCAAACGCCGCGGCGCAGTGGACGCACAGTTTCTCGCCCAGTTTGTTGAATTCTTTTCAGTTCGGTTACAGCCACACCGACACTCTGCTTGGGTTTGATCGGATTGCCAGCCACGATTTGACTCAAGGCTTTGGCCTCAAGAACCTCAGTCCGGAACCCGACTCCTACGCACCTCCTCAGGTCAATATTTCCGGATTCGGGAGCATTGGAGGAGGCCCATGGGAACCGAACGGAGCAACCGATATTGTGCATCAATTTACCGATCAACTGACCTATATCAAAGGTCGCCACAGTATGAAATTCGGGGCTGATTTACGCTTTTTTCAGTACAACGATCTGGGCTACGCGACACAAAATGGATATTATGACTTCCGGGGGATCTATAGTGGGAACCCCTTCGCAGACTTCCTTCTTGGGCTTCCCCAGGATGCTTTCGCCGATCAAAAAGGCGGAAAGAGCTTCGCATTGCCGACTTCAAACGGCGAGTTTTCATTCTACGGGCAGGATTCCATGCGTCTCACCCGCGATCTCACCATAGATGCTGGACTGCGTTGGGAAGTTGTGCAGTATCCAAAGGAAGCTAACAACGAGTTCGCGTCCTGGGATTTTCAGAGAGGAACGCTGGATTTCGCGGGTAAGCAACTCCCTGCAAGGGTGGTCCCAACACAGTACACCAATTTTGGGCCTCGGCTCGGCTTGGCGTACACTCCTCCCTTCGCGAGAAAAACGGTGCTCCGCGCCGGCGCTGGCATCATGTATGGCAATTTTCGCCAGTGGGAGGTTGCCTTGCTCCATTTCAATCCTCCGTATGTATTCGACAACTTTGTTTTCAACAGCTATCCCCAGTGGAGCTTCACGACGGACACTTTGTGGCCGGTGGTGAACACCGATCTCAGCACGATCGATTTCAGAAACGTTACGGTTAACTACCAGAACCCTGACAAGGTAGTGCCCGTCATGTATCAATGGAATTTTGATATTCAGCACGAGCTCGAACCGAACCTTTTATTGGAAGTCGGCTATGCTGGAAACCGCGGAGTGCATCAACCGAACCGATATGACGCCAATCAAGCAAGCCCTGTTCCTGTGGCTGACTTGGCAAATCCTCCTTCAATTCAATCCAGACGTCCATACCAGAATGTGGGATTCGTGAGTGGGAATGAATCCAATGCATGGACTAATTACAACGCTTTGGACGTCCGTTTGGATCGCCGCTTCTCCAATGGATTCGAGCTTCTGGGCGTATACACTTACTCGAAAACAATGGGTATTTGGCAATACGACAACTTTACAGTACCCGACCAATATCACTTGAGGAGGAACTACGGGCCGGTCAACGATTTTACGCATGTGGCGACGATCAGTTATGTTTATACCCTTCCGTTCGGTCGTGGCAAGAGATTCCTAGGAGGGACCGGCGGGCTTGTTGGTCAGCTTGTAGGCGGATGGGAGATTAATGGCATAACCTCTTTCCGATCCGGCGAAGCCCTAGATATTTATACGACCGTATCCGACCTCTTGGGGAACCGCGCTCCAAATGTGCCAATCCGTGTCGGTAACGGGAATTTACCCGCCGGTCAAAGGAATGCAAATCACTGGTTTGACACAACGGCTTTTCTCAACCCTCCGGTAGGGGTGTACGGCAATACTGCCCCTGGCGTAATACGCGGCCCCGGATACGATAACTGGGACCTTTCCATATTCAAAAACACACAAATAGGTGAGCGCAAAACTCTGCAGTTTCGCTGCGAGATGTTTAATGCCTTCAATCACGTCAATTTGAATAACCCGGACCAGTGGACAACCGATCCTTCATTTGGAAGAATTACATCGGCCAACCCCGCAAGAGAAATTCAGTTCGGTTTGAAGCTCCTCTTCTAGCAAAATAGATGGAGGGGCGGTCCTTCTTCTTGTCCTCGCACGGCCCAAGTGGAAGTCTGTGCAGCCAAAGGCAAGCTGAGAGTCTACCTTCTGTATGTTTACTTGGCTTTGTTAACGCTGACTTTCACCTGTGTCTTTTTTTTGCAAATGTAATTCACGGCCACGAGACCTTTGTAAGTAGAGGAGGAGCAGCCTTATGGCAAAGTATCCTGGACGATCTCGCAGGGAATTCCTAAGCATGGGGGGCAAGGTAATAATGGGAGAAGCGTTGATGCCTCTTGCTACGACTTCAGAAGTTGAACTCACCTCCACTGTGCCGTTCAATCCTATGAAAGTTGCGAACGAGATTCGAACAGAGTTTAAGCAATTTCTGTTTGGCGCCAGCGTTTACCCTGAACTTCAAACGGACGATGAAAGGCGTAGGATGTTGGACCACCTCCAGCGGGCGCGTATGAATGTCGTGCGGGTAAGTGAATCTTCCTGGGGGAACATCGAAACAGCTCAGGGCCATTACAGCTTTGATTGGTTGCACAGTTTCCTGGAGGAGCTTGGAAAGCGAAATATGATGGCTATTCTGGGTACGTCCTCTTATATTCCACCGCAGTGGCTCGCCGCTGGGAATCCAGAAATTTTAGTTCAACTTCATCCGGGCGTAAAGGCTCATCCGATGGCACGCCATGCACCCTGCTTGAATCATCCGCTCTACCGCGAAGCCGTTCGTCAATACGTGTCGGCTATAGCAAAGGAGTTCAAGGATCATCCGGTAGTAATCGGGTGGCAGTTAGGGAATGAGGAGGAAGGCAGCATTACCCGGATTTGTTACAACCCTGCCTGCGAAAAAGCCTGGACTGAATGGCTGAAGAAGACTTACCGGACACCACGGGAATTCAACCGGCGGCTGAATCTGGTCAGTTGGGGAATGAAGGTGCGATCTCTCGATGAGGTGCCCCAACCAAGTGAAGGAGTCGAGGAGAGTGGAAAAGAGATTGCGGCGCTCACGCTGGCGCACCGACATTTCCGCCGTGACACCCTTCTTAACTTTTTTGCGATGCAGGCCGCCGCCTTGCGCGAAGCCGGCGTGAAACAGTGGGTCACGACGGATTGGAACACCGTGTGGGATGCGGTAGCGGATGACCCACAAGTTAGCAAAATCATGGATATCGCCGGTCTGAACTACTACCAACCCAAAGATGACAACCTGGAATATTGGCAGACTCTCACTTGGCATCAGGACATGCATCGCGCGGCTTGCGGGAGAAAGCATTTCCTCACAACCGAAACTCGATTTGGCGTCACGGGTGGAACATTTATGGCGGACCCGTTCCCTACTCGCGAGCAGTTCCACATGTGGGGGCTGGAAGCTGCGGCGTTTGGAAGCTCCGGGCTGCTTTACTGGACTGGGAACCGCTGGAGAGGCGGTCACTGGCCCCAATGGGGCGGCTTGTTTGACTGGTCGGGTCATCCAGAACCCGACTTCCATTGGGCTGCAGAGCTTGGAGAGTTCTTCCAGAAATGGGGAAAGCATCTGCTTGAGTATCCGGTGAAAGCCAAGGCTGTGATCCTCACGGATTTCGGCCAACGCACTGCACTCGAAGTCTACCCCCACATCAGACCGAGTCTTTCTCTTCTACCACAGAGCTTCGACGCGCTGCATCGGATAGGAATTGGCGTTGACAGCCTGAATTTAGCTCGGGCGGAGAACCCAGAAAATCTGGAAAGTTACTCGCTGGTCTTAATACCCGCCGCAACCGCCTTGGATAACCCCCGTATTCCAGACGCTCTTAAGGAATATACCCGGCGCGGGGGGATTGTAATGATCACGCCCTTCACCGCGTACACCGATAGGAATGGAATATTTCGCAGTGACGGATTTGCCGCCAACCTGAAGGAACTCACTGGAGTATTGGTCCGAACCATCCGGTGGATCGGTTCAACGCCGGGCAGCAGGGAAAATGGCCTGGAAGTTGAGTGGAAGGGAGCAGGAATGGAACGGACTTCGCCGGTAGGTTTAAACGGCTACTGCGAGCTTGTCGAAGCAAACGCTGAAGCAGCGTCCATTGCAACCTTCAAAAGCAACCAGCCTATTCTAAATGGCAGACCTGCAGCGACACAAAAGAAACTAGGGAGAGGTAGTGTTGTTAAATTGGGTTTCTGGCCAGAGGACGACAGCCTATTCCGCCTTATCCGGCATCTCGTACCAGACAGTGAAAATCTTCTTCGCGAGCCCCTACCTGCCGGCGTCGTGGCGGTGCCTCGCACAGATAACAGTATGTTCGTCGTGAATACGACAAGTAAAATTCAGCCAGTCCAATTGCAGAGAACATCCAAAGAGCGACTCTCGGGTGAGCATTTGGGCGGAGATGTAAAGCTCAAGGCCTATCAAGTTATTTGGTTAGAATAAATAGCTATTAAAATTCGGACATCACATCGCTTCCCGTCTCCAGGGCCTGAAAAGTCAATTGACATTAATCGGCTTGATTGTGAACAAATCAGAGCGCTGCTGGGAGGCCAGCATGTCTACATTATTCCCTTCTCTCCTGGTGACTGGACTAATAGAACCAGTGCTGCCCGACACGAATTCATTCGTGAATGGAACAAACGCGAACCCGCCCCTATGACTTCCACAATGCCCGCCACATCCTTGAAGGTCTCATGCCATTGGATCTGGCGGCATCGAGAAATGAACTTGCTGGGAGGAAGACAGCGCTCCAACAGACTCAAAGTCACCCGTGCCGTTCCAGTAGACGCAATCTCAAAAGCTCAAGCGCAATGAGAATTGGATCACGCGCGGGCCATTGAGGGTTGCGAGAATTGCAGAAGAGCCACCCGCGACATTCACCTGCCCATAATTACCCAAGGACGTGCCGTATGATCCGGCCTGTGGCGCCTGAAACGCCGGCTTGTTCCAGATGTTAAAGAATTCAGCACGGAACTGGAGCGTTGTGCTTTCAGTCAGCCGCGTATCCTTGATCAAAGAAAAGTCCCAGTTCTGCTCAAAAGGACCGCGGAAGTTATTTCGGGAAACATCGCCGAGAGCGGCAAATCCCGTGCAGGAAGGATCGCTGGCAGCCACAATTTGGTTCTGGTTGTTAACGCACTGTCCGCCAACTTGGAACGCATTCAAGTTGATCCAATTGTTCAAGCGGCTCTCTGTGCTGCCCTTCGTTGGAATATCCCTTAACGTCATACCAGGCGCCAAGGTGGCGAAGTTTAAGCTGTTAATACCGTCCGTGTCCTCAAGAGTCAAAGCGTTGGAATCAAAGATAACAAACGGCAGCCCCGACTGAAAGGTTGTCACGCCGTTCACTGACCACCCATGCGCCAGCTTGCCGAGACCATGGTTGGGAATATTCAACATTCGGGCAAATGGCAACTCATAGTTATAGCTGACCACGAACCGGTGGGTACGATCGAAATCGCAGGGCCCATAGTTGCTATAGGGATTCAAATAATCGCCGTATTGGAGCAGGCCATTGAGTTCGTCACCGAATTCCGAACCGGAGCCGTTATCCATGCAGCGGGAATAGGTGTAAGAGGCCTGAAAATAAAGCCCATGCGCCCACTGATGGCTCAAGGATGCCTGGAGGGAGTGATAGTAGGAAAGGCCCTGATTTTCCTGGAAGAACCCACGGCTGTTGGCCAAACCGAGAAATTGGACAGGAACTCGAGCGTCGATATTGGCCCCCGTGCTTTGCGTAATTGTGATGCTGCCGTCAGAATTCTTGACTGTCCCCGGCGTCCCGGGCGGTACCACTGCATCTTTCGCGAGCGAGGCAGGGATGGTGCATGGGGTGGCCTGGGTGCAGATCTTCCCCGGATTTGACGGCCTGCCTGGACCAATCAGTTTCACTCCCCGGCTGCCAACATAACCGATTTGAGCCATCCATCCTTTGAACCCACGCTCGATGGTCAGGTTCCACTGCTCGCTATATGGAATGTTGAAATCTCGCACGGGGAAAAACTGAAAGCCGCTCGAAGGGCTGCCATCCGGGCTATTGAATATCGGCGCCCCGGTCGCACCATCGAAACCTGCCAACAACGGAATCACCTGCTGAATCGAGAGGGGAAAAGCGGAGAGAGGAGGGAAGTTTGGAAACGGATCCTCGGGCGTTACTGAGCCCGGAGCCGCGCTGACCGGCTCTTGAAACGGCAAGCCGCCGAAAGTCTGCAGCACCGACTGGTTCGAAACCTGGTCAAAGTAGATGCCGTACCCGCCGCGGAGAGCGGTCTTGCCGTTGCCAAAGACGTCCCAGGCGAACCCTACGCGAGGTGCGAAATTCGTGGGATCAAAGCATTGGAGTAGCGTGCAACTCGTGATGTTTGCGGTAGGAACGCCCGGGGTTGTTGCCGAGCTGGCTGCCGGGTGAACAACAACCAAGGGCGGCGCATGGCCATCGCCAAGACCCAGGAAGTTTGAAAGTTCATTGTGCTTATCATGGGAAAAGCCTAAACCTTCCCACCGCACGCCGAGATTTAAAGTGAGCCTGGGAATAACTTTGTAATCATCCTGCACATAAAGCGCGGCATCTTTAGCCCGGAAATAGACCTGGCCGAAACCTGCCTGGCCCTGCGTGGTTCCCACGCAGCCCAGAAGAAAGTTCTGGAACCCGTTAATGCCCGGGCACGGAGCTCCTGTGTTAAAAGTGACGCTTCCCAGCGCGGCAAAGTTGTTGTACCGGTTGAGCTGATATCGGACGAAGTCTCCTCCAAAACGGATCACATGTTTGCCCGCGACATGCGACACGTCATCGGTTACTTCGAAAGTGTTAAAAGTTCCGCCGCGGTTGTCATTGACACCTGGTCCGATCGAAAAGCCGCTGGGACCAATTCCATCAATGATGGGCTGGTAGGCTCCAGGAAACTGAGCGGAATTGCCCCGGGTCGCGCCGATATCCGATAGCGTGATGGGCTGGGTTGGGCTCAATGCAAAGCCGAAGCGGTTGAAGCCGAAACCAGCTTCGTTGGTCCAGGTGGGTGAAATCAGACGCGTCCAGCCGATTTTGGCAAAGCGGTTCGAAAGAGGAAGGCTCTCAGAAAAAGGTAAAGAGGCATCTTCTCCAAAAGGCTCAATATTAGACCCCTGGTTGTAAAACCAACGAAAATAGATGCGGTCCTTGGAACCCACCTGCTTGTCCGTCGTGATCGTAAACTGATTGCTTGAAAAGGGTCCGGCTGAAGAACGGCTTAAGGTCGCAACATTGACAGAGCCATTGGTCAAACCCGGTGTGCCTGGCAGTGAAGGAATACAGTGCGTTCCGTCATTGAAGCCGGGGCATTTGGAAGCTTGCAGATTCAACCACTTCACGGCGGTAGGGTCAAGGGAGGTGTAGCCAGGCGGCAGGCCATTCGGGAAAAAGGTTGCGATAAGGTTCTGCTCGGACCGGTCTTGTGGAAGGACTGGAACGACACTCGAAAGAAAGGTTCCGGTCGAAATACCAGAGGCCGCTCTTATTCCCTGGTAGTTTCCAAAAAAGAAGAAATCCTTTGCTTTCGGCACCGGCCCGCCAAATGATGCGCCAAACACATTTTGGCGTAAAACCGGTGTTGGCTGCCCTTGCTCATTCAGAAAGAAATCGTTCGCGTTGAGCGCATTGTTTCGGAAAAACTCATAAACATCGCCGTGATACTTGTCAGTACCAGATTTCATTAGCACCTGGATGTTGCCGCCGCCATTCCGGCCCTGGGAAGCGTCATAGAGCGAGGTCTGGGTCTTAAATTCCGAGATAACGTCCGGATTAGGCAGTGGAACATTGTCCGTGACCGGGAGATTGTAATCGTTGGCGTCAACCCCTTCCAGCATATAGTTATTATTCGAAGGTCGTTCTCCGTTGACGTTTAACGTGACCGATCCTCGACCTACACTGCTCGAAGGAAACAGATCTGTATTGGCTCCGGGAGAGAGAGCCAGGAGTGTAAGGAAATTCTGTGTGGAAAGCGGGAGGGTTCCCACCGTGTGACTTTCGATGGTTTGGCCGGTAGCAGCGGAATTCAATTGGACCGGCGCAGCCACGCCGCTGACAGTAACCTGCTGAGTAATGGTTCCCACTCTCATCGTCACCGCGACCGTCGTGGTTTCCGTTACCCTCACATCGATATTTGAAGCAGTCGTTATTTCGAAACCAGGAGCCTTTGCGATAACCCGATAGACTCCCGGGGGAAGAAGGGGAGCTGCGAAGGTTCCATCAGAGTTTGACTTGAGCCTCCGCACTGTAACCCCGGTGTTCTGATTGACGACGTCAACTTGGGCATTTGGAATGATGGCTCCGCTGGGGTCCTGAACCTTACCAGAGATGGCTCCCGTAATGCCGCCCTGCGCATCTACTTGCCTGGTCATACCTAAAACTACGAGCAGTGTAGCTAGCATTATTCCAAATCCAGCAGCTCGAAGGCAGAGAATCAAGGTACTCAGAAGGTTGTCTTTTAGCCCTTTATAAACCCTTGTGGTGGATTGTTCATCGGCATTTCGAACGGTTCGATGTTTGTTTTCCATCGGATGACCTCCCATTATTCCGCTCGGTAACGACTTTAACGCCTCTGTGATCACTTGAATTTCAGTAGATTAATCACACATTCTTGAGTGATCGAGGACAACATATTTTTTTCCTATCCACTACCACCACGCTCTCTGCTGAAGGACAACCTTAGACGGCCAAGAAGCAACTCGTACCGTACCCTCTTGATTAGGAACCCTTTCATCAAAAATAAAAGGGTCAAGCCGCGCATCCTCTTCTTCGTTCTTCATGAGCCTTTAATTGCAGCTCTCAAAATGTAAACTTCGCTCCGAATTCGACCACTCGCGGTGCCCCCAGAGCGAAGACTCCTGAACCTAACGTCACTCGATTCGTGCGTTGAGTGTACTTCGTGCCATTGGCTGAAC
>Ga0070741_10009470_pt1 | contig 18887 bp, 20 predicted proteins | sample Coa_R1_4_FD_66440 | JGI IMG/M metagenome (GOLD analysis project Ga0070741, IMG submission 66440) | Surface soil microbial communities from Centralia Pennsylvania, which are recovering from an underground coalmine fire - Coalmine... | ecosystem: Environmental > Terrestrial > Soil > Unclassified ...
CTGATACCGGCGGCTACTTGATCAGCACCTGCGGGCACGCTTGGAAGGATTTCGACGGACGCGACAAGTTCAACACTGCTGATGGGGCGAACGCAAACGCGACTATGGGCACTTCGATAGGGAGTGACACTGTAGCGTATTACGTTCTACGACCCGATGTTTCGGCGACCCCCAAGCCCACGACGCCACCATATCTGAGTGTGATCTTCTTCCACCTCAAGCCAGAAGGCTTCACGGACTTCACGAGTAGCCTCAAGCAGATCAACGCGGCGTTCGAGAAAACGAGCACTCCTCGTAGTACAGCATACTGGTATTCGCTCGCAAACGGTGGCTCCGGCCCCGAGATGGTTCTGGTCCAGGAGCGGGACAGCATGGCGGAAATGGCAGGAAAGACAAGTAAGACACTGGATGAAATGGTCAAAGAAGCGTACGGCGACGATACAGTGCTGATGACGCTTCGAAAGGCCTACTATCACAGCGACTCGGAACTGCTTCATTATCGTGCTGATCTCAGCTACATGGCAGCCAGCACGAAATAGGTAAGTAGCCGAAGTCTGCCTCCTATATGGCGCTGCTCGCGCGCAAGTTCGTGGGCAGCGCATCATCTTGTGGCTAGATCGCACCCGAGCTGGGCTAGAATGCTCCATTACGGCATTTGGAGCTTTCCATGAAGCCCCACAGTGTGAAACTCGGCGTCACACCTTGTCTGCACATCGAGTGCAAGTTCTGGCTGGAAGATGATGGGTGGGTGGCAACTGCGGAGGAATACGGCGTCTCGGTCCACGCTCCCTCTTTCGAGCAGGCGAAGAATGATATGGAGCTGGAACTCGGGAGACTCGTTGAGTTGAGCCTGCGCATGTCAGCCAAGCAGCGGACGAATGCAGCGTGAGCAGGGTGGCGCTCAGTCAGCCTAGGCGACAATCGCGAAAGAAGCGATCCGCGGGAACAAGACCTCGCTGATTTAGGGGAAACTGTCGTCGTGGTCGAGCGGGCGAGCTAGTGAATTAGCAATGGCACAGACGTGGTACAGTGGCGCTCCGCAATTTACTGTATTGACCCACTTTCAGCAGTTCTGGCATCCTGTCCTATCCGTTATGCCGCGTGTGCGTCCAAGTTCTCCTGAGCTGCTAGAAGCCCTCAAGAATGCATTACGGGATCTCGAATCGGTTAAGACCATTGACCAGCACGATCCCACCCTGGTCGAACTTAAGCGAACCATTCTCGCCAAGATAACCGAGATCCAAGATTCACAACTCACACCCGCTGAACAGTAGGTTTTCCCATCACTTGTGCATGTGACCGGGGTCACAGGGCGGGGTTCACAGTTGGGACATGATCTCTGTTGCATGGGGGCAACGAGTATGCGCGAACAAAATCAGGTTCTTGTAAATGCCGTCAGGAAACTGGCTTTAGCAGGGGAGCAGGCGGGCTTCAGTGTCGAAGAAATGATTGAGATTCTGAACACCGGTGTCACAATCGACGTTCTGCTGGACATGATTTGCTGCCGCCTCCAAGTTCAACTCGCGCATGCATCCATTACTACGTCACCGCAAACTCTACCAATATCTGAGCCTGAGAAATTCCGCCTGGTGTCTTAACCCGGCTGCCTGCGCGCATTCATCCCTTACCCCCTCACGAATACGTGCGATCGGGTCCGGCGTGATGCGCCGCACTGCACGTGATCCCCGGCGGGGGCGTCAACCATGCCATCCTTAGAACCCCCACTCACGAGTGACACACGGTGCTCCGGTCCCAGATCCAGCTTGCGCTGGAGCTGGATTCAGGCATGCATGCGACCAGCGAGCGCTCTGGCCTGTGGCGAATAAAAGGCGAATATGGTAGCATGCCTCCACATGTCCCGGTCGCGGGAACGCAACGACGAGGTCTTGAGCCAAGAGGAATTGAAGGATCTGCGTAGGCAGCTCGCCCTCTTGAGCCCTGCCGGGGTGCGCAATTTCTATGATCAGGCCCACCAGGATTGCCGGATGATCTATGGGCGCCTCCCGAGTCCGAAGAAGATCCAGACACTGGTTCAGGTGTGGAAGCAGCTGTGGAAGTGGGGAGCCAAATAATTATCGCCCTCCGGTTTAGGCGGGTTCCGTGCTTTATGCCAAACCGCTATACAGCCTGTACTTGGTAGTAGTGCTACGGTGAACAGCAGCGTAGGTGCTCATGGGCCCAAAATTGATTGCGTTCCCTGGAAAACTACGCGATATTCGATCGAGAGTAGAACCACAACATGGCAAGAATCAATCCATTTGCACCCCATTTACCGGTTCACCCAGGTATGTTTGTCGGTCGCGTAACAGAACTGGTCAAGCTGGAATCTGCTCTCGTGCAAACGAAGGCCGGCAGACCCGCGAACTTTATGATCACCGGCGAGAGAGGCATAGGGAAATCATCTTTGTTGAATTACATCAAACATATCTCGGAGGGCATGGAGGGCATAGGCGAAACACGCGTCTCGTTTCTAGCAATTGACATTGACCTTGATTGCAATACAACCCAGCTCGGTTTGGTGAAGAAGATTGAGCTTGGATTAGAGAAGGCGCTGGGAAAAACTGATCCCGCCAGAGACTTTCTCACGAAAAGTTGGGAATTCCTGAAACGAGTGGAGGCGGGTGGCTTAAAGCTCAGACCTGAAGAAGAACAGCAGTCTGATTGCTTGTTGCTCGAGCAATTTGCGTATTCGCTGGCGGAAATTACTGATCGAGTCTGCGCGCCAGCGGAATCGACAATCTTCGGGACCCATTTTGATGGCATTCTTATCCTTGTCGACGAAGCGGATAACGCCTCAAAGGAGCTATCTCTGGGATCATTTTTCAAGCTGCTGACTGAAAGGTTGCAGCGGCGAGGGTGTAACCACGTTTGTTTTGGCATTGCGGGCCTGCCGGAGCTCCGAAACGTATTGGCACAGAGTCACCCTTCGTCACTGAGATTGTTTGACGAACTCGTGCTAGGAAGACTGTCGATGAGGGAAGCGCGTCGGGTAGTTGAAATTGGTCTCGACCAGGCAAACCGCGAGAATCATCAGAAGACGACAATCACAGATGACGCCAAGAACCATCTGGCCTACTTCTCGGAAGGTTATCCACATTTCATCCAGCAGTTTGCATCCTCCGCTTTTGCCATTGACGAAGACGGGAACATCGATGGTAAAGATGTGTTTAATGGTGCATTCGGAAAACGCGGAGCACTCGAGTTAATCGGCGATAGATACTACCGAGACAGCTATTACACCAAGATTCAAAAAGAAAGCTACCGCCAGGTGCTCCGGATCATGGCGGACAAACTAGACGAATGGGTCACAAAAAAGGAGATCAAGAGCAAGTTCAAGGGACCCGAATCGACTTTGGACAACGCTCTTTTCGCGTTGAGAGATCGCCAGATCATCCTCGCTAAGGAGGGTGAACGAGGTGTATACCGACTCCAGCACAAAGGGTTTGCCTGGTGGATAAAGATGTACACGACAGATTCTGCAACCCTTCAACAGCGATTGCCAGAGATGCAGGAAGCGAGCCACTCGTGAAGCTACGGTGAGATACATGAAGAAAGCAGATTACAGTGAACGTATTAAGCAGGTGGTGGACCGGTTGGCGAAACTGTCGGAACAAGACAGAAGTGTTATTCAGAATTCGTCATCAGTACCCGTGACAATCTCGCTCGATGAATTGCTTGCGTACGGAGAGCGATATAACGAGCGTCAGAAGCTTCACCAACAGCTGAGGCAACTCGCTTCCGAACCAATCGAGGATTAAGACCTTCGTCTTCTCAGCTCGTCCAGAAACGCCGGATCATAGGTCTCTCGAACATGTCGTGAGTTCCACAGCCCTGAGGGTTTGACATCCGGATGCGGGCACGATTTTCCCAGCCAGTTCTGTGATGGAGGATCCGCCGGCCCGGCGCCATGAGCACCGACACCACTCAGCAACGCGATGCTGTTGCGCTCAATGTATGCGCGTCGGCAGGTTGGGGATGGATCGTCGGCAACCTCAACCCAGATGAATGGCATGGCGCAGATGTATTCCGATACGGCTCGCTCGAGAGTCCGCTCAGCATTCCGAATTTCGGGAGAACCCGGCTTCTTGGCCCATGTTGGCACGGCCAAGCTAGGTTCGCGAGCGGCAAGTGCGCTGCCCACGAGCAGTCGAAACACCGACCCGCGATGATTCCCGCCAAGGCTGCCAGTTCCTTTGTGCTGCGACAATCTGTTCCAGAGCGTAGTGCGAGATGTGGATGTCACGGCATGTGTGCCGACACGAACTACCCTAGGACCAGTTCCAGAGCCCGAGCGCGTCTCGCCGGGTTCAAAGAAGAAATAGACGCCCCGTTTGGGCCAACCTGAGCCAGCACTGCACGTCGCCAGGGTTCGAGCGCCACCGATCCTAGACTCAATGCGCGAAAGCACTTCGTAAAAGCGAATTAGATCTGACGCTCGATCGCTCAAGCTCGGCTAGCCCTCTCGAGCCACCGCAGTTGCCTACCAATGCCCAGGCCCGCCATTGGTACGGATACCGTGCAGCCCATCTGAGCGAGTTCATCCTGTAGCAACTCGCGGTATCTTTGGCCCGCTAGGAAAACGACGGCATTGCCCGGCCGAACCCGCGCCCGCAACTCGCCAGTGACCCGCGCTGCCCATTCAGTACGTTCTCGTTTCGACATTCTATTAAGCGTCACTTCGTAAGGAGCGATAGGTGTGCGGGGCTCGACCAAGCCATACTTCGCCGATAGAATGTACCACTCGTCGCCGTCTTTCATCTGCCGAATTACGAACCGCCTAGCCTTCCGGAACAGCTCCGAGCAATAAATTTCTTCAGCAGCTGATTCTGAGGACCGCTTTTTCGACACACATGAAACCAGATAGATAGTTTTCATCGACCGCTACTTTTCCAACTTGCCCGTCACATTCACAATCGACCCAGGCTTCACCTCGATGTCGCCGCTCCAATCCTTGTAGCCACTTGCAGCAAGCTGGACGTGGTGCTTCCCCGGCTTCAGTTTCACTAGTGCCGGTGCGCGTCCATGCCCAATCGAATCCACGAATATGTCCGCGCCGTCTGGATCTGAGGTGATCGACGCTGTGCCTTCGGCTTGCCCGGCCGTGGATGATGCGGGTGCAGAATTCGTGTCCGCAACTCGCTCCCGCATTACCGCAGGCTGGACGTGCGATGCGGGAGTTGTGCCGGCGTCGTGCGCTGGTGTGGCACTAGTCACAACTGCTGGAGGTTGCGCAGGTGCTGTGGTTGGCGCTGTCGCGGGCGCGGCGACAGGAGCGGGGGTCGGTGTGGCTGTCGTCAGCTCGGCCGCAATCCTGACGTTACCGCTTGAGCTTTTGATCTTGCGTTCCCAGGTTCCAAACCCGACCTTCGTGATTCGAATTGTGTGCTCACCAGGTGTCACACCGATCGATGACGGCGTGTTGCCCGCAAAATTTCCATCGAGTTCGATATCAGCATTGGCTGGAGTTGAGGAGATCTCAATCGTTGTAGTATTGGCGGATGCACTAGTTTCGATCCGTGTCGGTGCACTCTGGGTTTTCTGCGCAGGCGCCATCAGAGGAGGAGCCGGAGCCTCTGATTTGGTTGCCGGCGCGGTAGGAACAGTCGAAAATGCTTGCGACTCTAACGCTGGACTCGTCGCACTACCCCAGGCGTTGACAATGGCTTCGCACGCGTCCTGGACAGAATTGCCGAGCGATCGAGTGGAGCGACTTACAATCGCGTCTCCATCGCGGTTGAACACGGCGACTTTGTTACGCCTACGGATTATTCCCTTCCCACCTTCGTGATCTAAAACGACGACGAAGTCTGCTTTTTCTTGCTTGTTGTTGACGATCACGCTGGGGCAACGCTCGCCAAAAGTTTTGATGATTTCCGCTGTCTGAGGTCTTGCGCCACCGTGCACCGTGCTGGCGAACGCCCCATTTGATCCGCCGCTGGCGCCAGCAATCTCCCACGACTCGCTGTCGGTGATGAATACTCGCGGCTTCTCAGACGCTGAACAGATGATAGCCATCACAAACATACTCAGAAAGGCACACCATAATCTGCTGTGCACTGTGAAACTCCTATTGAGATCTGCCCGGCGCAGGGGGAGTGCCTGGGCGAATTCTTCAGGGGCCGATATTCAGACTAGGGGCCGGAGATCGGCGAAGTTATGCCGTCGAGGAAAGCGCAGGTATTCTGCCCGGTGTTCGCCAGGTTGTCAATGACAAGCACGACTGTGGCCTGCAAAATCATTTCTGCAATGTAGCCTGAATGCTGCGGGTTGCACGGCTGGTCGAATTTTGAGTGGGGGTTCTATGGGATGAGCATCCACCGCTTCAGCCTTCAGCGGATCGCTCGATACATCGCGCATCAGTGGTGGGAATTGGGGAGCAACAGGAATGTTGCTGTATTGGCAACCGCGTGCATGTCTGACTCATCCATAACACGCCCGAATCGCGGTGCTCTGGGCTGAGCGGCAGGAACTTGGTTGTCAATTGGGCTGAATTTCCGCCGGCACGGTTCTTGCGCCGGAATTGGTTGACATGACTTCGCTGGACAGATACGTAGAATTTTTCGCGCTTCTCATGGCAGCAGGTGGGTCCGTGATCTCGATCATGAGCGCTCGTCGTTACTTCTACCGCAGGCGACATCGGCATCACCGACATCGATTGTCGCAACGAACCAGCTGAGTGTCCCGGCCTACTCATCCATAGAACCCCCCACCCGCGAATCTCCAGACAGTGCGATCGATAATGGAGAACCCGCCCGGCTATCGTTGACCTGACCGCGTCGAACGCGCCAACTGAGCAGCCCTGTGCGCCTTAGCGGCACAGTCGTGGCGATCAAACTCAGCTTGAATTCTCGCCGCCAACAATCTGCGTTCGTCGATATCGAGCGGCAGCGGTCGATACCAACCACATGCCTCGCAGAACCAGCCTGCGCTCGGGCCAGACGGCGAAAACACTAAGCGTCGTGTCCTATCCTCCGCCACAGGCGAATCTTGGCACAATTCCGCGGTCCCCAAGCATGCAATTATTCTTGTTCGGAATTTAGAACAAGCGCCTGGAGTGCCCCGCGAATAGCCTGAGGTGCGGATGCGCCGGCGTCGAACTCTAGGGTCTTTCCGGCGATCTGATGCTCGAATCCAGATTGCCTTTGAGCCGCTCTCGTTCCTCCAGAACTCGCCAGATTTCGCGCGTGATTGCCTGCTGCTTGATCGGATCAGATTCCCGCTGTGCTTGTTCCACGAGTTTGTTGAGCTGCGCAGTCAGCTCGGCAAGTTCGTCAGCCATGGCCCACGTAGATGCGGTTTATTCAATCACGATTGGTCACTGCGGGATGTGACGACGATCACAATTGAATTAAGGAATCGTCGTACGCCAATAAAAGCCGACAAACAGCGAGCTCTAGTCTAATCGGCCGTGCACACAGCTACTTCTCGGACAGGGAGAAGTTGATTACCGTCGATTCACCCGGGTGGACCGAAACTGTCTGCTCCCATGTCTTAGGGTCGCTAAATACTGGACGTTGGACGCGTAACCCACTCAGGTAATCGAATGCGCCTTCCTGACGCAACATGTGCCAGCCTTCGTGCCAGGCGACAATTTGGTAAGTACCTGGCGGGACTCCCGTCAGTTGGAAGTTCCCATTCTCATCGGTGACCGCGAAGTAGGGATGGGGCATAACAAACATTTCGCCATTCATCCAGACGTGTCCACCATTACAGCGCAGATTGACCAGACCGCTCGTGGGCATGTCACGAGTAATTACTTTGTTGGGAAATGGAAATGGCACATTGAAGCTGGCGGCGCCATCCATATGCACTGTATGCAGAACCGCGTCGGAGCTTTTCATCTGCAACGTGCCGCTCTCGGGTACCAGCAAAATGTGTGGCTCGTAACGGCAGTGCTTCTGGTCCAGAGAACGTCGCATCGCCACTGTGTTGAAAGACTTGCCTTGGCTTACATTCTTCAAGAACACTACTGTGTTGGCGACTCCGCCGTGAGGTCCGATGATTAGACGCTCCAGGTCACGCACTTTCTCTCCTTCGGGGGCGCACACTTGCGTGTCTTTGTTGATGGGAACAAGAGTCGGCGAGGGCGTTGGTCCAGCCCATTTGACCACGCCGGAAATGATTCCAGGATCTGACACCGTCACCACCTGATAGCTGCTCTGGGCGCTGACGGTCGGCACAATAACGACGAGGAACAGAAACGATTTCGCAAGTCTCGATTGCATCCACATGACGAACTCCGTTTCCATAAGGCTAGCGATAAGGAGACTATGGGCAAGGTAACGAACGTAACGTCTAGTGCGAATGGCAGCGGCTGCGAGCTGGACGTGGGCCGCAGCGAGCAACACCGAGGATTGACGAGAAGGATTATTTCTGGCGCTCGACTTGGCCTTTTAGGCTACCGCTCAGATCGGCGGAGGAACGGCGGCAATCTCAATTCTTCCTCGCGCGACAATTCCTTGGGTGCCGACCCAATGTACGCCAGATCGAGATACGCCTCGCGGGTGATAGGAATGCGCTTCTCGCGCATGAATTTCAGGAGCGGATAGTCCCGCTCCCGCTCGATGAGCGTGCCTGAGGTTCGCCTGCACCAATCGATCCAAGACTGGGCAGGCGCCACATTCTGTGTCGCGGTGGCCGCCATATCGGGCGTTCGTCCCTCCAGTTCATTCAGATAGCTCTCGAATTCGCCGATCTCCACATCGTCCGGCAATTCTTCGCCAGATGCCATCATCACCAGCGCTTGATCTTCGCGACATTCGAAGCCTTTGGCCTGGAACGCTGCCACGATTTCATTACGCTTGGCAGCCGGGAATTCAAGGAAGAATCCATTGAGCACCGAGCTGACCCTCTTGCCGTACTGATCCATGATGTCCTGCGGCACCCACTTCAGCATCATTTGCGCGGGCCAGTCCGGCCAGTCGCCATCGCTAAGAAAATCTGTGAAGTCGTATCGTTCGCGGGCCAAAGGCCAGCGTTCGTTCTCGGGCAAGGTGGCATAAGACCGTAGCGCACTCCGGAGGCGAGAAGTGGCCAGCTCCTCAGATATGGTGGGCACTTCGTTGATCCAATCCGCGCAGAACTGCGCGAACGTCTGACGATCGCCGCGGTCTGTTAGCAAATGGAGGTAGTCGTTGTGCGGCATCTTGCTGCGGAACTCCCCCCAGGTTTCGCACGTCCGCACCGCGATGTGGATACGAGCAAGGCGGCAGGCTTCCTCGAGGGGGATGAAGATTAAGCTTTGCCTGAGCTGGCCATAGACGATCTTGCGATTGTTAGGACCGGCTGGCTTCATTGGCCCGATCGGTGTCACTGTTGTTTGTTCTCGTTGTAAAATCGCAGATCATTGTAGAGTTCGTCAGTACCGGTTTGCTCAAACAAGCGCTGCCTTTCAAGATCCTGACTAAGAAACCCACCCATCTGTGCCGCTCTTTGCCGTAGGAATTCAGATAATTTGGCGTATCCTGCAACGCGCTGCTGCGGATCGTCCAGTCGTGCAATACGGCCGGAATTCGTTTCCATGTCGAAGAAATCCCAAAAAATCATGTTAAAACCGCCATTTCCCATCGGTTCACTGAAAAACAAATTCCTCTCGCGCTTAAAAAACCGTTGTGCCGGATCAACCCAATAGTCGGCGTCAAATTCATGCGCGACGAAATTGAGTATGTCTTCGTACGGAACACCTCTATGAAGCTGCTGCACAATCAGTCCAGCGATGAAAGCACTTAATACGCGCGTTCGCTTCTTTTCTCGGCGAATCTCAAAGAAAACGTAAGCAGTGGCAACGATTAGCATGACCAGAATGAAAACTTCAAGTTTCATCGATACTTCACCCTCCGTCTGTAGGCGAATCCGAAAAGGGCCGCTGAAAATCAGGGCGATAATACCAAATTTCTCCAGTAGTGGACACAAGCATTCCGCCCTAAAGCGCATGATTCCAGCCACATGCCAGACATTCGGGCGCGGTTTGGTGGGCGACTGCGGACGCTTAGGAGAAAGAAAGGCTGGACTCAGATCGAGCTGGCCGACTACCTGGGCCTGCGCCGCACCTACGTCTCAGATCTGGAGCGCGGCAAACGAAATGTGTCGTTGCTTACGCTTGAAGTGATCGCCCGAGGATTTCGACTGTCAGTCTCGCAGCTGATGCGCGGGTTGTGAGTCCAGGCCGCGGGACAGTTCATCCACTAAAACCCCCCACCCGAGCCGGCCCGAAAAGCTCTTGCGGCAGTGAACTAGTTGCCGGGATCGAATCCCTTAGGGCCAGAGTGCAGCTATAATTCTGTCGTTGACATCACAGCTCACGACCCTCTCGCCGCTCCCGCTCTCCCGCCGTCGCGAGCCCTTCGACTCGCCAGACTGGCTGTTCGAGCTGAAGTACGACGGCTTCCGCGCCCTCGCCGTGATCGACCGCGGCCGAACCAAGCTGATCTCACGCAACGGGAACGAGTTCGCATCCTTCGGCGATCTCGCCGACTCGATCGCAGCCTCGCTCCCGCACATTGAGGACGCAGTGCTCGACGGTGAGATTGTGTGCCTCGATGGCGATGGCCGGCCGAACTTCCGCGATCTCTTGTTCCGCCACGCTGAGCCAGTCTTCGTCGCCTTCGACTTGCTGCTGGCGCAGCAGGTTGATCTAAGGCTGAGCAGTCTAGTTGAGCGCAAGGCTGAACTGCGGCGCATTCTCGAGCGTGGCAGGTCTGGGCCTGTGCTCTATGCGGATCATGTCGAGGGCGCCGGGACTGCGCTGTTCGAGCGCGCGTGCGAGCTAGACTTGGAGGGCATTGTGGCTAAGCGGAAATTTAGTCCCTATCTGCTCGAAGGCATCCGGAGTCCGTGGGTCAAGATCCGCAATCCGCATTACTCGCAGTGGGCAGGCCGGGACGACCTGTTTGAGCGTGAGCGGCGCAGCGAGCCGGTTGCCGGATGGCACGCGTGCGAGGTCGCGTGTGGCTCGGTTGCGAACTACTGATGATCCAGGCTCATGGTCCCTGGTTCTCAATTTTGATCTGCGCCGGTTCGTGGGCGATTGTTTCTGGGCTCCCTCGGTACACGGTGATGGTGCCGGTTACGCAGATTGCCTTGCCGCTGTAGATCTGCTCGGGGGCACCGAACTTCGGACGATCACTCCCCCAGATCAGCACCGTGAAAATCTGATTGGGATAGGGTTGGTCAAGGTTGATGAACGTCGGATTGCCCGGCTTCTCGCGGCATAGTGGGTGCTCGCCACCCGACCGCAGACGGTGGCCTTCTCACCGACGTGATCCTTGGCTTCAGAGGCTGAGATCGTCTGGGCAACGCACGACAACGCCGCAAGAAACCGTTCCGACAAAGGAACGAATATTCTTCGTGCAGTACATGATTCGTCCTCTCAATGAACAGCATCGCTCTAACGGATTGGTAAGGGTTATTTAAGGAAACCACGGAACGCAAGCTTGATCTCATTCGCGGCAATGGCAAAGTTGAGACCTTGAGTGCCCTTGAATTGGAAGGTGTTAACGCCCACGACGAACCCCGAGCGAGTGATCAGCGGACCACCACTGTTACCAGGGTTCAGAGCAGCATCGATTTGCACATAGTGCATTCCTGAAGCAGTCGCACGAAATGCACTGATGATCCCTTTCGTTACTGTCTCTGAGAGTCCGAGCGGACTGCCAATCGCAAATACTTCTTCGCCAATTCTGGGGTTGCTTTCAAAGGAAAGAGCTGAGCAGGTGCGGGCGTTCGTTCTCAGAAGGGCTAGGTCGCGATCTCTATCTTTCGAGAGGACTTCCGCAACGAGAAGTTTCTTGTTCGACATCCTCGCTACTATTGCATCAGCACCATCGATTACGTGATTGTTTGTCACAATGAGGCAACTTGGGGACACAAAGAAGCCGCTTCCAATTGCAGTATCGGTCTCAATCGAGACAACCGCATTGATTGCATCCTCTATGTGAAACGAGTTGTCTTCCACGTTGCTATCCGAGGCCGGGGAGTCTGCTGGTACAGGCAATATTGGTGCTTGAATTCCGGCCCAGGCATTCGCATCTGCCTTCATGACGGATGACACGTAGCTTTCAATCTGAGGTTTGAAGGGTGAATATCTGGTTCCGTCAGCTATCTCCGACACGTACAGCATTGCTGCCACACGGTCATTTACGTCAGACGCGGCGCTGTTTAAGCGTTTTGCAATTGCAACCGCAGCAAAATCACGAACTGCTGCTGCCGCTTTGTTACTGAAATCCGGCCAAGCATCTGTCGCGCAGTCGTCCACACTTTTAAGGACTGGTTCACTGTTTCTGGCGCCGCTCTTGTCTTCGGGCAGAACGCCTGAGGTTCCAGGTTTTTTATCTTCTACCAGAGACTTGAGTGTCTGTTCCCCGAGAACCTGCTTGCTTTCCATGTACTCGGCTCGAACACTACCTGTTATTTCGTAGGCGCGAGAGGCTTCGAACCTTTGATATTGGTATTGCTGCAAGATGTCCTGCGTCGTGTATGGAGGCGTGACAGCAAGGACGCTTCGCGCCTGATTGACTTTCTTTTGCGCCATTATCACCAGAATTGCACCAGCGAGACCGGAAGTAGACGACGAGTATTGCGCCCGGTTTAATTCCTGTTCCGCGGCGGCAAGCTGGGCTTCGAGCTGCGTATAGTTGGGATTTACTAGTTGGGTGTGTCCTGCTACGTACGTGGAGTTAACTCGCTGGACATCACCAACTGGAACGTCCGAAACCGAGCAGCTCAGGTGGTCTAGATGAACAGCAATCTCTCCGACAGAGTCGGAAACACGCGCGATCCGCCCCAACGATTGGCGCATAGAAGTTAGTACGGCATCGGTGCGCGTGGAGTCGCAATTATCTCCTTTTGAAATGACCACGCGAATCTGAATTGCAGGGTATGCCGCTTTGGAGAGCTTCTCGGCCCGCTGCACGAATGTATCGTCGGCGCTGACCCATGATTGATAACGCGAGAGGAGTTCAAGCCCAGCGCGAGCAGTTTGCGGCTTCGTTCCAAGGCCATCGACTCGCTGGAACACAAGCGACGTAAGCTTCGGCGTGTCGTCCGATCTTATCTTCGTCGCACCTGGATTCGACTTGTCGATCCCGAGAGCGTCGTCAGCTGCCTTCAAGGCGCGCAGCAGATCGTCAAACGATGTGGGTGCCTGCGGTGCTTCTTTGATTATGTCGTTAGCAATGTCGGTTCTCAGTTGCTGGGCTGTGTCGCGAACGTAGCCGTTGTCCACTGATGCCAATCGTTCGGCCTCCTCGATATTTTTAAGACAGGCTGATTTGTCGTGCTGCGCCAAACCTGCTTTTGCAGCCTCGACAGCACGGTTGGCTCCGAGCTCCCTTTCTGCTAGTTCTATATCCGGAACGAATGACCTAAAGAGCTTGAGGTTGGCTATCCGCCCTTCACTATGGGCGGTGTCTCCACGCTTGATCTCGCCTATGATTTTCTTGGCAGTTTCACGTGCGTCTGAAATTCTAAGGTCGAGTGCTGAGAGGTGCTGCGATGCACTTTCATTCGCAGGGTCATACTTCAGTGCCGCCTCGAAACAAGTTTTGGCTTCCTGGAGATTTATGGCAAGTGCCGCTTCTCCCCGCTTGTCCACATCCGCTGCGGCCAGCTTGCCTGCCTCGACAAGCTTCGCTTGAAACTTATGATTCGAGGGTTCGACCTTCAGCGCTGCTTGGAACTCCTGATACGCCTCTACCGGCTTGCCAGCGGCGAGCAACTTGTTTCCTTCTGCAAAGTAGACCTTGGCGTAGTTGATCGCTTCGACTGCTGATGCGGCGAAAAGAATTGCCACGATGAAAGCGGTCGCGAATTGTGTCCCGCGCATGGGCATCTTTCTTGTCTTTACTGGCACATGGAACTGAGCTTGTTTATACGTAAATGCTTGTGGGGAAATAGACGACTGGGCCCTAGGGGGAGCGGCACACATACTGCGCTCACGCAGATTGGGTTGTCAAGCAAAAGCATCATTGCTCATTAGTGCTACGAAGTTGCCAGCCATCTTCTGCTGCCCTAACGGTCGCACTGTCTTCTAAGGTGCCGATATTTCGGCACGATTTCCGACGTTTCGGCATTAATCTCTGCAGATCCGACTTAAGCGTCACATCCTAAGGAGATGTCCGCGGCAGCTCGTGTGCTTGGCTCCATTTGGAGCATGATGCACAAGCCAGGCTCGCCCCCAGCCCGCGTCACCTTCGCCGCACTCACTTCAGTAGCCGGGCGCCGACTTTGCGAGGCGTGTCAGACCAACACTGCTTATCTCGAGTGTTGGAGCGATGCCGAAGCCGGGGGGCAGGAGGCGCATTCCAGCCAATTCATTTGCGTACCGTGCGCGTTCGCACGGATCATGCGTGCAGGGGAATGGGTCGCGCGATATGCCGCCCAGAGCTGATCGGCGACCAAGTCTCAGAGCCTACGCCCCATGACACCGTTGGCAATCCCTTGTGCCTGTACCGTGGTCAGCGTCATAATGTGCCGCTGCATTCATTCGACCGACCGTGCGCTTCTTCGTTGGCATCACCGATCACGACTGGTTTGAGCACCTGTCAACGGCTTTGGGCGTTGACGAGGTGAACTTCTGGCAACCGGGAGGCCGGGTCCACTTCCGCGCGCTGCAACCTGGCGAACCATTCCTTTTTAAGCTCCACAGCCCGAACGACTACATCGTTGGCGGCGGATTCTTCAGTCACTCAACGCTCGCGCCAGCAAGTTTCGCCTGGAGTGCGTTCGGAGAGAAAAATGGCGCTCATACCGAAGCCGAGATGCGCGCCAGGATTGAGAGGTATCGGAGGGTTCCGCCCGGCACCGAAGATTACGTGATTGGGTGCATTCTCCTAGAGCAGCCCTTCTTCATTCCGCGCGAGCACTGGATCGCACTTCCGGACTGGCGCCCCCAGATTGTCCAGGGGCGCGGGTACGATTCATTGGGAGACGGACGAGCTATTTGGGAGCGCGTTCAGGCATTTCTCAGCGGTTCCGTGCTGCTCGCGCCAGTTGCTGAGGAGCCCACGTCACCACGCTATGGTGAGCCTAGTGCGGTGCTGCCGCGCCTCGGACAAGGCTCATTCCGCGTGATTGTCACCGATTCCTATGCCCGGCGTTGCGCGTTCACGAATTCCCCAGTCTTGCATGTACTCGAAGCGGCACACATCAAGCCTTACGCCGCCGGTGGCACGCATATGCCGAGCAATGGCATTCTCCTCCGCCAAGATCTGCATACGCTGTTCGATCGCGGCTACGTCACGGTGACACCAGCCCACCGCATCGAGGTCAGTCGGCGCATACACGAGGAATTCGACAATGGGAAGGAGTACTACCGGCTGCACGGCAGCGAAATCCGCGTACCAGAGCTCATGCAGCGGCGTCCATCAGCCGAGTTCCTGAGTTGGCATAACGAAAATGTCTATCGCGGATAAGTGTGCAGATGGCGTGCGATGATTTATGACAAATTGGTCGACTTTCTCGGCAGTCGCGAGACGTTGCGGGTAGATCAATCTTGCGGCTGTTCGAGTTGTGCCTCATGAGCCTGGAATCCAAAAGCAAACGGCGCGTATGGCCCGGCGCTTTTGTGTCTCATATCGGCTGCTTCGTAGAGAGTTCTTGCTATGATTTCCACATCTCTGAGCGCTCTAATCGCATTTGCTTCAGTGCCGAACTGCTCCCAATTTGTTTCTAGCTGCTCGCCTAATTTTTCATCAAGAAAGTCACTTCTTTCCTCCGATTTTTCATGAGCCAGGTTCTCCTGCTTACCGTGGGCTAGGTAGTTTCTAAACGCAAACAGCTCCCTAACAATTTGCCACGGTCGAGCGCCGTAATCGATACTCACGTGAGTTAAACCTGCGACCAAGGTTAATTTTTCTATTGGCTTGAGCCGCTCCAGGTAGTTCCAATGCGCTATGAGATGCTGACCCATCCAGTTCAAGAACGCTTCAAGGGCAAACGCTCGGAAAACTAGACTGGCTCGAAATTGATGGGCAGAGCCTCTAGGATGCTGCTGACCAGCGCGAAGGAGGCAATTGGCCGAATGCCACAGCTCGGCGTGGATTCTCACATCCCTTTGTTTTGTCAAACGAGCTTTACGCATCCCTTTCGGACCCGATTGCTTGGCATTTTTGATCATGTGATTCTTCCCCATGAGAACGGTTCGGAGTAGTAGTTTAAGTGGCTAGCCGCCCGCCTTTCTCGTTTCGTAAGTGCAATTCCCACCGTCTGCTACAATCCTCTGCCATGAACACGACGGTCATTCTTAACGAACTTAGAGCACGTCGGGACCGCATTGATCGTGCGATAGCTGCGCTTGAGGGGTTGCGTGGCAAGGCGCGCGGACAAGGACGGCGACGCAAAATGTCAGCTGCGGCACGCGCTCGAATTGCGGCTGCTCAACGTGCTCGATGGGCGAAGTGGAAGAAGGGGCATAAGTAGCATCGGTTTGTCATTTGCAGTGACGAAAAGACCCCCAATTATCCAAGTCGAAAGTCCCCATTGACAAGCCTTCTGGACGATGTATGCTCCGCTTGCAATAGACAACCGGGAACGCCCTCCCGAACTGGCTACCAGCACTGCTTAGAAAGGCCGCATACGGTGCTCACCTAGTGCGGCCTTTTCATCTGATCGACAACTGATCTGTCGCTTTGTGGGGCTTTTGTCCGGTTTATCTTGGGCAAGGTTTGTTGTAGAGCGATGCAACCGAGGCGCATCGACCTAGGCGCACTGCTGCGATGAGCCGCCTTCAGCATCCTTCAGGAATCCGCCTGGGCTGAATAAATCATCCTGAGGGGATTCACATTACCGGGCGTGTCTCTAGAACCGTCGAGGGGGAAAAACATCGATCGATTCCATCGTGATGGTGTTGTGATCGATAACTGGCGAGAAAGCAGCCTCGCTTAGCGAGCAGGTCGCTCCATTCGACGTCACATTCACCGCACCGACATATGTGTCGGGCTCCGCCACGTACACCACCCCGCCGGAGCCGGCCGTAGTCGCCGTCCGCAACGCATACGTGCCTACCCACTTGGACTGGTAGCCTCTCAATACCGGTGACTCACAACCAAAGGTGAGCGTGCCAGTCGTTTTGTCAAAAAATGCTGCGCTCACCTTCCCCGCCGAGAATTCGCTTAGATACAGAAGCGACTCATCCGGACTCAGCCGTACGTTGATGGCTGTTTCTCCAGAGCCAAGGCCAGAGTAAACGACCGTCGGGGTGAGATGTCCGGTGGAGATGTCGGAGACCTCTGCGCGCGCGGTGGCCGGGCCTCCACCGTCGCCGAATATCACGAAATGCCCATCGGCAGTGGCATCTATTCCCTCGGGACTGCCCCCATTCTGGATGTGGTCCGTCGAGTATTGCAGGTCACCATTTGGCACCGGGATGCCACTCGCAGTATTAAAGGATCCAATTGATCCGTCGGTGAAGCTCGCAACTAGAATGTTCCTGCGTGCGACCATCTCCATTACCGTACCTCCGGAGAGCCCAGAGGCTGAAATATCTCCCAGAAAGTTTAACTGGCAGCCCGCCTCACGTTGATAAGTCCCAACGGTTTGCTGCGCGGTGAAGTTCGCGTACAGGTACTGTCCGTACACTGTTAAACCGATGTCTGAGCTACTGTTTGTGAGATCGGTGGCGGATCCTGGAAACTGTCCAATGACTTTTTTCGCGCTGAGTGAGATGCTGGTCACAACGTATTGCGAGGTTCCGTTTGAGTTAGTGTACTCGCCCACATAGGCGCAATTTCCACCCGCGTCTCTTGAAATCACGATCCTGGTGATCGCAGTTCCGATACCGTCCCAACCGATGCCGCCGGTTGGCACCGTCGCAGCTTGTGTAAGACTTCCTCCAGAACCGATCGTGTACACCGTGGCGGAATTGGCTTGTGTACCTACATCAGAGTGATCGTTATTTGTGATAAGTAGGCGAGTGTTTTGTCCAACTGCTATGCCGGTTGAAAGAGAGGCAACGGTGACGAGAACGATCATTCTGATAGTGACTGGAAAAGCCATCGACTTGCTCCTTACTTCGACGTTCAGTTTCGACAGGGGATCACTGGTGAAAAACAGCTGCAGGAATTTACGGACGCAAGGCAATGCCACACTCTATATGCGGACCTGCAATAAAGATGAAATCCTGAGGTTCACGGTTGCCCGGTCGTCATTACATCGACAATTCAGCCGATCGAGGCTCGAGCATTCCTTTACATGTGCAGGAGGGCGTACGTGGGTCAAACGCTCTGCGTCGGATCGTGCGCTGCCTAGCTAATCGAATATCGCGTGACCGCCAGTAACCACCCGCGACACAACCGTGAGTGGGGGTTTTAGGGATGACACACTGCCGACGCTAGCCGTCAGCGTGCGGTCACCTCGTCCTGCGCAGCAGGAGGAGCAAGCTTGTGGATCCTGCGATGGCGTTCAGGAAGATGCCAGCGGAGTCTCCATCGTCCATAGGGGAGGCAGGTCCGATTGCGACGCCTACGCTGGGCACGGTAGGAAGATGCCAGACAGCGGAACTATCGTCCTCCACATCGTGGAAGGCGCGATGGGCGTGGCAGCGTTTTTCAGGTGGGCATTTTCACACGGAGACGGTAGCGAAATTATCTAATCTGCTCCGCCCATCCACTCACGCCGATATCGGCGCTGCTCCTCGACTGTCGCTACCCGCACGTCGTCTCCTGTGTCGAAGATTTCGACTAAATCCTCGAGTTTGGCTGGCAGACCTTTCCTGATCCGATAGGCTTTCAGCCCCAGGGCCATGTCACGCGCCATCGCGGATGGGTAGACGTTCAGGCTGGCGCCATAACATAGCGGGAACACACCTCCCTTTTCGAGCTCAGTTCGAATTCTGCAGAATGCTTCGAAGAAATCGGTCGCCGATTTGTGCAGCTCGAAGCCATCTGCTTGCA